>ERZ1673740.1693-NODE-1693-length-15213-cov-4.326890_pt1 | contig 15213 bp, 18 predicted proteins | sample MGYA00580221_ERZ1673740 | MGnify/ENA primary metagenome ERZ1673740 (study PRJEB41218, sample SAMN15661786) | gut metagenome | host: Homo sapiens | place: Canada: London | collected 2015-08-20/2019-03-30 | study: EMG produced TPA metagenomics assembly of...
CTATCTTGAATTCCTACTGCTTTTTTAACTATCACTATATTTTAATGCTGGATACTAAAGTCAGGTTTTATGGTTACTTGTAATGTTAGACTCTTTTTTTACTAAAGTCAATGTCTTTAAGTTAATTTCACTAATTTAAAATATATTATTATTTTAATAGTTTTTTATTATTTATCAAAAGCTAATTGAATGACTCTATCTAATAATTCACTATAAGAAATACCAAAGTCATTCATTAATTGTGGATACATTGAAATCTTTGTAAACCCAGGTAATGTATTAATTTCATTTAAATAGATTTGATTTGTTTTCTTATCTAAGAAGAAGTCAACTCTTGATAAACCATGTCCATCAACTGCTTTGAAAACTCTTAAAGCATATTCACGAATTTTATCTTGAATTTCTTGGTCAACTAAAGCTGGAATACATGTTTTACTTTCTTCATCTTCATATTTAGATTCAAAAGTATAGAATTCACCATGAGGCATGATTTGTCCTACACGTGATACAACTGGATCATCATTTCCTAAAACAGCTGTTTCAAGTTCAATACAATCTACACATTCTTCTACAACAATATGGCGATCATATTTTGAAGCTTCAATAAGTTTAGTCATTAAATCTTCTTTATGATCACAACGATAACATCCAACACTTGAACCTGAACGACTTGCTTTAATAAAACATGGGAACCCTAATTCTTCTTCGACTGTTTTTTCAATATCTTCAATTTCATCAAATTGTTTATTTACAACAACAAGTTTTCCATCATATCTTTTTTTAACATATAATGATTTTACTTGAGGAATCCCTGCTGTTTCTAAAATCTTCTTTGTATAGATTTTATCCATAGATACTGCTGAAGCTAAAACACGACATCCCACATAAGGAACTCCAGCAAGTTCAAATAAACCTTGGATTGTTCCATCTTCACCAAAAGCTCCATGTAAAATTGGTAAAACAACATCTTGTTGTTTTAATAAACCAAAAACATCTTGAAGAGCTTTTGCATTTTCTAGCCATGTAACTTTAGCAAGATCTTCTTGATTTTGATCTAAAATATACCAAGATCCATCTTGATCAATCCCTACTAAAGTCACATCATAATTTTCTTTATTTAAATTATTCATTACTGAAGTACAAGACATACGAGAAACAATATGTTCACTCGATTGCCCGCCACAAACAACCATTAATTTTTGTTTCATAATAATCTCCTTATCGATATAATTCTAACCAATCATCAACAAGAGAAGTATCTGTATAATAACGTAAAACATGATATACATACTTACTATCTCCATAGACGGATACATTATATTCTTTTTTACATTTTTGCGAAAACGCTATAGCATTTTGATAAGTGTATTGCTTGTCAGTTTGTTCAACATATTTAATATATCCAATACCATAATTATAAGATTGTAAGGCTAAAAAGATGCCTTTTTCATCTTTTACTGAAGTCACGTTTGCTTGTTTTAAACACTTTGCAAAGTATTGAATACCTACTTGAATGGAATATTCAGGATTATTGATGGCATTGGGCTTCTTTTCAAATTGTGTATTAAATTCACATTCTGAAGATTGCATAGGATCATTTCCCTGCCCCCCTGATTCTTGCATCATCATCGCTTGTAATAATTCTAAATATTCTTCTATATCATTTTCTCTAGCATATTTTAGCATTAAATCTTCATAATTCAATACCTGAGTTGAAACCAATGGATTCTCTTGTTTAAATTGATTTTTAATCAATTGATAGAAAGAAAACGCTAGTAGAAATAAAAGAGATGCTAAAAGAAGTTGAAAGGGTTTTTTTAATTTATATTTTTTCTTTTTCATCTTAAATCTTTTCAACAACTTCTTTTAAATTCATCGAATGACTTCCTTTAACTAAAATCACATCATCCTCTTTTAATAACTCATCTAAACGAGCAATAACTTCTTGATTTGATTCAAAATAATAAACATCTTTCATATTTTCTTTTGCTTTTTGGTAAATATATTTTGCTTCCTTACCAACACACACCAATATATCAATTCCTTTAGAAGCCACATAACTTCCTACTTCTTCATGAAGTTGTTGACTATAATCTCCAAGTTCTAACATATCTGCCAAGATAGCAACTTTACGTTTTTTATAATTAGCTAAAACATCAATACTTGATTTCATTGAATCAACACTAGCATTATAAGTTCCATCTATAACTGTTTTATGATTCTTTTCAAGAATATCCATACGATTCTTCGTTAATTTAAATTCTTGAATTCCTTTTTTAATATCTTCTAAAGAAATATTTAATTCAATACCTACCGCTATCGCAATTAGTGCATTTGAAATATTATGTTCTCCTTGAACAGGAACTTCAATAATTTCTTTTTTCCCTTGATATTCCACTTCAAATGAACTCTTTGTTTCTTCTAAAACGATATGACTTGCTTGAATTGAAGCTTCTTTGCCTTTACCTACACGAACAACATTTAAATGAGGAAGTTTAATAGTTTGTAACATATCATTATCTTGATTGATAATTAAAGTTGAACCTTCTTTCATTCCATCGGTAATTTCTAATTTCGCTTTTAAAATATTTTCACGACTTCCTAATTCCCCAATGTGTGCTGTTCCAACATTCGTAATACAAGCAATATCAGGACGAGCAATCATGGATAAACGTGACATTTCTTGTAAATGATTCATCCCCATTTCTAAAACAAGAACTTCTTCATCATGATATCTTAAAATTGTAAGAGGTAACCCAATTTCATTATTGTAGTTTCCTTCGGTTTTAAGTGTTTTATATTTTTGTTTAACAACACTATAAACCATATCTCTCGTACTTGTTTTTCCAACACTTCCTGTAACCCCAACAACTTTAACAGGACGATGGTTTCTTAGATAACTTGCCATATCTTTTAAAGCTTGATACGTATCTTTTACTTTAATAACGATTTTATCTTCATAGTTGACATCTTTTTCACTAATGATTGCTTGTGCTCCTGTTTGAAAGGCACTTTCAATAAAATTATGCCCATCAAATCTTTCTCCTTTTAAAGGAATATACATGCCTCCATTTGTCATTTGTCGACTATCTTGACTAAAGAAATTAATTTCATCATCTTTATTTCCTGACACAAGAATTCCTTGTGTTGCTTCTACGATTTCATATACTTTCATATTTTTCTCCTATGCATCTTGTACATTTTCAAATGTTTCTGTTTGATTTTCACCTAAATAATATCTTTGACCTTCATTATTAAATACACAGAAGGTTTCTCCATCACTTTGTTCATAACCTTCCATAAAAATATCATTACCTAAAACTTGTAAATTTCTAGCGACAACATTCTTAAATAAAACATGGTCGTCTTTCCCACTTAAATTCATACAATTTACTTTTGTCGATGAAGCATAAATGATTTTATTTCCAACAAGGACCATTGTTCTATTTTCTACTTCTTTGATGGTTTTTGTTTCTAGATTTTCTTTATTCATTTGAAGGATTTGAGAACCATTGGATAGATAAATAAATTGATCATTTATAAAGAATTCACATTGTTCATTATAAATAGTTTCCACTTTTTCATCTTCTAAATTCATTCTCTTTAAAGAATATTTTTCTTGATCATCTTTGCTAAGATAATAAACATATTTTCCATCAACAGTTATATCATAAGTTGTTTCATCATTTAATTTTTTATTTTCTTTTGTTGTTAAATCATAACAATACAAACTTTCATCATCTTGATCTAATTGATAATAAACTTCATTTCCTTTAATAACAGGATAATAAATATTTTCTAATATTTGTGTTGTTGTTTTTTTATTTAAATCATATGCTTGATAATTATAATTTGAATCACAATAATAAAGAACATGATTTTTAATACTTAAATAGCCAACACAATCATCAATAAGAACTTCACTGATATCTAATTGATTTAAATCACTTACATATAATTGATTATTTCTAACATAATAAAAAGATTTTTGATCTTTAATAACTGTACCACCTGATTGATTATTATAAGCTAAATCATACATGCTTGTTTTTCCTTTAAGTGTATAACTTTCTTGATTGGTAGATGTCGACTTGGTTGCTTGAAGAGGATGACTTGTCATATAATTTCCTAAAAAGATAGAAGAAATGCATAAAATAAGGGCAATGATCCAAAGAATTGGCTTTTTCCAATAGCCTTTATAAGGATCCTCTTCTTCAACAACTTCCTCTTGTGTTTGTCTTGTTCCACAGGCAGGACAAATTTCTTCATCTTCACTTAAAGGAAGATGACAACGAATACATACTTTTTTTATTGGTTGAAGCTGTTTTCCACATTGAGGACAAAACAGCATATCATCTTCGACATATGTTCCACATTGACTACAATACATTTTTATTCACCTCTAGTGTCCTTATTCTACCATACAAAGAAAATAAAAAGAATGACTAAATTGTCATTCTTCGAAAGGTGCATATTCACCATCATAGCTACTGATAAAATAATGACGCGTATAATCATCATCATAAGTAAAGAAAATCACTTTATCACCAATAATATAGAAATCTCTGGCATCATCATATAAAGCATAACTATCATCATCGAAATAAGCATTTAAAACATTATCATAGTTTTCACCATAAACAATGACTTTTTCATTTTCTTCATCTTGACCTACCCCAAAACGATAAATATCACTTGCTGCTTGTACAAGTTCTCCCTCATCACTACTAAAGTCTGTCTTATAGATTCCATCATATTCTCGATAGTATAAGAACCCATCTATAAAATAAGCATTTCCATAGTTATCTACATTCTTTTTTAAAGATGTTCCATTAAAATCAATAAGTTTACTTTCGTAATCATTATTGGTATATAAGATATGTTGATTTTGATCATCTACATTAAATTCATACGTATCATCTACCATTTTTTTATTATCGACTTCATTCATATTTTCATCAATTGTTAAACAATAAAGAGTTTCATCTTTAATATAAAAGATTTTTTGATCTAAAACATAACAATGACTGACTTCATTTAATAAAGTTTTTCTTTTTCCATTGAAATCTAAAAAGACAAAATCACTATCATTTTCATAAAAGCATCCTCGATCATCTACATAAATATGGTCACAACTGCTTTCTTCTAAAACTTCTGAATTTTCAAAATGAGCATCATATTTTATTAATTGTCCATTTAAAGAAATGTAAAGTTCGTTTTGATAAACAAAAGCTCCGCCATCACTATTTGTAAAATTTTGATTATAATCGCCTCTAGAACTATCTTGGCTTAAATTAAAGCTTAATAAATCTGTATTTCCATTACCATCAAAAGAAGATGTTGCTTCATCTGTTGTTTCAACAATATTTGTAACTGTATTAATAATAAGTTCTGATACTGGAATAAAAATGAAAACTACAAAGATTACTAGAATAATCATTGTTTTTAGGAATGATTTTTGTTTAGGCTTTCTTTGAATATTCTTTTTTCTTGGTTGATTTTGGAACTTTTTAAATGCTTCCTTATAATTCATACTATTTAAATCTTTTAATTGTTTAAATGAATCTTTGAAATCATAAGCATTTTTTTATAATCATAACTTTCTGATACCGTATTATAATTATGACTTTGTTCACTATGTACAATTGTATCTGGTGTTACTTTTTTTATTGTATGATCTTTGCGATAGATCGTTGGACTTCCGCAGTTAGAACAGTATTCCTGATAGGGATAAATTAATTTAGAACAGACTGGACATGTTGTTTTCCCAATTTGTTTATGCCCACATAAATGACATTCTAAACTATTACCAATTTCTACCCCACAATATTTACACTTCATACTCTCCCTCCTTTTTTTCATCATATCATAAAAAAAGACCTCTTAGGTCTTTTAAGATAATTTTTTATATAAATGATTTCCGATTGTTTGGATAATTTGTACAAAGATAATAAGAATGATACTTGTAACAACAAGATAAGGAATTTTGTAGGCTTGATATCCATAACGAATAGCAATATCTCCAAGTCCTCCTGCCCCTAAGGCACCACCCATTGCACTATAGCCAATAATACTAATCATAGTAAGTGTTATTCCTGATAAAATAGCAGGAAAAGCTTCTTTTAAATAAATACGATAAATAATTTGAAAATCAGTTGCACCAAAAGATTTAGCTGCTTCTATTAAACCAACATCAACACTTCTTAGTGCACTTTCGATAACTCTGGCGACAAAAGGAATTGCGGAAATAGTAAGAGGAACAAGGGCTGCGGTTGTTCCAATGGCTTTACCGGCAATAAGTCGTGTAAGAGGTATGACGATGACCATTAAAATCACAAATGGAAAACTTCTAAAGATGTTTACTAAAACATCAAGAATTGTATAAATGACTTTGTTTGGTTTTAATCCATCAGGTGCTGTGAGTGTTAAAATAATAGCAGGAATAAAACCTAAGACTACCGCAAAGAACGTTGATCCAATCACCATATATAATGTTTCATAAGTTGCTTTTAAAATAACATCACTCATACAATTTCCTCCCAAGTAATTCCTTCTTGATTTAAATAATTTCCTACTGCTTGTAAATCTTTTTCTTCAATATTAATAATTAAGCTTCCCATCATTGAACCTCTAAAGTTTTCGAGTTTTCCTTGACAGATATCAAAGTTGATATCAAGGGTCCTCGCTAACTGGGTAATGGTATGTGATTTTGAATTATTATTTGTAAAAAATAATTTAATATTTTTTCCCGTTTGAGGAAGAATTTCAACATCATCGCCCACAAATTTTTGGATTTCTTGATTTGGTGCTACAAAAAGTTCTTCTGGTTTTCCAACCGATAAAACACGTCCATCTTTTAGGAAAGCAACTTTATTACAAATTTGTTTGATTACTTCCATTTGATGGGTAACGACCACAATTGTAATATTCATTTCTTTATTGATTTTTAATAAAAGATTGAGAATATCTCTGGTGATTTGTGGATCTAAAGCTGATGTTGCTTCATCACATAAAAGAATTTTGGGATTTAATACAAGTGCTCTGGCTATGGCTACTCTTTGTTTTTGTCCACCACTTAATTGACGAGGAAAAGCATGTCTTTTTTCTTCCAAGCCAACAAGTTTTAATAAGTTTTCAATGCGTTGCTTGTTTTCTTGACTGTTTGGATCTTGTTTCCAAAATTTAAGAGGTAGAGCAATGTTATCGTAAACATTTAATCGATTTAAAAGATTAAAGTTTTGAAAAATCATTCCCATTTCTTTTTGAACAAAACTTAGTTGTTTTTTATCTAAAGAAGAAATTGCTTTTCCATCAACCACTACTTCTCCTTTTTGAAAACTTTCTAAGCCATTAAAGCAACGAAGTAGTGTTGATTTACCTGCACCACTTTGTCCAATAATCCCAAAGATATCACCTTGTTCAATGGAAAAAGAAACATCTTTTAATACTTCTAAATTTCCATAGCTTTTATACAAATTTTGAATTTCAATCATAAATCTCATCCCCTTATCCAAAGAAACATTGTCCAATATGGCAATATCCTTGTGGATTCTTTTCTAAATACTTTTGATGGTATTCTTCTGCTTCATAGAAATTATCAAGAGGTTGTATTTCAACAACCACTTTTTCTTGATAATCTTTTTGTACCTCTTGTGTCTTTTTTTGAATAATTTCTAAATCACTTTCATTAATATAATAAATACCTGTACGATAAGAAATCCCTTCATCTTCTCCTTGTTTATTTAAAGAAGTTGGTTCAATGATTCTATAATAATCATCTAAGATTTGTTTTAAACTTCTTTTATTTTCATCATATTCAACTTTTACTGTTTCAACATGTCCTGTTTTCCCTGCTTTAACATCTTCGTATTTTGGATTTTCTGTATGTCCATTGGCATAACCTACTGTTGTTTTAATAATTCCTTCAAATTGGTCAAAATACTTTTGAACACCCCAGAAGCATCCTCCCGCTAAATAAATAACACTCATTTTAAATCTCCTTATTTTGTCGGATCTGTAAAGACATCTTTTACTGATCCTTTATATTTTTTAATATAGTTTTTCACTTTCTTAGATTGTAATGCTTTCTTTAAAGCTTTTGTTTTGTCTGTATTTTCATTTCCTTCTTTAACTACTAAATAGTTGATATAAGGTTGTGCTTCTTCATCTGTGAAGCTTTCTGTAAGCAAGACATTTGCGCTGTCTCCTAAGTTATGTTCTAATGCATAGTTTCCATTAATAACGGCAACATCTACATCAGGTAAGTTATTTGGTAAGTTGGCTGCTTCTAATTCTTCAATTTTATAGTTATGTGGATTAGAAGTAATACTTGATGCTGTATAAAGTGTATCATCGTTTAATTCGATTAAGTTATTTTTAGCAAGTAAAGCTAACGCTCTTGATTCATTTGAACCATCATTTGGTACGGCAATTGTTGCCCCATCTTTTAAATCATCTAATGATTTTAAATTTTCTGAATAGAGAGCCATTGCTTCATAGTGAACTCCAGCAACTGCTTTTAAATGAAGTTTTCTTTCTTTGTTTTGTTCCTTTAAATAAGCAAGTGTTTGGAAATAGTTTGCATCTAAATCTCCATCTTCTAATGCAGTGTTTGGTGTGACATAATCTGTAAATTCTGTGACTTCTAATGTATATCCTTCTTTTTCTAATTCATCTTTTACCACATCATTTAAGATTTCTGCATGTGGTATTGCTGTTGCTCCTACTTTGATTGTTTTTTCATCACTTGATGAATTTCCTGCACATCCTACGATTGAAAGTGCAAATGCTGCTGATAATAATAATTTGATTCCCTTTTTCATTTTTTTGTTCTCCCTTTTTCTTTTATATTCAATACAACAAATAAAAAACTCGTCCTTTATACAAAGGACGAGTTACCTCGCGTTACCACCTTAATTTAAAATAACCTCACGATTATTTCCTCATCGAGTACCATCATACTCTATCACTTTAACGGGTGAATCCGTCATAGCCTAACCCTTTAGGGCTCGGTATGCAACTCCAAGGCCATCTTCGTTTACCTTCCATGTTTCTTTTCCACCAACCAAGAACTCTCTAAGTATTTTCAGTAAATTACTTTCCTTTTCAATGTCTTTATTGTATTGTTGTATCCATAGTATACCCCTATGAATTATATGTCAATAGTTTTCTTTATTTTTCTTCTTTTTCTACATAATCTACATCAATGATATCTTCACTACCTCGACGATAAGCTTCTCCAGATTGATAAGCTGCTTTCTTTTCTGCCATTTCTTTTTCAATCTTTTCATTATATTCTTTAATTTGTTTTTCATATAAATATCTTCTAACAAAAGAATATAAAACAAGAATACCTACAATAATCCAAGTTATTGGACTAAATAATAAGTTTAAAAGAAGACTTAAGACTAAAATAACAATAGCAATGATTAATATAATTTGATAAATTGGCATTTTTTTCTCCTATTTAGGAAACGTAAATAAATCTTTGATTTCGACATGAAGTCCATAAGCCAATTTAGAAATTGCCTTTAAAGAAATATTGCGTGTTCCTCTTTCTACATCTGATATATAATTTTTTGATAACCCACAGCGAAATGATAATTCTTCTTGAGAAATATGTGCTTTTAAACGTAGTTCTTTAATTCGTAATCCAAATAAAATGTGAACATCTTTATTCATTTTGCATTTGCATTAATTCTGTTGCTTGATCACTGATCTTTTTAAAACGATGATGAAGACCAGATTTACTAATAGAAAGACCTGTTTCTTCTTGATAAGCAACACATAGTTCATTTAATGTATAATCCGGATATTTTTTACGAACTAAAGCAACTGTTCTTGTCTTTTCATCAAGCATATCCAAGCCCATGAACATTTCAATAATACTGATATCTTCTAACTGTTTATTTGATGAAGCCATTGATTTTACTTCATTTGCAATATCACAGTTATTCCAACGATTAACAGTATTAGACATACTTCGATCAATACGAGTACTTTCAAAATTCATAACCGATTGACTTGCCCCTATCGCTCTTAAAAAATCACCTATTTTCTCTGCTGATTTTAAGTATACAAGATATTTGTTTCTTCTTTTTGTCATTTTTGCATTTAAATTAAAATAATTCATTAATTCTTGTATATAAAGAGCGTATTCTTCTTCATCTACAGAAAGTTCTAAATGATAATTCGATGTTTCTGGGTTATTGACAGAACCTCCTGATAAAAAGATTCCAGCTAAAAATGCTCTTTTACAACATTCTTTTTCAAGAAGTTTTTTATCAGGTAAAGTATGAAAACCTAATCCATTCATTAATCCTAGATCATCTAAAATTTCTCTTGCTTTAGATACTTTTAAGATGTAAACATTATTTTTTTGTAATTTCATTTTACGAGATACAAGAAATTCAATGTGTGGATGATAAACTTCTTTGAGCATTTTATGCACTTTAGATGCAATCTTTGCATTTTCTGTTCTAATTGTAAGTAATAAACCTTGATTAGAAAGAGAAAGTGTTCCATTGACTTTAATAATTGCGGAAAGAATTGCTTTTTGACAACAAATATCAAAATCATTGAAAACAACTTCTTCTTTTACTTGTCTAGCAAATGATACTTTCATTAATGAACCGCATCCCTATGTAGACGATGAACATGATACTTTTCACTATAATAATCAGCAAAATAGTTTGTTAAACTTACCGAACGATGTTGTCCTCCTGTACAACCAATTCCAATAACAACATGCGTTTTTCCTTCTTTATCATATTCATCTAATAAATAATCTAAAAGATCTGTCATTTTATTAATAAATTTTTGTGTTTCTGGTTTATCAATTACATAATCATAAACTTCTTTATCGTTTCCTGTTAAATTTCTTAACTCATCTATATAGAAAGGATTTGGTAAAAAACGGACATCAAATAATAAATCAGCATCTTTAGGAATTCCATGCTTATATCCAAAAGAAACAAAACTGATTCTAAATGGATCGATTGATTGATGATTAAATTGGTTTTCTAATATTTGTTGGAATTTATTTCCTTTAAGTTGTGTCGTATCAATAACAACATTGGCTTCTTTAGAAATTGGGCGTGCTAATTTTCTTTCATATTCAATGGCTTCTAATAAAGTGGATGCTTTATTAGAAATTAAAATCGGATGCGATCTTCTTGTTTCTTTATATCTTTTTAAAATAATATTATCATCACAATCTAAAAAGATAACAGAAACATTAAGCCAATCTACATTTGATAAAAAGCGAATTGCTTTAAGAGCATCATCCAAACTAACAGCCATCGCAATTCTTTGATAAGTTGTATTATCTTTTAAATATTCAGAAAAAGCTCCTAATAATTCAATTGGGTAATTATCAATACAACGATAAGCCATATTTTCAAAAGCAGCCATTGCAGTTGTTTTTCCTGCACCTGACATTCCTGTCACAATTACAATTTCAATTTTATCCATAAAACCACACCTTTCATTTTCGTCTCTATTCTATCAAAATTCCTAAATAATGAAAAGCCAGATGTAAACATCTGGTCATTTATTTTAAAGAAGCAATATATTGTCCAGCAATGGCTCCATCATTTGTAGCTGTTACAACTTGTCTTAATTGTTTATTGCGTACATCACCTGCCACAAAGATACCTTTAACAGCTGTTTCCATATTTTCATTGGCATCAATATAGCCATTTTCATTTACAATATTTAAAGATTTTGCACATTGTGTCATTGGATCCAATCCAATAAATGGGAAAATCCCATTTACCTTTAATTCTTCTGTTGTTTGATCATCACTGTTTTCAATAAGAAGACCACATACTTTTTGATTTTGTTCAAGTATCTCTTTTGGTTTTCTTTTGAAATGCACTTCAATGTTTTCAACTTTAGAAAGACGATCTTGAATCACTTTGTCTGCCCTAAAGACATCTCTTCTTACTACTAAATGCACTTTATGGCATAAAGTAGCAAGATACATTGCTTCTTCTAATGCTGAATTTCCACCACCAATAACAGCAACATCTTGTTCTTTAAAGAAAGGTCCATCACAAACTGCACAATACGAAATACCACGTCCAACAAGTTCGTTTTCTTTTTCTAAATTCATTTGTCTTTCTTTTGTTCCTGTCGCAATTAAAACATATTTTGCTTGATAGGTTTGTTTGGCCGTAATGACTTCTTTATAATCACCATGATCTTTGATATCTAAGGCTTCTTCATAAGCCATTTTTGCGCCAAAGCTCATCGCACTTTCATACATTGTAAAGGCAATTTCTGGTCCCGGTGTTGGCTTTAATCCTGGATAGTTTTCAATTTGTGCTGTAACGTTCAATTTCCCTCCAGGGGCTGAACCATCTAAAATAAGAACCTCTAATCCTGCACGACTGGCATAAAGACAGGCACTCATTCCAGCAGGTCCTGCACCAATAATAATTAAATCTAACATAGCTCATTCTCCTTTATATATTCCATAAATTCTTTGTAATCGTTGATTAATAAATCTGGATTTTCTTTTTCAATCAATTGATATCCTTTTGGTGACCATTTAACTCCTACTGTTTTTACTCCCGCTCTTTTCCCAGCTTGAATATCCGTCACATTATCACCAACATAGTATCCTTCTTGACAGTTTAATTTCTTTAAGGCACATAAGATACCTTCTGGATCTGGTTTTGATTTTTTTACATCATTTTCACCAATAACCACATCAAAATATTGTGTAATATTAAATAAATCTAAACCTAAATAAGCCGCTTCTTTATATTTTGTGGTCACAACCCCAAGTAAGAAACCTTGTTTTTTTAAATATTCAAGCATTTCTTTGACATTAGGATAGATTGTCACAAAATCTTCATGATGTTTATGATTGTAATCACGATAGTATTGGATCAATTCATCTACTTGATTGTTTTCTACATAACGACTAAAAGTATTTTTTAAAGAAGGACCTAAAAATGATAAAAGTTCTTCTTCAGATAAAGTATAGTCTGGTTTGTATTTTTTAAATGTATGAATAAAAGATTTTTTTATAAGTAAATCTGTATTTAAAAGTGTTCCATCTAAATCAAATAATATTGCTTTTTTCATCTTAATTCTCCTTTTCAAACATTATATCTATTTTATTAAAAAAAGATAGCGTTATGCACTATCTTTTACTCTATTTCCTTTTAAATGACAGTATATAAAGCCAATCATTCCTACAATGACAAAAGCAATGGAAACAAGCTGTGCTGTTTTTAAACCAAGGACATAAAGACTATCTGTTCTAAAAGCTTCTATAAAAAAACGAATAATTCCATACCAAATAAAATAACTAAAGAATTGAATTCCTTGCTTCTTTTGAAATTTTCTTATTACAAAGAAAATAATTAGAAAGCCTAGAACACATCCAATTGATTCATAAAGGAATGTTGGTTGATAATAGGTCCCATGAATATACATTTTATCAATAATAAATTGAGGTAAATGTAATGACTTTAAAAAGCTGAGACTTACCGCACTTCCATAAGCTTCTTGATTAAAGAAATTGCCCCATCTTCCACATGCTTGAGCAATTAAAACCCCTGGCATAATCGCATCTCCAGCAATGAGAAATGAAATATCTCTTTTTTTAAAGAAGAAATAACTATAAAGAAGGCCTGTAAAAATTCCTCCTTGAATAGCAAGACCTCCATGATTAATCATAAAAATTTCCATGGGATTACTTGCATAGAGTTCATTCCACATAAAGATCACATACCAAATACGTGCTCCAATGATTCCTACAAATAAAAGTCCAAAAACATAATCTGAAAGAATTTCTTTTGAATATCCTAATTTTTTAAAGTTATATTGCCCAATAAAATAGGCAATGGCTGCACCAGTAAGTATGCATAAAGCATACCATTGTATAGAAAGTGGTCCAATTTCTATAAAGGTATTAAAACTTGGGAATAATCTCATGATTCTTGTTTATTATGATCAATATTTTTAAGAATTCTTTCCACAAATTCTTTACTTGAATCAATACCTACATCTCTAAGACGCATATTCATAACGGCAGCTTCAATAATAACCGACATGCTTCGACCACTTGAAACAGGAACGACGATTTTAGGAATTTTAATTTCTAAAACATCTTCGGAAATATCATTTTCTTCGACACCAACACGTGTATATTCACGAGATGGAACCCATCTTTCTAATTGAATAATTAAATCAACATCATTTTTATCTAAGATAGCTGAAATACCAAACATCTTAGAAACATCAATAACACCGATTCCTCTAATTTCTAAAAGATTAGCAAGAACAGCCGGTGCTTTACCAACGATTTTTTGTCCAACACGGTAAAGTTCTACAGCATCATCGGCAACAAGTAAGTGTCCTCTTTTTACCAATTCTAAAGCAATTTCTGATTTACCAATCCCACTATCACCTTTAATAATGACACCTTTTCCATGAATATTTAAGAAAACACCATGCATTAATGTATCTTTCGCAAGTTTTTCTTCAAGTGTATTCATCAATTCACTTGAAACAGCTCCAGTAATAAGTTCTGTTTGGAAAATCGGAAAATTACGTTCATTTGCTACATCTTTGAATACTTTTGGACATTCATGTCCTTTACAAATCACAATACATGGGACTTCTTCATTAATGAGACATGGGAAGATTTCTTTTTGTCTTTCTTCCGACATTTCAGCAATAAAAGCCATCTCCTTATCTCCAAAAACAATAATTCTTCTAAAATCACTATGTTTAAAGAATCCCGCTAATTCAAAACCAGGTCGATTAATTTCACCTGTTTGAATAACTCTTTTTAATGCTTCTTCGTCACCTGTTACTTGTGTGTAACTTTTATTATTCCCTAATAAATTTTCTACTGTAATTGATTTCATTTTTTATCTCCTTAAAGCATTGTTTTTAAAAATTGACCTGTGTAACTTTTTTCACATTTAGCAACTTTTTCAGGTGTTCCTGTGACAACAACAGTTCCTCCACCAGCACCACCTTCTGGTCCTAAATCAATAATATGATCTGCAACCTTAATAACATCTAAATTATGTTCAATAACAATAATGGTATCCCCTTGATCAACAATTCGTTGTAAAACATCAATAAGTTTAGAAACATCATGACTGTGTAACCCTGTTGTTGGTTCATCAAGAATATAAACTGTTTTTCCTGTTGATTTCTTTTGGAGTTCACTTGCGAGTTTAACTC
>ERZ1673740.1707-NODE-1707-length-15066-cov-158.781693_pt1 | contig 15066 bp, 11 predicted proteins | sample MGYA00580221_ERZ1673740 | MGnify/ENA primary metagenome ERZ1673740 (study PRJEB41218, sample SAMN15661786) | gut metagenome | host: Homo sapiens | place: Canada: London | collected 2015-08-20/2019-03-30 | study: EMG produced TPA metagenomics assembly of...
ACAAACCCATTGGCAGAATTAAGTATGCACTAAATTAATTCCGCCAACAGGTAATTAATTTAAAATCATGGCAATAATTAAGTGTCCTGAGTGTAATCAGGAAATTAGTGACAAAGCCCCAGTCTGTCCTTCATGTGGAGTACCTATTGCAGGACATGTTACAACTTGCTCGCAATGTGGGTTTACGTATTTTAATAGCAATGCGGAATGTCCACAATGCCATCATAAAACCACAGTTGATAATACTACAATGTGTGGAGACGAGAGTGATTGTAAAGTCAATCAAAAGGCTTCGGGCTTACGCAATAATCGTATTGTAATAACAGTTGTGTCATTGGTTGTAGTGGTTCTGGGTGCTGTTTTATACGCTTTCTATAGAAATGCTCAAAGCGATAAGGAGGAGTCTGCGTATGAGTTCGCCCTTTCGAGCAACGACCCCCAAGTGTTGCAAAACTATCTGAATACATACACAGATGCGCCTGAAGCTCATCGCGATTCTATTTCTGCACATTTGGAATATTTTGCACAGCTTGACCGCGATTGGACTAATGTTGTTGTTAGTGGTTCAAAAAGCGACTTCCAACGATACATCGAGCAACATCCAAACTCTCCGTTCTGCCAAGTTGCGCAACACAAGATTGACTCTATTGATTGGTCGAGGGCTGATGCGGCGAACACCCTTGAGGCTGTACAACTCTATTTGGAACAGCATCCTGATGGTGAGCACTTCGATGAAGCTACAGATAAGATGAAAATGCTTAATGCAAACACGGTGACCCCAGAGGATAAAATACTCGTAGGAACAGTGTTTGATGGATTGTTCCAAAGTCTAAACAACCGAGATGAAAATGGATTGATGAATTCATTCAGTCCGCTGATTGCAAAGTTTCTTGGAAAGGCAAACGCCACACGCAGCGACGTAGTTACGTTTATGCACAAAATCTACAAAAGTGACGTGGCTTCGATGAATTGGATGTCGCTTGAGGATTACGCCATAACGAAAAAGGAAGTTGGCGATCAGCAATATGAGTACACTGTTGTCTTCTCTGGGTTGCAGAAAGTGGAACATACAGACAACAGTTCAAGCGAGACAAGATTTCGTTTTAATGCCAAGGTTAATCCTGATGGCAGAATTACGGAGCTGAATATGACAAAGATTTTAGAATAATTTAAGTGAAAAATAAGTGGCGAAAGGTTATTGTTTCATTTATTATAACTAACTTTGTAATATTAATTAGAAACTTAAATTATTAACAACGTTAACATACATTTATATTATGGGAGACAATAGAGAACTCATAAAGCAGTGTGAGGAAAGAGCACAGCAGTGGCTTACCCCTGCTTTCGACGAGGAAACACGTAATGAGGTGAAGGCAATGCTTGAGGCAGAGGACAAGTCTGCACTTATCGATGCTTTCTATCAGAACCTCGAGTTTGGTACCGGTGGTCTGCGTGGCGTTATGGGTGCTGGTACAAACCGTATGAACAAGTACATCGTTGGCATGGCAACACAGGGCTTTGCTAACTATATATTAAAGGCGTTCCCAGGCGAGGAGAACCTTTCTGTTGTTGTAGGTCACGACTGCCGTAACAATTCTCGTCTCTTTGCTGAGACTGTTGCTGCTATCTTCTCTGCAAATGGCATTAAGGCTTATTTGTTCGAGGGACTCCGTCCTACACCAGAGATTTCATTTGCTATCCGCCAGCTCGGTGCGAAAGCAGGTGTGAACGTAACAGCTTCTCACAACCCGAAGGAATACAATGGCTATAAGGCTTATTGGAGCGATGGTGCTCAGGTATTGGCTCCGCACGATAAGGGCATCATTGATGAGGTTAACAAGGTGACTATTGATGACGTTAAGTTTGAGGCTAACTGGGATAAGATTAAGATTATTGGTGGCGAGATGGACTACGACTATATGACAGCTGTTCATTCTGCAATGATTGACCAGGATGTTATCAACCGCCAGAAGGATCTCAATATCGTTTATTCTGCAATGCATGGCACTGGTCGTGTTATTGTACCTCTCTGCTTGCGTTCATGGGGCTTCCAGAACATAAATGTTGTTCCGGAGCAGATGGTTGTTGACGGTAACTTCCCAACTGTCGTTTCTCCAAACCCAGAGAATGCAGAAGCAATGACATTAGGTATGAAGCTTGGTACAAAGCTCAATGCCGACTTGGTTGTTGCTACTGACCCCGATGCAGACCGTCTTGCTATCGTTTGCCGTGATGATAAGGGCGAATGGATGATTATCAATGGTAACCAGACTTGCATGATGTTCTGCTATTACATCATTGAGAATAAGAAGAAGCTTGGTAAGCTGAAGCCGACAGACTTCCTTGTTAAGACTATCGTTACAACAGAGGTGATTGCTGAAATCGCTAAGAAGAACAACGTGGAACTTCGCGACTGCTACACTGGTTTCAAGTGGATTGCACGTGAGATTGCTATCTCTGAGGGCAAGCAGGACTACATCGGTGGTGGCGAGGAGAGCTTCGGCTTCCTGCCTTACGACAAGGTTCGCGACAAGGACGCTCCTGCTTCTATCTGTCTCATCTGCGAGATCGCTGCTTGGGCTAAGGACCAAGGCAAGACTCTCTACGACCTCTTGATGCAGATTTATCAGGAGTATGGCTTTAGCAAGGAGTTCACAGTGAACGTAGTTCGCCCGGGCAAGACTGGCGCTGACGAAATCAAGCAGATGATGGCTGACTTCCGTGCCAATCCTCCTCAGGAGTTGGGTGGTAGCAAGGTGGTTCTCTGGAAGGACTATCAGGCTCTTACTTCTACAAAGGCCGACGGCACTGTAGAGAAGCTCGATATGCCTACAACAAGCAACGTGCTCCAGTGGTTCTGCGACGACAACACTAAGGTTAGCGTTCGCCCATCGGGTACAGAACCTAAGATTAAGTTCTATCTTGAGGTTAAGGATCCGTCGTTCAAGTGCGCTGGTTGCTACGAGCGTTGCAGCAAGGCTGCCGACGAGAAGATTGAGGCAATCAAGAAGTCGCTTCATCTTGACTAATTAAAACACTGCTTCCTCGGAAGTTGCAATTTGAATATATAATAATAGATAAGTCCACTTAAAGATATGGCCAAATTGGACATTCCTTAAGTGGACTTTATTTTTATTTTTCATCTTTTCAATTCAAATCTTCATATTTTATAATGATGAGAAAGACATTAATTTCTATTATTTTTTTTGCTGCTTGTACCTTACATACCACTACGTATGCCAAGGATTATGCTTCAAAAGTGAATACGCTTATAGGTACCGACTATACCGGTAATACTTATCCTGGAGCACAGGTGCCTTTCGGAATGGTGCAGCTAAGTCCAGACAACGGTTTACCCGGATGGGATCGTATTGCTGGTTATTTCTATCCAGATAGTACGATAGCCGGTTTTAGTCATACTCACTTGTTAGGAACGGGTGCTGGCGATTTGTATGATATCTCGTTTATGCCCGTAACGTTGCCGTACAACGAGGCTGAAGAGCCGTTGGGCATACACTCGCGCTTCTCTCACAAGGACGAAACGGCACATGCAGGATATTACCAAGTGCGTCTAACCGACTATGACATTAACGTAGAGTTAACCGCAACGCCCCGGTGTGGAGTTCAGCGCTATACATTCCCTAATGATGGCAAGGAACGCATGGTCATCTTAGATTTGAACAAGGCGATGAACTGGGACGCAACGGTTGACAGCAAGATAAGCGTTGTTGACTCTTTCACCATTGAAGGCTATCGTTATTCGGATGGTTGGGCTCGCAATCAGCGCGTTTGGTTCAGAACACGTTTCTCACAACCTATCAAATCTGTAGAGATTGATAGTAAAGCGTTGAAGAATAATCGGGATGGAGTAGGCTGCATTGCTCGCTTTAAGTTTGCTTCAGAGGGTTTTGACAAACTTGTGGTAACAACAGCTCTTTCGCCAACAAGCCTTGCTGGAGCACAAAAGAACCTGCAGGCAGAAGCTGTGTCTGACGACTTTGACGCAGTGAGAAGACAGGCTGAAAGCCTCTGGAACAAGGAATTGGGTAGGATAGAGATAGAGGGAGGTTCGCAGTCGCAAGAAACAGTTTTCTATACATCACTCTACCACGCCATGTCTGCGCCTACGTTGCTCTGCGATGTTGACGGCAGCTATCTTGGTGCTGATCGTCAGCTGCATAAGGCGAATGGGTGGTTTAACTATGAGACTTGCTCGTTGTGGGATACCTATCGTGCTGCCCATCCGCTTTATGATATCCTAATGCCTACATGTGCCAGCGATATGGTCAATTCGCTCATTGCGTTTAGTAAGGAGAACGGACGTTTGCCAATTTGGAATATGTGGTCGTCGGAGACGGATATGATGATTGGATATCATGCCGCTTCTGTTATTGCTGAAGCTATTCTGAAAGGTGTGCCTAATATCAACAAGGAAGAGGCTTTAGCAGAGTGCGTGAAGACAGCCAACTTAGACGACTATAGAGGTATCGGACTTTATAAGAAGTTGGGCTATGTACCCTATGATGTGAAGGAGCCTACGCTTGGCGATGACTGGTCGCTCTCTCGAACGCTCGAATATGCTTACGACGATGCTTGCATAGCAGCTCTTGCAAAGTCGATGAATAAAACAGACCTTTACAAGGAGTTCAGTAAGCGTGCGCAAAACTATCGCAATGTATATTGTAAGGGCAATACGTTTATGCAACCACGTCATTCTGATGGCAGTTTCCAGCCGGCCTATTCGCCCGATGAGTACACATCGCACATTTGTGAGAGCAATGGATGGCACTATATGTGGTCGGTGCAGCATGATATAAAGGGACTTGAGAAACTTGTTGGCAAGAAACGTTTTGCTGAAAAACTTGATAGCTTCTTCACTTATACGCCAACTGCCAATGCCGAACTGCCATTGTTTAGTACGGGTATGATAGGACAATATGCACACGGAAACGAACCCAGTCACCATGCTGCATATATCTTCAACAAGATAGGTCAGCCCCACAAGACGCAGAAGTATGTTCGCCAAATACTGACAGAACTCTACAACGACACACCTGCCGGACTCTGTGGAAACGAAGACTGCGGACAGATGTCTGCTTGGTATGTTTTCAGTGCGTTAGGCTTCTATCCATTAAATCCTGTTAGTTGCGAGTACGAGATTGGTTCACCGCTCTTCCGCAACGCAACAATCCACTTGGAGAATGGTAATACGTTTAAGGTCGAGGCAGAAGGCTATTCGCCAGAGAAGTATCTTGTAAAGGAAGTACTGCTCAATGGTAAGCGACTTCGTAGCACGAACATTTCGCATGAAGATATTCTGAAAGGTGGAACATTGACATTTGTGATGCAATAATCTCGATAAATAGTGTAAAAAAACTGAACAACTCAGTTTTTTTACACTATTATTATTGTCGTATTAAAAGTTTTTGTATCTTTGCAAAAACAAATCATTACATTAAAACGTTAGCTTATGACAAAATATATACTCGTTATATTACTTGCTATCTTTATGGTAGGTGCTCCAAAATCGGCAATGGCTGAGTGTATGCCAGAAATTGAGCTCATTGACAATGTGCAGAAGCCCGTCATATCCATAGAGGATAACGTTGTGCGTGTCACAGATGCTTTTGGAATGACAATGAGCATCTACAATCTGGCAGGAGGTGCTCCTGTTATGTCTGTAAAGATTGATAGTCAGGACAAACGATTTGATTTGAACTTGCCAAAGGGTATTTACATTGTTAAAGTTGGTAAGATAGCACGTAAAATTGTGATTAAGTAACAAGTTTTGTCAATATCCAATTTGAATATTAGCAAGTTCTCATTGCTTCTCTTCTTTCTTATGGCTTTTGTTTTATGCTCATGTCATAAGAAAGAAGAACGTATGTATGTATCGTTAGACGATTTTGCGACATTGCGAACATCCCGTTACGATATTTCTGCGGATAGAGTATTCTCTAATATCCGCACACTCATTCTGTCCGACAAGTCTAACAGTCCAGCCGACATGCACGCTCGCAAGCACTACAACACCAGTATGGAGGTGTTGTGGATAACGCGTGATGGTGTTTCTGCAAAAGCAGATACCTTACTTAGCTATATTTCACATGTCGACTCATTGGGCTTCTCTCGTGACAAATTCTATTATTCCTTACTGAAAGAAGATTTACAACGTGTACGCACCCTTGATTTCGATTCTATTAAAACAGCTGACAATTCGGCTGTTAAAGTGTTCGCACGCTTAGAGTATTATCTTACAAAAGCCTTCTTGCGCTACACAGAGGGGCAGCGTTTTGGTTTTATGAACCCTTACAAAGCGTTCAACCGACTCGATCAGCGTAAAGACGACACCCTACACGTCACATATCGTTCACTTTATGGTTGGCATACAAGTCTGCCCAATGACACCTATCTTGCAACCGCTTGTGCTGTGATAAAGGGTGATATGGACAAGTTTGCAGACTTTCTCGCAAAGTCGAAGCCCCACAATCCATTGTACGCCAAATACATTTCTGCTTTGAACAAGACCAGGGACAAGGAATATCGCCGTCGTTTGCTTTGCAATATAGAGCGCTGTCGTTGGGAAAACGATGGCGACTACCCGCAGCTGCACAAGAAGTATGTGGTTGTGAACGTGCCCGCTCTGTATCTGTTTGCCCATGATGGTGACGAACGTCTGGTTATGAAGGTGGCTGTAGGTAGTCTTGAGACGAAGACTCCGCTATTAAGCAGCAAGATAAAACGTATGGACTTCAATCCGCAGTGGATAATACCGAAAAGCATAGTGAAGACAAGCGTAATACACCATGTCGGCAATCACGCCTATTTCGATAATAACAATTACTTTGTGCGCGACCGCAACACGGGTAAGATTGTAGCACCTGAGAACATTACACGCGACATGCTCCTTAGTGCCAACTATTCCGTTGTGCAGTGGGGTGGGCGTGGCAATGCGCTTGGAAGAGTTATTTTCCGTTTCGACAACAATTATAGCATATACCTGCACGACACATCCTCGCCCAGAGTCTTCGCCCGTAATAACCGCATGGTGTCGCATGGTTGCATACGTGTAGAGAAACCATACGAGTTGGCTGTTTTCATGTTGAACGATAAGGACGAGAAATTGATGGAAAAGATGAAGTACTCTATGGCTGCCGATTTTAGCGAACGGCCACGCGAAGATGTGCCAGAAGCAGAACGTCCTAATCGTTCAAAGATGGTGCGTAGCTTGAAGGTAGAACCATTAGTGCCGATATACATCACCTATTATACGCTCTATCCTGATAGCAATGGCAATCTTGTTCGCTATGACGACATATATGGCTATGACAGTATAATCTACGACAACATACAAAAGTATCTTTAACCAAGATGTTCAAGGCAAAATGAAAGATACAGAAAAGAATAAACTGTTTACTGAATTGGTTGCCCAATATAGCGAAAAACTATATTGGAAGATACGTCGTATTGTGCTCAATCACGACGATGCCAACGATGTAATGCAGAATGTCTTTGTAAAAGCATGGAACAACCTTGATCAATTTGAAGAGCGTTCGAAACCATCCACCTGGCTTTATCGTATAGCCATCAACGAGTCGCTCGACTTTCTACGCCGTAAGCGCGACTTCGTAGCTTACGACTCCGATTTTACCGATGGAGTTGGCTCGCGCCTTGTTGCCGACGAATATTTTGACGGCGATGCCACGCAAGCAGCTTTGCAAGAAGCTATTGCAAAACTGCCCGATGTGCAACGCGTTGTCTTCAATCTTCGCTATTACGAAGAAATGAAGTATTCGGAAATGAGTAGCCTGCTCAACACCTCAGAAGGCTCCTTAAAAGCAAGCTACCACATTGCCGTGAAGAAAATCTACAACCATCTTCTTTCAAAAAACACTTAACTTGTTTTCTGTTTATGCAGAGATGACCCCATGAATCTGCTTGATGAAATCCTTTAGATTTACAAAATGGTCGCCGAAGATAGCACGCCAGTTGTATTGTTTTAGCGGATACTCCATAAAGTTTTTTGTTTCAATATCGCCATTCATACTTACATAGTCGAGGATATTCTTCAGATACTGCTCCTGCTCCGAAGTGAGATTATAGCCATCTACAAACTGCTGATATATCTGTAACGCTTTCTTGTGGTCGATGCCGTTGATGACACGTATGAAGGCTGCTACATTATTCTTGTACGGATGTCCCTCGGTGAGTGCGTTGTACTCGTCCTTGGTGCCCAACTCCTCGAAGAAGATGCGCTCCAACTCCTGTATATCTGCAGCGGTGAGCTGCTCAAAGTTCTGTATCTTTCGCAGTGTTTCGTTGTTGCTGTTCTCTGCCAAGTAATCAATTACTCGCTGCTTGTACGTAGTCTGTATAACTACGTTGACGGGGGCTTTGGAGGTGGTGTATTCGTCCTCTATGTCGATGACGAACTTCTTGTTTTGGCGTTGCTCCTTCAGCAAGTGCACTATTTCGCGCAGTTCTCTGCGCACACTCTCCAATGCGTCAAGCGACTCGTTCTCCCAGAACTGTGGTGTCTGCACCATTCGTATGGTGTTGATGTATGCCATAACAGCCGGCACAGTAGCCTTCTTCTCCAACATTGCAGCCACGTTCACCACCACTTGGCGGAACTGTCCCACACTTACCGTTGTGTTGATGTGTGCCAGCATTATGTGGAGCATCACCACGTCAAACCTCTTTGTCTCCTCTTCGTCCTTTTCTACAGGTACAAGGTGGCTAATCTTCTTTAGTTGCAGGGCACCCACCTCCGAGATATATGTCCACTTGTCCTTCTCACGGAACGGCTCAATGATGCCCAGGAACGGTCGCGTCTCCTTGCGCTCCTTGCCGATGGAAGCCACCTGCTTGTGCAGCAGTGTTTTCAAATCGTCGTGTAGTTGTTTGTCGAACGGCTTTTCCTGATGTTCGGCACTCTGCAGTTCTTTCGCAATGTCTACGCGCAGTTCGAAGAGTCGCTGGGTTAGTGTCTTTATGTTTGTCGGTGCTATGTCGTCGCCATTCTTCGAGAAGTAGGTGAAGTTGCCACACCAGTCGAAGATGTAGAACTCCTTCTTGTTTTGGTCTGGACCGAAGATGTCCTGGCACAGACGTGTGCCGCGACCAATCATCTGGTCGAACTTGATCTTCGACTTCACTATCTTGAAGAACACGAGGTTAAGAATCTCCGGCACGTCGATGCCTGTGTCGAGCATATCCACCGACACCGCTATCTGTGGCATCTTTTCAGCCTCCCTGAAGTCGGCTATGATAGCCGAATGATGCTTCACCTGATTGTCTATCAGCTGACAGTAGTCGGCACCACGCTCTGGGTAAAGCGCACGAAAACGCTCCACTATGCGCTCTGCGTGCTTGTGGTTGTATGCAAAGATGATTGTTTTGCCCACATCCTCGCCACAATTAATCTTCAAGCCGTTGGTCATTAGCTCCGAGAGCACGTTGTCGATGGTGTCGTCATTGATGAGGTAGCGGAATAATTCGTTGCCCTGTATGTCGCGGTGATACTCCTGGGCATTCGGTATGCCCTTCAGAGCCTTCTCGTATTCCCACACCTTTTCCAGTTCGTCGCGCTCCTCCTTGCTCAGCTCGTCATACTTAATGCCGCGGTTTATCATCTTCGATGTGCAGTTCTTCAGACGGTAGGGGCAGAGATATCCGTCGCCGATAGCCTCGTCGTAGGTGTATTCGTAGTTGGGCGCATTCTCAAGCTCAAGCAGCTTGAATGTGTTCTTGTCAATCTCTGCGCGTGGCGTTGCTGTCAATCCGATGAGGAGCGAGTCGAAATATTGGAAAATAGCTCCATACTTGCCGAACACGCTTCGGTGAGCCTCATCGATGATGATGAGGTCGAAGTGTCCCACGGAGAACTCCACCGGCACCGCGTTGATGTAGTTGATCATCGTCTGATAGGTTGAGAAGATGAAGCGTGCATCTAAGTTGGGGTCTGTGTCCTCCGACAGACAGCTCATCGACTCGCTGGGCAGAAACTCCTCAAACTTTCCATGTGCCTGATTTACCAGTTCGGTGCGGTCGGCAAGGAAGAGCACCTTCTTTATCCAGTTGTTGTTAGAGAGCAGTTTGCAGAGCGATATGCTCACGCGTGTCTTGCCCGTGCCGGTAGCAAGCACAAGCAGTCCACGGCGATGCTTCTTGTTGAGCCATTCCACCAAACTCTTGATAGCTGTCTTCTGATACGGACGGTTGGTTATCTCGTCGTCGATGGTGAGGTCGGTGATGTCGGCACGTCCACGTTTCTGTATCATGCGCTCAAGGTCGTCCTCGCTGTGGAACGAGATAACCTCACGATCCCGATAGCCCAAGCCGTCAATCACCTTGGTCTCGTAGCCATTGGTATAGTATATCACCGGTCGCACACCATGCTTCTTCTCCAGTCCGTCGGCATACTCCATAGCTTGCTTGCGTCCTTTGTCTGCGCTCTGCATGGTGCTCTTCGCCTCAATCACTGCTAATGGCTTGCCACCTTTGCTGTACAACACATAGTCGGCGTAGCCAACGCCCGATGGATACGTAGCCTTGTCCATGCCTTCAATCTTCACCTCGATGGCAGCCTTGCCACCCTGTATGTCGCCCTTCACATTAAGGATTTCCCATTTGGCTTCGTTCAGCATATAGTCGATGAGACACTTGCGTGTGATTGCCTCGCTCGCGAGCGACTCCTTCGGCTCCTGCTCAGGTGCTTTCGGGTGCTCTATCGCCTCAGCCGGCACGCTGTCTACCACCTGCAACGACACGGTAGGCTCCGACTGGTCTGCCACGTGCATCCCACTGAAGCCAGTAGGCACAAGCGTAGCATCGAAGGCTTTAATTTCTTTTATGGCTTGCCAGCGGAAGAGGAAACCGCTCACTACATAGTACAAGGCACGCAGACAGACGAAGGCATCGTTCTTCCTCACCGGCTGCGAACCAATGTGCGAGGCGTAGTTGCCAATCTTCTTCACCGTGCGCATGTGTTGCTCAAAGTTCCAGTCGTCGTTGATGAACGCGTCTATCTGTGGGCGTTTTATCATCTGGCTGAGCGTTTCGTAAGGGTCTAAGGTTACGTTTGCCATTGAAAGGTGGTTCTTCACCAACCATTCCAATGCCTTACGCGCATTGCTCGCACTCTCCTCAGGGAATGTGCTTTGAAATATTTCTGCCTTGTCGCAGTATTCGTGTAGCTGGGCGAAGTCGGGTATTATCTCCGCCAGTTTCTTGATAAAGTCAAAATTCTTCATATATTATAATATATGTAGGGTCGTTGTATTTGTTTGTTATAAATCACGGGAACGCCATCCTCCTTACCCTCTGCCATGAAGATAAGGAATTCGGCAGTACTATTTCGTATTTCAAATTTCTTTGCCATATATTCAAGTTTTTAGAGTCGTCTATAATATGGATGGTTGATGCAAAGCGTAGGAGGCTATGGCGTCCTCGCCGTAGCCTGTGCAAGCAGCTGGCTATCTATAGGAGGGTATAGCATCCCTGCTATACCCACTCGATCAACTGCAAATTAAGGCAGAGTGGGTAGGGCAGGGATGCCCAACCCTCCTAAGTTTCCGTTATTCGAACCAATGCTGCATACGAGAGGCGAGGAGGGTTTCAAGGTCGGTTATCGCTTTCGCTACCTCTGACTTCTGATGCTCAATCTGCTCAATGCGTTGGGCGAAGAGCTGTTGGAGGGGGAGAGGAGGAAGGGGAACTAAATAGTGACTAATAGCTTGTTTTGAAACCTCTTTGAAGGTAGCACCTCTTCCCATTGCTTTAATTTTATCCATTGTTAACAAGAGATAGAAATATAAAAAGATATTATTTAAATCTTGACAACAAATTATATTCTTGAATCCCTGATTACAACACATAGGCACCTTGGTTATAGCCAACTTTCCAATAGGAGCTCTTGTAGAAAGTAATACAGTACCAACAGGCATGAGCGTTAATCTCTTTGCTGCATTTGTGGAAATTCTTCTAATTGTTTCACCATAATAAAGTTGCGTTCCTAATTCCGCAGGAGTAACCCAGTTAATGTTGCCGTTCCAATTAGACTCTTCGTTTGTAGAAGGTGTTGTTCCAGTAACAATTTGTCCGACTTCCCCCAACTTCTTCACTTCCCATCCTTTGTCATTCTCCACGGGGTCTCCAAACATCTCATAGAAGATGCTTTGTGCGAGGTTGTCATAATCTTTCAGTTGTTCCTTCTTTAAACGAATCAACTCGTTAATCTTGTCAAGTTCGGAGACAATGGTGAGTTGGGTGGATTTGGGAGGGAGGGGAATTTGAATTTCTTTTAATAATTTGTAATGTCTTGAATAACCAAGGTTAGGTATTTTGTACCATTGCAAGTAGTAAAGCAAGAACTTTGCATCCAATTCTTGTTTTGGAGAAATAATCTTAACACCATCTGCGCCAACAACAAAATCGAAATCTATATATTTTAGGACACGGGTATGGTCTCCGAATATTACGACTGGAGAGTCAATGTGAAAAACATAAGACTCATCATCATAATATCCAGAAATAAGTTTGTCTTCTTGTGAAACAATAGGATACTTAGTACCACTATTGTATTCTTCTGTTTTTACTTGTTTTGGTTTGGGCGTTTTGTTTATGCACGCTTCAAACCTCTTATATTCCCATCCTTGTTTCATTGTTCCTCCTTGTCGTTATTGTTATTAGCTGTGCGCCCCGGAGGGGCAACCTCTCCATAGCCCAGGGCATCGCCCTGGGTATGATGTGATTATGAGCTATGCGCCCTGTAAGGGCAGCTCTAATAGTTTGTTGTTTTATAGCTGCCCTTTCAGGGCGCTTGGCGTTTGTGTTCGTTTACCCAGGGCGATGCCCTGGGCTATGGAAACATTGGGCTTTCAGCCCGTCTTTGCGCAAACGTTATTGGTTTCCCGTCTTTGCGCAAACGTTATTGGTTTCACGTCTTTGCGCAAACGTTATTGGTTTCACGTCTTTGCGCAAACGTTATTGGTTTCACGTCTTTGCAAACGTTATTGGTTTCACGTCCTTGCTAATCCGTAAACACATACTTCTCGTCATATTCAATATTATACAATTTCAAAAACTGCCTGTATTCATCTTGGAATGACGTTTTCTTATGATGCTCCTTTTGGTTTTTGATGTACGCCAATGTTTTGTCCACAACCGACTGACTTATTGACAAAGCCGCATAACCGCCCTGCCATGCAAACCATGAATAATTTGGAGATAGCGATTTTATCCATCGGCTACTATTGCGTTTTATAGTCTCCACAAGTTGCGCTATCGATACCTCACGCCCTAATAGACACAACACATGTACATGGTCGCCAACACCACCAACCCAAATAGTCGTGCATTTCGAGTCGTTGATGATTTCGCCGATATAGGCGTGCACACGTTTGAGGTCGTCATCAAGAATACATGGACTTGTGGTCTTGATGTGGAATATGATGTGCAAATAGATTTTGCAAAGTGATTGTGCCATACTTTCTTACTCCTCCAATATGCTTCTTAGCTCTTCATACCCCTTGGCGTATTCCGCTTCGTTCTGCTCCAATCGTGCGAGTATGTCCTTCACCGGTTCGTACTCCACGCGCTCGCGCTCTATCTCCTTGTATTTGTTGATGGAGAGGTCGTAGTCGTTCTGGCGGATTTCGTCGACGGGCACAAAGAAGCTCTGCTCCTTGCGTGTGCGCTGCTCCTCGGCAGCAAGGTTGTGGAAGCGTTTGACGATGTCGGGTATGTCGTTGTCGTTGATGGCTGAACGCTTGTCGTCGAGCGAGAAGCCATCGGCTCGCATGTCGTAGAACCATACGCGGTCGGTGCCTCCGCAGTTGGTCTTGGTGAATACGAGTACGGCTGTCGACACGCCGGCGTAGGGCTTGAACACTCCGCTCGGCATGGAGATGACGGCACGCAACTGCTGATTGTCTACAATCTCCTTGCGTATAGCCACGTGCGCCTTGCTGGTGCCGAAGAGCACGCCGTCGGGCACGATGCTGGCGCAACGTCCGCCTATCTCCAACGAGCGCACAAACTGCGCAAGGAACAGTAGTTCGGTTTTGCTGGTGTTGGCGTAGCTGAGGATGCGCTTGTTCACGTTACCTTTGTCAAGACTGCCTGCAAAGGGAGGGTTCGCCATGACGAGCGTGTAGCAGCTCTGGTCCTCGTTCTGTTCAGAAAGCGAGTCGCGCCAAGCCAGTTCGGGAGCGGTTATGTCGTGCAGCAGGAGGTTCATGGCACCGATGCGAAGCATGGTCTGGTCGGTATCGTAGCCGTTAATCATGGATGTCTTCATGTGCTGCACCTCCTCGCTTACGTACATCGCCGTTGCGTGCTTCTCCTTGATGTACTTCACAGCCTCTACGAGAAAGCCTGCCGAACCCATCGCAGGGTCGCAGATATAGTCTTGTGGGGTAGGCTCCATCAGCTCCACAATCATGCGTATGATGTGGCGAGGTGTGCGAAACTGACCGTTGGTGCCGCTGGCTGCCATCTTGCCCAAGATGTACTCGTAGACATCGCCCATGGCATCGCGGTTGTTCATATCGAGCGAGTCGACACCGTCCACCACCTTGGCAAGGGTGCGAGCGTTGGGGATGAGGAAGATTGCCGACTTCATGTAGCGGCTATAGGCAGACTCCTCACCAGTGCCGATGTGCTTGATAAACTCGAACACGCTCTGACGAACCACCTTGAACATATTGTCAGCACCGAAGTTCTTGAACACATGCCAGCGCAGATTTTCGTAGGGTACACCAGCTCGCTCCTCGTCGCTCACAGCCTCCGGATTTACCCACAGCTGTCCGTTGAGAAAGGTGGGGTTCTCTACCTCACAGTCCCAGTCGCGTGCGTTCTCCTCCTCCTGCAACTGCTTGTCGTCGAGCATCTTCATAAAAAAGATGTACGTCATCTGCTCCAAAACGGTGATGGGGTTAGTGATGCCAGCCACAAAGAACGTGTCCCATATCTGGTCGATTTTGTTTTTTATCTCGCCTGTTATCATTTGTTACCCGTTGGCGGAATTAATTTAAGTTGATAAATATGAGTAAAAGGTTGTAT
>ERZ1673740.1728-NODE-1728-length-14884-cov-15.115989_pt1 | contig 14884 bp, 12 predicted proteins | sample MGYA00580221_ERZ1673740 | MGnify/ENA primary metagenome ERZ1673740 (study PRJEB41218, sample SAMN15661786) | gut metagenome | host: Homo sapiens | place: Canada: London | collected 2015-08-20/2019-03-30 | study: EMG produced TPA metagenomics assembly of...
TTTTCATAACTTGTTTGTGCCTTGAGCGAAGCGAAAGGAATGACAAAAACTATGATAAAAGTATTATTCATCTGCCACGGCAATATCTGTCGTTCCCCCATGGCGGAATTCATAATGAAAAAATTAGTATCCGATGCCGGTCTCGCCGCCTACTTCCAGATTGCCTCCGCGGCCACCAGTACAGAGGAAATCTGGAACGGCATCGGGAATCCGGTGTATCCGCTGGCGAAGGCGGAGCTGGCGAGGCATGGGATCTCCTGTGAGGGGAAGCGGGCCCGGCAGGTGACGAGAGCGGATTATGCGGAATATGATTATTTGATTGGTATGGATGGTGCGAATATCCGCAACATGCTGCGGATATTCGGGGGAGACCCGGAGGGGAAAGTAGCGAAGCTGCTTTCCTACGCGGGATCGGAACGGGATATCTCGGATCCATGGTATACGGGAGATTTTGGAACGACCTACGATGACGTTCTGGAAGGCTGTACTGCGTTCCTTGAATATTTACAACAAAACAGCAAAATCGACACATGATCTGACACTGCCAATACTGTACATATGACAAATGTGTCATGCGTGAAAAGTTCACAGAATCACCACATTTTTCTCACAATTCCTTCGCAGATGTCCTTTATCATAAGAGGCGGATAAGGGGAAAGAAATGTTCACAAGATTTTTAATGGAACAGGAGGAATGAGAATATGAGAAGATGGAATTTACCCCAGGTGAATACAAAAGTAATGTGTGCAGTGTTGACAGCTGCTATGGTGATGACAGGATTTACAGCCTGTGGCGGATCGACCACCGCAAGTGCAGCAAGCACGGAAGCATCGGAAAATAAAGAGACGATCGCACCGGAGAGTACGACGGAGAGCACGGAGAGCAGTGAAGAGAAGGTAGAATCTTACCTTGGTCAGATCACAGCCATAGATGGCAATGTGATCTCCGTTGCACTGGCAGAGAAGCCGGAAGCTCCCAATGGTGAAGCCCCTACCGGTGAGGCCCCCAGCGGAGAAAAGCCGGATGGCCAGGCTCCTGACGGCAACGGCGGTGCTCCCAACGGCGAAGCCCCTACAGGCGATAAACCCGATGGCCAGGCTCCTGACGGCAACGGTGGCGCTCCCAATGGTGAAGCCCCTACCGGCGAAGCACCCAACGGAGAAGCACCGAACGGTCAGAAACCCGAGAAAGATATGTTAGATGAGATGACCTTAACTCTCAGCGGAGATACTATGACTATCACAGTCAATGACGATACGATCATTACGATTGACGGAGAAGATGCCACTCTGGACGAACTTCAGGTAGGTGATACCGTATCCTTCTTCCTGGATGGTGAGATCGTAACTTCTTTAAGTGTTGGTATGCCGGAGTCGACACAGCCTATGCAGGCCCCGGAGCAAAATTAAGCTGACGTAAAAGCATGGTACCGAGAATCTCTGCCATTTCTTCCGGGGACTGGGGATCGGATTCTTTCAGCCAGGTCTCCACGACACCGACACAGCCGGTGATAATGAAGGAGCAGAGATATTCATAATTAGCATCGGATTGCGCACTTTCCAGAACCTGGAGAGTGCGCTTTTCAATCTGATCTTTCAGGCGATTGACGAAAGCCAGATCCCCATGAGGGCCGATCATGACCTTGGCCAGATCCCTGTTTCGGTCCAGAAAACGGAAGAATTCCAACAACGGCCCCTGAGAGGCCAGAGAATTGGTAACGACCGGTTTCTGCTCCATGATTTCATTAAATTCCAGGAACATTTCATCCTCGACTTTATGGAGCATATCGTAGATATCGTCATAATGCAGATAAAAGGTTCCGCGGTTGATATCCACCAGTTCGGTCAGCTCCTTGACGGAGATATCCTGAATATCATGGGTTTCTAACATTTTTACCAGCCCCTGTAATAAGAGAGCTCTTGTCTTGCGCACACGGCGATCCATTTTTTCCATAAGACAATCCACCAGCCTTTCCGGGAAAAGAAGAAATCATTTCCTATATGTAATACAAATCTGAATTTTTTCTAAAATAATAGACGAACATCGCGAAAATGTCTAAAAATAAACAATCACAAAAAATCTGTAGCTTGCTTTTTCTTCCCCATTATTATATTTTGCATGTGGCAGAAAATCAACACAAGTTCATTAAATGACATTAATACAATTTCTCATCTTTGTAGTAAGTCTTTACAGATGTTCAAAAACATTTTAAACTAGAGGTGTATAAAATCAAATACATAAATAAGGGTACAAAGAGAGAAAAAGCAGGAGGGAACTATGGCAGACAACGCAGAAAAAGACAAAAAAGATAATTCCTTTATGATGAAACTTGCCACGCTCATTGTAGACAAACGAAAAGGATTTTATCTGATCTTTATTGTTTTATGCATATTTTGCGTATTATCCATGAACAGAGTCAAGGTTAATAACGATCTGACCACTTATTTGCCGGACACAACAGAGACCAGAAGGGGACTGGATCTGATGGATTCGGAATTTACCACGTATGGCTCCGCCCGGATCCTGATCTGTAACGTGACGTTTGATGAGGCACAGAAACTGGCAGATCAGGTGGAAGAAATGGATGGTGTCAGCATGTTGGATTTCGATGACACCGAGGATCATTACCATGACATGGAGGCTTTATTGTCTGTCACTTTTGATGAGGAAGCGGACACGGAAGCCACACAACAGCATCTGAATGAAGTACTGGATGCATTGTCCGATTATGATGTTTACTATTCTTCCGATATCGGTCAGGAAGAGCGTGACGCGGATGACTTGAATAATGATATGATCGTCATTCTGTTGTTGGCAGCAGTGGTTATCGTAGCCGTATTGTTATTTACCTCTACGACTTATGCGGAAATCCCGGTTTATCTGACTACATTTATTGTGGCAGCTATTTTGAACAAAGGTACGAACTACTGGTTCGGAACCATCAGTTTTGTAACGAACTCTATTGCGGTGGTACTGCAGTTAGGTCTGGCAGTAGACTATGCTATCATTCTTGCTCACCGTTTTATGGAAGAACATGAGGACAAGGATGCCAGAGAGGCTGTGATCGTGGCCCTGAGTAAGGCAATCCCGGAGATTTCCTCCAGTTCCCTGACCACCATCTCCGGTATGGTAGCCATGATGTTCATGCAGTTTAGAATTGGTTATGATATGGGTATCATTCTGGCAAAATCCATTATTTTCAGTATGGTGGCCGTATTCTTCCTGATGCCCGGACTGTTGTTGACCTTTTCCAAGGCCATCGACAACACCCATCACAAGAGCTTCGTTCCGAAGATCACAGCAGTCGGTAAGTTTTGTGTGGCTACCCGCTACATTATACCGCCTATTCTGATCGTAGGTGTTATTATAGCATTTTTCCTGTCCAATAAGGCAAACTACGTGTACGATACCAACACTCTGGAATCCAGTACTATGAGTGATAATAAATTCTCCGTCAGCATGGTAAATAAGGAATTCGGTATGGTGAACCAGCTGGCGGTCATTGTGCCGAACGGTGATTATGAAAAAGAGGCACAGACACTGAAAGCTCTGGAAAAGCTGGATGTGGTGAAATCCTGTCAGGGACTTGGCAATATCGAGGCCATGGACGGCTATATGCTGACGGATAAGCTGACCCCCAGGCAGTTTGCGGAACTGATCGATCTGGATATTGAAGTGGCGGATATGTTGTATTCGGCATATGCACTGGATCAGAGCGATTATGGTGCGCTGGTCAGTGGCGTCAGTGAATACGAAGTTCCGTTTATTGATATGTTCCTGTTCATTTATGATCAGAAAGAAAGCGGCAACATCACACTGGACGATGATCTGGAAGAAACTCTGACGGATGCTTATTCCCAGATCTGTATTGCGAAAGATCAGCTGCTGGGCGAAGACAATTCCCGATTTGTTCTGGAATTGAATGTTCCTTATGAGGGAGAAGAGACCACAGCAGCACTGGATCAGATCCGTAATACCGTGGCAAAGTTCTATAATATAGATGACATTCTGCTGGTCGGTAACGCCACCAGTGATAAGGATCTGGGCGATTCCTTCGCAACGGATAATACGATCATCACGGTGCTGACAGCATTGTTCGTTATGATCATCCTGCTGTTCACCTTCCAGTCCGCCGGTCTGCCGGTACTGTTGGTTGTAACGATTCAGGGTAGTATCTGGATGAACTTCTCATTGCCGTATCTGTTGAATGAAAATGTATATTTCCTGGGATATCTGGTAGTATCTGCGATCCAGATGGGTGCAACGATCGACTACGCTATCGTTATCACCAGCCGTTACATGGATCTGAAGACCTATATGCCGATCAAGGAAGCCGCCATCGAAGCACTGAACCAGGCGTTCCCTACCATTGTTACCAGCGGATCCATGCTGGTATCTGCGGGATTTATTATCAGCTATGTATCTTCCAATGCAGCGGTAGCGGCCATCGGACTGGCTCTTGGTCGTGGTACTCTGACATCTATTTTGTTGGTACTGCTGGCATTGCCGCAGACACTGCTGATCGGAGATATCATTATTCAGAAGACAGCATTTACACTGAAACGGGATCTGGCAAAGCCTTTGCCCTCTGCCGGAAGAATCCGTATGAACGGTCACATCAAGGGTTATGTCAATGGTGTGTTGGAGGGTGATTTCATCGGTGTCATTGATGGTGAGATGGGTGCGGTGGTGCGTCCCAAGGATACCGTGACGATGGAGGAGCGGGACGATGCCCCGGAAGAAAACTATCCCAGACTGGAAGCCCAGGAGCTGCCGGAGGATGAGACAGCCGGACAGAAAGCAACCGGAGCAGATACAGAAGCTGCGGATAAGAAAGCTTCGGATAAAGAAAAAACAGCAGAAAGCGAGGGAACAGAAGATGAACAGTAAGAGATTATTATGTTTCCTGCTGGGAGCAGCATTGATCCTGCAGACACCGGCCACCGCCTATGCAGCAGAAACTTTGACCTATGAGCAGTACAGAGGCGGCAGCGGTTATAGCAGCACGATAAAGGAGCAGGATTATGCAGTCATAGAGATCAGCACGGAGGAGGATCTGCGGAAACTGGTGGAGAACTGTGTACTGGACAGTTGGTCCAGAGATAAAAAAGTAGTGCTGCAGAACGACATTGTTCTGAGCATGACAGGTGAACTCAGTATTCCTACGTTTGCAGGAATCTTTGACGGCAGCGGTTTTACTATTTCCAATGTGAAACTGACCGGAGACGGTTCGGCAGTGGGATTGTTCCGCTATGTGCAGGAGGGAGCAAAAGTCCGCAACCTTACGGTCACGGGGGAAGTATCTCCCTCTGGAAGTCAGGATCAGGTCGGCGGTATCGTCGGTGTGAACTATGGCAGCATTGAAAATTGTAAATTTACCGGAAATGTGGTCGGTGATACGGATGTCGGCGGTATTGCCGGAGTCAATGCCGAGAGCGGAGAGATCCGTCGGTGTGAATCCTCCGGAAATGTGATCGGCAATCATTCCGCAGGCGGTATTGTGGGCAACAACCACGGTATTCTGAATAACTGCAGCAACAATGGCAATATCAATACGTACAGCACGGAAGTGACTTATGATCTGGAAGATATCACCATGGACAATCTGGAGCAGATTAACAGTACCTCCAATGTGGCAGCTCATACGGACACCGGCGGTATCGCAGGTATTTCGGATGGTAAGATTTATTATTGCTCCAATTCCGGTGCCATCGGCTACCAGCACGTAGGCTACAATACCGGAGGTATCGTAGGCAGACTGCATCAGGGCTATCTGCAGAACTGCACCAACACCGGATATGTGCAGGGCAGAAAAGATGTGGGCGGTATCGTGGGTCAGATGGAGCCGTTCCTGGAAATCCAGTATCTCAGTGACAAGCTGAAGGAACTGGATACGGAGACAGACAAATTCCTGGATATGTTGGATGCCACCCAGAAAGATGTGAGCAGCTATAGCAAACAGGCATCCGGTATTGCCAAGAGTATCAGTTCGAACCTGAAAGATGCCAACAATGCGGGAAGTTCTCTGACCGGGACCGCTCATGATCTGTGGTATATTTACAATCAGGAGCTGAACGGCGTCAGCAACGATCTGAAAGTCCTGAATGACGATCTGAACAAGCAGGCGGATAATGACAAGAATAACGGCAACAGTCATGACGTTACCATCAGTGGAAATGACATTTGGAATGGTAACTGGGGTGGCGATGGCGATCATGACGTCAGTGGAGGAAACATTACCATCACCGTACCGAACGATACGGAGAGCTATAAATCGGCACTGAAAAAATTCGGAGAGAATGCCACCAAGCATCTGGATAACATGACGAATGCTTCCACGGATCGCAGTGGCGGTATCAAAGATAATCTGGACACACTGAATGACAGGCTCGACAAGGCTTTTGACCAGTTGGGTCAGTTGGGGGATGTACTGGAAGCCGGGACAGACAGCACCAGTGCCCACATGGATGAGCTGATGGATCAGGCCAGAGTTCTGCGGAATCTGGTCAGCGAAATCCGGGATGATCTCTTCCGGTATGAAGGAATTTCTGTAGAAGATACTTCGGATGAGTCAGCCAGCAAGGAAGAGGTGAACCCCGGAGATCCCGATGCGGAGGATGACACCGCAGAACCGGAAGAAACCGAAGAAGCGCGCTATGATACTTCCAGCTTCCAGAAGGGAAAGGTCACCTTATGTGTGAACCGCGGTACGGTGGAAGCCGATACGAATGTGGGCGGTATCGTTGGACAGGTGGCAACGGAATACGATTTTGACCCTGAGGACGATATCACTTTAACCGGAACGGAGAGTTTCGATGTGGAGCAGACGGTCAAGGCAGTCATCAGAGACAGCCGCAACCTTGGAGACGTGACCGGTAAAAAAGACTATGTCGGCGGTGTGGTCGGTAAAGCAGAATATGGCGCAGTCATTTCCTGTGAGTCTTATGCACCCGTAGAGAGTACCGGAGGCAGCTATGTGGGAGGAATTGCCGGATCTGCCAGCTATGCGATCCGCAGCTGTTACAGCATGGGCAGGATCACCGGTAAAAATAATATTGGAGGTATTGCCGGAGAAGGCTGTGATATTTTCTACAGCTATGCGTACAATGATCTGGATATGTCCGGCGAAGGCCAGGGCAGCATTGCCGGAAAAGTCAGTGATGATGGAACTCTGTATGGCAACTATTATGTGGAAGGCGGAGCCGGTGGCGTAGACGGCATTGGTTATCAGGGCGGTGCTACCCCGTTGTCCTACCAGGAATTCTGCAGCAAAGACGTTCCGGACGCTTTCTCACAGTTTACCATTACCTTCCAGGCGGATGGTGTAGAAGTGGCTTCCTATAAATGCGGTTACGGGGATTATCTGTCGGCAGACCAGATTCCGGAAGTACCGGAGAAGGATGGCTATTACGGTGTATGGCCGGATTATGATTTCAGTGATATTACCGGTAATAAAGTGCTGGAAGCAGAGTATGAGGAATGGACCGCATCCATTGCTTCCGCAGAGAAAAACGATAACAATAAGGCACTGGTTATGGCAGAAGGCAACTTCTATCCCAATGCAGCATTGCATCTGCAGGTAGAGGGAAATACTTATACAGTATCCATGACCAATTCCATGAAAGAGGATGCACCGGACTATACCGGAGAGGCAACCTTGCGTGTCTACTGTGAGGATGCGGATAACACTGTCATAGAGGTAGCACAGGATGGAGAGTACACGGAAGTGGAATCCACTGTGATCGGCAGCTATAGACAGTTTACCATGGAAGTGCCAGGCAGCTTCCGCACGGTAGAGGCCGAGGGCAGTCATACACTGCTGATCGTACTTTGCATCGTTGGTGGTGCAGTCGTGATCCTGTTGATCGTATTGTTAGGGAAAAAAGCGGCAAAACGCCGGAAGACGCGCAAGGCGGCAAAACGTGACCGGAAAGCCGGAAAAGCTGACGAGGACCAGAGCGGCACAAACGAAAGTGATTCAAAGGACAGCCCAGCAGAAGGTACTGATGTTACGGATGCAGCAGAAGATGCCGGACAGACGGCTGACGCAGAGGAATAACAATGATTCAGGCAGTTTTATTTGACATGGACGGTACGCTGATCGATACCGAAAAATATTACCGTATTTTCTGGCCGAAGGCACTGGCAGCCTGTGGGTATACCATGACAGATGAGCAGGCACTTACGATGCGCAGTCTGGGACGCCCCTTTGCCCCCAGACAGCTCAAGGACTGGTACGGTGAAGATTTTGACTATTATGTGGTGCGTGACAAACGAAAAGAGATGATGGAAGAAACACTGGACCGGGATGGTATCAAATGCAAGCCCGGCGCTGTGGAGCTTCTGGAAGATCTGAAAAAAAGGCATATCACCGCAGCGGTTGCCACAGCGACGGATCTGGAGCGGACGGAAAAATATCTGGCACTGACAGGACTTCGGCCGTATTTTGAAAAATTGATCTCGGCCACTATGGTAGGGGAAGGTAAGCCATCCCCGGATATTTATCTCTATGCCTGCAAGCAGCTGGGACTGGCACCGGAAGAGTGCATGGCCGTGGAGGATTCTCCCAACGGAGTCATGAGTGCTTACCGCGCCGGCTGTAAGGTCGTGATGGTGCCGGATCAGACACAGCCAGATGAAAAATTAAAAAAATGTCTGTACGCCTGCGTACCGACCCTGGCAGATATCAGCCACCTCATTTAGAGGTGGCTATATTTGTCATAGTAGCTTGATTTTTGTATTCCGGTGTGTTATTATTTTAACGATTAGAGTGACTATTCGGAAGACAATGAAATCAAGCTGGACTGCTTTGTCATGCTTGCATGTAAAAAGCAGTTTTGCTTGATTTTAGGTGACTCGAATAGAGTCACCGCCACACATATGAGCAAAAATAGCTGCGCAGCAGCGAAAGCACGATTTATCGTGCAATTTTGCGAATAATGTGTGGAATGTATTCATACTTGGAGCCCACGAGGGGCGGAAAGGAATGGAAGAAAATGAATTTTGATGACATCGTAGCAAAAGTAAAAGAGTGTGGGAAGAAGACCGTCGCAGTCTCCGTTGCACAGGACAGTGCAGTACTGGAAGCTGTACATGAGGCCAAGAGACTGGGCATTGCAGATGCAATCCTGGTAGGTGATGAGGCAAAGATCCGTGAGATTGCAGCCGGACTGAATATGGACCTCTCCGATTATGAGATCATCAATGAGCCGGATATGATCGAAGCTTCCCTGAAAGCTGTAAAGCTGGCACATGACGGCCGTGCAGATATGTATATGAAGGGCCTGATCGACTCCAAGAACTTCTTAAAGAGCGTACTGAACAAAGAAGTAGGCCTTCGTACCGGTGGAACCCTGTCTCATGTATGTGTATTTGAGATTCCCGGCATTGACAGACTTCTGTTCCTGACCGATGTTGCATTCATGACCTATCCTACACTGGAGGAGAAGGTTCAGATCATCAAGAACACCATTCCGGTATGTAATGCCTGCGGCGTTGCAGAGCCTAAGGTAGCACCTTTAGCAGCAGTTGAGGTTGTAAATCCCAAGATGCCCGTTACCGTAGATGCGGCAGAACTGACTAAGATGTGTGAAGAAGGACAGATCCCCGGCTGTATCGTAGACGGCCCGCTGTCTCTTGACCTGGCGATCGATCCCGAGGCAGCCAAGCATAAGGGAGCTACCGACCGTAAGATCCAGGGTGATGCAGATGTATTGCTGTTCCCGGATATCCATGCCGGCAACCTGGTATACAAAGCAATCGTACATATGGTAAAAGTAAAGAACGGATGCATCCTGACCGGTACCAAGGTACCCGTAGTCCTGACCAGCCGTTCCGATACCTTCGAGACCAAGGTATACTCCCTGGCACTGGCTGCAGTTGTAGCAGAAGAGATGAAAAAGAATCAGAAATAAGCTATGGATATCGTGATCGAAGCCGCTGTGGAAGCTGCGGGAGAACTGCTGTCGGCAGGTATAGATGCTGTAGTGGACAAAGCGGTAAAGCATAAGAGCGAATATAAGAGTGAATATAGGAGGAAACACACAATGGCAATCAAGAGTCTGATCATCAACCCCGGTTCCACCTCCACCAAGATCGGTGTATTTGAGGATGAGAACTTATTATTTGAAGAAACCCTGAGACATTCTACCGAGGAGATCTCCAAATACGATACTATTTTCGAACAGAAGGATTTCCGTAAGAAGATCATTACCGATCTGCTGGCAGAGAAGAACTGCGATCTGAAGAGCTTCAACGTGATCGTAGGACGTGGCGGTCTGTTAAAGCCCATCCCCAGTGGTACCTATGCGGTAACCGATGATCTGCTGGAGGATTTAAAAGTAGGTGTACAGGGTCAGCATGCTTCTAACTTAGGCGGTATTCTGGCAAGAGAGATCGGTGATGAGATCGGCGTTCCCTCTTACATCGTAGACCCCGTTGTAGTAGATGAGCTGATGCCCATCGCAAGATATTCCGGTCTGGAAGAGATCCCCAGAGGAAGTATCTTCCATGCCCTGAACCAGAAGGCAGTTGCCAAGAGATATGCAAAAGAGGCCGGCAAGCCTTATGAGTCCTTACGTCTGGTAGTAGTGCACATGGGCGGCGGTGTATCCGTAGGCGCACATGAGGACGGCAAGGTTGTAGACGTATTCAGTGCATTTGACGGTGATGGTGCATTCTCTCCGGAGCGTGCAGGCGGTGTGCCTTGTGCAGCACTGGTAAAAATGTGCTTCTCCGGAAAATATACCGAGAAGGAGATTAGTGCAAAGCTGATCGGCAAGGGCGGACTGAATTCTTACCTGGGTACCAACGATATGCGTGAAGTTACCAAGCGTGCCAATGAAGGCGATGCCAAGGCAGCGGAGGTGAAGCAGGCATTCCTGTTACAGGTAGCCAAAGACATCGGTGCTATGGCCTGTGTGCTGAACGGCAAGGTAGACCAGATCGTTATCACCGGGGGCATTGCATATGGTGAGGATGTAGTGGCTAAGCTGAAAGAGAGATGCGGCTGGATCGCTCCTGTGACCGTATATCCCGGTGAGGACGAGCTGTTAGCTCTGGCTCAGGGCGCTCTGCGTGTCATGAACGGCGAAGAACAGGTGAAGCAGTACTAATTTAGAGTAAAAATATAGAACTCCCGGTGGAATGATTCCATCGGGAGTTTTTTACTTTAGGGAATAGACTTTCTGTCAGCATTATGATTTTAACTAAAAATCAGCTTTGACAGAATCCCCAGTACCAGCATGTGTACCGGATAAAAGGCATAGCAGGCAAGCTGGATCTTACGGTTATGCGCGCCCTGGCGTCCATGGTAGCACCACAGAAGCGGCAGACACAACAGCGCCAGTCCCTGTTCTGAAATCTCGAAGGCATGACCGAAAAGCTGTAATGGAATCTGCATTCCTGCCAACAGCATGACATTGATCCAGTAGAGCCCGGCAAACTGTCCGGCAAGCTGCCACCAATTTTTCCCATGGAAGAGATAGAATACGATAACAGTCAGAACGCCTTCTCCGTAATAGTCGAACATGAAGAGGGTTGCCAGCACGTAGCCCACTGCAGATAGCAGCAGGATCGACGGAATCCACAGCCAGACCGGACATTTTTTCCGTAGGGTATCTATTGCCCAGATACACAGGAAGCCTGTGAGCAGTGTCCAGATCACGTTCTGATGAAACGGGTAGAATAACAGCCCACTGTACATCAGATTGATGGGAAGCTCAGAAAGAATGGCCAGAAGAAGCAGGCGCATGCAATATTTTTTCCTATCATGGGTATGGAAGAAGCCTTCCACCAGGAAAAAGGCGAACATGGGAAATGCCAGTCTGCCGATGCCGGTCAGCCACCAGGCATCTCCGGCGAGGGTAGCCCACAGGTGATCACAGAACATGAACGCCATAGCGAGGATATGCAGCGTCAGAGCACTGAGATCCGGTGGGAAAATAGAACAATGGGATACTTTGTTTTGCAAAATAAAACTCCTTTCAAAATTCCTTACGGAAGGATATAGTTGCATTATATCTTGTTTATGCGCTATAGTAAATATATCTGTGAAAGAGTATATGAAATTCCAATGATGGCCTACCCGGCATTTATATGCCGCAAAGCCTGTCGGGCGCACAGATATTGACAGAAAAACAAAATGCAGCACAGGAGGAATACAATGCGTCGTAACGATCGTGAGATTACAGAATTTTCGGAAATGACAGATGTCATGAAGAGGTGTGATGTGTGCAGACTTGCACTGAATGATGAGGATGGCTATCCGTATCTTCTGCCGTTGAATTTCGGAATGGAAGAGACGGACGGCAGAGTGACACTCTATTTTCACGGGGCAAAAGAAGGAAAAAAATATGACTTGATCCGTAAGGATGTCAGGGCAAGCTTCGAGATGGATTGCTCCCACAGACTGGTGCTGTCGGAGAAAGAAGATGGCTGCCAGTGCACCATGGAATACGAGAGCGTGATCGGTCAGGGAACTATAGAGATCCTGTCGGATGCGGAAAAACAGAAAGCATTGAATCTTCTGATGAAGCAGTACTATCCTGACAGAACGGAGAATTTCGTATTCCGACCGGAAGTCGTAGCCATGACGGAGATATTCTGCCTGAAAGTGGAGCATATGACGGGGAAGAAACGTTTCAAAATGTCGTAGAAGATATCTTCTATTGATATCCCTACGGGATAGGGCAGCAGGAAAATAGAGATAAAATAGAGAGGATGAGGGACAATTATGTATACAGACGGACAGATCTATATGGGCCTGGCAGATGGTCAGCGTGTGAATATGCCGCTGAATATGAGTAACCGCCATGGACTGATCGCAGGAGCCAGCGGCACCGGCAAGACGATCACTATGAAGGCTATGGCAGAATCTTTTTCAGATGCGGGAGTGCCGGTATTTTTGTGTGATGTGAAGGGGGATGTCTCCGGAATTGCCACAGCCGGTGTGGCTTCGGAATCCATGGACAGGAGGATTGATAAATTCGGTATCCGCAACAGTTTTTCCTATAAGGCTTATCCGGTCTGCTTCTGGGACATCTATCAGGAGGGCGGCCATCCGGTGAGAGCCACCATCTCCGATATGGGACCGGAGCTTTTATCTCGTATTCTGGGGCTCACCGCTGCGCAGGAAGGTGTATTGAATATTGTCTTCCGGATCGCGGATGACAAGGGACTTTTATTGATCGACTTAAAGGATCTGCGTATTCTGCTGAATTATGTGGCAGAACACAAGGATGACTATCTGACCACCTACGGAAGTATCTCCAGGCAGTCCGTGGGCGGTATTCTGCGGGCGCTACTGCCTCTGGAGAATCAGGGCGGAGATCTCTTTTTCGGAGAACCGGATCTGGATATTTATGACTGGATGCGTACGGATGTGTACGGCAAAGGTATTGTCAATGTGCTGAACTGCGTAAAACTGGTGCAGAATCCCACACTGTATGCCAGCTTCCTGTTATGGATGATGTCAGAATTATTCCAGAAGCTTCCCGAGGCGGGAGATCTGGAAAAGCCGAAGCTGGTATTTTTCTTCGATGAGGCACACCTGTTGTTTGCTGATGCACCGAAGATACTGGTGCAGAAGATCGAGCAGGTGGTAAAGCTGATCCGTTCCAAGGGCGTGGGTATCTATTTCGTGACTCAGAGCCCCAGTGATATTCCCGATTCCGTGCTGGCACAGTTAAGCAACCGGGTACAGCATGCCCTCCGGGCGTACACCCCGGCGGAGCAGAAAGCTGTCCGGGCAGCAGCACAGTCCCTGCGGGCCAATCCTGCCTTTAAGGCAGAAGAAGTCATCATGGAACTGGGCGTAGGTGAGGCACTGACTTCCTTTCTGGATGAGAACGGCGTGCCCGGCATTGCCCAGCGTACCTCCATCATCTGCCCCCAGAGCTTTATGGGACCTGTGGATGAGACGGAGCGCAGGAATCTGATGGCGAGAGACGGCATGGGACGCTACGATGAGGCGGTGGACAATATTTCTGCCTACGAAGTGTTGACAGATACCATGGAGCATGAGGCGAAGGCAGCGCAGCTGGCCGCAGAGCGGGCACAGCTGGAAAAAGATAAGGAAGCGCTGGCAAAGCAGCAGGCAAAACTGCAGGAATCCACCGTAAAGCAGAAGCAGAAGGAATGGGAAGCCGCACAGAAAAAGAAGGAAAAGGCAGCGGAACGCAGACAGGCCCAGATCGAGCGTCAGCTGATCAATACCGGTGCCCAGGTCATCAAGAGAGGAATTTTGAGTACACTGTTTGGAAAGTAATTAGGAATAAAATTCTTTTGATGCTTATTCTGCCATCGTCAGCGGACGGAAAGATTATGCAAAACGATGGAAAGGCTAGAATAACTGCAACCAGAGAAAGTGTCCGCCAAAGATCAGCCAGAGGACGGACAGAACCGACAGCAGGATACAGACGATGGTCTTCGCCGGCTGCCGGGGGCGTCTGCAAAGTAACGGCGGTAGAGCGATGGCAAGCAGAAGGATCGGAATCCCGTCCCGGAAAAGCATAAGCCCGATGGCAAAGGCACCCAAAGCCAGGGTGAAGAGTGCTTCGTCTAAATTTGCTTCATTTTGTATAAATAAGAACGCACCAGTAAAGAAGAGAAACGCAAGAAGGATCACGGAAAAAATACTAAGACAGAGGATGCGAAGCCATTTCGCGGCTCTGTCTTTTTTCTGTTGTCTTACCTCGGCGATGACATCGCTCAGGAGTGTATTGGTGTCAGCAGAGGGCAGGGCAATCCGCTCACCGCGACAAAGCTCTTCAACCGATACCGACAGCGCAGCCGCCAGATCATCCAGCAGAGCAATGTCCGGGTAGGCATTGCCCGTCTCCCTTAATTAAAGATATTGTTGGGTAAAAAAGAAAGGTCAGTCGAT
>ERZ1673740.1731-NODE-1731-length-14877-cov-17.850088_pt1 | contig 14877 bp, 9 predicted proteins | sample MGYA00580221_ERZ1673740 | MGnify/ENA primary metagenome ERZ1673740 (study PRJEB41218, sample SAMN15661786) | gut metagenome | host: Homo sapiens | place: Canada: London | collected 2015-08-20/2019-03-30 | study: EMG produced TPA metagenomics assembly of...
AGAAGGCACGATCTGGTGCAGCGTCGGAGATACTCGAACGGGGCGACGGCACGCAGTGCTGTAAGGAACGCCACAGTGCGGCGTTCCTTATGGAGGACGGCACGGTGTTTCAGGCGTATTATTTCAATGAAGATAAAATCCTGAAGTGATTTTGAAATGTAAACATCAAAAGGGAGTAGGCGCGGATCGCGCCTACCCTCATTTTTTGTAAAACGCAATTGCCGTAAACAGGGGGTTGTGCTATGATAATGATAAATACTGTGCTATGAGGTGACTGCCATGACCACTGCGCAACAGCAACAGGCGGCAAGAAATTTTGCCGCTTATTGGAAAGACAAAGGCTATGAAAAAGGGGAGAGCCAACCATTCTGGCTGTCCCTGCTCCGTGATGTGTATGGGGTCGAACACCCGGAGCAATTCATTCAGTTTGAGGAGCAAGTCCACCTTGACCACACCAGTTTCATTGACGGCACGATTCCCGCTACCCACGTTCTGATAGAACAAAAGGGGCTTGGCAAGGATTTGAACAAGCCCATCGAGCAATCAGACGGTGCGCTGCTGACCCCTTTTGAACAGGCTAAGCGGTATATTTTGGAGCTGCCCGTGTCGCAGCACCCGCGCTGGGTGGTAACCTGCAATTTCAGCACCTTTTATGTGTATGATATGGAACGCCCGCGCGGTGAGCCTGAAATCATCGAACTTGCGAATCTGGAAAAAGAATACTATCGGCTGCAATTCCTTGTCGATGCCGGAAACGAACACCTCAAGCGGGAGATGGAAGTTTCCATAGCGGCAGGTGAAATTGTCGGCTTGTTATATGATGCCTTTTACAAGCAGTACGCAAACCCAGAATCCGAACATTCGCTGAAAAGCCTGAACAAGCTGTGCGTTCGCTTGGTATTTTGCCTGTATGCCGAGGATGCCGGGATTTTTGGGCATCACGGTATGTTCCACGACTACCTCAAAGGTTTTGACACGCGCGGACTGCGCAAGGGGCTGGTAGATTTGTTCCGCGTGTTGGACACAAAGCTGCAAGACCGTGACCCCTATTTGAAAGATGACAACCCGGAATTGGCGGCGTTTCCCTACGTCAATGGCGGGCTGTTCAGCGATGAGAATATCGAGATACCGCCGTTCACCGATGAAATCCGGGATTTGCTGCTTGTGAAAGCCAGCGAAAACTTCAACTGGTCGGAAATCAGCCCCACCATTTTCGGCGCGGTGTTTGAAAGCACCCTGAACCCCGAAACCCGCCGCAGCGGCGGTATGCACTATACCAGCATTGAAAATATCCACAAGGTCATTGACCCGCTGTTTTTGGACGAACTGAAAGCTGAGCTTGACGAGATATGCGCCAATCCCGTGGAACGAACCAGAACGGCAAAGCTGCGGGTGTTCCAACGCAAGCTGGCATCGCTCACATTCTTAGACCCCGCGTGCGGCAGCGGAAACTTTTTGACCGAAACCTATTTGAGCCTGCGCCGCTTGGAAAACAAAATTTTGGTGAAACTCTCCCACGGTCAGGTCACGATGTATTCCGCCAGCGAAAGCCCGATACAGGTTTCCATCAGCCAGTTTTACGGCATCGAAATCAACGATTTTGCCGTGACGGTTGCAAAAACCGCGCTCTGGATAGCGGAAAGCCAGATGATGAAGGAAACGGAGAAAATCCTGCTCGTTCCGCTGGAATTTCTGCCGCTGAAAACAAACGCCTTTATTGTAGAGGGCAACGCCCTGCGGGTGGATTGGGAGAGTGTGGTTCCCAAAAGTAAGCTGAATTATATTATGGGGAATCCGCCGTTTGTTGGGGCGCGGCTTATGGGCAAAGAGCAGAAAGCCGATGTAAATACCATTTTCCCCGGCTGGAAAAACGCCGGAAACTTGGATTACGTTTGCTGCTGGTATAAAAAGGCATCTGATATGATGCAGGGCACATCTGTCCGCTCAGCGCTGGTTTCCACAAATTCTGTGGTACAGGGGGAAAGTGTTGCCAACCTTTGGAAGCCGTTGTTTGACGCCGGTGTGCATATTGATTTTGCCTATCGCACGTTCCGCTGGGACAGCGAGGCTAAAATAAAGGCGCACGTTCACTGCGTAATTATCGGTTTCAGTGCTGCGGCAAGTTCCACCCCCAAAAAGCTGTTTGATGGTGACCGCTACCAAGTGGCGAATCATATAAATGGGTATCTGCTGGATGGCGAGAACGTTTTTGTGGAAAGTCGAAGCAAGCCCATTTGCAATGTGCCGGAAATTGGCATCGGGAATAAGCCGATAGACGGTGGCTTTTACCTGTTTGAAAAGGAGGAAATGGAAGATTTCATCAAAAAAGAGCCATCTTCTAAAAAGTATTTCCGTCCTTGGTATGGTTCGCGTGAATTTATCAACCAAAAGCCGCGTTACTGCCTGTGGCTGGGGGAGTGTACCCCCGCAGAGTTAAAGGCGATGCCGCATTGTATGGAGCGTGTAAAGGCTGTACGGGAGTATCGCTTGGCAAGCCCCAGCCCAGGAACGGTGAAGCTTGCGGATAAGCCGACGCGTTTTCATGTGGAGAATATGCCTAAAGGACATTATGTTGTTATCCCAGAGGTATCTTCTGAAAAACGCCGGTATATTCCTATTGGCTATCTGGATGATAGCAAGCTATGCAGTAATAAGTTGCGGTTAGTCCCCAGTGCGACTCTTTTTATATTTGGGGTTCTTGAGTCTAATGTCCACATGGCATGGATGCGGTGTGTATGTGGAAGGCTAAAAAGTGATTACGATTATTCAATCAAAATTGTCTACAACAACTTCCCGTGGCCTACACCCACCGAACAGCAGAAAGCCAAAATCGAACAAACCGCGCAAGCGATTCTGGACGCACGCGCTCTTTACCCGGACAGCAGCTTAGCCGACTTGTACGACGACTTAACCATGCCGCCGGAACTCCGCAAAGCCCATCAGGCTAATGACCGCGCCGTTATGGACGCTTACGGATTCATAAAAGGAACTGCCGCAAGAACCAGCGAAAGCGCCTGTGTGACCGAGCTGATGAAACTCTACCAAAAAAAGGTGTCTGCCGCACAATCCAAATAATCTTTTTGAAAAGTTAACATCAAAAAAGCTCCGGGTGCTGAATTTGCTCCCGGAGTTTGCTTTTATTGGGGCTGCATCGGCTTGTTGCAATCCATACACAGAATATGGATGATAAGATTTTTGTTTATGCAGTCTATAAGAAGTATGACCGGCAGATCTTTGGAAACAGAGAACTGCCGGTTTTCAATATAAATTTATCTACCAAGCCCCGTCCGTAGGACGGGGCTTGGTATGCTGCGGATTTTTATATAGTACGGCAGTAGGGCGGCCAGGGGGTTGGCCGCCCTACTGCGGAATATTGTGGCGTTGATTCGCAACGAACCTGTATATTTGTGGCATGCCAGGGCTGGTCTGGCAGCCCCGACCGACAAAACGCTTTGAGGGCAAACAAACTGCTCCACCCCGCATTTGCTGTGTATGGTTGTATGTGCTATACTAAAAACAATCGATGGTGCAGCTGAAAAGTCGAAAATATCGTCTATTTCTACAAACGCAGCGGGATTTTGCGTTAAAAAGCCTTGGAATCCATAAAGGATTCCCGCGGCTCTTTGCCTTAAATCCGTCTTGCGCTTGTGAAATATCCGTCATTTTCTTTGTTTTCAGATACACCTTAAGAAGCCGCACCAGATGTGGACTGTGCGGGGCCGCAGTGTGATGTTGAGAAAGGGGAACAGTAGATGACCCGGATTGCGATTGTGGAGGGCGAGGCGGCGGTGCGGGAACAGCTGGCGGGGTATGTGCAACGGTACACCCGGCAGTACGGCACGCCGTTTGAGGTAACGGAGTTTGCGGATGGGATGGAGATTCTGGAAGATTACCGCCCGCAGTTTGACATCATCTTTCTGGATGTGGAGATGAAGCACCTGGACGGCATGGAGACCGCCCGCCGCATCCGGGAGCGGGACGGCGGGGTGCTGATCGTGTTCATTACCAACATGGCGCAGTATGCCATCCGCGGATATGCCGTTGGGGCGCTGGATTATGTATGGAAAGCATCAGCAAGATTCAGGGAACCGATACAGATGGCCCTGCACAGGTTGGCAGCTGGGGCCGCCCGGCAGGCAAGACCATTGGCTTCCCGAACTCTGCAACCATTGCCCAGATCTGGAACACCCCTCTTGTTGTTGAAATTGGCCACTCCCACGGCAAACAGGCATTGCAGAACGGTTATTCCGGCCTGTATGCACCTGCTGCCAACATGCACCGCAGCCCGTTCAATGGCCGTAACTACGAATATTACTCTGAGGACAGCTTCCTTTCCGGTGAAATGTGCGGCAGCGCTGTGCAGGGCATTGAGGAAATGGGCGTATATGTTTACATCAAGCACTTTATCTGCAACGATGGCGAAGCTGGTATTTACCGTGATGCCGTTTACACTTGGATGACCGAACAGGCCCTGCGTGAAATTTACCTGCGCCCGTTCCAGATGCTTATTGAGGATTACGATGCAACCGGCCTGATGAGCAGCTACAACCGTATTGGTGCAGTTTGGGCAGGCGGCAGCGAAGCTTTGCTGACCGGCGTTCTGCGTGATGAATGGGGCTTTAATGGCGCTGTTATCACCGACTATGCAGACCACCACAGCTACATGAACGGCGACCAGGCCCTGCGTGCAGGCGGCAGCCTGTGGATGGCTGGCTTCGGCAGCGGTGAGATGGCCTTTGAGACTTCCTCCAACAGCTACATGCAGGCACTGCGCCGTGCAACCAAAGAAGCACTTTACATGTACCTGCATGTCCGTGTGACCAACCGCGACTATGCCGAAAGCATCGGCGATACTACCGCTATGCGTCATGCTTTCACAATCTCTGTGTTTGGCTGGCGCCATCTCGTTGTACTGATTGATATTGTAGTAATCGTTTTGTTTGTCCTGGCTGTGCGTGGTGTTGTGATTGATGTCAAACTCCGCAAGGCAGCAAAAGCGGCAAAAGAGAACTCTTGAGCTTAAAAAGGAGCGTGTGACCTAATTGAAACACGCAGATGTGATTGCAAAACTGAATTTAGAGCAAAAATGTGCCCTCCTTTCCGGTGATACCGTCTTTACCACCCGTGCGTATCAAAAGGCAGGCGTACCTGCCATCACTCTGTCGGATGGCCCCAACGGCGTGCGCAAGCAAGCCGGGGCGGCGGACCACCTGGGGCTGAACCCCAGTGTTCCGGCCACCTGCTTCCCCACGGCAGCCACTGTGGCGTGCAGCTGGGACCCCGCCCTGGGCGAGCAAATCGGCCAGGCCATGGGCGAAGAAGCCGCCGCGCAGGAAGTTGCCGTGCTGCTGGGGCCGGGCCTGAACACCAAGCGCAGCCCCTTGTGCGGACGCAACTTTGAGTATTTCTCCGAGGATCCGTATCTTTCCGGCAAAATGGCCGCGAGCTATGTGCGGGGCATCCAGTCCAACGGTATTTCGGCCTGCCCCAAGCACTTTGCCGTCAACAGCCAGGAACTGCGCCGCATGGCGTCGGATTCCGTGGTGGATGAACGCACTTTGCGGGAACTGTACCTGACCGGATTCGAGATCGTGGTCAAGGAAGCAAAGCCCAAGACCATCATGAGCAGCTATAACCTCATCAACGGAACTTACGCCAACGAGAACCGCCACCTGTTAATGGACATCCTGCGCGGGGAGTGGGGCTTTGACGGCGCTGTGGTAACGGACTGGGGCGGCAGCAATGACCATGCCCTGGGCGTGCAGAACGGCTCCACGCTGGAAATGCCCGCCCCCGGCGGGGACGCGGTGCGCGAGCTGATGCAGGCTGTGCAGAGCGGCAAAATTACTGAAGCGGATGTGGACGCCCGGCTGGACGAGCTGCTGACGCTGGTGTTTGATACCCATGCCGCCGTGCAGTCCCACAGCCGCACCTTTGATGCGGACGCTCACCACACCCTGGCCCGCCGCGCCGCAGCCGAAAGCATTGTGCTGCTGAAAAACGAGAACGACCTGCTGCCGCTGGCCGAGGGCGCAAAAGTTGCCGTGATCGGCGACTTTGCCCAGACACCGCGGTACCAGGGCGCTGGCTCCAGCGCGGTCAACTCCATCAAGGTGGATACCTTTTTGGACTGCCTGAAAGAGAGTGGCCTGGCCAGCGTGGGCTTTGCCCCCGGCTTTGACCGCCAGGGCAAACCGGATGCCGCCAAACAGGCCGAGGCTGTAGCCCTGGCCCAAAAGGCCGAAGTGGTGCTGCTCTGCCTGGGGCTGGATGAAATCAAGGAAAGTGAGGGTCTGGACCGCGGCGATATGCGCCTTGCGGACAACCAGATCGAACTGTTAAAGGCCGTGCAGCAGGCCAACCCCAACACCGTTGTGGTGCTCAGCGCAGGGGCTTCGCTGGAAACCCCGTGGCTCAAACACTGCCGTACCCTGGTGTATGGTGCGCTGGGCGGCCAGGCGGGGGCGGGTGCCATGCTGGATGTGCTGACCGGCAAAGTGAACCCCAGCGGCAAGCTGGCCGAAACCTGGGTCAACGCCTATGCGGATACCCCCGCCAAGGATAACTTTGCCGGGCCGATCCGCATGGTGCAGTACCGCGAGGGGCTGTATGTCGGCTACCGCTATTACCAGACCGCCGGTGTGCCGGTGACATTCCCCTTTGGCTATGGGTTAAGCTACACCAGCTTTGCCTACAGCAATTTGCAGGCTGCGTCCAATGGCGTGACCCTGACCGTAACCAACACCGGCAAGCGCGCCGGAGCAGAGATCGTGCAGCTGTATGTGGCAAAACCCGGGGCAGAAGTATTCCGCCCCGCACAGGAGCTGAAAGGCTTTGCCAAGGTGCAGCTGCAGCCCGGCGAAAGCAAGACCGTGACCATCCCGCTGGACGACAAGGCATTCCGCTACTGGAACACCAGGACCGACAGCTGGGAAGTGGAAGGCGGCAGCTATGAGCTGCGGGTCGGCGCGTCCAGTGCGGACATCCGCCTGACCGCCGTGGTGGAAGTGGCCGGTACCGGCGCACCCAACCCCTATGCGGGCAAGCATCTGCCGCACTATACCAGCGGCAAGGTGCAGAGCGTGCCGGATGACGAATGGGCCACCCTGCTGGGCCGCCCGGTGCAGCAGGGAAAAGTTAAAATTGACCGCAACATGACCCTGGGCGAGCTGAACCACAGCCGCAGCCCGCTGGGTTGGCTGATCTGGCTGGTGCTTACCGCACTGCTGAACGCCAGCTACAAGCGCGGCAAGCCGGACCTGAATGTGCTGTTCCAGTACAACATGCCGCTGCGTGCCCTGGCCAAAATGACCAGCGGTGCCATCAGCATGGGCATGGTGGATGGCATTGTGATGGAATTACAGGGATTCTGGATCATCGGCCTTGTGCGGGTGATCATAGAAGCCGTGAAAAACCTGGTACTGAACGCACAGCTGGAACAGCGCCTGCGCAACAGCTGAGGAAAGAGAGGGGCTATTTATGCAGCTATGGAATAATTTTGCGGCAAAACACCCCGCCGCAGCCAAGTGGGTGCGCGAAGGCGGACTGTTTGTGATCGTATCCAACCTGGTTACGGTCTTCAAATACCTGCTGCTGCAATTTTTGCCGGCGGCGTTCAGCAGCCTGCCGGTGGTGGATTTTGGCTGGCCGGGCATCCCGGTCACGCTGTTTGGCGAAACCTTCCAGTGGAACATCCTGGGGTATGATTCCGCCCATGGCGGTCTGCCGTACTTTTGCGCCTACATGGTTGCCATGGTGGTGGGAGAATGCATAAACTTTCCTATCCAGCGCAACTTTGTGTTCCGCAGCAAGGGCAACCTGGCCAAGCAGATCGCCTGGTATGTGGTGGCGTTCTGCTTGATCACCTGCATCGTCAACTCCATCAACTGCGTGTGGGTGGCGGTTGCGGGCCTGCTGGTGCCGGATTTCATCTACAACATTGGTACCACCGTGCTCAATGGCGGCATTTCTATGGTGATCTTCTTCTTTGTGAACAAGATCATCTTCCCAGAGGGCGCACAGGCAAAATGAAGCCCGGCAGGATCACGGGTGCTTTTCCCGGTACTCGAACAGGGCGGAGGCACGGTACAGGAAAAAGTTCTTTGGATGGTATAAAAATGTGATTGCCAGCAACGGCGAAGATCTGAACGGATAAAGAAGAATGCTGCCTTTCCCTGATGTGGAGAAAGACAGCATTTTTATTGCGTTTTTCGGAAAGAGGTGAGCAGCGGACCCTACAAATGGGTAACGGCTGGCCATAAAATGGCGCTATTACATGGTGTGCTTTGTGAGAAAGCGCTGTAGTGTGATGATATAAAACGGATGGGTGCATGGTGTGCGCCCCTACGGAATTACAACAAAACACCCCCGCCCGTGCGGTAAATGAACTGCATAGGGCGGGGGCACTGTTATTTTACAAAGAAAACGCGCAGAGCGGAGACTTTACTGTTCCACGGCACCGGTGGGCAGCTGGGGAACAGCGGTCAGGATGCGCATGAACTCTTCGCCGGTGATGGTTTCTTTCTCGTACAGGTACTTGGCAATCTCGTCCAGCTTGCCGCGGTTTTCAATCAGCATCTGTTTGGCTTTTTCATGCTGCTGCTTGACGACTTCCACGACCTTATCGTCCACTGTGGCGGCTGTGCGCTCACTGCAGGCCAGGCTGGCATCGCCGCCCAGGTAGGCGTTGTTCACGGTTTCCAGGGCAACCATGTCAAAGTCGTCGGTCATGCCGTAGCGGGTAATCATGGCGCGGGCCATCTTGGTGGCCTGCTCGATATCGTTGGATGCGCCGGTGGTGATGGAGTTGAACACCACTTCTTCGGCGGCACGGCCACCGGTCATGGTGGCAATTTTGGCCAGGATCTCTTCCTTGGTCATCAGGGTATGGTCGCCGTCCTCTACCTGCATGGTGAAACCCAGCGCGCCGGAAGTGCGCGGCACAATGGTGATTTTCTGCACGGGGGCGGAATGGCTTTGCAGGGCGGCAACCATGGCATGGCCGACTTCGTGGTAGGCCACGATGCACTTTTCTTTGTCGCTCAGGATCTTATTCTTTTTCTGGGCACCGGCCAGGATGGTATCCACGGCTTCCTGCAGGTCGTACTGGGTAACGGCCATGCGGTGGTGGCGCACAGCGCCCAGGGCGGCTTCGTTGATGATATTGGCCAGCTCGGCACCGGAAGCACCGGGAGTCATGCGGGCAACCACGGCAAAGTCACAGTCGGGGCCGATTTTGACCTTTTGAGCGTGCAGACGCAGGATGCTTTCGCGGCCTTTCAGGTCGGGCAGCTCCACGGGCACACGACGGTCAAAACGGCCGGGGCGGGTCAAAGCGGGGTCAAGGGATTCAGGACGGTTGGTGGCGGCCAGAATGATAACACCCTTGGCGGCGTCAAACCCGTCCATTTCGGTCAGCAGCTGGTTCAGGGTCTGCTCGCGTTCATCGTTGCCGCCCATACCGGAAGCACCGTCACGCTTTTTGCCGATGGTATCGATCTCATCAATAAAGATAATGCAGGGGGCTTTTTCGTTGGCCTGTTTGAAGAGGTCACGCACCTTGGAAGCGCCCATGCCGACGAACATCTCGACAAATTCAGAACCCGCAATGGAGAAGAAGGGAACACCGGCTTCGCCGGCAACAGCGCGGGCCAGCAGGGTTTTACCGGTGCCCGGGGGGCCGACAAGCAGAACGCCCTTGGGCATTTTGGCACCGATATCCTCGTAACGTTTGGGGTTATGCAGGAAGTCAACGATTTCCTGCAGGCTCTCTTTGGCTTCGTCCTCACCGGCAACATCGGCAAATTTGATGGACTTGCCATCCTCAACGACATACTGTTTGGCACCGGATTTGCCGCCGCCAAAAATCATGCTGTTGGCGCCGCCGGTCATTTCACCGACCCGCTTGCGCATCATGCGGTTGAACCAGACGATCAGGATGATCATGGGCAGCAGCGAGATGACCCAGCCCAGCAGGGTGTCCACCCAGGTGGTCTGGTTGTACACCTTGCCAAAGGAAACGCCGGCGCTTTCCAACCGGTTGACCAGCTGCAGGTCCTGCGCAATGGAGTTGGTGCAGTAGGTGGTATCGTTTTTGTCCACAAAATAGATCTGCTGATCCTGAATTTCAACGGTGCTCAGTTCGCCGCCTTCGAGCATGTTCAGGAAGGTGCCGTAATCGACCTGTTTGACCTGGCCTTTCATCATGGCGGGGAAGGCCCAGAAATTGAGCAGCAGCAACACCACAAGGATCACGGCATATACAATGCCGGTCGTCTTTTTGGGGTCGCGCGGCTGTTGGGTTTCGTGCATAACAATTCCTCCAGTTGGGGGCGGTAATAGGGGCCCCCGATAGATTCTATCATGAAGAATAAAAATGAACTGCGGATGAACAAGGCATGAAATAGCTGGAAATTCCGGTAAACTTTGCGTGAACAAGGGCAGTTTGTGGGCAAAAACAGGAATGCAGACCGCGTAACGACAGGGAAAAGTGAAAAGAATCGGAACGGTTTTCCACAAACAGAGGGACTTCTTGTGGAAAACAAAAACGCGCGGCGGGGAGATAGGATGCTGATGACAGTATACCATGGCTGCAGCTCAGTATGCGGGACGACGCAGGCATCGTCCTCTACAGATCGTTTACAGGTTTGCGGTGGATGGATTTACGTTTCTCCGCGGCGCAATGAGGGCATCGCGCCCTACAAATCTTTATGGCAATACCGCATAATTCTAAGTGCCGATACGGCGAGCGAGGTGCGGCAGATGCTAAGCCAAAAGCGCAGATAATACTGGATGTCTTATCGAGCATTTTGGCAACGCAGATGCCGTGCCGCAGCCGCCGAAGCGGTGCTTAAGCCGTAAGGCGGGAATTGTGCGGTGTTGCCTTATAACAAAAGCGGGGCGCTGCCAATCAGCAGTGCCCCGCTTAATTTTGTGTTATGCAGTTTTATCGCCCCAGGCGCACCGGCTCCGGAGGCTCCTGGCCGGGGCGCAGGTCCATCCACCAATAGGCAAGGTCCAGCCATTGGCCGAACTTGTACCCAGTGCGGGGTTCTACGCCGATTTTTTTGAAGCCGAGCGCCTTATGGAACGCGCAGCTCTCTTTGTTCTGGCCGGTCACAAGGGCAACGGCGTTGCAGTAGCCGCGCTGGCGCACGCCGTCCAGCAGGGCTTTGTACAGCCGCCCGCCAACCCCCTGGCCCACACAGTCGTGGGCGCAGTAAACGGTTAGCTCCACATCCCACGCATAAGCTGTGCGGCTGTGCCAGGGGTGGGCGCAGGCAAAGCCGCACAGCTTGCCCGCTGCATTGACGGCAACCAGGAACGGCGCGCGCTGCTGCACATAGGCGATATTTTCGCGCTGGAATTCCTCGGTACACAGGTCATACTGGAAAGTGGCCGTGGAGTGGGTGACATACCAGTTGTACAGCTCCGCCACGGCGGCGGCGTCCTCCGGCGCGGCATCCCGCAGGGTGATGGTGTTTTCAGCGGTCCACTGGGCGGCAAGGGCTTCCTTTTCGGGTTTTGGCAGCTTTTTCAGGGCGGCTTCCCGCTTCAGGGCGGCGCTTTTATCGGTGCAGCGCTCGGCATAGGTCAGCTTGACGGCACCTTTGGCGTGGGTATACTTGGCACCGGCCTTGCCGCCCTTGTGGGCGCGCAGGCGGCGGGCAAGGTCATTGGTCCAGCCGGAATACAGGCTGCCATCCGCGCAGCGCACCATGTAGACCCAGGCGGAAGCCGGGTCTGGCTGGCAGTCCGCCGCGGTGCTGGGGCGGGGACCAAACTGCTCTAGAGTTTCGGCGCTCACTGTGCGCTCACCGGCCTTCCGGCGGCGCGCAGGGCACGGCGGCATGCCTCAATGGCATCCTCTTTGGTTTCCGCGGTGACAAGGAAACGGCTGGGGTGGCAGAACTTGAGAGCCAGGCCGCTCTTTTCGCGCAGGATCTCCTCCGGCTGGCCGCCCCATGCGGGCGGGAATGGCACCTTGCTGCGGCGGGTCTTGTAATCGGTCACGCACTGGGCGCTGTAGCCGCCACGCTGGCTGGGGTAGACAACAAACAGGGCATCGGTTTTGTACAGGCCGTTTTTCCAGGGCATGTAGTCCGGCAGGACCACAATGCCGTCCTTGGAGTTCTTGTAGGCGTTCTGGACGGTCTCGTCCGCGCGGTTCACGGCGTTGGCTGCGGCAATCTCGTTTTCCAGCACCTGCTTGGCAAAGGGCACGGCGCGCCAGAAGCAGGCATCGGAATCTTCGCCGGAATCCCACACGGGGTTAAAGCTGCCAATGGCATCGGCCAGGGAGTTCTGTTCGCCGGTGTTATCGTTCAAGTCCAGGGGCTGAACAAAATTTTCATCCAGCAGGCGGGCCTGGTGGGCACCCACCAGCTGGGCACCCAACACGCGCCACAACAGGCCAAAGGCCGCATAGGGCACGCCGTTGGGGCGGCTTTCGCGCGGTTCCTGGTGGTGGTCAAACATACCGCAGCCCACATCGTACACAATGCCGTCAAAACCATCCGGCACAACAAAACCGCGGGTTACTTTGATATCCGGCCGCACAATCATCAGCAGCGCTGTGGCAAACACATCGTCTGCATGGAACTTGCCGCCGTGAGTAAAACCTTTTGCAGGAATTTTCATAGAATAGCCTCCGTCTATGGGGTAAAAATGATGATTAACTAATATTATAACATGAAAGCATAGGTTGGTAAATGCAAAATCTGCGCGGGCGGGCCGGATTTGGAACAAGTGGCAGCATTTGGCCGAAAAACGGTGATTCACAACCGGCATAAAATATGATATACTAACCTAATATGCCCTTTTGCGGGCATACCGGACATTCGGTGTGTTGACACGGAATGTTGACCGCAACTTAATGAACAAACAAATCGAAGGAACTGGATACCCATGCAAAACATCAAAAAGACATTAAAAAGCAAGCGCTTCTGGCTTGGCACGGTGCTGCCATTTGCGCTGGCTGTGGCAGCGGCCTTTGTGGCGCGCTACCAGTTAGAAATTTCTGACGGCGCAACTGCCAACTACATGGCGGGGCAGTGGCCGGTATACGCACCGCTCAATGTGCTGACGGCGTTCTGCCTGACGCTGGTGGTGTTTGCCCTGTGCGGTAGCTGGGGCATTGCAACCGGCGTTTCCGGCCTGATTTTTACCGTGCTGGCGCTGGTCAACTATTACACGCGGGACCTGCATGGTTCCGCCCTGATGCCGCAGGACATCCTGAACCTGGGCACCGCGGCAGAGGTGATGGGCAGTTATACCCTGCACATTACCCAGACAGTTATTACCATTGCGCTGCTGTACATCCCGGTGCTGGTGGCTGCCGTTGTGCAGGTCAAACTGGCCGGCAAGCATAAGCGCAGCTGGAAACAGCGCGGCGCCCATGCGCTGGCCTGCGCCTGCGGCATTTTTGCGGTGCTGTATCTGGGGTATTTCAGCCCCAACCCCATCAAGCCCGCCGCCACTTACGGCTGGGCCTGGCAGGAAACCTATTATAAGTACGGCTACCTGGCGGGTAGCATTGAAGCCGCCAGCCTGATGGTGGACCCCATCCTGCAGCCGGACGGCTACAGCGAGGACGCCGCCACCGAGGCCGCTGCAATGGCGCAGGACTATCAGGCCAGCCCCGAAACGGCAAACGAGCAGGACTACCCCGATGTGTTCCTGATCCTGTCCGAAAGCTTTTATGACTTTGACCTGGTAACGGACCTGCAGGCCGACCAGGAGATCATGCAGGTGACCAAAAACCTGCCCAACTCCATTTACGGCCACACCATCAGCCCGCATGTGGGCGGCGGCACCAACTCCAGCGAGTACGAGATGCTTTCCTCCAACTCGCTGATGCTGATGCCCTCCATCACACCGTTCAACTGGTTGAACCTGCACAAGGCAAACAGCCTGGTCAGCAACCTGAAAGATCTGGGGTATGCCACGCTGGCAGCCCACCCCTATACCAACTCCAACTACCGCCGCGATTCTGCCTGGCTGACGCTGGGCTTTGACGAGACCCACTTCCAGGATGATTTTCCGACCAAGGAAACCTATGGCAGCCGCCCCTACCAGACCGACAGCGCCACCTACCGCGACCTGGAAGGTTTGTATGAAGCAATGCCGGAGGACCAGCCGCGGTTTGTGTTCCTGGTTTCCATCCAGAGCCACGGCGATTACGATATGAACCCCCCGGAGGAGGATATCGTGCATGCCGCAACCGATTACGGCGAGTATGATTCCATCATGGATGAATACCTGAGCAACATCTATATGACCGACCGTGCCTTTGGCGAACTGACCGAATACCTGACCGAGCAGTACAAAAAGACCGGCCGCAAGGTGATTGTTGCCATGGCAGGCGACCACGCCCCCAGCTTTGTGGATCATGTGGCCGACCATACTTTTACCGATGAGAACAATTTGCAGATTTTGGAGCGCAGCACGCCCTACCTGATCTGGGCAAACTACCCGCTGGAAAACGCAGGCCAGACCAGCGCCACCGACGAGTACAACCGCATGGATATGTGCATGCTGGCTCCCACCCTGGTGGAAAATGCCGGGCTGCCGCTGACCCCGTATTACCAGTACCTGCTGGCACTCAAGCAGGTGGCCCCGGTGGTGACAGCCGCCAATGACTATATGGACGCGGACGGCGTGACCCACACCTACGGCGAGAATGCAGAGCTGGATGCCTGGGTGCATGGGTACTTCTATTTGGAGTATAACAACATCGGTGCCAAAGCAACCAGTCAGCAGAATTTGTTCCAGGTGGAAAAGTAAGAAGCTGATAAGCAGACGTCAGCCAGGATTCCTCTGATTTAGGGCAACACCGCACAATTCCCGCCTTGCGGCTTAAGCACCGCTCCGGCGGCT
>ERZ1673740.1742-NODE-1742-length-14803-cov-4.027800_pt1 | contig 14803 bp, 16 predicted proteins | sample MGYA00580221_ERZ1673740 | MGnify/ENA primary metagenome ERZ1673740 (study PRJEB41218, sample SAMN15661786) | gut metagenome | host: Homo sapiens | place: Canada: London | collected 2015-08-20/2019-03-30 | study: EMG produced TPA metagenomics assembly of...
CAAAAAGCAAGCTGTGAAACAGCGATTTTGCGAATGGGGTTCTGAATAGTTACATTTAGAGGAAGATATAAGAGGTAGAAAATATGGTTTTACTGTTTATAATTATGTTTATTCTTCCAGCTTTTTTGGCATATACTATTCATGTATATTTAAAACATGGGGAAATCCAAAATAAAAAGAAACTACTATATATAATATTGTATTTAGTTTTAATCAATGGTTCTACATTTATAGTTTCCTGTTTTCGAGGGGTGCGTCGTATAAATTTTGAAACAATGACGATTTCTTATATGATGAAGTATATAGGTTTAGGATGTGTGCTTGGCTTTATTATGCCGTTTTTAGTGTGTTTAATCTTTGAGGAGCAAATTACAGTAGGAGGTATAAGGAGATATGCAAGTAGGTTTATTGGAGATTTTAAAAAATATTTTCCTTATGCAGTGAGAGCAGCAAAAAGTGATTTGCGTTCAGAGGTATCAAACTCCTATTTAGATTGGTTATGGTGGCTGATAGAACCTTTTTGTATGATGCTGATTTATACTCTTATTTTTGGCGTCGTTTTTAAGGCTTCTGAGCAATATTTTCCCATTTTTATTTTTATAGGTATTACAATGTGGAGTTTCTTTTCCAGAAGTATATCAGGTAGCGTGAATACAGTAAGGGATAACAAGGGAATTATTACGAAGATATATATGCCTAAATATATACTGCTTTTTTCTAAAATGTTGGTAAATGGGTTCAAGATGTTAGTAGCATTTGCAATTGTGATTCTGATGATGATAGTCTTCAGGGTAGTACCGACAGCTAATATATTATGTGCTATTCCTATTTTGATTGTATTATTTCTTTTTACATTTGGCGTAGGAACAATTATGATGCATTATGGAGTATATGTTAATGATCTTGGATATATTACGGGTATTGTGCTGCAAATGTTGATGTATCTTACTGGTACGTTCTATTCTATATCAAAGAGAATACCGGAGCCATTTGGAGCAATTATAGAAGATTTTAATCCTGTAGCGTTTTTGATTGCTGCCATGAGGGATGCTTTATTGTATGGTAAGACACCTTCATTTATGTTTTTGGGTATTTGGAGTTTAATTTCGCTGATTCTTATTGCATTGGGCGCATTTACTATCTATAGCAATGAAAATGCATATGTAAAGGTTATATAGTAGAGAGTTGGGGTGCAGTTATATATGGATAAAGTTGCAATAGAAGTAAAAGATGTGTGTATTAATTATAGAATACTCAATAATATTTCTGTGCGTAAAAGCTTTTTAAGAAAGAAAACGAGAGATGAAGTATTTGAGGCAGTAAAGCATATTTCCTTTGAAGTTAATGAGGGTGGAATATTAGGTATTATTGGGAAAAACGGAAGTGGTAAGTCAACGCTCCTTAAATCTATTGCAGGAGTATTTTCACCCAATTCAGGAACGATAGATTTAAAAGGACATTCAGTATCGTTGATGGCATTGGGAGTTGGATTCAAGCCTAATCTGTCAGGAAGAGAGAATATTGTCCTTTCAGGTATGCTGCTTGGTTTTTCGGAGAAACAGATTATGGATAGAATGCAGGAAATCATTGATTTTGCAGAGATAGGTGATTTTATCGACAGACCAGTGAGAACTTACTCAAGTGGTATGCATTCAAAATTGGCTTTTTCTATTACAGCAATGTTGGAAACAGATATCATGCTGGTTGATGAGGTATTAAGTGTTGGCGATGAGCGTTTTAGAAAGAAGAGCTTAGCCAAGATGAAAGAACTGATTCTGGATAATAAGAGAACGGTTATTATTGTTTCACATGATATGAAGACATTAAAAGAGCTGTGCAATCAGGTTCTTTGGATACATGATGGAGAACTTAGAGAGCTTGGAGAGCCAGAGACAGTTTTGGAGCATTATACAGATTTTATGGGAAGAGAATAGAAGATTATAGAAATTTCTCAGTAATAGTAAAGCTGTACTTTTTGTGTTATTATAAATACAGAAGTACAGCTTTTATTTAAAAGAACAAAAGTTCCGAACATACGTATTGATTTTATTTCCCCAATATGGTACACTCTAGTCAGATTTATTTACAAAGACAAGAGGATAGTATACATGGGAACAAATTTATCAGAAGTGATAGACATTACAAGCCAGGTGGCGAAATATGATGCAAGTGTTAAGGAAGTCCTGGCAGACAAGCAGGTGCTTTCACGTATCCTGAAGTATTCCCTGGAAGAATTCAAGGATATGGGACTAGAGGATATCATGGGGAGTATGGACGAACCGGTGGTATCAAGGACACGGATGGAACCGGGACAGACGAATCTGAACAAGGTGGAAAAAGGACCGGAGGAAGATTCTGTGCTTGGGGAAGGTAAGATATTTTACGATATCCGCTTTGCCGTTTATCTGGGTGAAGAAATGATAAAGTTTCTGATCAATGTGGAAGCGCAGAAAAGCACGAATCCAAATAAGCTGCATTACCATTTGGATAACCGCATCATATACTATCTGGCAAGGATGGTGTCGGCACAGAAGGAAGTAGAGTTCACGAAATCGAACTATGATGATATCAAGGCAGTGAGGAGTATCTGGATATGTATGGATGCCAATGATGATGAGGATTCCATTAACCGGATATGTTTTACACAGGAGAATGTATATGGTAAGAGGATGGAGCTGCCTGACATTGATAAAGTACAGGGAGTCATTATCCGCCTCAGGAAGCGGGAAGATGCTGCCACTTCCAGGAATTATCTGATAGCGATACTGGAGGAACTGCTCAGGAAAGAGGATGCAAAGCATAAAAAGAAGAATCTTGAAGAAAGATACGGTTTTGTAATGAGTGTGGAGACAGAAGGGAGACTGAATGATATGTGTAACCTTGGTGAGGGATTATTGGAAAGAGGTATAGAAGAAGGAATAGAAAAGGGAATAGAAAAGGGAATAGAAAAAGGAATAGAGCAGGGTATAGCACAGGGTATAGAACAGGGAAGACAAGAAGGATTACAAGGGATGATTGAAACAGTGAAATCTCTGGTAGGGGATGACTTTGACAGGGTATGTGAAATTATTCGTAAGAATGATATATACGCAAATATAAGTGATGAGGAGATTAGAAGGTATTGGGTTTGATTAAGGTGATATGATACGATATTTTTGGACTAGATGATTTATAGGTTGATTTATATGTAAAAATGCATTTACAAAAAAGAACACAGATGTTATTATATTCATAGGAAACATGACAATGTTGACATGATTGTAACTTTGCTGTATAATAGCCGCTTGTGTTGAAAATGTATTATATATGAAGATAATGCATATGATAAATGTGAATGGGTGAATGGGAGAGAATCATATGAATGAAATGAATAGGGTGTTTGGTAATAACGTGAAATTATTCATTCATAATAAGAAATTAGATGAACAGGTAATTGCAGAGAATCTGCGCTATTCCAAATATGATTTATGGAAGATTATGGATGGTCGTCTTTTTTTAGATGATGATGAGAAGCGGGATATTGCGAAAGAACTGCAGACTACAGTCGAGGATCTTTATATTCCTAGAAGCGAGATGGAGTACCATGCTGCAGGCTGTATGGAATGCAGAGGAGAGTTTAGCAGTGCTGATAATAAGAATCGTATTTTAGATTTACTGGATGTGTATTGTGATATTCAGGAATTGATAGCGGAAGGTTAGGTCATTTTTATAAATGACCTTTTCTTTTTATAGGGAGGAAAAAATGGACAATGCAATTGTATGGACAATACAGGAATTTATTAAAAATAAACGGATTGAAGAAAAAATTTGCAATGTAATTGTCAGAGATGATGTTTTTGCCATACTTGAAAAAGAATGTTATGTGTTGTATTTTGCATTGGAAGATGATATCGATGGATGTCATATTTGCAAACCGTTAAATGGAGAAATGAAGCAATTTGTATATATTAATACATCGAAAGTGTTGCAGGAGCAGGTGTGGACAGCAGCACATGAGCTGGGACATGTCTGGAAGGTGGATCAATATGTATATGATAATGTAGCAAATTGCAATATTGATGCAGAGAAAATTGTTGGACGCTTTACAGCCGAATTTCTGATGCCAACAGATCTTTTTCAACGAGAAGCTCATAATCGGTTAGACTATAATAACTATTCTGGCGGAGCATTGACAACTGAAATGATGATGGATTTAGTCATATATTTAATGAATTATTTTGGAGTTCCTGCAAAGGCAATTATTAAGCGTCTTGAAGAGCTTGGTAACATAACAGAACAGGCAATTCCATTGTATTTAAAGGGTTTCAATGCAAATAGAAAATTATATGATCAGATCATTCGTGAAAATCAATATACGCGTTTGGATAAACGAGAGGATGTATATAAAATTGCTAATTTAAAAGGTGATATGGAGTATGTTGAGAGACACCATTTAGCGAAAGATAAGTATATACAAGCTGTACGGCGTCAATTTCATATCAGCAATGAAGTGGCTATAGACTCAAAACTTGATTATAAAGGATGATGCGTATGGAAGATAGAATGCAGAAAGCAGTAATAGATGCAGATTTTTTTATTAAATTAACAGAAAACGCATCAGATAAGGGTGAATTATTTTGCCATATCATGAAAGATTTAAAAGTACATCCTATTATGCATAGGTATGTTGCAGAGGTGGAATTGAAAAAAAATAAAGAATTGAAGGAATTGGTTGATCAGGGAATAATTGATATTATAGATTATGAAGAATATATAGATAGAAAAGATGATAAGGAATATCAGGAGTATTTTAAATGGGCATATGAGAAAATGAATAGATTTGATTTACCAGAAAATGTAGACATATATACATATCATGATATAGATGAAAATCTTGGTGAGATTCGTTCTATATATTTGGCAAGGCAACTGAATTGTATGTATTTTATGTCAGATGATTCTGGGGCTAGGAGCTTTGCAAAGAATGCATTTTCTTCAAAAAAGAAGTTAGAGACAATGTCTATATATGAAGCACTGAAACAATGTTGTTTATTAAAAACAGATATTACATTAAAGAAAATAAATCCTGTTTTGCATGCTGTATTCAGAGAACGTCAACAAATGTTAAGAGAACTTCAGGAAATGTATGCAGCTAAGAATTAATTAATACTGAGTTGAAATAGATTATGATAATGTTTATTATTTTTATTGCGCTGACAGCCTGTAATTTATTCTTACAATATAAAGTAAAATTCACAAACAATGTAATGGATTCCTGGGAAAACATATACATTCGTCCTTTTACAGGGTGGGATATAGTTGTAGCAGTGGGAATTGTGATAATTGTAACAGCAGGAATGTTGGTATTTATAAAAAAAATATATCCTGGTCTGTGCAATTGGGTATCTCATATAAATGAGAAGGAAAAGAAGCATATATCACAGAGACGTGTTTTCGGATTTATTTTTTGCGTCTGGTTTTTCTTTTTCCTGGTATTTTATCCTGGTACGGCTATGAATGATACAATTTATATATTACAGGATCCCTGCCAATTAAGTTATCAACACCCGATTCTTTATAATTTGTATACGTATGGATTTTATAAGATTGGTTGTACATTAGGTGATCCTGACTTGGGTTTGGCATTGCTTTCTCTTACGCAAATGATAGCAATGGATTATGTATTGTCAAAGGCAATTGTAATTGCAAATAATAAAGGTGTGGGGATTTATTTTTGCAGAACTTTGATATTATATTTTGCTTTTGCACCACTGTTCTTTACCTATGCATTTTCAGCAATAAAAGATACCCCGTTTTCTATTGTGTTGTTTTATTTTTTGTTGTTTCTTTTGGAAATTGTAGATAGTAAAGGTCAATGCTTACAGAAATGGACAAGTAAGCTGCGCTTTGCTTTATGCATTTTTGCATTGATTAGTTTTCGAAACAATGGAATTATTATTGTTTTAGGAACTGTAATCGTACTTATGATTAAGTACCATGATTGGAGAAAACAGCTTTTTATGGGAACTTTTTGCATCATTATTTTTCAGAAGGTATTATGTGGAGTATTGATGCCGGATGGGGCAAAGCCACTCTTCCAGGAGAAGATAGGTGTACCATTGCAGCAGGTGGCTGCTGTTATGGCAAAAGACGGTGTCATTGATCAGGAACAAAAAGAGTATTTGTGTCAATTATTACCGGAAGAAGAATGGAAGAAATATGCGCCGGGCTGTGCAGATACAATTAAATGGAATGAACACTTTGATAGAGATTATTTGGAGCAAAGTAAATGGCAATTTGTAAAAGTATGGGGGCAATTATTTGTAACAAATCCAGGTCTTTATACAGAAGCATATTTATTGAATACATATGGAATCTGGGGAATAGAAACCAGAAATGGTGCGCAATATTATGTAAAAGGAATTTATAAGAACAATTTGGGGTTAATTCAGAAGAGTCTGGTTCCTGATAGAATACATACAATATTTTATAAATTTTATTGTAATAGATTTACTTATGGGTATTTGTCATTGGGCACTGCAATATGGATATTATTGGCAGTCACCCTATATATGGTGAAAAGTAAAATGTGGAATGCTGTTATAGTAGTCTGTCCTCTATGGTTCTTGTGGGGAAGTTTGTTAGCAGCAACACCTATAGCATTTGCTTTTCGATATGGATTTATATTTGCAATGACATTACCATTTTACATTTTAACACCATTTATAATGAAGCAGGATATGAATGAACAAGAAGAGGGTAAGATAAGGGGAGAATAATGCAGGAATTAATCACATTTGTAGTACCTGCATATAATGCAGCGTCTACATTGAATCGGACAATGTACAGTATTGTGAATCAGTCATCTGACAGGTGGCGTGCAATTATTGTCAATGATGGATCAAAGGACACGACAGGACAAATCGGAGAACACTTTGCCAGAGAGTACAAGGACAAGATTACTTATATAGAACAGGAGAATCGTGGACTGGGTGGAGCCAGAAATCATGGATTGGAATTGGTACGGACACAATATGTCTCTTTCCTTGACAGCGATGATTGGCTGATGCAGGATTATGTGGAGAAAATTGCACAGGCACTTGATAAATCATCAGAAGAACCGGAAATGATACTGGTACTTCCAAGAATCTATCATGAAGAAAGTAAGGTCGTGAAGAAATGGTATGACGAAGATAATTTTCTTAAAGTATTTCCAGAGGATGGAGTGATTGTGAATCCAACGCAACAGCCTCTGTTATATCAGTTCGAGGTGAATCAGTGCCGTAAAGTCTTGAATATGGACTTTGTAAGGAGGACACAATTTTCATTTCGGGAAAAAGTGAAATGGGAGGATGTATATCCGCATTTCTTTCTTTTATCCCAATGTACGAGATGCATGGGAGTCAGAAGTGTTGGTTTTTACTATAGGATTGGGAGCAGTTCCCAGATTACAGCGTCTCATGGGCGTGACAGACTGGATTTTATGCTGATTATGAAGGATTTGACTTCATACATAGAGCAGCAGAAGCACGAAGATTTGATTTTTCCTGTGATGCGTGTAATTGTGCGTTTCTCCGTATGGTGTATTCGGATGGCAGACATGGATACCAGAAAAGAAATGGTGCAGCAGCTTCATAAGGCATATGTAAGATTACCGGCTAGATATCATAGAATATTGTGGCGGGAGTGTAAGCGGCAATATGCATTGAAGGATGCATTGCAGTACAAATTATTCTGGACAGCAATCCGGTATAAAATTTTTAATTTTGTCTTTGAGGATTATCTGTGGCAGGATGTTTGTGAGAAAATATTGAAGAAATTACTGCATGCAGAGAATCATGTGGCATAAGATAAGGGGAAAGTAGATGCAGCAGATTAAAAATTACCTGTCAAGGATTCAGACCCATCTGCATTCTGTATTGCTCATAATGGATGAGCCTCAGGAGTTTCAGAAGTTTTTACAGGATGAGTTAGGTGTAGAAGAAGTACTATATAACTGTAATATATTGCGGAAGAATTTAGATGCAGTAATAATTGGAAAAGGTTGTCAGAACAGATATCGGGAAGCAGGAATTGTTGATACAAAATACTTTATTGCAGCTTTAAGCACGAAGGAAGAGTATTTCACTCTTTGGGAAAAGGCTAAAGGGTATTCTGATTTTGTATACATAGTAAGAGACAAAGAATGTAATCCGAAAGACAGAGATGCGAATGATTGTGAAATACTGGAGTGGGAGAAGAGAAATTCAGATATCGAATTGTCGGTTATTCTTCCGGTATATAATGTTGAGAAATATCTGCCACAATGCATAGAATCACTGATTGCGTGGTGTGCACCATATGTAGAGTTCCTTTTTGTAAACGATGGTTCAACAGATCATTCAGCGCAGGTAATAGAGGAATATCAGGACAAGGATAGTAGAATCCGCCTGTTGAACAAGGAGAATGGTGGCTGTGCTTCTGCCAGAAATTATGGGATGAAACATGCCAAAGGCAGATATATAGGATTTGTGGATTCGGATGATTTTGTAGATAAAGAAATGTTTCGTAAGCTGTTATCAAGGGCACTTATGGGCAATTACGAGCTGAGTTACTGTGGATATCAGGAATATTATGAAGAGACAGGAGATGCTGAGCCGGTCTTGAATGATTGCCTGGGAGAGCCATATGTCAGTGGCACTTACAGAGAGGATAAGGTGCAGAAGCTGGCGATTAACACTAGAGTAGCAATCTGGCGTTTTATTTATAAGAAAAGCTTACTGGAACATAAACAGATAGAGTTTCATGAGGATTTAAAGCGTTTTGATGACTTGCCATTCAGAGTAGAATGTATTTTTTCAGCAAAAAGTGCGGTGTGTGTACCAGAGTATCTGTATTATTATCGGCTGGGAAGAAGGGGGCAGGATGTATCCTGTACAGACGAAAGATTATGGGTTCATTTTAGAATCTTTGAATATCTGGATGAATTTGTAGAGCCGATGAGAGACAGGAGACTATTGGATTATCTCCAGATTATAAAGGTGAATACACATGGATATGCGCTGGGCAGAATAGAAAAGCCGTACTATAAGCGCTACAAGAAGGAAGCAGCAATGCAGCTTGATAAATATGCCGGTACATGTAGAACACTATGTCTGCTTATGGTTTATGGCGGTAGAAGTCATATAGGATGGTATCTGAGAAGATGAACATACAAATGATAAAGAAGATAATTTCACAATTGTATCTTGTTGCAGCCTGTGTGGAACTGATGATGGCAATATGCAGTGAGTGCAAGTTCGAAGTGCCCTATTCCAGATTTATATTATGGGGTTTATTGATTATATATGGATTGAAAGTGGTGTGTAATCAATATTCAGCAAGGGAATATATATTTCTTGTTTTACTATTGTTTTTGGGAGTATTGAATTATATATCTGGTGGAATGAACGCCATATTGAAAGCGAGTATTTTCCTATATGCGTTAAGAGGGGAAGATTATAAGAAAATAGTCCGTTACCTGCTAGGATGTTTAGTTGCTGTATCAGTGATTATGTATATGCGGGCATTGGCATTAGGAGAAAACGACTTGCTGTGCATACATGATGTACGACTGGACAGAGGATTTAATGGAATACGGTATACATTTGGATATACCCATCCCAATCGTTTTATGGGAAGCTTGTTTACTGCTATAATGATGCTGCTGTGTATTTTGCAGCCTAAGACCAGGAATACATTGATTGTTTCAGGAATATGCATTCTGACAGCAGCTGTATTTTATTATTTTACAGACACAAGGACTGTTTTTTTCCTGATGATAGGGATAGTAGTATTATACGATCTTACAGCGTGGGTAGACAGGAAATGGATGTATAATTTGACAATGATAATTTTTGCTATGAGTTTTTCCTTAGAGGTGGCATTGTCCCTTCTGGCATCGTGTCATGTAGATAATTTTGGAATGCGTGTAATAGATAAAGTGATTTCCGGCAGATTTCAGCAGCTGGGTAATATTGAATTTATAAAAGAATATGCCCCATGTTATGTAGAAAACTGGCATTTGTTCAGTGTATATGATAATCAGGCAGGCTGTGATCTTGGATATGCTTTTATATTTTATTATTATGGCGTGATTGCGTCAATTGTGTTTCTTGCATTTATTGTGTATACAGCAGTTAGTATTTATAGTCAAAGGAAGTATTATAAATTTGCAATTTTAACGGGATTATGTACCTTTACATTTATGGAGATCTATTATTTCAGCAATTATATAACGAAGAATTTGCTACTGATTTTTTGCGCAATAACGGTTTGGAGCAGTAGACAAGGGGAAAGCTTGAATGAACAAAAAGAGAATAACATTATCGATCATTATTCCTGTATATAATGTGGAGAAATATCTGGAGCAGTGTCTTGACAGCATTGTTGTAGGAAATGTCAACATGCTTGGGATGCTGGAGGTTATTGTCATTGATGATGGTTCGACGGATCAATCAGGAGAGATTGCAGAACAGTATGCACAACAGTATCCATGTATGAGGGTGATTCACCAGAAGAATGCCGGAGTTGCGGCGGCAAGGAACAGAGGAATGAATGAGGCGAGAGGAGAATGGCTGTATTTTGTTGATTCGGATGATTGGTTACAGTCTGGTGCGATTACAGCAATTATGGAAGCGGTCAGAGAGAATCCAAAGGCCGATATCATACTGTTTGATGCATGGAAGAATATGGGGGCTGAGGAGGCTGTCTGGGAGCATTTTGATAAGCCGCAGGTATGGAAGAACAGTAGAGATATCAGCCGGCTGCAGTATGGGATGTTATATACTCCTTTCGGTAATAAAAAGAGCAGGGTATCAATTGCAGCACCATGGGATAAGCTATATCGTAAAGCCTTTTTACAGGAAAACAACATATGCTTTCAGCCTGATTTGAAGGTATTGGATGATATGGTATTTAATACGGAAGCTTTTGGCGTGGCAGGAGAAGTTGTATATATCAAAGAAAAAATATACCATTACAGATATGTTGCTGATTCTATCACGAATAGCTATAAACCGGACAGAGTAGAGCAAGACAGGCTGGTGTGGGAATATTTGGAGAAATATGCTGCAGGAATGGGACTTGGGGATGAGTTTATAAGAGCATTGCGATGCAGGATCATAAAATCGTTTGGCATTTGTTGCAGATTATGTTTTTTTAGTGCGAGTAATCCATATAGTCGTAAGGAGCAAATGGAATATGTAAGGCAGGTTTTAGAATCAGAACCTTATGTCTCTGCTTTTGCTAAAGTCAAATTAAAGGATCTTGAGTGGAAACTTAAAATAATGGTCATCATTGGAAGACTTCACTGGGCAATGGGAGTATATATATTGCACATGGCCGAAAACGGAGGCAGAAGATGATGGAAGGATTAAAGATTCCAAAGATGAATTTATACAAGCTGAGAATCTATGTTATCCTATGGATTCTGGCAGCAAGTTTTGTATTGCTTCGTTCTTATAGTACATCCTTTCTTTTCCCGGATATATATGGTAATGATTCAGCCCAATTTCAAATCATTGGCCGGATGTGGGCAAAAGGGAAACTACCGTATACAGACTGTTTTGATCATAAAGGACCAATTATATTTTTATCAATATGATTGGATATATGATAACAGGTAATTCAGATGGGATTCTTTTTCTTCAGGTTGTATTTATGTTTTTTACTTTACTGGCAATATATAGCATATGCAGAAACGACAGGTATTGGCTCATGATTGTGTCAGCCAGCCTGTTTACCATTGCTTTTATAGCGGGAATGATGCTCCTGTTATGTCCATTTATAATTTATTTTGGAATAAAAGGACAGCTATATGAATTGTATTTTGGGACAATAGGATTTAATTTACTGTATCAGAAGAAAATGCCAGCGTGGATAAGAGGTGCTGATGCGCATACATGGTTACATTTTATGGTAGTGTATGTCGCATATTTTTCTGTTTTTCTATCTGCTATATTGGCATTTTTTATACACGAATATAGACTGATGGGTTACTGTATAATGCTTGCAGTAATGGAAACTTGGCTGTTTATGGGTGGAGCAGGATATAGCCAGTATGGGATTATCGCAATCCCGAATATTACTTTATTTTTGGGTTTATTATTGGATGTCGGACGCAGACATGCAAAATGGTTTCAGAGATTGACGGTGGTACTCTTATGTGCGTATCTGTTATTTACAGGTGGCAGAATGTCAAATCGAATCATTGAAAACATGGCACAGCAGAATGACAGTTCAGCAGATGCGATAGATGAGCTTATGTCTCATATTCCGGAAACAGACAGGGACTTTTTCATTGCATATGGAGATGACACATTAAAATCCGTATATTTGAAATACAACATTGATCCTTGTTATCCGTATTTCGCTATACAGGAATGGCATGCAGAATTTAGTGAAGCTGTGCGCGAAGATATTCATCGGGTATTTAAAAGCCGAAAAGCAAAGTGGATATTAACCGGAGAAGACACGGAAGGTATTCAGGATATACTGGATGATTGGTATATATTGGAAGCGAAAATCAAAGGGTACAATCTTTATATTCGGAACAGCAATGGAAAGGTTAAATAATCTTATCCTTTATTATGCTTCTTCCACCATTCAATAATGCCATTAGCCAATGCATGGGAATTCCCCATTTCTGTAAACAGAATATCATCACTTTCCTGAAAAAGCTCATGGTTTGCAGCATTATCGCCTAAAATCATGGGCCTTTTCATTGCCTGATAGATATATGCCTTGCCTGGAATTGTGCGTCTGGCTTTACTGATACTTCCATGGAAATGTCCCGCAAGACATAAATCTGCCATAGCAATATAGCGAGCCAGCTCTTCCTGCGGTAACCAGTTTATGTATTGGATACAATCTGATATGGGGCGTGGAGCTGACAGCTTATTATCCTGAATAGGACCGATGCAGATAAAATGCAGATTGGCATAGTGATCCAGAATGCGGAAGGCATCTAATACAACGTCAATGCCCTGCAGTGGCAGAATACTTCCGAAGTACAATACGATGCATTTTCCTGCCAATTCGGCAGGGCGCTCAACCTTCATAGGGTGATAGATGGAGGTATCAGCATGAAGATACATAGTGAACAGCCTGCCTGAATCAGCCTGAAACTCAGATATAAAATATTGGGCATGGGCATGTGTATCACAAAAAACTGCATCAGCAGCGGCAATCGTCCGGCTGTCGATTCGGTGTAACAGATGGCCGATATGGCTATCCGGCTGAAACTTACATCTGTCACAGCATAAGGTATCATACATGGAAATAAAGAAGTCTTCGACGATGTCCACATTTTTGAATTTCCAGGCAAAAAGAGGCATAACAAGCTGTGGTGCAAAACCAAGGAATACGGTATCATAATCGCTCATGCGCAGTGTGAAAAGACGTCTGTATATGGATAACAGACGCTTGACATAGCCTTCATGGGTAGAGGCTACCAAAGTATAAGCTGCGGCATGCTCTTCTATTAAGGCAATTTCCTGTGTATTTCTGATGTAATCAGGATTCTTGGTCGTTATGAACAGAACTCGTTTGTTTTTGATGTATTGCAGCATAGAATACCCCTTTATATAGTACAATTACCTTTATTTTGAACGTTACGGAGGGATGTGTCAAGGATAATTCTATTGCAAAAAGTTACACATAGAATATCTTGAGTTTCCGTAAACTGTAATAAAAGATTGCTTTAGAAGAGCAATCTCTGGAACGAGACATGGCATTCATGCTTTTGCTGAAGAAGGCTTATGATAAGGATATGAAACTGATAATGTCCTGTGCATATGATCCGATGATGCCTGGCAAGGATTTATGGAAGTCATGGGAAAAAGAATGATGGTATGCTTTACAAGTAGGCAAAATATAACATGACATGGGACATAGCCAAAGCCAGGGATATAATGAATAACATGTTCAATAAAGAGAAAATCATGGGGATGGTGTTCAATCCCAATGACGAAAAAATGGTCATTGTTTTAAAGGAATTACTACTACCAATAATGCCGGGAGAAAAGCCAAAACCTGAGTTTTATAGAGAATAATGTGGTTTTGAGTGAGAAAAATCAGGAAGTTAACATATATTATAGAACGATATAGCTTCGAAAAAACGTACTTTTGTGGTATGATAAACACATGAGTATGTTTTTTATTTAAAATACAGAACAAAAGTTCCGAACATATGTATTGAATTATTGTCTTTTGTATGTTACTCTGTATTCAGATTTATATACAAAGGGTAAGAGGATAAGATACATGGGAACAAATTTATCAGGTGTGATTGATGTTACAAGTGAAGCGGCGAGATATGATGCGAGTGTGAAGCAAGTTCTGGCAGATAAGCAGGTGCTTTCACGTATTCTGAAATATTCCTTAGAGGAATTCAAGAACATGTCATTGGGTGAGATTATGCGGAGCATGGATGAGCCCGTGGTATCGAGGCTGCGTATGGAACCGGGTCAGACGAATCTTAACAGGATAGAGAAGCAATCGGAAGAAGATTCAGTACCCGGAGAAGGCAAGATATTCTATGATATCCGATTCTCTGTCTACCTTGGGGAAGAAATGATAAAGTTCCTGATCAATGTGGAAGCACAGAAGAGTACGAATCCCCATAAGCTGCATTATCATCTGGATAATCGGATTATATATTATCTGGCGAGGATGATTTCGGCACAGAAGGAAGTGGAGTTCACCAAATCGAACTATGACGATATCAAGGCTGTGAGGAGCATCTGGATCTGTATGGATGCCAATGATGACGAGGACTCCATTAACCGGATATGCTTTACGCAGG
>ERZ1673740.1759-NODE-1759-length-14639-cov-5.285930_pt1 | contig 14639 bp, 9 predicted proteins | sample MGYA00580221_ERZ1673740 | MGnify/ENA primary metagenome ERZ1673740 (study PRJEB41218, sample SAMN15661786) | gut metagenome | host: Homo sapiens | place: Canada: London | collected 2015-08-20/2019-03-30 | study: EMG produced TPA metagenomics assembly of...
CTCCATATCCACCTTGGCTTTTTCTGCAATAGAAACTGCCAGAGCTTCCGAAGCGGTGTCAACCGAGGTTACGACCTCACTCGGCTTAATGGTACGCTTGGTGAACATATCCGCTTTGCGTTTGAGGTTGTTGTCCTCGTCGAGAACTTCCAGGGAGCAAAGTAGATAATAGGAGCTGTCGTCTGCAAAGGCGAGAGCGTTGCCACGGCTGTTAATCAAGCCGTGTTTTGCTGTGAATTTGTCGTAAAGGTCGTTCAGTTCTCTTTGGGTCTCACGGATAGAGGCATCCGAAACGAAACCGTCCATCTGCTGACCGATGAGCTTTTGAACGCAATCACGAAGCTCCACCATACCCTTAACACGCTCCGTTGCCGTAGCGTTGAGGTCGGGTTTAACCATACGGCTGTTTTCTCTGTAGTAAACGTCGCCGTCCACTACGGTGTAGCTGTAGTTCTTTACGTTCGGGTCTGCAGGAATAGAGGTATCAATGGCTTCGCCTTCACCGAGTTCTGGAAGCTCGGCTTCGGCATAAGTGCCCTTGATGTTTTGGATAGCATATTTGAGCTGAACGCCCAGGTCGAGGTTTTCATACGGCTCTACAGTAAAGTCCTGTTTGCCGTACTGTGTGCTTTCGGAGGTCTGCCGTCCAAGCACCATTTCGGGGTTGTCGATGAAATAACTGTTGATAGCAAAGCCGTCATCGTTCTTGCCAAGGTGTACCCAATCGGGTTCAATCTCAATGGGTCTGTCTCGCTTCTGCAGGAAAATAATGTCGGACACGACTTCCGTTCCTGCGTTTGCCTTAAACGCATTGTTTGGCAAACGGATAGCACCGAGCAGGTCGGCTCTCTGTGCGATATATTTACGCACTTCGGGAGATTGCTTATCCATTGTGTAGCGAGAGGTCACGAAAGCAACCACGCCGCCCGGTCTCACCTGGTCAAGAGCTTTTGCGAAGAAATAATCGTGGATGGAGAAACCGAGCTTGTTGTAAGCACGGTCGTTTACTTGGTACTGACCGAAAGGCACGTTGCCGATGGCGAGGTCATAGAAATCTCGTCTGTCGGTAGTCTCAAAGCCTGCGATAGTAATGTCTGCCTTGGGGTAAAGCTGTTTTGCGATTCGCCCTGTGATGCTGTCCAGTTCCACGCCATAGAGCTTACTGTTCTGCATCGCTTCGGGCAGACAACCAAAGAAGTTGCCGACACCCATAGACGGCTCCAAGATGTTGCCGGTCTCAAAGCCCATATTGCCAACGGCTTCATAGATAGCCTTAATGACGGTAGGACTTGTGTAGTGGGCGTTCAGCGTAGAGCTTCGTGCTGCGGCATATTCTTCGGGAGAGAGTGTAGCATACAGCTCTGCGAACTCGTTCTTCCAGTTGTCCTTTGTTTCATCAAAGGCATCTGCCAGACCGCCCCAACCAACGTATTTTGCGAGGACTTCCTGTTCTTCGGGTGTAGCTTGTCTGCCGTCAAACTCCAATTCTTTCAGAAGATTGATGGCATCCATATTCATACGGAACTTTGCTTTCGCTCCACCTTCGCCCAAGTGGTCGTCGGTGATTTGGAAGTTGTGAAGCTCCGGTTTCGGTGCAGGCGGTTCGGGTTCGACCGCCTTGATGGTGCGGATTTCCACATCATACGGAAGATGATTGTCCTCCGCAGAGTAAAACGCTACGGTCTCGGACTCAAACTTCGGCTCGGTAGGCAGCTCCGCAGTACGCTGTGCTTCGCTGATCTCCACGAGCCTACGCATAAACTCAATGGATTCACTTCTGAAAATCGGGAAGCCCGTTGCATTTTGGAAAGTCACGTCCTGCAAGCTCACGCTTCCGAAGTCGAGGTTCACGCTGTCAACGACAAATCTCCGACCGTCAATCTCAAATGTGGACTCACGAGAAATAAGGTGCTCGGCGGCAAACTCTGCATCCGTCATACGAGGCGGCTCATCGGGATGAAGCACCGACTGAACCTTGTCACGGAGACCGGGTTCTAACTTCAATTCTGCATTATCAATCCAGTTGTACGCATCGTCCCAAGAGGCAAAGCTGATAGGATAGCTGTCTGTGTTGGCGTAGAAAACGATAGGCTCACCGGAGTAACCAACATCGTGCTGATACACATAGCCAGCCACATTCATAGCTTCCACAATGGTCTGCTGTTCATCGGTCAGTTTTGCAATCGCTTCACTTCGTTTCGCTTCACGTTCGGCTTCCAACGCTTCGACGGACTCGGCAAGAGATTCTACATCTGCGACAACCTGCTGAATGAACGGGTCTCTGTCTAACGCTTCGGGGTCAACCAATTCACCATTTACAATGCCACGCTCGGCAAGGTTTTCACGAATGGCAATCGGGTCAACATCATCAAGACGGTCATATTCCTCTTGGGTGTAGAACTTATCGTCTCTGATGAGCTGTGCCACTCGGCGCTGTACCTTCGCCCAGGACATTTCATAGTCAATATCCGTACCTGCAACCGTGATGTGCAGGGGCTTCGATACGTCACCGCCGTATTCCTTGGAGAGCCAAGCGGCTGTGTCACGCTCACGGGCGTGTTCTGCCATATAGCGAACTACGGCTCGTTTGCTTTCAATGTCACCGTTCCATCTTTGCAGAGCTTCGTCAATCTCAGCCTGCGTGATTTCACGGGAGACAACGGGAGCTTCAACTGTCTCGTTTGGGGTCTCGTTTTGGGCTTCTGTAACGCTTACAAGCTCGTTTTCAGCTTCTTGGGATAATCCCTCAACCGCAGGGAGAACGCCGTAGGAACGGATTGTATAGCGGTTCTGGAGGGCATCAAACTCGCCCACGGTAACAGCGTGTTCGGCACGGAGTTTTTCGGTTGCTTGCTCTACGTTGAAAGCAGGAATACCGCACAAATCAACACGACCTGCTCCTTGGATGGCTCTTGATGAGAGCTTTACGTCGAGAACTTCGGCGGCAATCTTGGCATCCTCGCCATACATTTCATAGAAGTCGCCCACCTTAAAGAGAACGATGTCGTCTCTGTGGTCGTGCTTCAAATCGTTGTAGGCGTTGTAGCTTCTGCGAAACTGTCCCTCACGAGTCTGCATTTCATCGTACTTGGCTTGTTCTTCGGGAGTGAAATATCTGCCGTTTCGGATGATGTTCTCAAACCTTGCGAGGGTCTTATTCCAATTCAGCTCCACATTGGCACATTCGGGTTTCTGCAAGCGGATACCCTTACCGGAGCTGTCAATCCAGCCCTGTCCCGATACAGCGTGAGAGCTGCCGCCTTGTCCGTACTCGTTCTTTAGGAAGTCTGCCTTTTCCTTGGAATTGTGAGAACCGGTGAGATAGGTGTAAATACGACCTTTGCCGCCCTCTACGTTACTTCCACGGGTCAAGGTGGCATCAATTTCATCATCGGTGATGAACATTCCCACCTTCGGCACTTCTGCCATATCGGAGGCGTATTCACGCCTTGGCAGGTCAAGGTCTTGCAGAGCGTTCCACATCTCAACGGGCTTGTGATAGTTGAACCGCATAATGCTTCGGTCTGCTTTGTAGGCTTCCATATAAGCAGAAAACTCAGCCGCAACAGTCTGACGGAAAGCAGGGTCTTTCAAGCCTTCAGCGAGCCGAGTTGTACCATCGGGGAAACCGCCTCTGCGATAGTCGCTCAAAGTACCGAGGATATTCTGTTCTCTGGCTTCGTCGCTCAAATCTCCACGGAGATACCACAGCTTATGAGACAGTTGGGTACGCTCGTGAAGTTCAGCCTCGGCAAGCTCCACGTTAGTGGCATATTTGCCCTCATCCATAAGCTGACCGATACGCTCGGCGGCAGCTTCCCACGATATGACCTGTGCAGACTTGGAATATCTCGCCGTTCTGCCTTTGGCAAGGTGAATACCGTCCTCGGCATACCATACCGAGAACTCACCACGCTCGGACTTTAAGCCTGCGCCGCCGTGATATTCCTTTTGGAGCAGAGACACGATTTCATCCATTGGCTTTTGCTTTTGGAAAGCTGCAGCCACGTTCATTCGTGTATGGTCGGAGTTACTTGCAAGGCGAAGCACATCGTCAATATCTTCCTGGGCAAAAGAAAAAGCGAAGGGTGCAGGTCTTACACTCTCCGCTTCATCAATGAAGGCTATTTGCTCTTGTTCAGTTGGGAACAGCCCCTCGTCAAAGAGGGTGAGCTGTCCGGTTATGCCAGAATCAGTTCTGCGAGAATTGCTTCTTCGGCTTGGTTTTTGAGGTTGTTCATCAAGCCCACCCACATCATCGGGTCGCTGGCTTTCAGTTCCTCCGTCACGCCGTTCTGCTTCATCAGTTCGGGCATCATTTGTTCCATTCTGCGGTTCGCTGTCTCGTCGATTTCCCTCAGATGGGGGTACAGGGTCTCCGACAGAATCATCTGATTCCACAGCACTTGTCTGTGTTCCTGCAGATACTGTTTCCTCATCCTGCCGTACTTGCCCAGGGGCTTCGTCTCGGTCTCGGATAAGGTCAGATTCGGGATGAAGTAATCCCCGTTCCTCGTGTAGTTCAAATTGTTCTCCATAATTCTGTGTCCTTTCTGCCTGGTTCTGCAGGCTCGCTTCACGCTCGTGGTTTTTGACGGCGATAGCAACTTGCCTTAAAATTTGCTCGCTGCTGTTGGAGACAGCCGAGCCGAGCACGGCAATCGTATCACGGGTATTAAAGTCGAATACGCTCAAAAAGTCCTCGTGCTCAAAGTAGTCGCCGGGGTTAAGACCACAGCGAGACATAAGAGCGTAGGTGGTGCTGACGGTAGCGGCATTGCGGAACGCAACCTCTACGTTATAATCATCATACTCCTCAAGGAACGAATCTGCAAGGATGCCGAGGATGTCACGGCTGTTGTCGTTCCAGTATTCGGTCACGAGCTTGGAAGCAATCTGCTCCAGTTGGTCGGCAAGACCTTTTTCACCGGACACGCCAAAGCGATTTTCCAGAGCTGCGGTAACAGCGTCTCGATGCTCGTCTTTGTATTCCCAAAGATTAAGGCGGCGAGAGTTCTCTCTGCCGCCCGTATCGGAAACATCAAACACATATTTGAGCCTTGGATTGTCGCCGGATGTGTCAATCAAAGCGATACCTTTAGAACCTCGTCGGACATAACGCCCCATTTGCTTATTCCAAAGGTCGTAGTCGGCACAGGCAGTTGCGTTTGGCTTTTGAGCGAAAATCATCAACTGCTCGTGGAACGGGTACTTGTACAGCCTTCCCATTGTTTCAAGGAACGCCGTCCACTCTCCGAAACTGCCTGTGACTTGCTTTGCGGTGTGGTCTGCCATTTGAGTGTAAAAACTTAGTTTACTCGGCATCCACATCCTCCTCATCACTAAAGTCGGGGTAAAGCTCCACGTTCGCAAATTCCTCATCCGTAATAGCGGAGAGCTTTTCGATAGTAGAATCGGTCAAGCGACGCAGCTCGGCTTCATCAGCTCCAAGCTCGCCACGCATTTCCGACAGAGCTTTGATAAGCCCTGTGCGTGTACCCGTGTCGTAGATACACATAAGGTTCATTTCATCGTTTGAGAAGTTCATATTAAATCCCTTTCCGCACTTCTGTGCTGTGTCGTTGCCTGTCTGTCCTCGGCTTGATACTGACGGAGCTTTGCGAGAACGGACGGTTTCTTTGATTTGGTTTCCTCTACCTTCGGGGCAGGTGCTTTGACCGGCTCTTTCGGTGCGTTATTGATGACTCCATCAATCATTCCGTAATCATCTTCCAACTGCATTTCTGCGTTTTTCAGATGATTGTCGGTGTTGCGGAAGTTGGTCAGCTCCTTGTAACCAATGCTATCAACGTAATGATATGATACCACGCCTGCCTGCTTTAACGCCACGATGTCGCTGATGGAGAGGCTGTGTCCCGTGAAGTCCTGCGGATGCTCGATGTTGAAAATGCGGTATAAATCCTCTAACTTTTCTATCTGGCTTCCGTCCTGGGTCAAAGCACCGGTATAGATAAGCTCATAGTTTTCGTACTGCGGTTCAATGCCTTTGGATTTCAGATAGTCGGAGTTCATAAAGCGAATATCTGTTGTAGCATCATCACGCTTTAACTGATAGATAGCGTAGGTGTCGCCGGGGCTTTCAAGAAACGCCTGCTCACGCTTGCTTCGGATAACCTCAATGTCCATCGGGGGAACTTCGTTCTTGATGGCATCCCAATCCTCACGGGTGATACCAAAGCAACCGGAGAACAGAACAATGTCCTCGGTGTCAAACGCCATAGCTTCGGTGTTGCCCTCGTAGAGCATATAAATGGGAACGTCACGCTCAAACAGCTCCAATGCTCGCTCCTTGGAGAGAGGAAGCATATCCGAATCCATATAGCCGTAAGCGTTCATCGCCTCGATTGACATTGACGGGTCGGGCATATATCCGTTGTCGGGAGCTTGTACGGGTTCTTCCTCTTGTACCTTTCGGGCAATTTCGTCGATTACATCATTACTGCCGCTTGTGGGGTTTTCATCGTCAGATACCTCGGCTACTGTCTCCGTAGTGGCTGTTTCCTCGATATAAGAGGTCAGAACAGGGTCGTCAACTTCTTTCGCAACCGTTTTGATGAGCGTGTCCATCACTTCATTGGAACGACCGACGAAATCAGCGGGGCGGCTCTTGTAGCTCTCCATTGTGGCACGGAATTCCTCGTTGGTAATATCCACAAGCTCCGTGTGCGAAGCTCGCTCCTCCAGGAACTCAAAGAAGGATTGCGTGTCGTTCGTCTGCTCGACCGCATCCGAAATCAGCTCATAGGGAAAGGTCATTATGACATACTGACCGCCTGCGGTGGAGTCGGGATTGAAATACACGGCTTCAAAGGTCATTGAATCGGGATGATGATAGAACCAATCATCATCTCCAATGGGATTTTCTGCGTACAGAGCATCCAATTTCTCTTTGTTTACAACCTCGTTCCCACGCTGCCTAACGTCACGAGCCTGCCATTCTGCGTGAGCAAGGTCGTTTGCCTGTTCCTCGGTCATACCTTGCTCCATAAAGTAATCCACCATTTCAAGGATATTCATTTCCTCTAAAGGCTTTTCCTCGGTCTCAATCGCCATTTCTGCCTCACGCTCTTTCATAACCTCGGCATAGTGACGGTCGATGTCGGTAATCAGCTCGGAGGACGTGCTGTTAATGGTTTCAAGGCTTGCACGAAGCTCTTTCAGCTCCTTGTCCTTCGACCACGTTGCGATATAACCGAAGCTGTTTTCGCCCGTTGCAATACCATAATAAGCACAAACAGCGAAGGATATACTCTCGGCTTCGACCTCCTCGGTGTTTCGGTCTTTGAGCTGTTCGTTGTGGAAACGGTAGGCGGAAATCTCGCCGCCGACAAAGTTCAGACCTTCCTCCTCGGTAAAGGTAAGCCGTCCTTCTTCGCCCAGGTCAAGGGGCTTGGCTGTGATGATAGAGCCTGCGTGATTGACAGTAACGTGATTTTCGACCGTTATAGGATTACCAGGGTCGTCGTCAGAACCTCGCAAATCATAGACATACATTCCTTCGGGAATATCAGCAGAGGAAATGCGACCGTTAGAAAACAGACCGGGTACGTCGAAAATCTCAATCTCTTGAAACTTTTCAGCATCTTTCGGTTCCTCGATTTTCATTTGGTTGTGGAGCTTGGCGTGTCCTATCTCGTGAACGACGGCAGAGACCGTCTGTACCTCGCTCATACCTTCACGGATAGCGATTTTTTGTTTATCCAGCGAGAAATATCCGTCAGCTCCGTCGTGGATGGGGATAATCTCAATCGGTACGGGAGAGGAACGCCGCAAGGCTTCCATAAAGACCTCGTAGTTCTGCACGTTGCCTTGCAGGTCAGAAGCAAGCTGCGGCAGGGGCTTACCGTCCGTCTGTGATACATCAAAGACGGTTACGGGCTTGAACATCGGGATTTTGATTTCCTTTTCCTCGATGATAACCTTGCCGTCTGCATCAAGCATAGGCAGGTTGGTGTCGGGGTCTCTCTTTTCCTGTTCGATTTTCTTCTTGAAGGGTGTGGGAGCGATAATTTTGATACCTTTTTCGCCCTTCATAACGTTACGCTCGAATTGGTCTCTCCACTTGTTGAAGCCTGCCACCAAAGTGGCGTCGGGCTTCTGCATATAGATGAGCATTGTGTTATTCACGCTGTACTTGTGAAAACGGCTCATTGTGCGGAGATATTCGGCATACTTATCCGACTGAAACAGGTCTTGAATACCTCTTTCTATGCTGTCGGTGATGTCTTTTAGTCTTTCCTTGTTGGTTTGCTTTTCGTTCTCAGGCATAGACTTCTCCTTTCAATTTTATTGGGTACCCGTCAAAGGGCTAAAAAAATATGCCGACCTGCAGGAACGAGAAAGAACCCACAGGTCGGCGCTGTGCTTACTTACCGAAGTCCAGGCTGTAGAGTGTCTTTGCTCCGTCGTCGGTCATTACGAGGGTTGCATCGTAGGACTTGCCGGTTTTCTCGGAGAAAATACCCTTAATGGGGATTTTGCCGTTTTTCAGCAAGGTCGCAACCATCTTTTTCGTGAGGTTGATTTTCTTTCCGGTGAGGAACTTGTTATCACGCCACAAACCGAAGCGGCAATCGTTACGCTCACAGAAGAAGCCTTTTTTGCTTTCGGTAACATCACCACCACAGCGAGGGCACTTGCCAATCACGTCACGACCGGAGGGAAAGAGGACTTCCGCACCCTTAATGACGGAGTAGGTCTTGACAAGCTCGTTTACCATAAGGCTGATTTCAGCCATAAACGCATCGGCTTCCATTTCGCCGTGCTCCACCATTTTCAGCTTGTTTTCCCACTCTGCGGTGAGCAGAGGGGATTGAAGCTGTTCGGGGAGAACTGTGATAAGGGAGATACCCGTCTGTGCAGGAACGAGGCTGACGGTCTTTTTTGCTTTCTTACGCTCCACAAAGCCCGTAGCAATCAGCTTTTCGATGATACCGGCTCTCGTTGCAGGAGTTCCCAATCCTTTACGCTCGGCATCATCGGGCATTTCCTTTGCCCCTGCCACTTCCATAGCAGAGAGCAAAGAGTCCTCGGTATAATGGGAGGGCGGCTTGGTCGTTCCTTCCTTGATTTCGGACTTTGCGACCTGCAGCTCGTCGCCATCGGCAAGTTCGGGCAGAACCTTGTCGGTCTGCTCCTTGTCGTTATAGGCTTTCCACCCAGTTTCCAAGATGGTCTTGCCCTTGGCGGTGTAGGTGTTGCCGTTGCAGGTGATAACTGCGACCGTTTCACAGTAGCGATAGCTTTCGCTGACGGCACGGAGTACCTGCTTGGCAATCATCATAAGGATTTCACGCTCGCCTGCAGGCAGGGTCTTGATGTCGGTCTCACCGGCAACCATTGTGGGGATAATTGCGTGGTGGTCTGTCACCTTTTTGCTGTTGCAGATCTGTCGAGACAGAACTACAGCAGGTGCAGACACATCACAGATTCCAACAGAACAGGACACAATGGCGTTCACACCGTCAGCCATATCATCGGTGAGATAGCGGCTGTCGGTTCGGGGATAGGTGCAGAGCTTTTTTTCATAGAGGCTCTGAACGTAGTCGAGGGTCTGCTGTGCGGTGTAGCCGAGCTGACGGTTCGCATCCCTCTGGAGCGTGGTCAAGTCGTAGAGTGCGGGAGCTTTTTCGGTCTTTTCCTTACTCGTTACACTCTCAACGATAGCAGGCTCTTTTCCCTTGGGAGCTGCCGCCTGCGCTTCGGACTTCTTCTTGAACTTCTCGCTTGCGGCTATGAAGCCTCCGAAGTCAAGCTCTGCCGTGTAGAAGGGTTCGGGCTTAAACGCCATAATGTCAGCTTCACGCTGAACAAGCAGAGCGAGGGTCGGAGATACCACACGACCGACGTTGAGGGTTCTGTGATACAGTACGGAGAAAAGGCGTGTTGCGTTGATACCGACGAGCCAATCAGCCCACTCACGGCAACGTGCGGCGGCAAAGAGATTGTCGTACTCCTTGCCGTCTTTCAGCTCACGGAAGCCCTGTTCGATTGCCGTATCTTCCATAGAGGAAATCCAAAGACGATAGATGGGCTTTTTGCATCCGGTCATCTTGTAGATATTGCGGAAGATAAGCTCGCCCTCACGTCCTGCATCGCAGGCGTTGATTACGTCGGACACGTCGGGGCGGTTCATCAGCTTTTTCAGCGTTTCAAACTGGCTGTACTTATCACGGGGAATTTTGTACTTCCAGGTGGAAGGAATAATGGGAAGGTCGTCGTAACACCACTTGGCGTATTTCTCGTCGTAGGTGTCAGCGTTGGAGAGTTCAGCCAAATGACCGAACCCCCAAGACACGATGTAGTCAAGACCTTCGATATAGCCGTCCTTGCGGTCTTTCAACCCAAGAACGGCTGCGATAGAGTTGCCCACAGAGGGCTTTTCAGCAATTACAAGTCGTTTTGCCATTATTGTCTTTCTCCTTATCTTTGTTTGCGTTACGTCGCTCCTTTTCTTCGTGGAGCTTTTTCAGATATTTCTCAAAGGCGAGGTCATTTGCGATGTCCTCTGCAACATCGGCAAGCGTGACTCTGCCTGCACAACTGTCAAAGAATCGCATCAGCTTTCATCGTCCTCGCTTTCTGCCTCTGCCATTACATCAGCATCATCGATTTCGGTTTCCTCGTCGTAGTCGTCATCGTCCTGTCCGAAGTCATAATCGTCGAGGTTAGCCGTGCCGGTGGTCTTTTCCTTGGGCTTTCTGAACTTGAACCAGTACACAGCAAAACCGCCTGCACCTGCAATTACGAGAATAATGATAGGCAAGAAATTAAAGCCTTTTTCCTCTGCAGGCTCATCCTCAACGGGTTCTGTGGGTTCGGGTTCTACCACGGGTTCTTTTCCGGTACACTCGCTCATATTGCTGTGGCAGATTTCGCAGTTGGTGTTAATAGCACCTACAACGCACTTATCCGTACAAACGCAGGTCGGGATGATAGGCTCGGTTTCCTCGCCCTCCATAAGTGCCATAAGGTCGGCTTCGTCAACAAGATTCAAGAAATACACGTTTTCAGTCTCGCCGTTGCGGTCGATAACGATATAAAAGGTGTTGCCGTTCTTGGACTGAACCGTGATAAACTGCTTCTCAACCTGTTCGGTTTCCTCATCGCCGGGGACTTCAATCTGCAAGAAGTCGTCAATCAAGGTGAGATTTCCGTCGGGAGTAAAGGCAAAAGGAGATTTACCGTCCTCGGTCTCGGTGTCCGTTTCAAATCCGAACAAGCCACCCAGGATGCTCTCAAAGCCCTCCGAGCCATCGAACATCATTCCCATAATGTGAATGAGCATCGCAAGGTCAAGCTCGCTGTTCTGCTCGGCTTTCTCGATAAGCTCCAAATAGTCGCCGTGAACGTATCCTTTCTTTTCGGGTACAATAACCTCATACCAATCGCCCTCAGAGCCGATGACCGTTACTTCCTCGCCGGGGCGAAGCTGGTCGATAATCTCAAAGTCCAAGCCTGCTCCGGTACGCAGATTAAGACGAGCACCGTTTGTAGTGACAGTTCCCGTAGTAGTGATTTCCGCAGGGTCGGTTGCACCTTCGATTGTGATAATGAGATTGCCGTCGTTGTCGATGGTGTAGTTAAACGGAATTTCAAAGTCTGCCTCGGTCTCGTCCGTAGCAGGAGCTTCGGTCTCATCCGTCACCGTGGTCTCGGTGTCGGTCGTGGTTTCAACGTCGGGCGTGGTCGCAACCTCGCCACCTTCAGCGGCAAATGCCGTAACAGAAAAGCTCGCCACGCAAAGCACGACGAGCATCAAAGAAATGATTTTTTTAAGATTATTCCTCACTATTTTCTTCCTCCGTTTCAATGGTTTCGGGTAGGGACACAGACGGAATGGGGTTCTTTTTTGCCGCCACAATCAGCTCATACAGGGCATCGGGCGACAAGCCGAACTCGTGAACCATACCGAGAATGTCCGAGTTTTCAATTTTGATGATGTCAGCATCAATCTTCTTGTTACGCTCCTGCAAAGAAGCGATTTTTGCCACGTTCCTTTCTCGTTCATCACGCAGCTTTATAACTCTTGGGTTCATAAATCCTCCTTTATGGGCTTGGTAAACGCCCGAATGAAAGAAAGTGCTGTTGCCAGTAACTTGTGTTGATACTTGCGTACTGAATGGGGTCGCCGCAGTGCAACATCATATTGTTGCCAACATAAATGCCGACGTGGGAAGCTCCCGTTGTGTCATAGGTTCCCTCAAAGAAAATGAGGTCGCCCGGTTGAGCTGCTGTCGGTGAAACATAGGAGCAAATATTCATCAACCCCGTTGCACCAAGTCTGCCGACATCCCAACCAACACCGCAGTTGTTGAGCACATAGGAAACGAAGCCCGAACAATCGAAGCTCGTTGCCGGAGACGAACCGCCCCACACATAGGGATAGCCGAGATACTTTTCCGCTTCTTCCATCATCGAGGCGAACTGTGGGTCGGACAGAGCTTCCGCAGGGATTTCATACGCCTCGTATTCCGTGTCGATATACATACCCACATACGCCGAATCGGGAAAGAGGTCGGGTCGGTTGCCAAGGGTCGCCATATAGGTGGCGTACATTGAGAGCTGTTCTTCGCTCATAATGTACACGGGAACGTGAGAGAGATTAAAGTTTTCAAGTGTTACGTTGCAGATATAGTAGGTGTAAGGCACTTGAACTTCGTACTCGTAGGTCTCGGTCACGGTCTCACCTGTGTCGGGGTCTGTGTAGGTGGTCGTTCCGGTTCGGGTCTCGGTGCGATACCTTGTCTCGGTCGTCACCGTTTCCGTTAGGATATACTGCTTTTCAAACAGCATTTGGATTGTGCCGCCTACTTCGCCAATCGTCCACTCGCCTCCGTGCAGAGCCGAGATAGCCGAAATCAGAACATAAGGGTCGTGCTCGATTTCATCCAGGTCGTAGTGGTATTCGTCGTAGTCGTGGGTGTCCTCATAAGTGTCAAGGTACTCCTGCAGCTCCGCTTCCAGAGTACAATACTGTTCCTCGGCGGCGAGCATATCCGCATCGTCCGTGCCGTAGGAAGAAGCTGCAAAGGAGCTTACACCGCTTTGAACAAGGACGGAACAGGAAGAAACCACACTCAGCAGAAACGCCACAATGAGCAGAATGGCGAGAGTAATCAACGCTCCTTTCCAATGCTTCGCCAAAAAGGTCGCTGACTTCTTGGTATTTTCAGCGGCTTTCTTTGCCGTCTTTGCGGTTTTCTGTGTGGCTTTCGCCGTGTTCTTTCCGGTCTTACCGGCTTTCGCCGCCATATATTCCTTTTTGATGGCTCGTTTCTGCTGCCATCGGGAATAGGGGTTACTGGAGAACTGCGGATTGTTCCGTTGAGCCTGCTTGTTGAGAACTTTCAGATTGGCTTTGTCAGCCGCCTTTTCAGCGTATGCCGCATCACGATAGGGCTTTAGCTTGTGGGAACGATGTGCGGAATCAAGTGTCCGCACACCGCCCTCGGCAAACTGTTCTATCCTATGAGCGCCCTCAACGCCCACGTTATCGTCCTCGGACTCTCTGACTTGTCGGTGTGCTGTTGCAAGCACCGTATTGAGTGGAGCATCCGTGACCGAATGTGTGAGCTTGGACGGAGGCTTTTTCTTATCGACCTCCTCAAAGTGCAGTTTTACTGTGACCTTGCCATCCTCGCCCACAACACGCTCTTTTCGCTTGACGGTTTTCTTCGGGATTTTAGCCTCGGCTTTATCCAGTTTGTCCGCCTTTTTATCCGCTTTCTGAATGGCTTTTTTCAGTTCGGGAGAAGCTCGCTCCTCATCGGTAAAATGTAGCCGTGGCGAACGCTTACTCATAAAGCATCACCTCCCGTCTTTGGGTAAGCGTGGGTCAGTCAATGACAAGTGAAAGGTCACATCGTTACCGAAGATACTGTGAATGTGAGCTGCCAGTTCTGCCATTGCCTCGGCAAAATCGTTGATGTCCTCATCGTCCTCATCGCCGTCGCACTCGTCGGTGCAACAGCCGCAGCAGCAACCGCAACGGCACTCAAAGTCGCAGATGCAATCCTCATCATCGTCGATGGGATAATATCCTGCATCCTCCGGTGCAATCAGCTCGTTCTCCATCAGTTCGGCAAGGTCGCTTTCATCGCCAAACACGAGGTAAGAGCCGGGGATGCCCCAACTGTCGAACATCTTGTCTGCTTCAATGTAGAAGTGCTTCGCCATTTTGCAGATGTGTGCAGTTTCGGGGGTCATCTTCATTTTTGTGACGTGGTGGCAAAGCTGCTTCACAAAGGAATACAGCGTTACCTTCTCGTCAATGTGCTTCACATAGTCGTCCTTGTGAATGAGATAGTGTTCGTTGTTCAATTTGCAGTCCTCCTTAATTCTTCGCCGTCTGTTCCTGCGGCTTGGTGGTCATAATGCGGTACAGCTCGGTATCCTTCGGGAACCGGTCAACGAAAGGCAGAATAACAGAGCCATAAAAAAGCAGCCCTTCGCCCTCACCGCTATGGGTGACGTAAGAGAGCTGATGGGGAGAGATATTCAAATGCTTTGCAAGAATCTGACGGTCGCCCGATGCCTGGTTGAGCATATAGATATAATCGCTGTTCTATAGTGATAGGTAAGCCCCTGATATCATCTCAGGCTTTTCCCCCACTTCA
>ERZ1673740.1769-NODE-1769-length-14561-cov-6.700607_pt1 | contig 14561 bp, 9 predicted proteins | sample MGYA00580221_ERZ1673740 | MGnify/ENA primary metagenome ERZ1673740 (study PRJEB41218, sample SAMN15661786) | gut metagenome | host: Homo sapiens | place: Canada: London | collected 2015-08-20/2019-03-30 | study: EMG produced TPA metagenomics assembly of...
CAGGAACTGCATCCTGACGGGGCGGGGTTTTCTCGTTACAGCACAAAAATTGCAGAGGAATCGTTACAAGGGCAAATTACTTGCGGCGCTTGCCCTTGCCGCCCTTGCGGGTGTTGGTCTTGGCAGCGGCGGTCTTGACGGCCTCGACGGCCTTCTCGGCTGCGGGCTTGGCAGCCTCAACAGCCTTCTCAACGACAGGCTCGGCAGCCTTGACGGCCTTCTCGACGACGGGCTTCGCAGCCTCGACGGTTTTCTCAACGACGGGCTCGGCAGCCTTGACGGCCTTCTCGACGACGGGCTCGGCAGCCTTGACAGCCTTCTCGACGACGGGCTTCGCAGCCTTGACAGCCTTCTCAGCGGCAGGCTTAGCAACCTTGACGGCCTTCTCAGCGGCAGGCTTGGCAGCCTTGACGGCCTTCTCGACGACAGGCTCAGCAGCCTTGACGACCTCGGTGGCGGCCTTCTCGGCAGCGGCCTTGGCCTTAACGGTGGTGGCCTTCACGCTGGTCTTGGGCTTGCGGGTGACCTCGTTGATGGTCCAGAACTGGTTGTCACCGTTGACGTCAGCCCAGATCTGCAGCACGGTGCCGTTCTCGGTAGCCATGCCGGGGTCCAGCAGCTTGCCGGCTAGGTTGGACTTGATCTTGACGCGGCCATCGTTGGTAGGCTCCACGACCCACAGCTGGCTGGATGCCTGGGCACCCTCCCACTGGTGGACGCGGGTGCCGTCGCTGACGCCGCCCATGTCCAGATCCATCATCTTGCCGGTGAAGCGGTTCTGGATGCGGTAAACGCCGTCGCCTGCTGCGACGAAGTTCCACTGCTGCCACTCAAAGTTGGCGTTGTCCATCAGCTGGATCTTCGCGCCATTGTCAATGTTATAGTCAGCGACCTCAACGACCTTGCCGTTGGCGGCGCTGATGGTATAGAACTTACCCTCGGTAAGTACGGTCTGTGCAATCTTCTTCGGTGCCATATTTGTTCCTCCTATAGGTATATCATGTATATTATGCGGCAAATCTTGTTTGTAGTTTCCCTCATGCCGCGTGGTCAAACACCGCTTTTTGCGTGTCTACGTATCCTATTATAACCACTTTTTACCTTCCCGTCAACTTTTTGGCGCTGTTGCGGCATTTTGCACAAAAACCGCCGGGACGGCAGATGCTATCCCGGCAGTTTTGATTGATTTTATGCCGTTTTGCGGCTTTTTTCGACCTCTCTGCGTTTAAGAGTTCTCGGCAAAGTTGCCGGTGTACAGGCGGTAATAGCGGCCCTTCTGGGCGATCAGCTCGTCGTGGGTGCCGCGCTCAATGATACGACCCTGCTCCAGCACCATGATGCAGTCCGAGTTGCGCACGGTGGACAGACGGTGGGCAATGACGAAGGTCGTGCGGCCATACATCAGGCCGTCCATGCCGTCCTGCACAAGTTTCTCGGTGCGGGTGTCGATGGAGGACGTTGCCTCGTCCAGGATCAGCACCGGCGGGTCTGCGACAGCCGCGCGGGCAATCGCCAGCAGCTGGCGCTGGCCCTGGCTCAGGTTCGTGCCGTCGCCGGTCAGCATCGTGTTGTAGCCTTCGGGCAGATGCTTGATGAAGGTATCCGCATTCGCGAGCTTCGCGGCGGCCATGCACTCCTCATCGGTGGCGGTCAGGCGACCATAACGGATGTTCTCCATGACCGTGCCGGTGAACAGGTGGGTATCCTGCAGGACGATGCCCAGAGAGGAGCGCAGCGCGTCCTTCTCAATGGACTTGATGTCGTGGCCGTCGTACAGGATCCGGCCCTTCTGGATGTCGTAGAAGCGGTTGATAAGGTTCGTGATCGTCGTCTTGCCCGCGCCGGTGGAGCCGACAAAGGCGATCTTCTGCCCCGGACGGCCATACAGGTTGATGTCATGCAGGACGATCTTCTTCTCGTCGTAGCCGAAGTCCACATCCTTAAAGACGATGTCGCCCTCCAGCTTGGTGTACCGGGGCTTGCCGTCGGCATCCATGCGTTTCCACGCCCACATGCCGGTGGACTCGTTCGCCTCGGTGACAGTATCGTCCGCTTCGTACTTGGCGTGGACCAGGGTGATGTCGCCCTCGTTGACCTCGGGCTTTTCATCCAGCAGCGCAAAGATACGCGCACCGCCGGCCAGCGCCATAACGACGGAGTTCAGCTGCATGGAGATCTGGCTGATGGGCTGGTTGAACTGGCGGGTCAGCACAAGGAAGCTGGCGAGGCCGCCCAGCGTAAAGCCGCCGAAGCCGTTGATAGCCAGCGCACCGCCGAGGATGGCGCAGAACACGTAGGACAGGTTGCCCAGCTGGCCGTTGACGGGCATTGCTACCAGCGAATAGGAGTTTGCCTTGTCGGCGCTGTGGAACAGCTCATCGTTGAGCCTGTCGAACTCCTCAATGGCAATTTCCTCATGGCAAAAGACCTTGATGACCTTCTGGCCGTTCATCATTTCCTCAATGTAGCCATTGACCTTGCCCAGCTCCTGCTGCTGCTTGATGAAGTATTTGCCGGAGTTGCCGGTCAGGTACTTCGTCGCCAGCAGCATGACGCCGACCATCGCGAGGGCCAGCACCGTCAGGGGGACGCTCAGATAGAGCATCGAGGCCAGCACGCCGACGAGGGTCACAACCGTGTTGACGAGCTGCGGCAGGCTCTGGCTGATCATCTGGCGCAGCGTGTCAATGTCGTTCGTGTAGACCGACATAATGTCGCCGTGGGCGTGGGTGTCAAAGTATTTGATGGGCAGCGTCTGCATGTGGGTGAACATCTCGTCACGCAGATCCTTCAGCGTGCCCTGGGTGATCCTTGCCATCAGGCGGTTCTGCACAAAGACAGCAGCGATGCCGACGCAGTAGATGACTGCCACACGCAGGATAGCCGCGGCCAGGCCGCTGAAGTCCGTGCTGCCCGCCTTGAGCAGCGGCAGAATGTAGCTGTCGATCAGCGTCTGGGAGAACATGACGCCCTGCAGCTGGGCGAACACGGCCAGCAGAATGCAGCAGAGCACCACAATGACCTGTGCCTTATAGCGGCTCATGACATAGGCGAGGATGCGCTTGAACACCTTGCCGGGGTTTTCGACCTTAGGGCGGGGGCCATTGCTGCGCCCGCCGGGGCCGACCTTTACGACTTTAGGCTGCTGTGCCATTATGCCTCCCCTCCCTTCTCATCAAAGTCGCCGGAACCTTTGGTCTGGCTGTTGTAGACATCCTGGTAGATGGCATTTGTTTTCAGCAGGTTGGCCGGGGTGTCAAAGCCGCTGACCCTGCCGTTGTCGAGCACGAGGACCTTGTCCGCATTTTCCACGGAGGAAATGCGCTGGGCGATGATGAACACCGTCGTGCCGGGGATTTTTTCCGCAAACGAATGGCGGATCTTTGCGTCCGTCGCGGTATCGACGGCGGAGGTGGAGTCGTCCAGGATCAGGATGCGGGGCTTTTTCAGCAGTGCGCGGGCAATGCAGAGACGCTGCTTCTGGCCGCCGGAGACGTTGTTGCCGCCCTGCTCGATGTGGGTCTGGTACTTGTCGGGGAAGCGCTCGATAAATTCATCGGCGCAGGCCTGCTTGCAGGCGTCCTCGATCTCGGCGTCGGTGGCGTCTGGGTTGCCCCAGCGCAGGTTCTCGGCAATCGTGCCGCTGAACAGCTCGTTCTTCTGCAGCACCATGGCGACGTTGTTGCGCAGGGTGTCGAGGTCATATCTGCGCACATCAACGCCGCCGATGGTCACGCTGCCCTCGGTCACGTCGTACAGACGCGGCAGCAGCTGCACAAGGCTGGACTTAGCCGAACCGGTGCCGCCAATGATGCCGATGGTCTCGCCGGACTTGATGTCGAGGTCAATGTCCTCGAGAGCCTTCTCGCCATCCTTTTTATAGGCAAAGCTGACGTGGTCGAACTTGACGGAGCCGTCCCTGACCTCCATAACAGGGTCCTCACCGTTCGTCAGGTCGGACTGCTCGTCCAGCACCTCGGCCACGCGCTTGGCGGAGGCTACAGACATCGTGATCATGACGAACACCATGGACAGCATCATCAGGCTCATAAGGATGTTCATGCAGTAGCTCAGCATGCTCATCAGGTCGCCGGTGGTGAAGGTCGTTGCGCCGGAGCTGACGATGAGCTGGGCACCGATCCAGGAGATGAGCAGGATGCAGCTGTAGACGGTCAGCTGCATGAGCGGGGCGTTCCAGGCCAGGATCAGCTCGGCACGCATCAGCAGATTGCGCACATTCTCGCTGGCCTTGCGGAACTTCTCGCCCTCAAACTTCTCGCGCACATAGGCCTTGACAACGCGGATGGCGGAGACATTCTCCTGCACGCTCTCGTTCAGGTCGTCGTACTTGCGGAATGCCTCGCCGAAGTACTTGGTGGCGCGGCTCATAATAAAGGCGAGCGCGCAGCCCAGCAGGATGACGGCGATCAAATAGATGTTTGCCAGCCGACGGTTGATCGTGTAGGACATGATCAGCGCCACGATCATGCTGGCGGGCGCACGCACCGACATGCGCAGCAGCATCTGGTAGGCGTTCTGGATGTTGGTGACGTCGGTGGTCATGCGGGTGACCAGGCCCGCGGTGGAGTACTTGTCAATGTTGGCAAAGCTGAAGGTCTGGATGTTGCGGAACATGCCGCGGCGCAGGTTGCGGGCAAAGCCCGTGGCCGCGTGGGAGCCGGCCACCGCGCCCAGAATGCCGAACAGCAGGCCGAACAGCGCCGCGACGACCATCTGTGCGCCGACGGTGTAGATGACCTGCATATTGCCCGGCGTGACGCCGTTGTCAATGATGGAGGCCATCAGCTTCGGGATGATCATTTCCATGATGACCTCCGCGATCATAAGGATCGGCGTCAGCACGGAGACCAGGCGGAAGCCCTTGGTTTCACGTCCGAGTGTTTTTAACAATTGGTATTTCCCCTCTCTTGGTTGGTATTTTCCTCTTGCAGGATGTGCTGTGCGTTGCGCAGGGTCTGCTCCAGCACAGCGCGGGCCGCGGCGGCCTGCTGCGGGTCAATGCCGCTTTGCAGGTCATCCTCAAACCGCGCAATGCTTGCCTCGATCTGCTTGTGACAGGCGCGGCCCTTCTCTGTGGCGATAAGGCGCTTTAAGCGGGCGTCTTTCGCCACGGCGCTGCGGGTGATGAAGCCATCCTGCTCCATGCCCTGCAGCATGGCGGTGACGCTGGAGCGGCGAATGTTGAACCACTGCTCAATGTCGCGCTGGTAGACGTCGCGGCCCTGGCGCTCGGCACGGACGATGTCGCCCAGCACCATGCCGCGCACGCCCGACAGCTCCGAGCTGACTTCGGCATTTATGCGGGCATCCAGCGCACGGCGGATGAGCCGCGAGGTCTGGTTCAGCAGTGCGCCGAAGTGGGCATCCGCGCAGCAGCCGCAGTCACAATGCGATGATTCGTGCATTTCTTCCCTCCTTTACGATTTTCGGGTCCAAGAAGTTAGATTTCGAATTGTTCGTTGTCTAACTGTTCGTTTGCGTACTTTACCAGTATAACACCGGATCGGGGAATGTCAAGAGGGACGGCGCAGAGTTTTTTGTATAGTGCAGCGGCAAACGGGCATAGCCCCGTCACCCTGCGCTTTCCCGATTCAACATAGGGGCGGATTCCATATCCGCCCGTGCCCGGCTGTCTTTATTCGCAGCTTTCCCTCTCCACCCCCAGATACGGCAGCACCTTTCCCAGTACCTCGGCGCACACCGGCCCGGAGAGCGCGCCGCCGCTCGTCGTCCAGCTGTGGGGCTCATCCAGGCAGACCAGCACAGCGACCTTGGGGTCGTCGATGGGCGCAACGGAGACAAAGCTCGCAATGCGCGCGCCCTCGTTGGCGCTGTCCAGCTTTTGGCTCGTGCCGCTCTTGCCGCCGATGCGGTAGCCCGCCAGCGCGGCCTGCTTACCCGTGCCGCCTGTAACGACACCCTCCATCAGGCGGCACATCGTGGCGGAGGTTTCCGCGCTGATGACGCGGCGCTTCACCGTCGGCTGCACTTCCTTCACAACAGTGCCGTCAGGCGCCGTGATTTTCGCCACAACGTAGGGCTGCATCAGCTCGCCGCCGTTTACCACCGCACAGACCGCCGTGAGCATCTGCAGGTAGCTGACCTTGCTGCTCTGCCCGAACGAGCAGCTCGCCAGCTCCACCGGGCCCATCCGGTCCGCGGTATAGTATTCGCTGCGCCTGACCTCGCCCGGCAGGTCGATGCCTGTGGCCTCCCGCAGGCCGAAGGCCGCAAAGTAATCGCAGAAGCGTTCTTTTCCAAGCCGCGCACCGATCTGGATAAAGCAGGGGTTGCAGCTGACAGCCAGCCCCCGGGCGAAGGTCTCGGTGCCGTGGACATGCCCGTTTGCACAGCGGAACCGCGTGCCTGCGACGGTTATTTTACCCGCGCAGGTGAAATAGTCCGTGGCCTTACACGCCCCGGAGTCCAGCGCCGCCGACGCCGTGATGAGCTTGAACACGCTGCCCGGCTCATACAGGTCACTGATGGCCTTGTTGCGCCACTGTGCCTGCTGGGCCTTTTGCAGCGCGGCGCTGCGCTCCTCGCCGGTCAGGGCATTCACAGCGTCGCGGACTTCCTTATTTATAAGGGTCCGCGGCGCGTTCGGGTCGTAGTCGGGCTGGCAGGACATCGCCAGCACGGCCCCGGTGTGGACGTCCATCACGATGCCGACGCCGCGCTCGGCCACATGATGCTCCGTCACAGCGGCGGACAGTGCGCTTTCGAGCCAGTGCTGAATGTTCGCGTCGATGGTCAGCGTCAGCGTGCTGCCGGGCACGGCGTCCACCAGCGTCTGGTAGTGGGTCGGCATATCGTAGCCCCAGGCGTTCTTGGCGGTCAGGATGCGCCCGTTCTGCCCGGTCAATTCGTCGTTGTAACGCAGCTCCAGCCCCCACAGGCCCGCGTTGTCCACGTCGGTAAAGCCTAAAATGCCGCCCATAAAATCCCCCTGCGGGTAGACACGGCGGGTATCCTGCCGAATTTGTATGCCGTCCACACCGTTCGCCCGGCACCAGTCCCGCACAGCGTCGGCCATCGTCTTATCCACGCGGCGGCGCAGCAGGCAGTCGTTGGAGGTTCGCTGGCTGAATTTGGCCAGCGTATCGGCGTAGTCCAGCTCTAAAATTTCGCTCAACGCCCGCGCAGCTGGTTCTACGGCGTCGTCGGCCATCTCCCGCGGGGCAGCGCGGATGGTCCAGCAGGTCTCGCTGGCGGCCAGCAGCGTACCGTCGGCGGAATAGATCTCCCCGCGGGCGGCGGGCAGCGTGGCCCCGCGCAGCTGCTGGTCGGCGGCGCGTGCCGCGTAGCCGCCGGGGTCGCGCAGCATCAGCACAAACAGCCGCACCGTCAGCCCGCCCAGACACCCCACCGCCAGCACCGCCGCCAAAAGCCGCATGCGCAGGCGCATTTTTGTATTTTGCTGCGGCGTAATCGGACGCATAGCTCCTGCCCCCTTCCCCATAGAACAGCCTATGAGTGTTCCACTGTCAAAATGCCGAATTATCGCCGGAAAATTCTCTGTATTGTCGATTGACCGTTTAGACACATAAGGTGTATACTGTTAATAGCAGATTTTGACATTTAATTGTCAAAGCCCGAGAGAGCTATTTTAAAGGAGGCAAACCCTATGGCTAGATTTACTTTACCCCGTGACCTTTACCACGGCCCCCACGCGCTGGAAGCGTTGAAAACGCTGCCCGGCAAGCGCGCCATGATCTGCGTCGGCGGCGGTTCGATGAAGCGCTTCGGCTTCCTGGACCGCGCCGAGGCCTACTTAAAAGAGGCCGGCATGGAGGTAGAGCTGTTTGAAGGCATCGAGCCCGACCCGTCCGTGGAGACGGTCATGAAGGGTGCTGCAGCCATGGAAAAGTTCCAGCCCGACTGGATCGTCGCAATCGGCGGCGGCTCCCCCATCGACGCAGCCAAGGCCATGTGGATCAAGTACGAGTACCCCGACATCACGTTTGAGGATATGTGCAAGGTGTTCGGCATCCCGCCGCTGCGCCGCAAGGCCCACTTCTGCGCCATCTCCTCCACCTCCGGTACGGCCACCGAGGTCACGGCCTTCTCGATCATCACCGATTACCAGAAGGGCATCAAGTACCCCATCGCCGACTTTGAGATCACGCCCGATGTCGCCATCGTTGACCCCGAGCTGGCCCACACGATGCCCAAGAAGCTCGTCGCCCACACCGGCATGGACGCCATGACCCACGCCATCGAGGCCTACGTCTCCACCGCGAACTGCGACTTTACCGACCCGTTGGCTCTGCACGCCATCGAGATGATCCAGGCGGATCTGGTCGGCAGCTACAACGGCGATATGGATAAGCGCGACGCGATGCACAATGCTCAGTGCTTGGCCGGTATGGCGTTCTCGAACGCGCTGCTCGGCATCGTACACAGCATGGCCCACAAGACCGGCGCGGCGTTTGCCGATTACGGCGCACACATCATCCACGGCGCAGCCAACGCCATGTACCTGCCCAAGGTCATCGCCTACAACGCGAAGGATCCCACCGCCAAGGCACGCTACGGCGTCATTGCCGACAAGATGCACCTGGGCGGCGAGAACGACGACGAGAAGGTCGCGCTGCTCATCCAGTATCTGCGCGGCATGAACGACGATCTGAACATCCCGCACTGCATCGGCCACTACGGCCCCGACTCCTACCCCGCCGAGCAGGGCTTTGTCCCCGAGAACGTATTCCTCGAGAGACTGCCCGAGATCGCAAAGAACGCGATTGCCGATGCCTGCACCGGCTCCAACCCGCGCCAGCCGACCCAGGAGGAGATGGAAAAGCTGCTGAAGTGCTGCTACTACGACACCGAGGTCGACTTCTAACCACCGCCCTTCTGCGGCCCCTGCAAACCGCCGCATGATCTGCCCCGGCCACAAGCTTTTGTGGCCGGGGCTTTTTGCCGCCGCAAAAGTGGGCAAAATCCTTGCGATTTGATTTTTGCGGATTTTTGCTGTACAGGGCGCAGCTACAGCGTTCGCAGGCATTTTTTGTACAAGTGTCAAATCCTTGATTTCGCATAGATTTTGCTGTATACTAATGGTAAAATCCAAGTAAAAGAGGATGGTAGTTTACCATGACAGCCACTGCAAAGTCACAAGGTCCCCTGTTTACCAGGCGGGCGCTGTTCGCCCTGATCTGGCCCCTGCTGCTGGAGCAGACATTAAGCGTCACGATGGGCATGGCCGACACGCTGATGGTCGCCGGTGTGGGTGAGGCCGCTGTCTCCAGCGTATCGCTCGTGGACAGCCTGAATATTTTGATTATTCAGATTTTGTCCGCGCTGGCTACCGGCGGTGCTGTCATTGCCAGCCAGTATCTGGGCCGCCGGGATGAGGAAAACGCCAGCCGCAGCGCCGCCCAGCTGTACAGCGTGCTGGGCATCTCTACGGTTGCGGTGGGTGTTGTCTGTATGCTGCTCTCCCGCCTGATCCTTCGGATGGTGTTCGGCAGCATTGATGAAGATGTCATGCGGTTTGCGCAGCAGTACTTCCTTATCAGTGCAGTGTCCTACCCCTTCATCGGCCTGTACAACGGCGGCGCGGCGCTATTCCGTGCGCAGGGCAACAGCCGCATCAGTATGCTGGCCAGCCTTGTCATGAACGTCATCAACATTGCGGGCAACGCGCTGCTGATCTACGGTTTCGGCATGGGCGTTATCGGCGCGGCACTGGCCACGCTGATCGGGCGTGTGTTCGCCGCGGTGTTCATCCTGTGGCAGAACCAGGACCTGCACAATCCCCTGCGCGTGCAGCGCTTCGCTGACCTGCGGCCCCGGCGCAGGCCCATCATGCAGATTTTGTCCATCGGCATCCCGTCGGGTCTGGAAAACGGCATGTTCCAGATCGGCAAGCTGTGTGTCAGCAGCCTGACGTCTACCTTAGGCACCTCGGCCATCGCGGCCAATGCCGTGGCAAACTCGGTCTCGACGCTGGCGAACATCCCCGGCAACACGATGAGCCTTGCCACGATCCCGGTCATCGGGCAGTGCCTTGGCGCAGGCGAGAAAAAGCAGGCGCAGCGTTATTCCGTCACGCTGCTGGGCATCGCCATCACGGGGCTGGCCGTCACGAACGCGGCACTGTTCTTCCTGATGCCCGAGGTCGTGACCTGGTTCAACCTCTCGGCGGAGGCATCCGCCATGTGTACCCACGTGGTCCACTGGTTCAACCTGTTCAGCATCTTCTTCTGGGCGACGAGCTTTACCCTGCCCAACGCCCTGCGCGCGGGCGGCGACGCCAAGTTTACGATGTCGGTCAGCATCGTCAGCATGTGGCTGTTCCGCGTGATTCTGAGCTATATCTTCGTTCTGCAGTTCCACTTGGGACTGACTGGCGTCTGGTTCGGTATGTTCATCGACTGGATCTGCCGCAGCCTGTGTTTCCTTGTGCGGTTTGCCCGCGGGAAATGGATGGACCATAAGGTGATATAAGACGCAAAAAACTCCCTGCCCGGTGCGGACAGGGAGTTTTCTATTGTATGGCGTGGGAAATTACTCCACCATATACTCAAAATCAATACGGCCCAGCGCCACATCGGCGGCGGCGACCCGGATCTTCATGGAAGAACCCAGCATCCAGCTCTTGCCGGTCAGCGGGTCCAGCATGCTGACGCCGTCGATGACCTGCGGTTCACCCTTGCAGAGCTGCGCGGCGGGGACAAAGCCCTCCACCGTGTTGTCCAGCTCGACAAAGACGCCGCGGGGCGTGATGCCGGCCACCGTGCCGGTGTAGACCTCACCGAGATGGTTGTGCATATACTCGGCCTTGTACAGGTCCTCGACATCGCGCTCAATGCGCACGGCGGCGACCTCCTGCTTGCTGGACTTCTCGCTGGCCTGCTGGGCAAACTCGTTGAAGTCGCGCTGCAGCTGGCTGGCGGAGACGCCGTTCAGCATCTCGGTCAAAATACGATGAATCGCCAAATCGGGGTAGCGGCGGATGGGGCTGGTGAAGTGGGCGTAGTCCGCCAGCACCAGACCGTAGTGGCCCAGAGGCTGCGGGGCGTAGCGGGCCTTCTGCATGCTGCGCAGAATGCCGGTGTGGACGGGGATCTGAATGGGCTGGCCGCGAGTCTCGTCCAGCAGGGCCGCCAGCTCGAGCTGCGTCGGGATGGGGTTCTTGAACTTGGCGTTCAGGCCGCAGGCCAACAGCGTGGCGGACAGCTTCTCCATCTTCTCGGCGTCGGGGGCCTCGTGCACGCGGTAGACGAACGGGGCCTTGTTTGTGCGGCCCGCGTTGGCGGCGCACTGGTTCGCCAGCAGCATGAACTCCTCGATCATGCACTCGGACGTGCCGCGGTCACGCTTGACAATATCGATGCAGCGTCCGTTCTCGTCCATGACGAGCTTAGCCTCGTTGGACTCGATATCCATGCCGCCGCGGGCCTTGCGCAGGACCAGGCGCTTGCGGTACAGCTCGTCCATCGTGGGCAGCTGGTCAAGCACGGCCTCATATTTCGTCTTGAGGTCGGTCAGGTCGGCGTCTGTTTCAGATTCCGTGGGCTCCAGCAGGGCGTTGATCTCCTTGTACACGCCCTTGACGCGGCTGCAGATGACGCTCTTGACAAACTTGTAGCTGCGGATCTCGCCGTTCTCGTCCAGTCGCATCAGACAGGAGAACGCCAGGCGGTCCTCGCCCTCGTTCAGCGAGCAGATGCCGTTGGACAGCTGGGTCGGCAGCATCGGGATGACCTTGTCGGCGTAGTAAATGCTCGTCGCGCGCTCGAACGCTTCCTCATTCAGCGCAGAGCCGGGGCGGACATAGTGGCTGACGTCGGCAATGTGAACGCCCAGCTCGTAGCCGTCGTCCAGCTTCTGCAGGCTGATGGCGTCGTCGATGTCCTTCGTCTCGGCGGAGTCAATCGTGAAGATGGGAATGCCGCGCAGGTCCAGGCGCTTCGCGACCTCGGCGGGGTCAATCGTGGCGTTGTCGTAGGCGCGGGCCTCCTCCAGCACCTCCGGCGGGAACTCCTGGCGGACGCTGCGGCCATACAGGATGGCCTTGGCGCACTCGGACGCATAGTCGGAGGAACCGAATTTCTCGACTACGGCGGCGCGGTGGTCGCTGTGGCGGTTGCCGCGGTGGGTGATGAGGAAGCCGACCTTGTCGCCCAGGTGCACGCCCTCGCTCCCCTGTTTGGCCAGCAGGAACTTCACGTCGCGGCAGCCGTCCGGCTCCACGGCCATGCGGCCATCCTCGGACAGGCAGACCGTGCCCGCAAAGCGGTTGTTCGGGACCGTGACCTCGACGACCTCGCCCTCGGAGGAGCCCTCCACGCGCGGGTGGTCGAACAGCTTGACGTTGATCTTATCGTTGGGCATTGCGCCGTGCAGTGCGCGGCCCGGGATGAAGATGTCGCCCTCGCCGTCGTCGCGGCTGGCAAAGCCGAAGCGCGCGGCCAGCTTGACGAGCGTGCAGGGAATCGTGTTGGGGGCTGCAGCATTCTCATAGGTCGCAAAGCCGGGCACATAGGTGCCGTTGCGCATCGACAGCTCGCCGGTGGCGACCATAGCGGAAACGGTGGTGCGCAGGCGGGAGTTGTCCACCTGCAGGTTGTTCTGCAGTTCGCGCAGCGTCATGGGACGGCGCTTGACCGCGTTTAAAATAGATTTCTGTAACGGTGTCATAGTTGCTCCTTTAATTTACGTCGCACCGCCATCCGACGGTGCCCTACCTTTATATACATCCACAAAAAACGGCCCGCCGGGGCGCTGCTTACAAAGCCAAAGCGCTTGGCGGACCCTTTTCATCTTTGTTACCCTGCCAAAATCACAGGCGCGCGCTCAAAACGCAGACGACCAGCGTGACGACAAAGAAAACGACGCCGCAGATCTTGGTCAGCTTGGCCAGCTTGGCGTCCACGCCGCGCTCACGGCCTGCTGCCATCGTGGCGGAGCTTTCGCCCATGATCGCGCCGGACAGGCCCTGGCCCTTCTGCTCCTGCGCGAGGGTGAAAACAACGATCAACACGGACACGGCGATGAGGACGACGCCGAGAACGATCTCATACCAGTTCATTAGATTAGCACTCCTTCTATTTCTATCCACGTCGTCGTGACGTGAAAAGTCTCATGCACCGTACAGTATAGCATAGTTTGCCGCACGTTGCAAGCGCTTTTTCACGTTTTGGGTGTAAAATCAGTTTTGCAGCGCAATTTGTTCGCCCTGCACCAGCGGATAGCGGACCAGCCTGTCCCCGTCAAGGTTTTCCCGGTGCATATCGACGGCAGTGATCTGGTGGTTGCCGTAGGTCGTATAGTAGTAAATGCCCTTGTCAGCGTTGCAGCAGCTTGTGTAGAGCGTGATCTCGTACTTGCCGCCGTCCAGCTCACAGCAGCCGCGCTGCTGCTCGACAGCGTGCAGGATGTGGAAGAACTGCCCGACGCTCTCGGCCTCGCCGCTGCCGGATTTCGCGTTCATCCGCACAAAGGCCGCACGCACAAAGCGGGACTGGCTGGACAGATCGCCCGGCAGGCCCAGTGCGCCGAGACCGCGGCTGTAGACGGGCAGGTCAAGGCCGTCCGCAAAAGCAACCGCAGGCGTGCGCGGCGAGAGTGCGCGGTAGTTGTTCAGTGCGAAAAGCTGCTGCGGGAACGGCGGATTGTTCGTCAGTACACCGACGGGGTTATCGTAGATGTGCAGGCCGTCGGCGGTGGACTCCACCACGATGCTCCCCGTTTTGTCGGCAATGAGCCAGTGCAGCTGCGCGAGGGGCAGTTGCTCACTGAAGGGGATATTGACGATGTTGGTTTTTGCAAGCAGCGTGCGCACCTCGGCCAGCGTCGCACAGCTGCCCAGCAGCCAGGGAATCAGTTCAAACTGGGCGACGTTGCTTTTGCCATCCTGCGCCGGATGGTAGACTGCATTGCCGACAAAGTTCAGCCCTGCGATGCCCAGGCCCTTCTCATTGACGGCGTCATAGTAGAGCGGGTACTCCCCCGCCACGTAGGCCATGCCGATCATCGCATATTTTGTGCGGAAGTCCCCCATGCAGCGCAGGCTAAACGGGTAGGCGCGCGGCGTGATCGTGACCTCGTCACCGTAGGAAAATTCATAATCGAGATTGCGGCCAAAGTAGAAACTGTCGGTTGTATAGGTTGCAGCTGTACACATGGTAAACACCCCTTTAATTATAATAGATGCAGCGCGGCCTTCCTGCGTCGAGAATGTAAGGGCGACATGGTTCGCCCGCGGCACATAGCGGCCGCCGCAAGGTTCACGGGTCGATAGTGAGCATCGGCCCCTGCATTTTCAGTGTAGTTTATATTGTACCACACCCTGCGCGGGATAATCCACCGCCAAATTGTAAACAATGCGTCCTTGCCGAATCCAACGCCATCACAAAAAAGCTTGCGGCGTATAAAAATCTCTCGGTAACAGAAGTGAAATTACCGGGAGAAGGAGAAAGCAAAAACGCTGCAAGACCCGAAAAAAGGCTTGCAGCGGTGCTTTCTGGCGTCCCAGAGAGGATTTGAACCTCCGACCCCACGCTTAGGAGGCGTGTGCTCTATCCAGCTGA
>ERZ1673740.1772-NODE-1772-length-14545-cov-4.895652_pt1 | contig 14545 bp, 7 predicted proteins | sample MGYA00580221_ERZ1673740 | MGnify/ENA primary metagenome ERZ1673740 (study PRJEB41218, sample SAMN15661786) | gut metagenome | host: Homo sapiens | place: Canada: London | collected 2015-08-20/2019-03-30 | study: EMG produced TPA metagenomics assembly of...
AAGTATACCTTGATCAGTCTTCTGTCTGTCCCATTCTTGCAAAACTGCTCTACAGGCAGATGAATACAGAATTCTATCACCCTTTTATCACGGGTCGGATCTCTCTCCAGAACTCCCGTTACAAGGCTCATCTTCATATAAGATTCCCCTATCTGTCTGAGCGCCAGAAAATGAACCAGTAAATGACGATATTTTTCAAAGTCTCTTACTGCCTTGAAATTCTCCTCATTCATCTGCTCCAGTCTCTGCCTGCATCCATTATCATCTGCTGCCTTTTTCCTGACAAAGGATCTGCCATATGGGGATGGCTGCGCCCTGTATCCTGTCAGGTTATCCTTAATGATTCCCCCTAATGCATATCTGCCCGAGAATCCCATGCTTTTTGCAAAGGCTTGCACCTCCTTCAGCAGTCTGATATATCTGTGCTTTCTAAACAGGGTATTCATATACACATCGAGATCAGAAAAAGATACCGATGTATTTCCATAGCTTCCGGTCAGCATAAGTCTGGCTCCCTTATGATATGCCTGCTCCATTCCCTGAGTAAGCCACAGGCAGTTCTGTATGGATTTAAAGGGAATCTCAAGAACTTTTGCTTCTTCCTCTATCAGCTCCCATGGCGTTTTGCCATTCAGATCCAGATAGGTGGATTCTATATTACCATAGAATTTCGCAGTTTTCTCCACGTCCTCCTGCTCATTTTCTATATACCGTCCACTGTTATCATAGTCATAGCCCTTCATAGGCACAGATGTGAAGGAATACAGCTTCTTACCCTGTTGCTTCAGATAAGGGGCTGCTATGGCTGCCACTGCCGTGGAATCCAGACCACCACTTAACATGATGGCTGTCTCCTGTGGACTTCTCATGACATCCCTGACAGCCTGCGACCAAAGCTTCCTGAATTCCTCCCGGTACTGTTCGTCTGTCTGCTGTCTGTTCTCCCTGAAATCAGCAAAAGGCTGCCAGTATATCTGCTTTCTGATCTCTTCTTGCGTTATCGTGATACACTGTGCGGGAGCTGTCCTGTATATGTCCTGTATCGGATTTTCCTCTGTCTCACTGATCATGGACAGGTAATCCATTGACAGGAAATCCAGCATCCAACGGTCATTGAGCTCTACATCAGGTGCTATAAGTCTGAGCGGCTCCAGCAGAGAGGAGAAGTAGACAACATCCCCCCTCTTTGTGTAATAGACCAGTCGGTTACCCACTGCATCTGCTGCAATCTCAATTGTATTCGTATCCTGGTTATACCATACAAAGGCGTAGGCTCCCAATATGTCATTGAGGCACTCCATGCCATATCGCCGAAGCATCCAAAACAGGAGTTCTCCATCAGGTATGGTATCTGCCTCCTCCTGTATTCCTAAACGTTCACACAGCTCTCTTCGATTATCCAGCACAGCATCCACCGTAAAGTAAATACCGGCCTCCGCGCAGGGTAATTGCTCCTCTTTTGCCTGTGGCACAAAATACTGGATTCCACAGCCCATATAAATATGCTGTGCACATATCTCTTCGTACCTGTCTATTCTGCATTTTGCAAATGCAGCCTTTAAAAGCCTTATCTCTTCTTTCGCAATCTCTCCTCCGGTCAGGTTGACAGCTCCCCATATAGCAGACATTTCAAGTCCTCCCTCAATCAAAAATGTACTCTCGGAGTCTTCTAAATGAAGCATTCTGAGATAGATTTTCGATATACAATGACATTTTCGCAGTGCGTACATGGTATGTACGACGAGAAAATGGAAGCAGTATATCGGAAATGTAGCCGGAATGCTTCGTTTAAAGAAGATTCCGAGAGTACATAAAATATCTTACGCTGCAATACAGGCTATATAGATTTGGAATACTGCATTTTTCCTATGCTATATGATGTATCAGGAAGCGATGCATATACTGCTCGTTACTGCCTTTATTGTTTCTTTTTCTTTGCCTTAGATACTACTGCTGCCAGCATGGCACTCACACCTGCTAACAGAAATGGATATTCTGTCCTTGGAGCATCACCTGTCTTCGGAACGGTATCTGACAGCGGAACCTGCTCATCATCAAGAACCACGATATCAGGCTCAAAGGATGATGCCAGTGGAACATCCTCATCCGGAATTACTGTAATACCATCAGACAATGGTGTGACTACGTCAGGAATTACAACTGTATCGCTGCCTGTAGTGTCATCATTCTGAGTCGGTGTGTCAGATGAACCACCTTCAGACGGTGTATCCGGTATATCCGGGGTGTCCGGGGTGTCTGGTGTATCCGGAGTGTCCGGCGTATCTGGGGTGTCTGGTGTATCCGGGGTGTCCGGTGCATCTGGCGTACTTGCCTTGCACAGGTGTCCATCAATATGATAGCCGTCATTCTCGTGCTTAAATGTATATCCTACGAAATATACACTGCCCTCCTGCGTCATCCAGTCCGGCAGCTGATCTTCATCTGATCTCAGAACAAACATGGTCTCCGGAATGATCTTCTTCGTCTTCGTATCATACTTCCAGTATATCTTGTTCATGGTTCCGTTATCTGTGGAAGAGATACCAAGGCCGATTCTCTTATCAGCTTCTCCGTACAGCACAAGCTTGCCGTCCTTTGTCCTGTAGTCATACAGTTCTTTTACATATGCCTTGAAAATATCATAAGGAACTACGATATCTGTTGTTTCGGATATTGGAGCGAAATTAATCTGATCACGGGTAACAACATCAGCGTCTCCCTTATCGAACTGCTTATCATTACTGTAGCTGAATTCTGCATTTTCATTCTTGGTGCCGACAAGCTGTCCATATACACCTGTTACGACCTTACTCTGACTTGCCTTGACCAGTTCATCTGCCCATGCCACATAGCTGGCTGCTGCCTTCTTCTCGTCTCTGACCTTATACAGATCCTGTCTGGCACTGTTCATTGCTGCAATCTTCCTGGTCAGCTCCATACGAAGGGAAGACAGGTTCGGAACAGTATTCTTAACGGACATGATCACATCATCCAGTTCATTCTTAGCAGTATCATATTTCTGCTGTGCCTGCTCAATATTCTTCTCTGCTTCCTCGATCTTTGTCTGTGTATCCTGATTCTGGGCATTGGAGTCTGCCGTATTAGCGGCTTCATCTGCACCGGCATTCTGTACTGCTTTCTGTGCTTCCTGTACACTCTGCTGCATATCATCTGCTGCCTTCTGTGCTGACTCATATGTATCTTTGGCTTCTTCTACAGTCTGCTGTGCCTGCTCGATTTTCTCCTTCTGCTCTTCCAGATCTGTCTCTACGATTTCTGCCAGCTCCTGTCTGATTTCTTCTGTTTCCTGGGTCAGTCCTGCCTCTGCATTGAACTGTTCCTGCTCTTCCTGTGTATATTCAAGTATTTCTCCATTATAGGATATCAATTCATATCCGTATGCCTTGGCACAGGCATTGTATCTCTTGATCTCATCCTTTAATTTAGCTTCTGCATTGGAGAAAGCCTTCTCTGCCAGATAAGCTGCATTGTATACATCCTTGGCAGCCTCCTTGACAGCCTCAGCATATTCTGCTATTTTCTCATCATCTGAATTCTCATCAAGTGCCTTCTCCAGCTCTGCCTTGGCATTCTCTGCAATCTGTGTCTGTGTATCGACATAATCCTTCATTGTTACAGTAGTAATACTGCCGTCTTCTTCAGTCTTCTCACTGACAATGACCTCATATTGTTCCTCTCCATCCGGATCAGTCACTGTAACCAGACTATCCTTCACTTCCTGCTCTGTCTCGTCTGCCCCGGACTGAATCTCGCTGGCAGCCTCTTCAAGTGCTTCTCTGTTCTCCTCAACTTCGCTCTCAATAGCTTCAAGCTTCTGCTCGGTATCCTCTGCTATTTCAGATGCTTCCTGTGCAGCTTCTTCTGCCTGCGATGCTGCCTCTTCTACAGTCTCCTCAACCTCGGAAGCAACCTGCTGCAGATCTTCATCCTGTGCTGCATTGTCCGCATTCTGACTGTCTGCTCCGGCTTCATTATCTGTGTTCTGGTTGTCTTCTCCGGCTGCATTATCCTGCTGCTGTGCCTGTACTTCTACTTGTTCCTGCACATCCTGCTGTTCCTGTACCTGTACAGACTCTTCTGCTCTGACTGTCAATCCTGAATTACTCACCAGCATAACAGTCATTGCTGTTACAATACATCTTTTGACAATAGCTCCTCCAAGTTTACGCTTCATACATAGTACCCCCTTGCTCTCTCAATCCCAATAAACTTTTGTTTAGCTCAATAGTATTTTTATTCTATAACGAAATAAAGTGAATGACAACTCATTATGTTCATTGTCATTCATTTTCATAAATTCTTTCCAAAATGAATTAGGCAATATGCCCCAAAGCAGTATCTTGCCAGCCAGATATTGAGCTTATCCTTTATTGGAAAGCACTTCGTGTCCGTTTCATTATATACCTGAATATAGAACCGCTTTAATTCTGCAGCCATATCAGACATTCCCCTGTGCAGCGCCTGCTTTCTTTTGCGTGCCATATTTCTCAGAAAATAGGAATCAAACAAAGGATACAGCTCCTTAAGGCTCGTCTTTCGGATCTGATTTCTCAGATATAACAGGGCATCTCTATAGGCAAGATACAGATCAGGATCTCCATCATTCATAATACTGCCTTTTCTTTGACGATATCCATACAACTTCTGCTCTACCCACACAGCCCTTGTGGCATCAGACAAAACATCCATATTAAAATAATTATCTTCCATTTTCCTGCCCACCGGAAAGCTGTGCTCTCCAATCAGATTCTTCCTGTACAGCTTATTATTTACGATGACAGCCGTGACATTCCACGCATCTGTCAGGTGCTTAAGCAGCTGTACTCTATCTTCTGTCTTTTCTCTCCACACAGCTTCATATGCCGGGAAGGTGAATCCATCCTCATAGAAGAGCACCTCCTGACAGATTGCAACATCCGCCTGTGTCCGCTCAAGTGCCTTGACCATCCTGCGGTAAGCATCCTCATAAATGATATCATCCGAATCCAGAAATGCCACATACTCGCCTGAGATGATCTCAAGTCCTCTGTTTCTGGCTGCCGACAGTCCCTGATTCTTCTGGTGAACTACGCGGATTCTGGTGTCCCTCTTCTCCCATTCATCACACAAGGCGCCACTTTGATCTGTGGAACCATCATCAATCAGTATGATTTCCAGATTCTTATAGGTCTGTCCTGTCAGGCTGCCTACACACGCATCCAGGTATGCTGCAACATTGTATACAGGAACTATGACACTGATCAGTGCATTCTCCATACAAAGCCCCCTTTATATCCCCCTTATTCTCTGATACAGAAAGTACACAGGCCTGCATCGATATGCCAGTTGTATGATCACTCTGTCCTTCATGGAACACCTGCTGTATTCGATGCATGGATAAAGTCTCTTACTATAGGCCTGATACAGCTCTCCACTCAGCTGTGAGAATCCTGCTTTTTTCGCCATATATTGAAGTCTGGCCAATTCCTTGAACACATATATATCCATGGACGCTTTGAGATCTGCCAGATCACTTCCGGAAATAACTTCTCTCTGGTGCCACAGAGCCTGCGTCCAGAAGCTGTACACATCCCCGTTACCTGAGTTCATAGTACTTCCCGGTCTCTGCCTGTAGCCATACAAGGCTTCTTTAAGCCATACTGCTTTGGATATCCGGCTCATAAGCTCAGGCTGGATATACATATCCTCCATTTTGATATTTTCACGGAATCGCACCTGGCAGAACAGCTCTCTTCTGTATAATTTGTTCCATACAAAATTAACCGGACCGGTCCAGCTATCCATGAAATGAGCAAATACCTGCCTTTTATCCTCTACACTTTCTATATGATAAGCCGTAATCTGTGAAAAGTCACAAAAGTCCCCACTGAATGCAAGCTCATGACAGATTGCAACATCTGCGCCTGTCTCCTCTATTGCCTCTGTAAGCCACTGGTACATCTGTGGATGAATCACATCATCTGAATCCACAAAGCCGATATAATCACCTGTTGCAAGCTCCAGTGCCGCATTTCTTGAAGCAGAGATTCCCTGATTCTTCTGATGAATTACCACGATTCTGTCATCTGTTCTGGCATACTGGTCACATATTGTACCACTCTGGTCTGTAGAGCCATCATCTACAAGTATGATTTGCAGCTTCTTATAGGTCTGTTTTATAATGCTTTCTATACTTTCTTTCAGGTATCCTGCAACATTATATACCGGTACAATAATGCTGATTTTTCTCTCCATATGCATTTCCCTTATTTCACCAATACTGATACTGCCTGCAGCTGGCTTGCATCCGTACCTGATACAGATATTGCCAGCTGCCCGGTTGTCAGATATGTACCATAGTCACCCCAGGATATATTTCTTCCGGGACTGTTCAGGGATATTTTAATCTGTGCAGTTCCCTGCGGTACTTCTACTATGATGTCCTTTTTCTGAAGCTCCTTACCGGACAGATACTGTCCTGACGCATTATAGAAAAGGATTCTCTGCAGCCATATATCACTTGCCTCTCCCGTAGCGGTCAGACTCAGCATACACTGTGAAACCGAAGTCTGCTGCCATGGTATCGTTGCAGTAATCGTTCCCCAGTAAGCGTTCTCCAGAACTCCTGAGCTCAGATTGGGCATCTTATTCTCATATTGCGACTGCTGGTCAAGCACCACTGCATTCACTGACTGGTATGCAACTCCTCTGGCTCCATCCATCAGCGCCTGAAGCATTGCCGTATCAGATTCTGCGAAATTGCGTCGGTTGATCACTCCATAATCTGAATTATTGTCCCACCAGATACATTTCATGCCATGCTCTGCTGCTCTGGCAACATAGTTGGAAGCCTGTCTGGCTCTGATACCTGCTGCCGGATAGGAAGAAGTCGTTCCGAATTCTCCGATGACAACAGGTGCACCGATTCTGTAGGAAAAAGCCTCCAGCTGAGCAAAATCACTCTCAATGTCCTGATTGTATTTCTTCGTATAAAAGTGCACCTGCACGATCAGTCTGTTGCTTATTGTGTCCTGCGGCAGTACAAATGCCTGCAGGATATCTGCACTCGTTCCGTCAAGTAAAGTTGGAACCATCAGAATTCTGGAAGCATTGTTTCCACCTGTCTGTCTGACTGTTGTGACAAATATCTGGTTCATACGGTTCATCTGATCTGCTGCCAGAGCACTGTAATTCCAGCTTTTCTCCACATTATCGATTTCATTGAAGCCTTCAAATATCAGATGCTCATCATAATCCTTGAAATATGTAGCGATCTGCTGCCACAGACTCTGGGAGTTCGCCAGTACCTGCTGCATTTCGGTCTCTGATACACCGGCATACAGAATAGGCTGGTCATGATGGGAATTCAATATGACATACATCTGATTGGCAAGCGCATAATCAACGACCTCCTGGACTCTGGCAAGCCACTCCTGCCCGATATAGAGTCTGCCCTTTTCATCTACTCCTGTATTGTAATACCAGGTGACCGGTATTCGTATCGTGTTGAAGCCGCACTGTGCCACATAGTCTATCAGATCCTTCGTCACATAAGGATTGCCCCAGTTCAGCTCCTGCTTCAGATTCCGGTCTGCCCCCCGGTTATTCTTATCGCATTTGGAATCCAGAGAATTACCAAGGCTCCATCCTACGTTCATCTTCTGCATGAATGCTTCTGCCGTGAGTACATCCATCCTGCCTTTTACCTGGTAAGACTGATATGGCTGTAACCCGAAGGAAGGATAATTCTGTATCAGACTCTTATATTCTTCTATCGAATAGCTGCCCTGTCGCTTGTCATTGGTATATACTGTCAGTGCGATCTTGGCTGTACCTGCATTCTTCTTCCATTTCTGTCCACTGTGAAGATCCGAACCTGCTATTACATTATTCTGACTGTCCAGCTCCAGAATGTTCATTTTCAGATATCCTCCCGGAAGCCATACCTGATAGGTTCCGGCATCTGGTATACAGTATGCCTGATAGGCAATCTTAGTCCGGTCAATGATGCATTCTCCTGTCTGATAGACATAGCCTCCGGCCTTCCAGTTATCTGCTCTGCCAAAATCAGCATCCTTTATAGCTATGGTCGGAACCTGATAGGCTTCCCTCTGTTCTGTCGAGAATTCTATCTGCAGTCCGTTCTGAAAAAGTGACTGGATATCTGTCCCCCAGACAGAGCTGCTTAATGTCAGATGGACGTATTCTGTATTGGTCTGCCTGGTGAATTTGCTACCATTCTGATATTTATCGGAATATTTGATCCATTTGCCATCCTTGTCGTACTCTGAAATGGCAATCTGTATTCTAGAATCGTTCGCAACAATATAGTAGGATGGCTGGGCTACTCTGTACCATACGATAGAGCTTAGACTTCCGCCTGATTCTTCAAATTCACCGCCCCAGCTCTTATACCAGCCTTTCTTGTAATTCTGTATGTCATTGAGCTCTTTGCCGGTTATGTCGTAGGCCTTTGACTGTGCCCTTGCCTGCATCACCCATATATTTGCCGTCATAACTGCAATGACCAGCAGCAGGACTGCCCATATCATGTATTCTGTGAACTTGCTTCTGCCTGCTTTTCTATTCCCCATCTTCTTTTCCCTCTGTTCTATTGCATAATGACTAACTGTTCCAGTTTTTTATAATATTCTTCTGTATTGTATGGTGTGACCGGTATTTCATCAGGCTTCCATGCTGCGATCATCTGCACGGCCTCCCTGACATTTTCTGCATATTGCAGATACTTGCAGTCCTTGAAGGTTGCATAGGTTGCCTTTACCTTATGGTGATTATTGCCAAGTACGATACAGGGTGTTCCCATGATCAGGGAAAAGATCATTCCGTGCAGTCTGTCCGTAACAACCAGCTGCGCCCCGGCAAATACGCTCCATTTCTTCATAAGCATAGCTTCTCTGTCCTGTCTGTCAATATCTCTTCCAAGACAGGTATCTGTTATGCGTACATCTGAAGCTTTCTCTGTACACGCCTGCCGCAAGACCTTTTTTTCAACGGTCGTCAGAGCACTCTCCAGATCGGAGCGCAGACACAGTACAATGCCTTTTCTCTGCGTCTGAACCGGTATTCTGCCGCTTAAATATGCCACAATATCATTCACACTCTCGATATCAGCGGTGAACATGGACTGCATAGTCTGTGCAGATACTGCATCCCTGGCGCATATAGTCAGCCTTTTGCATTTATTATAGACCTTTACCATCTTCCTCTTCGTCCGTTCTCCCTGTTCATCCTGTGAGAAATAGATGGTCTGTGGGAATATGATGATCCTGTTGTCCACAAAAGCTTTCAAAAGCTTCTGTCTGAAGGCCTCCGCAAATTCATACAGACTTCCCATATTGCCGCCTCCCTGACATACGATCACATCCTTCTTGCCTATCTCCTTTGTGAGCTGTATCACAGCCTCTACTGTGTCCCAGCCATCTATTGTATAAAGCTGGTATTCCGGCCTCTTTGCGGTCAAGGCTTCCAGGTATTTCTTCTGTGCATAGGCAATGGCGTGATCTCCAAGATTATCAAAGCAAGGCAGTTCAAAGAAAATGATTCTTCTCTCTTTTCCTTTCGCAAGCTGAAAGTCAAACCGGTCAACAGATAAAATACCTGCCTCTCCCAGTGCATTCTTCAATTTATATCGGCAATCCTGTACTTTCTTTACAGCTTCCTTCGTTCTCTGATATGACTGCACAACTATGGGAGCTGCTGTATATATTTTATACAGCCTTCTGTCTTTAGCAGAAAGAAAGGAATTATTCTGAATGTTCTCCCATTCTTTATTCAGCAAAGTTAATACCTCTGTACGGTGCAGTGATGTATGAAGCCGCAGACCCAGCCTGATATATTCATACAGATAAGGCACAAGCTGCGCCAGACACAGGTCTGCGAGCCGCTCCTCCTTATGCTCCTTCATGAAATGATAGCGTTCTGTCTGTGACACTATGATCTGATAGCAGTTCTCCAGCCATTTCGTATCTTCCACATGACTCGAGATACTACCCTCTCTGATCTGATAATAATACAGATACCGGGGAATGCTGCAGATACGTTTTGCACAGTAGAATAAAAGATAGGTCGTTGCAATGTCTTCATAATTCCTTCCGTCCGGATATCTGATACTCTGAAAAAGAGATGCCTTGTACAGTTTATCCCAGGCATAGTTTCTGATACCCTGATCCCGTATCAGAAGCTCCAGTGCTTCCACACCTGTATACTGTATGCTCTCATCCACAATCGGCTCTTCAATCAGCAGACGATCTCCACGCTCCGTATAATGGCAGCATATTGCAATCTCACTCTCATATTGTACACAGGCCTGATATAATTTCTCGAACATATCCACACTGATATAATCATCACTGTCTACAAATCCGATATATTCCCCCTGTGCAATATCCAGTGCCGCATTTCTCGCACTGGAGAGTCCTCCATTCTCTTTGTGAATGACCTGCACTCTCTCATCCTTTTGTGCATAGGAATCACATATCGCACCGGAGCTGTCCGCAGCCCCGTCATCTACCAGTATAATCTCCAGCTTCGTATAGGTCTGTGCAAGAATAGATTCCATACATCTGTCCAGATATTTCTCTACATTATACACAGGCACAATTACCGTTATATAGCCTTGTCTCTCTCTCATCCTTATCCCCATATCCTCATTTTGGGACTCATTATCTCCCTGTATGTCCACATATCTGCCGTACCTTATTCATTATGACCTGAAACCCTTCTGTCCTGCAATATGCCAGCACGAATATGCTGCTGCATACAGCTGCTGTTACTACGACCTTAAGAATCAGCGTCATCCAGTCTGTCACTACCCAGCCGGAAAAGACATAGGACAGCACAGCAATCACACAGGCAAGCAGACCGATATTCTTCAGGATAGATATATAATATCCTGTTGTCCTGCTGTTAAAATATTCGTGAAAAAGCAGCTTAGGCTCATACCAGAAATACGTACTCAGTCTTGCAATGGCAGACGCAAAAATAATACCTGCAATTCCCATGAATCTGCCAAGAATGACAGATAAGACAATATTTACAATGGATCCCGCCAGCATCATATATTTGGTCTTCATATACAGTCCTGTCGCATCACGGTAGATCCAGAGAGGCTGCAATGCACAGGAGAAATACGTGTTCACTGTCACTGCAATTACCGTCAGCATGGAGAAGGTATACTCCTTTCCCAGCCATACTGTGATCACATCATTGGCAAGTAACCCAAAGCCTGCTGTAATGATTCCGCAGAAGATAAAGCTTGCAGACTGCATTGCCTGAAAAATCTGCAGTCTTTTCTCCGGGCTGTCCCTGGCTATGACATTTCCAATACTTGCCACCAGAGACGAAAAGATAATCTGCTCGATCAGAAGCAGCTTATTACTTAACATGAGATAATTACTGTAAAGACCAACTGCTGCCGTTCCTATGAGCATGGAAATCAGCAGATTATCTGTCGCCGAAAAAAGCGTTCCACTCAATTTATAGATGAACACTGATTTCATATTGTTAAATATGCCCTGCTCTACTTCCTTTTCCACCCTGGTCTGCGTATCGGCATTTCTGATATAAGGATATTCCTTCTGTGTCTGCCAGGATGCAATCGCATTGGTCAGAAACTGTGCCAGCACACCAATTATGATATAAAGCATATAATTAGCTGTCAGATAAAGCGCCAGAATCTGCAGTATCGTCTTTGTCAGGGTTGCCCACATACGGATATTGACGATCTTATAATCCTTCTGGTCTGCAGTCATGAGGGTAGTCTTGTATACAAAAAGATACGAAATTACGATATTAGCCAGCGAGAACAGATAATACCATGTAAGATTGGGAATCTCCTCCTGCGTATTCACAATGTATTTCAGGAAAGGCACACATAGAAGTCCCAGTACAGTAACCGTGACCGCTATGATATGGTAGACCTTCTTATAAAAATGAATCAGCGCTGCAATCCTGTCCTCATCATGCTCTGCCAGTGGCTTATAGAAGCTATAAGCCATAGCCGTTCCAAATCCAAGATCAGCCATGGACAGAAGAGACAGCACATCTGTAAATATTCCGTTCAGTCCCAGATACTCTGTCCCCAGAGTATTGATAAATACTGTTCTGGATATAAAGCTTAATATGAGTGTCACAGTCTGATAGAGGAAGCCTGATATCATATTTTTAGCAGACTGCTTCACACGTCCTTCGTTTATCTTCATTATTCTGCCTTTCTGTTCTGCCCTATTTTACGAAATTGAGATTCAGATTGTGATAGATCTCCATCATCATGCGGTATTTCTCCCTGTCCTTGAGTGTCCTTGCTCTCTCCATGGAATCCCTGTGAAGCAGGCCATGTACGCCTCGGCAGAGCCATGCAAGCGGAAGCAGTCCTTCCTTTCCTTCCAGCCACGGATAATATTCCTTCATATACTGTGCTGTCGGGAAATAATAAGTCAGATTGAAGCTCTTCTTCTGCTGTGGTGCATTCTGCTTGCACAGCTGACTCCAGATTCCGTTCTCACTCTTACCGTATATTCCGCAATCTATCATATACCGGAACAGGTTTACATAAAATTTTGAACATTTTCTATTCTCCATCCATATTAGAGCCAGCTCAGACATCTGTCTCTCAAAATTCAGGATTCCGCATTTCTTCAGCTCCTGTTCCACCTGTGTACGGTCTATGCTGTGTCCGTACTTTTGGTTAAATACATAGATATCCACAAGATTTCTGATACCACAGCCATTTTCATAAAAATGCTTGGCCATATGTGAAATCATATACACATAAAAATTCTCCCTGCTAAATTCATAGGTATATTTCTTTCCCTCCGCAGGCACTGCCCTGAACTGATCCTTATAATACATATACTGACTCTTATCTACTGTCTTCTCATAAAGATCCCAGTGCATCTCCAGTGTAAGAAACGGTGCTTTCTGATATATGACATGATGCTTGATTGCCTGAACCTTCACAAATCCGGCTTCTTCCACGATCCTGTCCGTATCAGTGAAGTCATCCTCGTAGATCATAAAATCAATATCACTCATTTCCCGCAGCTCAGGTCTTGGATAAATGTGCTTCATGACAGCACCCTTTAATACCTGATTTCTGATTCCTGCCTCTTCCAGCTTCTCCTGTAGTCTATCTGCTATCTGTACCTGCAGCAGTGTCTTTAATGTACTTGTCTTCAGTGCATTGCGGCAGCTTTGTGCCTGCTCCTGTGTGAGAGGAAGTCTGATCAGTGCACCAAGTATCATGTATGGCATCTGGGCTGAATATGCAATCTGCTCCAGTTCTTCATATGTAATCGTATCCGGTATCGCCTGCGGTGTCCGGTTCTCCAGCTGTGCCCTGATCAGTTCACCTAAATATCGCATCAGAATGATATCTTTACTATTGTCCATCGCTCTCTCCTGACTGTTCCACATTCTCTGCACTCTCTGCCTGTGACTGCTCCTGACCTGCATCCGGGGCTTCCTCCTGCGGTAATGCCTCCTCCTGTGGCTGCGCCTCATCCGGCTCCTGCAGCTGTACAGGTGCTTCTATGGCATTCCAGCTGTCCTCGATTTCCTCGAGATGCTCTACATAATAAAGCATATACTCTGCTCTGTTCTGGAAGAAATCCTGTATACGCTCTGTCTGTCCCTGATAGAAGCCTGTATTGGGATATGCATAGAATCTTCCATAGCTGCTGGCTGCCATCTTGCCAATCCTTGCAGATATACTGTCCAGCTCTGCTGTTACATTCTCCTCTGTGAAAATCTGCTCTGCCATACGATGCATGGTTTCCTGAAGCTGTTTTCTGAAGGTTTCATTATGTATGAGAGCACGCAGAATCCTGTCTTCTCTGACTGTCGGCATCAGGAAGGAATCTATTGTACTGGTGGCTTTTCCATCTGCCATCAGTGCATTCATGGAGCAGTTGGTCTTGCCAATGATCCATCTCCATCTGCCATCTTCATATTCTCCCTGACCGGTCATAGATGTCTTCCATGCATACGACTCTTCAATGCCATAATCAATATTGGCAATATACATATTGGCACACAGATAATCCAGATAGCTTTGTACATCCATTTGCAGCTGCAGCTGCTCATAGTTACTTTCCAGGCTCATATCATTTGAGGTAATGAACTGAATCAGCCTGTCATATTCATTCAGATAATCATAATTTTCTATGATTCCATCCTTTGCCAGAATGACCTTGTTATCCTCAGGTATCGCATATTTATCCTCAAAATATACTCTGTCCAGCGGCTTTCTTAACATATAGCCTCCCCAGTATTCTCCGTTAATGAAGAGAACGCAGGGAGTAAGCTGTTGTGTACCGACCTGTGTATCCTCTAAAAGATCATTCACCAGATACTCTCTTGCCTTGCTCTCATTATCACGTCTGTTCGTCTGAATCTCCAGTACATTGCTCACATCGTTAAAATAATCACACAATTCTGAACCGGTCCACGCTCCATTGCCATCACCTGTTACATAGAAGGATTTCTGAGGAGATTCCATGCTGTAATCTCTCAGTATAGATAATGC
>ERZ1673740.1793-NODE-1793-length-14399-cov-10.365867_pt1 | contig 14399 bp, 9 predicted proteins | sample MGYA00580221_ERZ1673740 | MGnify/ENA primary metagenome ERZ1673740 (study PRJEB41218, sample SAMN15661786) | gut metagenome | host: Homo sapiens | place: Canada: London | collected 2015-08-20/2019-03-30 | study: EMG produced TPA metagenomics assembly of...
TGAAGGCAGCAGCCATCTTCTCTTCCCAGCCGGACCATGCGGCGAAGGTGGGCTCCACGGTGATGTTGGAGTGCTCAGCCTGGAAAGCCTCCAGAGCGCTCTGGTAAGCAGCGTGACGGCTGTCGCCGCCCCACCAGCTGATGCTCAGGTTGACGGGGCCGTCAGACAGAGCCAGACTCTCATCTGCGGAAGCAGCGGGAGCCTGAGAAGCAGCAGCGGAAGAAGCGGTGGAAGAAGCAGCGGGCTTGCTGCCGCAGGCAGCCAGCAGACCTGCAGCACCGACAGCGCCGGTAGCCATCAGGAAGTTACGACGAGAAATTGCCTTGCTCATTTTTGTTCTCCTCCTAATAGAAAACATCTTCATGTAGGGGGTCTGCACATATCCCCCTTGTATACAATTATGATAACAAAAGCCACCGAAAAAAGAAAGATGCAATTTACAGTGATACAGGATAAAAACATACAAATATTGCTCTTGTTTTTGAAAGAGATTCGACGTCCTTGCCGAAATGAATAAACTTGCGCTGAAAAACTGTGCAACTTGTATACTTCAATGACTTGCATAAAAATCTGGGATGCAACATGGGAAGAACGGCAAAAATTTCAATAATTCCTGTTACATTTACCGTTCTGCCTGTAATTTTTTTTGCTCTGCTGCCCCCCGCTGCTCTCTTCTTTTCCCACTCCCTCCCCCCTCCGTCGAGTAATTGCCCAGCCCGAACTGATATATCAATAGCGCAAAAAACGTGCGTATTTCGCCCAGTTGATATATCAGTGGCCGCGAAACACAGCAAATTAATATATCAGTCTGTATACAGCCTGTTGGGGATACCCCTTCCATCTGCTCACTGTGTTCGCAGCCACCTTCCCCAAGGGCAGCGTCCTCGCCCTCTCCGTCACCTACGGTGACACCTCTCCCAAAAGGAGAGCCCTTGGCATAGCGATACAGTTTCCAGCTAAAGTGCAAAGCTTGCGGGCGTGCCCGCTCCCCCTTGGGGGAGCTGTCGCGCAGCGACTGAGGGGCTTCAAATCGGCGGAGCCGGAAAAAACGGTTAAAAGATCTTCACGCCGAACAGGCGTGAATCTTCAGTTTTTTCCGGTGTAGCCCACCCCTTTGGGGTTAAAAGGGGCGAGCAGCCCCTTTTTCGTGGCTCCAGCGCGTCGAAATCGCTGGCACTTTTCTGGTTCTCTTTTGGTGTCAAAAGAGAACATTCCTCGGCAAGCAGAAACTTCCCTCGCGGAGCGCAGCGAGGCTGAGGGGGTAGCTCTTCCGCAAATCACGCAAAAAAGCCGCTGCACCCGGCACGGTGCAGCGGCTTGTATACAACATAAAAGTATCTCAGTTTTTCTTTGCAGCGTAGAACGCCCGCCGTGCCTTGAAGTAGCACTGGGGGCACATACTGACGTACTGCACATCGTTTTCAAGGTCGATGGCTACCTGCTCGCCCTCAAAGACGAACTGCCCGTTCACCTTGCGGCAGTTGCAGATGGCCTTGCGCCCGCAGGTGCAGATGGTTTTCATCTCCTCGATGGTGTGCGCCAGCTCCAGCAGACGGGTAGAGCCCGGGAAGCCCTTGAGGGAAAAATCTGCCCGCAGACCGTAGCAGATCACCGGGATGTTCAGATCTACCGTGACCATGAACAGCTGCTCAGCCTGCTCCGGGGTAAAGAACTGGCTCTCGTCGCACAGCACACAGGCCAGCGGGCCAGAAGCATCGTTTGCCGCCTTCACGGCTTCGAACACGTCCAGCTCCGGCGGAATCAGCAGGTCTGCCTTGCGGCGCACGCCCAGACGGCTCACCAGCTCCCCGCCGCCCTTGGTATCCACCTGCGGCTTCAAAATGAGCACCTTCATGCCCTGCTCTTCGTAGTTGTGTGCCACCTGCATCAGCGCCGTGCTCTTGCCGCTGTTCATGGCACCGTAGCGGAAATATAATTTTGCCATGCCGTCACTCCTGATTGCGCAGACGGTAGCCCAAGCTCATCAGGCTGTCGCCCAGATGGACATTTTCCACCACCACATCGGGGTAAGACACCGACAGGTCATAGTGGGAGAAGTTCCAGAAGCCCTCGATGCCCAGATCCACCAGCCGTCCGCTCACCTGCTGTGCACCATCGCGGGGGACGCAGAGCACCGCCACCTTGGGCTTGTTTTCCTCGCAGAAGGCTTCCAGCTCGTCAATGTGCCGGATGCGGATGCCGCTGATCTCCTTGCCCACCTCGTTCTCGGCCACGTCAAAGGCCGCGATCAGCTTGTAGCCGTTGGTATCGGTGGTGATAAAGCGGCTCACAGCCTTGCCCAGACGGCCGCAGCCGATCAGGATAGTGGGCAGACGGTCGCCGTTGCCAAACAGCAGGCTTTCCAGAATGGAAAGCAGGTTCTCTACCGAGTAGCCGATGCCCTGCCGACCGTTCACGTCGCCGATGCAGTTGAAGTCCTGCCGCACCTGTGAGGCGGTAGTGCCCATCTGGGAAGCCAGCTCCCGGGAGGAGATGCTGGTAATGCCGTCGGCCTGCAAGGAGCGCAGATACCGGTAATATTTGGGGAGACGCTTGATCACAGGGATCGATGCTTTTTGGGGGGTGTTCATAGCAAAATTCTCCTTTCTGCCCAACGCGCTGCAGCTTCTGCCGCCATGCAAGGGGCTTCTTTGCGCGCAGAGAGATGTTCCATTTTATCCTGTTATATTATTTAAAGTATACAGCATGAAAGGCGAATGTCAAATACCTATTTATAAAAAAGCAAAAAAATTCACAAAGTTTTTTGTTTCTTTTCTCCTGTATACTTCCCCGGCAGCCGGGGGATACTGACCCCACAAAGACCCCGCTACGGAAGGAGAACGCGCATGGATACGGCAAAAGACACCCCCGCAGAGCAGCACCGGATGGAAAAAGAGGATATCGAGGATCTGGGCACAGTCACCCTGAGCCGGGGCGGTCATGTCATCCACTGCCTGACCGTCATCGGCCAGATCGAAGGACACACCGAAGCGCCGCAGGGGCAAAAAACCACCAAGTACGAACACGTCATCCCACAGCTGGTGGCAGTGCAGGAGGACCCCCGCATCGAAGGGCTGCTGGTGCTGCTGAACACGGTGGGCGGCGATGTGGAGACCGGCCTTGCGCTGGCGGAGCTGATTGCCAGCATTTCCAAGCCCAGCGCCACGCTGGTGCTGGGCGGCGGGCACTCCATCGGCATCCCGCTGGCAGTCAGCGCGCGGCACAGCTTTATTGTGCCCACCGCCACCATGACGGTGCATCCGGTGCGGCACTCCGGGCTGATCTTGGGCGTACCGCAGACCATGCACTGCTTTGAGCAGATGCAGCAGCGCATCACCGGCTTTGTAGCCGCCCACAGCGGTATGCCCGAAAAGCGCTATACCCAGCTGATGCTCCACACCGGGGAGCTGGTCATGGACATGGGCACGGTGCTGGACGGGCGCCGCGCCGTAAAGGAAAAGCTGATCGATGAACTGGGCGGTCTTTCGGACGCGCTGGCGTGGCTGTACAGGGAGATCGAGCGGGAATAATAAAAACAACATTATGGTTTGCCATTTTTGCCCTTGCGTGGTACAATAGTAGAATCAAATATTGTGTCTATGGGAAGTTGGGGAACAGAGTAGAATGGCAACGAAAAAACGAAAATCAACGAAACGGCGTACTGCTGCCCGCCGTAAAAAGGCAGAACAGCGGCTCCCGGCAGGGCTTGGCACACTGTTTGGCGGCCTGCTGCTGATGGTGCTGGCCTTTGTGCAGGGCGATTCCGCATGGCGGGTGCTCCATGATGTGCTGTTCGGGCTGTTCGGCTGCGGCAGCTTTGTGCTGGGTGCGGCCGTGTGCTGTCTGGCCGTTTTGTACACCCGGGGCGAGGAGCTGCTGTCCCGCATCCTCAAGCTGGTGCTGGGGCTTGTCTTTGTCTGCGGCACGGTCATCGTGTTTTCCGATATCCAGCCGCAGGGACTGTCGGCGCTGCAAATGCTTTCCGCCTGCTACGCCAACGGCGTCAATGCATGGCTCTCCGGCGGCGCAATAGGCTTTGTGCTGGGCGGCGTGCTGCTTTTGCTGTGCGGTCGCCCGGCGGCAAACCTCATCATGATCGTGCTTTTGTTGTGCGGCAGCCTGTACATTTTCGATATCACCCCCGCCGAGGTCTGGGTCTGGCTGTGCGCCGTCACCGGCGGCATCCACGCCCGCGGCGCCGCCTTTGCAGAGCAAAGCGCCGCCCGCCGCGCCGAGCGTGCCGCCATCCGGCAGGCAGAGCGGGAGATCGACGAGGAATACGACGAAACCGAGGACGAGCCGCTGGACGAGGAGGACGAGCCTGCCGTGCTGCATCTGGGGGTGCCGGACTGGATGTCCGGCGTGCTGCGCTGGGGGCATAAGGTAACGCAGGAGATGGAAGCAGACGCTGCGGACACCGAAGCTGCGCCCGCCGCCCCTGCCCAGCCGGAACCTGCCACACCGCCCATCACCCCGGTACGGGTCAGCGTTGCCCATCCCCGCGCCGCTTTTGACGTAGACCTTGGCCCCGACCACACCGCTCTCTCCGAGGGCGGCAGCGAGCCCATTGAGCCGCTGATCGTCGGGCCGGGCGGCACCTTCGGGCAGGACCCGCTGCGCCCTGCACCCAAGCCCACGCCGCCGCCCATCGTGGCAGACCCGGTGGTCACCGCTGCGGCAGATTTCTTTGCCAAGGACGCCCCGCAGCCGGAAGAGCCTGCCCCTGCCCCTGTTTTTGATACTTCCATCGTCCAGCCGACAGCGCCGGTGGTGCAGCCGCAGATGCCGCCGCAACCGGAAGCTGCGCCCATCCAGCCCGCTGTGCCCCGGGTGAGCGCCGAGAACGCCGTGGCGTTCCGCTCTGCGCCGGACGAGGACGGCTGGATCAGCATCACCGCCGAGCCGGTGGAAGAAAAGGACATCAACTCGCTGGTGGCAGCGGCCATGGAAAAGCCCGCCGTCTCGGAGCAGGCAGCCGCTACTGCCCCCACCGAGGAAGCCGAGCCAGTGGACAGCTACGAGTACCAGTACCCGCCCATCGAGCTGTTTGAAAAAACGCAGGAGGAAAGCGACCCCGGCGCACAGGAGGAGCTGAAAGCCAACGCCCAGAAGCTGGTGGACACGCTGGAAAGCTTCGGCGTGCGCACCCGGGTGCTGGATATCTCCCGCGGGCCCTCCGTTACCCGGTACGAGCTGCAGCCCATGGCGGGCGTGAAGATCAGCCGCATCACCTCGCTGGCAGACGATATCGCCCTGAACCTTGCGGTGGCGGACGTGCGCATGGAAGCCCCCATCCCCGGCAAGCCTGCCGTGGGCATCGAGGTGCCCAACCACAAAAAGACCGCCGTTTCCATCCGCAGCATCTTTGAGAGCCAGAGTTTTCTGCGCATGACCTCGCCGCTGGGCATCGCCCTTGGCAAGGACATTGCCGGTGTGGCGCAGGTGACCGACCTGTGCAAGATGCCCCACCTGCTCATCGCGGGCAGCACCGGCAGCGGTAAATCCGTGTGCGTGAACAGCATCATCATGAGCCTGCTGTTCCGCTCCAGCCCGGAGGACGTGAAGCTGCTGCTCATCGACCCCAAGGTGGTGGAGCTGGCCGAGTATAACGGCATCCCCCACCTGCTGATGCCCGTTGTCACCGAGCCCCGCAAGGCCGCCGGTGCACTGGGCAGCGCGGTGCAGGAGATGGAGCGCCGCTACCGCCTGTTTGCAGAGAACAATGTGCGCGACATCAAGTCCTTCAACAAGCTGGCTGCCGAGCAGCCGGAACTGGAAAAGATGCCCTACATCGCCATTATCATCGATGAGCTGGCCGATCTGATGATGGTGGTGGGCAAGGATGTGGAAGATTCCATCTGCCGCATCGCCCAGAAAGCCCGTGCCGCCGGTATGCACCTGATCGTTGCCACCCAGCGCCCCAGCGTGGACGTGATCACCGGCCTGATCAAGGCCAACATCCCCAGCCGCATCGCCTTTGCGGTGTCCAGTCAGGTGGACAGCCGCACCATTCTGGACGGTGCCGGTGCAGAAAAGCTGCTGGGTCAGGGCGATATGCTCTTTATGCCCGTGGGCGCACCCAAGCCCACCCGTATCCAAGGCACCTTTGTGCGGGATGAAGAGATCAGCCGTGTGCTGGACTTTATCAAATCCAGCGCCACCGTGCAGTACGACGAAGCCATGATCGAGGCCATGGAAAAGCACGCCATTCAGGATGGCAAAAAGGGCGGCGGCGGTGCCGACGCCGAGGAGGACGCAGGCTCCGACCCCATGTTCAAGCAGGCCGTGGATGTGGTCATCGACGCCGGTCAGGCGTCCACCAGCCTGTTGCAGCGCCGCTGCAAGCTGGGCTACGCCCGCGCCGCCCGCATCATGGACGAGATGGAACAAAAGAGCATCATTGGCCCCTACGAGGGCGCAAAGCCCCGCGCCGTGCTCATCAGCCGCCAGCAGTGGCTGGAAATGCAGATGAACCAACCGGAGGAATAAAACAAAAGCGCGCTCGCCCTCTCCGTCAATGCTGACGCATTGCCACCTCTCCCAAAGGGAGAGGCCTTGGCAGTCCGGCAAAGTTTCCGGTTTCGCCAGAGGCTCTCCCTTTGGGAGAGCTGGACGCGAAGCGGACTGAGAGGGCGAGGACGCTGCCCGTGTTCAACCAAGAATGAGGATATCAGTAAATGGACAACACTTCTCCCCAGATCTACACCGAATTTCTTCCCATCAGCCGGGCGGACATGGAAGCCCGGGGCTGGGAGCAGCTGGACTTTGTGGTGGTGGGCGGTGACGCCTATGTGGACCACCCCAGCTTTGGCACTGCCATCATCAGCCGCCTGCTGGAAGCCGAGGGCTACAAGGTGGGCGTGCTGGCCCAGCCCCGCTACACCGACTGCGAGGACTTCAAGCGGTTCGGCAAGCCGAAGTACGGCTTTTTCATCGGCGGCGGCAACGTGGACAGCATGGTCAGCCACTATTCCGTGGCAAAAATTCCCCGCGCCGAGGACGAATACTCCCCTGGCGGCAAGGCCGGTGCCCGCCCGGACCGCAGCGCCACCGTGTACACAAAACTTGCCAAGCAGGCTTACCCCGACCTGCCGGTGATCTTAGGCGGTCTGGAAGCCAGCCTGCGCCGGTTTGCCCACTACGATTACTGGCTGGACACCGTGCTGCCCAGCATCGCGGAGGACTCCGGCGCGGATATCATCAGCTTTGGCATGGGTGAGCATCAGACCGTGGAGATCGCCCGCCGTCTGGCCGCCGGGGAGCCGGTGGAAAGCATCACGGACGTGAACGGCACCTGCTACCTGACCGATTTCGACCACCTGCCCCAGCGGTATGTGGAGTGCGCCGGTTTTAAAAAGGTGGCCAGCGATAAGACCGCCTACGCCAAGGCCTGCCGCATTCAGATGGACAATCAGGACGTGGTCAGCGGCCAGATCATTGTACAGAAGCAGAGCGAAAAGTATCTGGTGCAGAACATCCCCGCAAAGCCGCTGGTGCGCGGAGAACTGGACAAGGTGTACGCCCTGCCCTACACCCGCCGCTACCACCCCATCTACGAGAGCATGGGCGGCGTGCCCGCCATCCGCGAGGTGCAGTTCTCCATCATCCAGAACCGCGGCTGCTTCGGCGGCTGCAACTTCTGCGCCATCCAGCTGCATCAGGGGCGGCGGGTCACCAGCCGCAGCGCCGACAGCATCGTGGAGGAAGCCGAGCGCATGACTCACGAGCCGGATTTCAAGGGCTACATCCACGATGTGGGCGGCCCCACCGCAAACTTCCGCTTTCCCTCCTGCCGCGAGCAGATGCTGCGCGGGATGTGCACCGGCGGCAAGCACTGCCTTGCCCCCACCACCTGCTCCCACATGATCGTGGATCACAGCGACTACCTTAAGATCCTGCGCCGGGTGCGGGAGCTGCCGGGCGTGAAAAAGGTGTTCATCCGCAGCGGCATCCGGTTCGACTACCTGATGGCTGACCCGGACGACACCTTCTTTAAGGAACTGGTGGAGTACCATGTGTCCGGCCAGTTGAAAGTCGCCCCGGAGCACTGCGCCCCCAACACCCTTGCCTACATGGGCAAGCCGCCCATCGAGACCTTCAACAAGTTCAAGGATAAGTTCTACGAGCTGAGCAAGAAGGCGGGCAAAAAGCAGTATCTGGTGCCCTACCTCATGTCCAGCCACCCGGGCAGCACCCTGAAGGATGCGGTCTATCTGGCCGAGTACCTCTATAAGAACCATATGCGCCCGGAGCAGGTGCAGGACTTCTACCCCACCCCCGGCACGGTGAGCACCTGTATGTTCTATACCGGCCTTGACCCCTACACCCTCAAGCCGGTGTTTGTGGAAAAGACCCCCGAGGGCAAGGCTTTGCAACGCGCACTGCTGCAATACTACGAGCCCCGCAACGCCGAAAAGGTGGTCAAGGCTTTGCAGCTGACCCACCGGGAGGACCTGATCCCCCTGCTGGTGCCCGCCGTCGGCCGCCGCGCCGTGCAGCGTACCGCACGCCGGGCAGAAAGCGCCGAGGTGACCATCCACAATGACGGCACTTATACTGTACATTCCAACCAGAAGGGGCGCAGCACCGGCAAAAATGCCCGCGCCGCCGCCCCGGCAGGCCGTCAGCCCAGCCCGGGCGCACGCTTTGCGCCCAACTCTGCGCCCGGCCATAAACCTAAGAATAATCAACAGAAAGAGAACGCAACGTGGAAAACTGGAAAGAAGAAAAAGTAACCCTGTTCCCCCGCCGCCTGTTCCTGCGGCTGGCTGCGCTGGCGCTGGCCGCTGTGCTGGCGCTGGGGCTTACCGCCTGTGACAGCCTGCCCGGCGACGGCGGACACATCGTCAAGCCATCCACAGGGGCAAGCCAGCCCTTTGAGATGCACTTCATTGACGTAGGGCAGGCGCTGAGCGTGCTGGTAGAGTGTGACGGACAGTTCATGCTCTACGACGGCGGCAACGTGGACGACGGCAGTCTGGTGGTCTCCTACCTGCAAAAGCAGGGGGTGGAGCAGCTGCAATATGTGTTCTGCTCCCATGCTCACGAGGACCATGTGGGCGGGCTTGCCGCCGTGATGGCAAAGTTCCCGGCACAGCACGCTTACAGCCCGGTGACCGAGAGCAGCACCAAATGCTTCAACGATTTTGTCAAGTATACGCAGCAGCAGGGTCTGCAATTGGAAGTGCCCTCCGTGGGCACGGTCTGGCCGCTGGGCAGCGCCACCGTTACCCTGCTGGGCCCGGTGACCGGGTACAGCGACACCAACAACACCTCTCTGGTGCTGCGCATCGACTACGGCAACACCAGCTTTCTGCTGACCGGCGACATGGAAAAGACCGCCGAGACCGACCTTGTGAACAGCGGTGCCAACCTGAAAGCCGATGTTTTGCAGGTAGGGCACCACGGCTCCAGCACCAGCACCGGCTACCTGTTTCTGAACGCCGTTCTGCCGGAAATGGGCGTCATCTCCTGCGGGACAGGCAACAAGTACGGTCACCCGCACGAGGAGACGTTGAGCATCCTGCGGGACGCAAAGGTGGACGTCTACCGCACCGACCTGCAAGGCACCATCACCATTGGCAGCGACGGTCAGAACTTCACCGTGGGCACCGAGCACTTTGTGCCGGACAGCCAGCTGAACCCCACTGACCCGTCGGCTTCCAGCACCGCGCAGCAGGCTTACATCGGCAACGTGAACAGCAAAAAGTTCCACCTGCCCACCTGCGCCAACCTGCCTGCGGAAAAGAACCGGATCCGCTTTTCCAGCTATGACGAAGCCATTGCCGCAGGCTATACCCCCTGCGCAAGCTGCATCAAATAAAAAGCGCACTCCCCCGGTCATGACCGGGGGAGTTTTTATTTCTCCCTTTTTGCGGGATTGATAAAAGCCCACAAGTGCGGTATACTGAATAGTACTTTATTTAAGAGAAGTAAGGAGGTGCGGCCCATGACGATCGGTGTGCCCCGCCCACTGGCAATAGAAAAGCCGCAGGCAGTAGATCTGGCGCAGGCGGCGCGGTATTTCGGCGCGCACGGCGAGCCGGACGCTGCCACGCTGGCACTGCTGCAAAAGTGCGCGGTGCCGCTGCTGGCGGCAGCGACGCCCCGGGCGGTGTGGCTGCTGGCAGATACCCCCGCCCTGACCGATGCCGGACTTCTGCCCGGTGAGGACGTGCACAAGCATCTGACCGGCTGCGGGCAGGCCATTCTGCTGGCGGTAACGCTGGGCCCCGGGGTGGATGCCCAGATCCGCCGGGCGGGCGTGGGCGACATCGCCGCCGGGGTGGCCTCCGATGCCTTGGGCAGCGCACTGGCCGAGCAGACCGCCGATGCCGCCGAGGCACAGCTGCGCCAGTGGGCGGCCACTGAGGGAAAGTATCTGACCGGGCGCTTTTCGCCCGGCTACGGCGATTGGGACATCGCGGTGCAGCCGCTGGTGGCAGCAGCACTGGACACGGTGCGCAAGGCGGGGCTGTGCGTCACCGACACCAACCTGATGACCCCGCGCAAGAGCGTGACCGCCCTGCTGGGGGTCAGCGACCACCCGGTAAAGGGACAACTGGCCGGGTGCGGCCATTGTGTGCTGCGCACCCGCTGCGAATACAGAAAGAGGGGAAAGACCTGTGCAAGTGAATGAACTTTTCAAGCAGAGCAATACTATCCTGCTGGACGGCGGCATGGGCACCATGCTGCAAGCCGCCGGGCTCAAGCTGGGTGCACGCCCGGAAGAGCTGAACATCACCGACCCTGCGCTCATTGAGGGCATCCATGCGCAGTACGCTGCGGCGGGCAGCCGCATCGTCAACGCCAACACCTTCGGCGCTTCTGCCCACAAGCTGGCGGGCAGCGCCTACACGCTGGAGCAGATCATCACAGCAGGTATCGAAAACTGCAAGCGCGCCTGTGCGCCCTACGGTGCGCTGACCGCGCTGGACGTAGGCCCGCTGGGCGAGCTGCTGGAGCCCAGCGGAACGCTGGCCTTTGAGGATGCTGTGGCCGAGTATGCCCGCATCGTAAAGGCGGGCGAAGCCGCCGGGGCAGACCTGATCTTTTTTGAGACCTACACCGACCTGTACGAACTGAAGGCCGCCCTGCTGGCTGCCAAAGAGAATACCCGCCTGCCCATTCTGGCCAGCATGAGCTTTGAAGCGGGCGGGCGCACCTTTACCGGCTGCACGGTGGAAAGCTTTGCCGCCACCGCCCGGGGCTTGGGCGCAGACGCCGTGGGCATCAACTGCTCGCTTGGCCCCAAGGAGATCTTCCCCATGGCAAAGCGGCTGGCAGAAGCCGTGCCCGGCAACTTCCCGGTGTTCGTCAAGCCCAACGCCGGTCTGCCCCGGGCAGACGGCAGCGGCTACGACATCACCCCGCAGCTGTTCGCCTTGCAAATGAAGCCCTACCGGGAGCTGCACCTGTTTGCCGCCGGCGGCTGCTGCGGCACCACCCCGGAGTTCATCAAGCTGCTCAACGGCACCTTTGCAGGCTGCACCCCGGGGCGTCCCGCGCACCGGATGCCCTCAGTGCTGTGCACCCCGGTGGACACCGTTACGGTGGACGGCATCACGGTAGTGGGCGAGCGCATCAACCCCACCGGAAAAAAGCGCTTCCAGCAGGCACTGCGGGAGGGCGACATGAACTATGTGCTGGAACAGGCCGTCAGTCAGGCAGAAGCCGGAGCACAGGTTCTGGACGTGAATGTGGGCGCACCCGGCGTGGATGAGCCGGTGCTGATGGAGCAGGTGGTCAAGGCACTGCAAAGCGTGACCAGCCTGCCCCTGCAGCTGGATTCCTCCAACGTGGAAGCGCTGGCGCGGGGTCTGCGGGTGTACAACGGCAAGCCCATCGTCAACTCCACCAACGGCGAGCCGGAAAAACTTGCCGCCATCCTGCCGCTGTGCAAAAAGTACGGAGCCGCCATCGTGGGGCTTGCCATCGACGAAAAAGGCATCCAGCCCAAGGCCGCAGACCGCGTGGCCATTGCCCGCCGCATCACCGAAGCGGCACTGGCAGCGGGCATCCCCCGGGAGGATATCTACATCGACTGCCTTACCCTGACCGCCAGCGCCCAGCAGGAGGATGTGCTTGCCACGGTGCAGGCACTGGAAGCCTGCAAAAAGGAGCTGGGAGTGCGCACCGTGCTGGGCGTGTCCAACATCAGCTTTGGTCTGCCCTGCCGCACCTACCTGAACACCACCTTCCTGACCATGGCGATGTACGCCGGGCTGGACCTTGCCATCATGAACCCTTCCAGCGAGGAGATGATGGCGGCGGTGTACGCCTACAACGTGCTGACCAACCGGGACAAGCAGAGCACAAAGTACATTGCACGCTTTGCCGACCGTGTGCCCGCCAGCACTGCGCTGGCACAGGCTGCAAAGGCCGCGCCTGCCGCCAGTGCTGCCGAAACAGAGCTTACCGGCCCCTACGCTGCCCTGATGAAAGCGGTGGAAAAGGGCTTGAAGGGTGACGCCGCCGCCCATACCCGCGCCCTGCTGGCGGAAAAGCAGCCGCTGGAGGTGGTGGACGAAGCCTTGATCCCCGCTTTGGACATCGTAGGTGCTAAGTACGAAAAAGGCACCCTGTTCCTGCCGCAGCTGCTGCAGGCCGCCAGCGCCGCCCAGAGCGCCTTTGAGGAGATCAAGACCGCCATTGCCCAAAAGGGCGAAGGAAGCGCCAGCAAGGGACGCATCGTCCTTGCCACCGTCAAGGGCGATGTGCACGACATTGGCAAAAACATCGTCCGGGTCATTCTGGAAAACTACGGCTTTGAGGTGCTGGACCTTGGCCGGGACGTGCCAGTGGAAACAGTGGTGGACACGGTGCGGGAAAAGGACGTGCATCTGGTAGGGCTTTCGGCCCTGATGACCACCACCCTGAAAAGCATGGAGGAGACCATCGCCGCCCTGCACGCGGCGCAGTTGGACTGCAAGATCATGGTGGGCGGTGCCGTGCTGACCCCGGAATACGCCGAGAAGATCGGCGCGGACTGGTACGCCAAGGACGCCAAGCGCAGCGCTGACATTGCCAAAGAGTTCTTTGGGGTGTAACGCGGAATAGTAGGAGCACAAAAATCCCCCTGCAGGCACTTAAAGGCTTGCAGGGGGATCTTTATTCTATGATTCGCAGCCTGTCCGCTGCTTTCCCGCTTACAGGATGCGTACCCGGATCACGGCGGGGATGCTGCTCAGTTTCTCACTCAGGCGGGCATCCACGGCACCGGTGGCGTCCAGCATGGTGTAGGCCATGTTCTTTTTGCTCTTGTTCACCATGTTTTCGATGTTCAGGCCGGCTTCGGTGGTCAGGGCGGTGATCTGGCTGATCATGCCCGGCTCGTTTTTGTGGATGATGCAGATGCGCTTGCCGCCGGCGCGGGGCTGGTGCACCTCCGGCAGGTTGACCGAGTGGGCAATGTTGCCGTTGCGCAGGTAGTCGCTCAGCTCCTGCGCCGCCATGACGGCGCAGTTGTCCTCGGCTTCCGGGGTGGAAGCGCCAAGGTGCGGGGTGCACACGATGCCGGGACGGCCGAGAATGGCTTCGGAGGGGAAGTCGGTCATGTAGCCGGACACTTTGCCGCTGTCCATGGCTTCCAGCAGGGCGGCGGTGTTTACCAGCTCGCCGCGGGCGTAGTTCAGGATCTTGACGCCGTCCTTGCACAGGGCAAGGGTCTGGGCGTTGATGGTGTCCTTGGTGGTGGGCAAGTAGGGCACATGGATGGTGATGTAGTCGCACAGGGGCAGCATATCGTTCAGGTTTACGCAGTGGTGCACCTGACTGCTCAGGTTCCATGCGGCTTCAATGGAGATGTAGGGGTCGTAGCCGTAGACCTCCATGCCCAGCTCGATGGCGCAGTTTGCCACCCGGGAGCCGATGGCACCCAGACCGATGACGCCAAGGGTCTTGCCCTTGATCTCGTTGCCCACAAACTGCTTTTTGCCCTTTTCCACGCTCTTGGCCATGGCGGGGTCACCAGCCAATCCCTGACACCACTGGGCGGCGGCTGCCACGTTGCGGCTGCCCGCAATGAGCATCCCGACGACCAGCTCTGCCACGGCATTGGCATTGGCACCCGGGGTGTTGAACACCACGATGCCCTGCTCGCTGCAGCGCTCCAGCGGGATGTTGTTCACACCCGCACCGGCGCGGGCGATAGCCAGCAGGTTATCGTTGAAGGTAGTGTTCAAAAGGTCGGCGCTGCGCACCAGAATACCGTCCGGAGCATCGGCATCCACCGAGACATCGAACTGGTTCTTGGGCAGCTTTGCCAGCCCCACCGGGCTGATGGCGTTGAGCGTTTTGATGGTGTACATATAAAAACCTCGTTCCAGCTGTAAATTGTAAGCGTGCTCGCCCTCTCAGGCCGCTTCGCGTCCAGCTCTCCCAAAGGGAGAGCCCTTGGC
>ERZ1673740.1805-NODE-1805-length-14322-cov-10.889115_pt1 | contig 14322 bp, 8 predicted proteins | sample MGYA00580221_ERZ1673740 | MGnify/ENA primary metagenome ERZ1673740 (study PRJEB41218, sample SAMN15661786) | gut metagenome | host: Homo sapiens | place: Canada: London | collected 2015-08-20/2019-03-30 | study: EMG produced TPA metagenomics assembly of...
TCATAGTTTTATAAATACTTACGATTTCTGCTTTTTGCTAAAGTTAATGACATTGTGAAAAATCAGGGCTTAAAAAGACTTAGATATTATTTCTGTTTGCAGATGTGTTTTTAAGGAATTTAATATTTTCTGGAGCGGCTTTTTCATATTCTGAAAAATCTGTATATCGTTTGGTTACCAGCTTGCCTTTTTGTACGTCAATCTTTATCCAGCTTCGGCGCTGTGCCTGGTATATGGACCCGTTTTTGTACTGTATAAGAGACGATACTTTTAACTTTCCAACCTGGCTTACTTTTTTGCCAACATAATACACACTGCAGTTTTTTGCATATCCTCCTGCTGTTTTATCTGTGATCAAAAGCACCGGATAACCTTCTGCGGAATCCACAATTGCAAAGCTGTAAGAAGAATCCATTTTGGCAAGATAATTTTTATACTTTTGCCTGTACGAAGCAGCAGTGTTTTCAGGTTTTACGGTGACATTGCAGCTTGCGGACAAATTTCCGACAGAAACGGTGACCGTCGTATTTCCGGCTTTTTTTGCAGAAACTTTTCCACTGCTGTTAACCGTTGCAACATTAATATTGCTGGATGTCCACCTCAGCGGGCCAGTAAGTCCGGACATAGATACTTTTAATTGACAGGTGGTTCCTGCGTATTTTGTAATGTTTTTTTTGGATAGTTTGAGAAGTTTTGGAGTACTGTTTACGGTCAGATATTTCTTTCGGTTTGCAGCTGTATTTGTTTTTACATAGATCTTATTGTTCTCTGCATTGTTCTTTAACAGGGATTTCTTTTTCTTGTCATACTCAGACTTTGTGATCTTTTTACTGTAATAGTACTTTCCAAGATAGTATTCGTTCGCAGCACCTCCGTAAGGATCGATATAAGAAAGTTTCTCCTCTGCTTTACCAGATGAGATTTTATAATATGTTTTTATGACTCCGGCACGATCTGATCTCTTGACACAGATCATTTTTCTTCCCGGAGCATAGGAAATAAGTGACTCATCTGTTGGGCTTGTCATAATACAGACCGGTTGTTTTGAACCATTACAGAAGAAAATCTTAAAATGGACGTCTGCTCCAGAATGCGGATCTGCTTCTACATATAATTCCGGAGTCCCGTCATTGTTGAAATCAACCAGGGCAAATTTTAACCTGGATGTTGGTTCGTTTGGACACGTATTACTCCACTTAATGGTAGGCTTAGAGAGCATATCATTGTATGCTTTGAGCGCTTCTTTTTCCGATGCTGCCTGAACGGTCATTCCCGCAACAAGAGTGATGCACAGCGCAGCTGCTGCGCACAATAGTTTTCTGATCTTCATGGTTTTCCTCCTTTGTGTAAAAATTCTTTCTGTACTATAGATTATAGCAATCCGCAGAAAACCTGTAAATACATTTTTATTATCAAAACTCTTTTATCATTTTGATTTTTAAAAATAAAGAAGAAAGAAGGAGATACTTATGAAACCTTTAAAATCGCTGTTGGCTGTCAGTCTTTCCGCGGCAATGCTCTTCTCAGCTCCTGTTTCAGGGATCACAGGCATGGAGCCTCAGACTGTGGAAGCTGCCACAAAAAGCTGTAAGTTAAACAGATCATCCGTTACCATGAACGCAGGATCCAGCACCCGCCTGACCTTAAGCAATGCCGTATCAGGCAAAATAGTCTGGAGATCCTCAAACACCAAAATTGCCACTGTGACCAACGGAACCGTCAAAGGAAAAAAGGCTGGCTCCACATACATCTACGCAGTATATGGAGGAAGGACCTACAAATGCAGGGTAACAATCAAAGAAGCCAAAACACCTGTACTCAACAAAACCTCGCTGACATTAAATCTGGATGGCCAGTACAATCTCGTATTAAAAAATGCTCCCGGAAAAGCAACATGGAAGTCCTCTAATCCATCTGTTGCTTCCGTAGATGACGGATTTGTATATGCGAGAGAAAAAGGCAACACAACCATTACGGCAAGATACGGGGGGAAAAATTATACATGCCTCATTACTGTCTTGAATACTAAGATTGAGCTCAATTATGAAGCAGCGGATGTCAGGCTGGGTCATCCCTTACAGCTGAAACTGAAGAATGCATCCGGTCCAATTACGTGGAGCTCTGAAAACCCGAAAGTGGCAACTGTAGATAAAAATGGAAAAGTAACCGGAATCAGAAAAGGTTGCATTTATATTACTGCAAAATATAAAGGAAGACCATATCGGTGTGAAGTATACGTGGTAAAAAATAATGAAAGATATGTTGGAATGTGTAAAGTTACATACTACTGCGAATGCGATATATGTTCGGAAGGATTAGTTAATTCCCAGGGCAAGCCCATTGGGTCAACCGGAGAAGTCCTTAAAGCAAATTACAGTATTGCAGTAGATCCATCTGTTATTCCTTTAGGAAGCGACGTATTGATCGGAGACAAGGTCTATAAGGCAGTAGATACTGGTGGAGCAATCAAAGGAAAGCGTATCGACGTTTACTTGGGAGACTCTCCATCTGCGCACAAACTGTCATTACGAATGGGATTACGTAATTATCCTGTTAGGGTCTTAAATTAAGCAGGCTGTCAAAAACCGGCCAATATATTTTAAAACCCGGCTATATGGCCGGGCTTTTGTTTTCGAATAAACAACAAGATCCAAAAATTATTTTTCTCCAAAAACCACAATTACTGAAAGTACAACCGGCAGTATAAGCAGAACGGAAGTCCAGAACGAAACGAGTTTAAGACACCCCGCCAATGCAAAACCGAAAACGACAATTTTCATCCAGGCATCGGCTTTGTATTTTTTTCTGCGGATAAGCCAATAAGAGAGCACAGTCAGTACCACACAGGCAATGCAGAAAAACAGAAAGACGACTGCAAATATAAGGATCAGGACAGAAACACTTACACTGAGTGCGCCTGCGATCACGCTTAGATCCGCCCCGTCTATTATCCATCCGGTTACGCTTTTTGACATGTGTCCAAAAGCCGCGGAGACGAAGAAAAGACGCAGATCTGCGAGTATCAGAAAAATCGTATAAACCGCCATCAAAACGGTAGAAACTATAGACAGGTTTTTCATTTTTATAATCCGCCTTTCTGCGAAAGACACCAATGCATCAGGAAACATTTTGGCGGACTTTCGCTAATCTATGGTTATCCTTATTTTAAACCAGTTCTGGTGTAAGTTGCAAATACTTTGATCAAACTCAACCTTTTTCGAATGCAAAAAACCCCGGAAAAGATCCGGGGGAAGAACATCTACAGTAATCCGGGGCAGATACCCCGGGTAATATTATGAGGCAAAAAAGAAATTTCCGCGGACATAATATCCGCCGCTCTCGCAGTTGCCTCCAAGGGAATCGAGATACTGTTTTCCATTTTTACTTTCAGAAACATAGATATACGAACATTTCTTTGCCAAACCGTTCAGCTCGGCAACAGTCTTATAATCATCAGCCAGGACGAGTCCGGCTCCAAGGAGTTCGGCTTTCCTTTTGGCAAGATCATAAAGTTTTCGGTAGATCATGGCTGCTTTTTTACCAGAAAATCCGTTTTTGTAACATCTTTCCAGGAACACAACCAGATTCTCTTTATTTTCAGGAGTATCTTCTGCTACATCCTCAAAATGCAAATCCTTGTCTCCTTCATCTGACAGCTTGGTAAGCCTCAGGATAGCTCTTCCGATGATCTCATCCTCTTCCATAACATAGATGACCTTTTTATTCGCGTCAAATGTAGAAAGAAGACACTCATTGTAAGCCCCATCCCTGTAGTTCATACAGGTTCTTTCCGGCAATACTCCGATGTTCATGCAGCTTGCAAAATCTGTATATTCTCCTGTTTTTACCTTACCGTCCACAAGCGTGATGTTTTCTCTCCAGGCATTTTCCTGCTCCGGTGTTATTGAGTATCCGATCTCTTTGTGGAGATCCTTATACTTTACCTCGTCCAGCAACCCATAAACAGCAGCTTTTGCAAGAAGAAGGATATTTTCTGTCTGTTGTCCGCAGTTGCTTTCATAATAATCATGTACAATAGAAGCACATCCGTCCAGACAGAAGGAAGTAAAGGTATCCTGGTGCTCTTTGGGGATCTCGATCTGTTCTTTCAGCCAGCTGCTGTCCGTATCCAGATCGGTGAACGCTTTTTTAAATGCATTCAGTCCCACCTCAAACAGTTCCGGCTTCCGGTTGCGGAGAATCGTTTTTACATCCTGCCCTGTCTTTGCTGAATTGGCAACAGAAGAAACTCTTTCATCTGTCTGTTCCAACTCCATCAATAAGAACAAATCTGATTTTGAGGCATCCTTGATACCCCTGCGGGTACAATAATCCTCAAAGGATTCGTTGGACAGAGCCGCTGCTATAGCTGCAGGATCCCTGTTTTCTTTCAGGGAACCAAAACGAAAGATCTGGCGGATACGGCGGAGTTTTTCATCCACACGCATATCCAGTTTTGCATAAGTTTTCCTGATCCATTCCGGCTGTCCGCAGACGGCCAGAAGTTCCTGAAAGGTATAAGTCCCGCTAAGTCCATGGAAGTCCATAGTATTATATGTATAGAGCCATCCAACTTCATTGTCTTTCTTTAATAAAGTCAAAATGTCTTGTTTCTGAAGCGTGTTCAGGTTGAGAAGCTTACGGAAATGTTGATCAAAAAGGATCGATGCATACGGCATCTGCAGAAATAGATCCAGATCATCTTCCATCAGCCGCAGAAAACTTTTTTTATGTCCTACAATAGCTTCGTAAATCAGTTCCAGAATAGCCTCTTCATTGGCTTTTCCTGCCACCTGATAAATAAGTTTTGTATACCGGTTCCCAGTGCAGACGGAAAGAAATCCAGCCCTCCAGAATACCGATTTTCCGGCATCATAAGGATCCATGTCAGCCAGGTTATTCAGGTAACCAGAAAGAAGTTTCTGGTCGAATTCTATATAAGAAGCATTTTCAAAATATCTTTCATAGACACCACTTCTTATCCTTACATTAGGATCTAGTTTTGACAGCTTTTCTGCAAGCAGATCCATGGTTTTCCCAACAATCTCCGCGGCAGATGAATAATCCCTGACATCTGGCAGAGATACACTTTTTGCATATCTTCCTGCATGGTCATAGATTTCCATTGCCCCAGGGCAGTTAAGGATGTCAATAAATAGCTGTATCCGCTTAGATTCCCTGCGAGCATCCCAAGAATCCGGAAGTGCATCCAAAATGTAGAATTTTTCCAGGATGTGCTCAAATTCTTTTTTTTCAGAAAGATCACATTCCTGAAGAACTGATTCTGCCAGTTCCGGGCAGGTTAACACCCTGTTAAACAGGTTCTTTTTTCCATTTGCCAGCAGATCATAGTATATCCGCATGTATTTGCTTTTTTCCTGAGCTCCTACTGTTTTCACACAGTCAGCCAGTATTCCAGGATCGTACGGGATATGTTCCATAAAAAAGTAAGAAAGTAAAACTATTTCCTCCTTACCCAGACTGTTCTTTCCCTCATCTTCAAAAAGGTTGATCGTTTTTACAGCTTCTGCATGGTTTAGAATTTCTTTTGAAATGGAATCAAAAACATTAACCATGATACCATACGATGTATAAAAAAAACTTGGTGCCGTAAGCATAAGCTGGAGTTCTTTCAGATTTAAAACGGCTTCTGTCTTATTACTTACATTTTCTAAAGCAGCCGTAGAAAGACAATTTTTTTCGACAAGATCTAACAGTTCCAGGTTTTCGCTCATGTTTTCTAAGTAATTCATTATGATTCCTCCTTAAGCAGTCCCAGCTTATCCATCAGGACTGGTTTTGTAATATAGTTGTTTTCGTAGCAGTCCAAGAAAAACTTCATTAATTTACAGATCACTTTCTTATTCGTTAAGATTTTTTTATGATCAAACTGCTCTTTGTATACTTCCAGGGAAGCAAGCGTCTGCTCTCTCCTTGAAAAAACAAAGGTCGGAACAGCACCTGCGTATATCTCAATAGCTTCATTTGCAGAAAGTCCGTGGAATTTTGCCTCCAGGGAAGCTTTCTGTGCTTCTACTTCTTTTGCTTCCTGTTCCCGTCTTTCCTTCTCTTTCTGTTCTTCTTTCTGTTTCTGAATCTTTTGATAAGCCTCTTCGGAAAGAAAATCCCGGTCAAGAGCGTCCTGATATACAAAATCGCGCTGTTTTAAAATCCGATACCACTCCTGGGAAATTTCTTCCCCGAGAATGAGCCTTGTTTCCGTATTTACGATTAATCCTGCCATCAAAAGATCAAGCCTACAGATAGAAGGGATACGGACACAGAGTTCACACATAAGTCCCAGCAGAAGTTTCTTTTCTTCCGATGAAAAACGCTGGAAGCAGGTGTCGGTCGACTTATTTGCATAAGCCAGACTTACCATCCAGCTGTCCTTGACAGCTGTTTTTAAAAATTCAGCTTCCTCGGAAGTAAACTGCCAGTTTCTGTCCTCGCAGAACCTCTGCAGAAAAGCAAGCTGGAAAGGATATTCCATGTTTCTTAAATACTTTGCAGCATCACAGCTGTTCTCTTTGTAATATCTGTCCATGTCCAGAAAGCCGGAAATAAACAGCGGGTCAAGAAATCCTGTTCTGAAGAAACCTGGATGCTGGTAAATAAATTCCTTTACATCTTTCTGGAAGATTTCCTTTAATACTTCCTGCTTTTCTTCCAGGTTTTCACAGTCCTTGATCACTTCTGCATAGATCTGTTTGTTCCGGTCAGCTCCTGTTGAGATATATATGTTAAAGGAGACCCCCTGGGGATTCAGATACGCCATCAGGCCTTTCAGCCAAAGCACATCCCCCATAACCGAAAGATCATGGTTTTTACAGATGTTCCTCCATTTGAGGACATTACCCATGCTGTTATGGGAAGCATTTCCGCTTCCATCCAATCGTCTGGTTAACAGATCAAACAAAAGGTAGGAATTTTGGATAACAGGGATCTCTGCTGAAAATCCTTCCAGATAGAATTCCCTTGTAAGATTTTCCCCATCGATCTTTCTGGGCATTTCCTTCTCAATCATTTTTTCAATAACTGGCTTGATCGTGATCTCTTCTTTCTGTACAAACAAAGACTGGAACCAGCGTTTCTTTAATCTCCACCATTTGATTATGGAATTATAGGTATACGGAGTTTGATCCTTAATAAGCCAGATCCCGCAGTTCAGATTAAGGATATCCATTTCGGAAAATCCCATCTGTTCCAGGACTTTTTTGGAAGATCTGCCTACTGGTTCTGAATAAAGATCTTTTAAGGCAACAAGCAGTCCGGTCAAACCCAACCGTTTATAATCCTCGTCAGATTTAAACCTGGAATCATGGCATACCAGCCTGAAAGCAAATTTGATCAGATGGATAAACAGATCGGCATCTTTTACGGCATCCAGTCTGTTCAGTGCCTTTAATTCTCCATCCATGGAAAGGACGATATCCTTTGCAAGGGAATAGTCCGCAGCTCCAAAAAGTCTGTCAGATGTCATCCAGTCAAGGAATCCGGCGGTTGTTTCCAGCGGAGTTTTACTGACAGCTGTCAGGCTCTGTTCTCTGCTGCTCTTTTCATAAAGATAAAGCTCGTACAGCAGATACAGGTTATCTCCTGCTTTTTTCTTTGTCCTCTTTATAAAGTCTTCCAACTGGGTTCCGACGAACATCTCTTCCATCTGCTTTGCTAACAGAGTCTTCTTCATCCACAGTACGACCTCCATGGCAGAGATATAATCGTCATTGGATGAATATCCGTACTGTTCCATACGCTCCAGTACCTCGCCAGGGTATCTGAAATGCTTTTTCAGTTCCAGATACTCAGAACTGTTACTGTAAGCTGTTTTTCCGAGAGCTACATAGACAAGGTCTCTCATTCCTCTGTAGATAGTATCATTCATTTTTACATTCTCCTTTCGTTTTTGATACGGAAAGAAAATGAAGAACGGTGAAACAAAATAAAAAAGTGAATTCGAATTCACTTTTTCGTATTTCAAATTATATTACTTATGAGAGTCGGTTTAATTAATATGATAAAAAGACGAAATTATATGCGCAAAAAAAAGACATCCGCGGTTAATTCCGAACCCCGCGGATGCCCAAAAACGAAAGACAAAAAATGAATGGTATGAACAGCTGTCTTTGCTGTTCATGATGTAAGTATACGGTGTTTCCAGGTTTGTTTTTTCTGGTACGAAAAAAAGTGCCTGAAAACCTGTCAGCCACAACAAAATCTGCTGAATTTAAAATAAATAGCCGAAATACAGACCTGCCGAATCATTCAGGAGCTGAAAATATGTAATTTTTATTTTTCCATATTCTTTTTCACTTTGGGGAAAAGGAGGTTTTTAAAATGAAAAGTAAGATATTAAGAAAACTGTGTGTGTATGCGGTTTCTGCATCCATGATGCTCCCGGCTGCGGTTCCGGTTGCAGCTGCTAAAGCCCCGGTTGTATCCCAGGTCAAAGATCCATTTATACTGCATGGGTTAAACTACATTACCGCCTACTTATACGAAGGCGATTCTCTTCAGCTGAGATCAACTGTCCCGAGCTCAAAGCTTAACAGAATTTCCGGAAGCTACAGATGGGTATCCAACAATCCCAGAACTGTCAGCGTTTCCTCGAATGGAAGAATCACAGCGAAAAAGTGTACATCCTCGTCTATAGGAAAAGCGATCATTACCTTGAAAAAAGGAAACTGGGAGATTTCTAAATGTATGGTAATGGTTAAGCCGCGGATACAGTTCTCAACAAGGACCAGAACCGCAAAGAAAGGTACTACCTTGAAAATTCAGGTTCCGGATGAACCAATTTCCGTTTCCTGCAGTAGCAGCAAAGTGACGTTCGACCTCGATAAAAACTATATTAAGATCAAGTGTCTGAAAAAAGGCACAGCCACGATCACACTTACGGTAAATAAAAACGGGACATACAAAGACGAATACCACACCAAAAAAACATACAGATTCAATTGGCAAATTGTTAATGCTTAAAAATTCAGCTTGACTAATTGTATCCTGACTCTCACCCTTTGCCTTTCGTACCGCTTTAGCCAATGTACTCTTTCCTGCACCATTTCTCCCATAAAGCAAAGTCCCTTTAACTGGCTTAACCTTATTTCCCTCATGAGGATCTAATAATAATATATTCGTTACTTCATCAAAATTAGCACCACATAATCTTATGCCTGCAATATCTCTTAACATTTAAAATCCCCCTTTAAATTTTACATTTTCATTCAAATACCATATTCTACCTTCTCTGTCGATATCATCTGTTTCTAACTCATTTGATTAATATAAAACTAAGAATATGCATGACGCCGCAAAAGGCTTTCCCCTTGTCCGAAATCTATGATTTTGCTATATCCATGGATTGGGATTTTTCAAATCCGGGAACAGCACCGCAGGTCGCACGATACAGGTAGATGCAGTCACCTGTATAGAAGTGCGCTCTTAGCTTCGCTAAGAGAATTATATTTCCGTTTCACCACATATTTTTTTGAGTGCTACAAGTGAAAAAGTCTCTTTAATCAAATGTTTTATTTCTCTTGCATTTGATTGAGTAACTGCACCTTCCTTTATTTTGTCGAACAGCTCTCTGTCTTCGATATCATAATCTTTCTTTAACCTTTCTATTTCCCTCTCCGCAATTTTTTCTTTTGCCATATCTGGTAAATCATCAAATTTAATAATTGAGTCAAAACGGTTATATATAGGCAATCCCAGATGTTCTTTTATCTCATCAATTGTTTTGTAATTTGAAGTACACACAATAATTGCCTTATTTACTACCACTTTGTAATTATGATCTTCATAAATCCCCTCATCAAATAATTGATAAAATGCACTATGAAATACAGATAAAGCTTTATCAAACTCATCAAACAGCAGTACATTTGTTTCTCTAGCCAAAAGATCTTGTGCAAAGCTTTTCTCGTTATATCTTCCACCAAAAATGTAATTGGCTGACTCATTATTCTGATACATAGAGAACTGCTTTCTTAATAATTTTCCACCCATCAATTCTGCCATATACTGTGCTGATTCCGTCTTTCCAAGCCCCGAATCTCCATATAACAATATTACAACAGGCTTACTCTGCTTACCATCTACCAAAGGATATATTGCCTGAAGCAATTTCTTTTTTGCTCTTTCCTGACCAATTACTCTTTCACTATATTGGCTGTTAAATGTTTGTATCATTTCCTTTGAAACTTCCAAATATGGCTGTTGTGTTTCATGAATAATACTTTTATCAAATGTTCGATATATCTGCTCCCGAATATTTTTCGGTGGATTTTGAATGTACATATTTGTTATGGACATTTGGAAAATAAAATTTATAAAGTTTATAATTACATGTTCCTGAACACTACAGTACTCATCTGCATGAATAACAAAATCTTGCACTCTCGGTTTCTTCTTTTTCTTAAGCTTTGGTTCTGGCTGCCCTGGAATGTTAACAAACACATCCATTTTTTTATTACCATCATCAAGTTTCGCTGCCATTTCACTAAGATTTCTTGCACTTTTCGGAACAATTTTTTCAAAAGCAGAATCAGATCCTACAAAAATTTCAATCTTCTTCACGTACCACACCTGCCAATACTATATCATAAACATCTAATTCTTTTTCTTCTTCAGCAACAGACTTTTCTCCCTCAACAATTTCTTCTGCTGTAGTCTTGTCTTCTGCTGGTTGAAAATCAAACTCTTTATCAATTGATAAATGATTTTCGCCACAAGTTCCAACCTTTATTCCGAAATATGTCAGCTTCATTTTGCTCAAATCGACAAGGTTATAATTGTTTTTAAATGCTTGAAGGTTAAATCTCAATATGCTTTTCCGCTCTTTCTCTGTCTTTAAAAGCATATCATAATAACCCCGTTCACCTAATATTGCCTCATTTAATTTTTCCATATCTATTGGTATTTCTTCTTTAGGCACAATTGTCAAATATGAACTGAGCATTTTATATAATGTCACAGAATTTTCTGGAGCATAAACACCACTATTCTCGAATTTTTTTACGTGTTCATCTTTGGAGGCTGCCTGTATATAATCTGTAAGCAACGTATTTTTTATTGTTTTGTCAAAAGCACTGGTCAGCTCAGCGGAAGCACTGGCATCAACCTTTCCCTGAAATGTTGCTTTAATATAATTCAAAATATTAAAGCCACTTTTGGCCTGAGCTTCAATTTCAGCAACTATTTTAGCTATTTTTTCTTTATTTTCCTGTGTTGACCAATCAAGCCGTCCTCCATTGGTAACATCAACATAATCCTGTGCAGCAGCTTCATCAAAATATACTATTTTTAGAAACTCTGTTTTCTCAATGTTATTATTTTTCAACTTTTCTGCTCCTTACTATTTCTGTTCCTCGCACAATTTCTGATACCTTTGCATCAGTTCTGCAACACAGGCAGCTTCGCTTTTATAGGCTTCACTGCCTTTTGTGAATCCGTATGCCTGCATGACTGCCATATCATTCTGGTGATGTGCTTTTCGCAGTTCCGGCGGCATAGTCAATTCATCATAAAGATCTGCTAGACTGCTGTCCGGATATAATGCTCTGGCATCAAGAATTGCCTGTGCAGTCTGTTCAATTTTTTGCCGTTGTTGAGTGCTCGGCTCAGGCCATGGGAAATTATTGTAAACAATGTCTTTAGAATAACGATAATCACTTTTTAATCGACCACAGACAACACGCATCCACGCCATATGTACATTAGATGTGAGCACTCCAAAATGATAGAGTGTTGCATCTGGAATAATTTTCACAAGATTACTACAAAAAATATTAGGTGTAAAAAATCCCATCGGAACATATCGTCTTCTCTGAGATGAAACTTCAGGAATAACTATATACTGTCCTTTTGGCATATTTTCCACATGAAACCTTGTTGGTCTTTCAGCTAATTTTACAGTTCCAGCACTTGTACTTTGCAGACGATATTCTTTTACTTCTCTTACTCTTTCCATACACAATGGAAGTTTTCTTAATTCAGCAGGACTACACTCACCTAGCCAAAGACAATATCTCGGTGACCTATTAATAAATTCTTTTGATCCATACCACGGGCGAAAATATTTTTTTGCTTCAGGTTCTTTTTTTATGAACTCTTCCATTTCCTCTTTTTCAAAAAGATAATATCCACCATCAATTGGCTTATTTCCAATTCCAATTTCTGGAATATTGCAGATAGGCTTGTTTCTGCTCTCAACATATACATTCGCTGCATCCAAAAGATAACCATTGATGTTTTTTGCAATTTGATATCTTTCATCTATAAATATTTTCTTTGGTTTATTATAAGGTGCAATAATAAATCCAATGATCACACAATGCACATGGGCCTTTATCTTTGCTTCACTATCCCACTGAAATGTTCGATATGCAAAATCAATATGCACGTCATTTTCCAATAGTGGTTTCCACAAATTAGCAACGCTTTCTCCTTGGGAAACAGAATTTGTCGAAACCAATGCGGCTCGTATTGATGTATTCTTCATAAAATCTGCGCATTTCTTATACCAGCAACAAACGTAATCCATATTTCCTACATTTTTCCAGCCCTGAAAAATTTCTTTCACATCATCTTTCTGTTCAGAACTCATTACTCTAGCACCCACAAACGGAGGATTTCCCATAATATAGGAAACCTGATATTTTGGTACAACACTCTCCCAGTCAATCTGCAAAGAATTTCCTTCCACAATAAACGCATTAGTTATCAATGGTAGAAAATCCAGATTCATATGAACGATGTTTTCTGTCTCTTTCATCATCTGTAATTCTGCGATCCACAGTGCTGTCTTTGCAACTGTGACAGCAAAATCATTTATCTCGATTCCATAAAACTGATCAATAGAAACATGGATTGGAGAAGACTCATCAAAACCAAAAGTAATCTGTCCTCTCTGCAATTCTTTTATGACTTCATTCTCCAATCGACGGATACTGATATATGTCTCTGTAAGGAAATTTCCACTTCCAGATGCAGGATCAAGCCAGCTAAGATTTGCCAGCTTCGTCTGGAAGTCTCTCAGCTTTTTATCTTTTGTTCTCTGAACCGTTATCTGCTGAATTTCTTTCAGTTCATTTTTCAAATCATCCAGAAACAGTGGATCAATGACTTTATGAATATTTTCAATGCTGGTGTAGTGCATACCGCCAGAGCGTCTTGTCTCAGGATTCAACGTACTCTCAAACACAGCGCCAAATATAGTCGGACTGATTTCTGACCAGTCAAAATCTGCTGATGCTTTCTCTAACAATAAATTCCTGATTTCATCTGTAAACGGTGGAATCTCAATATCTTCATTTGCAAAAAGTCCACCATTCACATACGGAAAAGCTGCAAGCTGCGGGTTATCATCTTTCAGATAAGGATCTCTGTCCTCCGGCTTTGTATCAAGAATCTGGAAAAGTTCGATCATCGCTTTTCTCATTTTTCTTGCATCAAACTCTTCCAGATAATCATGAAACATGCCATGCTGGCCAAAAATACCCGCATCCTCTGCATAAAGACAGAACACCATCCTAACACAAAGGATATTCAGGCTTTTCATTGCACGCTCTGTTGTTGAATCGACATATTGTTTTGCCAATGCATCATACAGTAGCCCTACAATTTCACCTGCGGCAATGGAAACTTCCATTTCTCTCTGAAGATTTGTATTTCCCTCATCCACAAGGAATTGTAAACGATAGTATTCTTTTTCCAGATTCTCCAACTGGATAATCTCCGGATCACCGCCCGGCTTTTCCATGTCATAAATATAGAATGACTGGAAATTACTGGTAACAATCCATCTTGGTCTTTTTGAATACGGCAATTCAGAAGAATATCTTTTTGCCTGTTCAAAGGGTGTCAGCATAGAGCCATCAGACTGCCGGATAGCAGCCGTCAGGCTCTTGTTGATACTTTTCTGTTCAATCATGACATGAGTTTTCTCAATATACCCGTCAATAAAACTGGTGTGATCAAGATGTACCTGATCCTCAAAGGAAATAAACTGTGATATTTCAGTTACGCCAAATACCGTTGTCAGAAGCTCCACCCAGAAAATCTGGCTATCTCCCTTTTCATATCCACGGTCTTTCCAGTTTTTTGCAAATGCTTTCGCTGCTGCTCTTTGTTGTGCATCTATCATTGTGGCACCCTCCTGTTACTTTTCATCTGTAAACTCCATCATCTCATCAACGGTGCAGTCCAGTTTCTTGCAGATTTTCTCAATCGTTTCCATTGAGACATACTGATTTTTTCCCATTCGAGCAAGAATATTACCACTGATCCCGGTGAGGTACTGCATCTCTATCCGCTTCATAT
>ERZ1673740.1813-NODE-1813-length-14263-cov-66.268159_pt1 | contig 14263 bp, 8 predicted proteins | sample MGYA00580221_ERZ1673740 | MGnify/ENA primary metagenome ERZ1673740 (study PRJEB41218, sample SAMN15661786) | gut metagenome | host: Homo sapiens | place: Canada: London | collected 2015-08-20/2019-03-30 | study: EMG produced TPA metagenomics assembly of...
CCGCTGTAAGGCTGTAAACCTGCTCATACAATGGATCTACGGTATCGTTCATCATTTGCTGGGCTTTGATGCTGTCTTCATTGTCCGTGGAAGCGCCGATCTCCATCGCTTGGGCTTCTGCATCCCAGTACTGCTGAACAAGTGTGTTCACCTGCTCATAGAGATCTTTCTCAGTGCCTGTCACACAGGTGTTCGCAACTATAGCCCAGTAATCATCAAACTTCTGTTTCTTTTCATCATGTATCTGTTTCATGGTTGCGATCATATCAGTATCATTGTAACCAATCACACCGCGCGCTGCTGATCTCGCATCTGCAAAAACGATCATTGCCTTTCCGATATCACCCTGCGAAAAACCATAATTAGTAAGTGCATGTTTATGCTGCGTAGATATAATAAGCATCATAATTGCTCCAATAACACCTGCAATGGATGCAAGCAGTGTAACGACTGTGAAACATTTTTTCAGCCGTTCCTGAATTTTTAGATTCTTAGTACATAATCTTTTCCTCCTGTTTGTGCGCTTTATTTACTATGTCTGTCAGGTATTGTCATCGATAAGCTGCTTTATCCCCTGCTGCTCGGACTGTGGCATCAGCTTTGAAACCTCAAACATCACGATCAGCTGCTTATCATAGGATGCCACATCATTAAAGCAGCTCTGATTGGCATTCATGATCGTCGGCATCGGAATCACCTGTTTTTCATTTACATCAATGATCTCACGGACACTCTCTACTTCAAGACCAATCTTCATGCCATTCATACTTGCCACAATAACATTTTTTATATCCTGTTTTGGATATCCGAAATAGTCAGCAAGATTACATATCGGAACGATATCACCATGCAGATTCACGATTCCTTCGATATGCGCAGGTGCATTTGGAACACCTACCACACTCATTCTGGTTTCAATCGACTCGACATCATCCACCGGTATTCCAAACCGGACATTATTGAGCATAAACGTCAGTAATTGCATTCTCTCACCTTCTTTGCTGTATTTTTGCCTATAAAAAACCATCTTGTGGTTATTGTACCATTTTAGTAAAATATGTAAACTATTTTTTTATACTTTTTTTAATTTTTTGACAAATATATTTCATTCATGCTACGATAACACCATCTGCTGACTGTTTTTACAGTCACTTATTAATAATATGAAAGGACTTACAGACTATGGATAATAGAATTGTTGACCTGCATGTACATTCCACAGAATCAGATGGAACCTTTACCCCCACTGAGGTGATCGCAGAAGCCAAAAATGCCGGTCTTTCCGCTATCGCCCTGACTGACCATGATACCGCCACAGGTATAAGAAAAGCTATGGGTGCCGCAAAGGAAGCCGGTATCGAGCTGATCCCGGGCATTGAACTTTCCACCGCTTACACATTTCCGGGGAAAAAACAGGAAAAGGAAATCCACATCGTTGGTCTCTACATTAACCCGGATGACCCGGAACTCTTAAAAATGACTGCTGAATTCCGCGAATGCCGGGATAAACGCAATGAAAAAATGATCGCTGCCCTGCAGGAAGAAGGATTTCCAATTACTATGGAAGCCCTTCTGGCAGAGAATACGGACAGTGTCATTACGCGTGCAAACATCGCACGTTTCCTTTATGAACATGGATGGATCAAATCCGTTTCCGAAGCCTTCGACAAATACATCGGCGATGGCTGCCGCTGCTATGTCGGACGTTTTAAAGTATCTCCCATGGAAGCCGTTTCCCTTATCAAAAGAACCGGAGGGATTGCCATCCTTGCACACCCGCTGCTTTATCATCTGGGTGTAGAACAGCTGCAGCTGCTGATTGATGACTTAAAAGCTGTGGGACTTGATGGCATCGAGGCAATCTACTCTACCTATACCACCGGGGAAGAACAGCTTGTCAAACGCATTGCAAAAGAAAACGACCTGCTTATCAGCGGCGGTTCTGATTTCCATGGTGAAAACAAACCTGCCATAAAGCTCGGAACCGGACGTGGGCATCTTTATATTCCATATTCTGTCCTGACCGATATCAAAGCGCGCGCCGGGAAGTAACACCATTTCACGGATTGCAAAAAATGTCTGTCCTATAAAATAAATTTCTCGATCACCTCGGCAATGGCGTCATGATTATTGTCATTTACTGTGACATAATCCGCTGCCGCCTTTGCTTTTTCGGTGGCATTCTTCACTGCGACCCCGATACAGGCCGTCTTTATCATCGGCACATCATTATCCTCATCCCCGACTGCAACCGTCGCATCCATCGGCATATTAAGGATCTTTGTCAGTTCTAAAATACCGGTTGCCTTGCTCGTATTTTTCGGACTGTACTCTAAATACTGACTGCTGGAAAAAAAGCTGTTACATTTTCCCTTTTCCCAGTTCAGATTTTTCTTTTGAAAACGCTCTAACTTGTCTCTCTGATCTAATGAGATCAGCATAACCTTCTGTGGTTCTTCCTCTAAAGCATCCAGGATATTTGGTGATATCTTATAAGAAATACGCGCCTGTTTCACATAGTAATCCAGTTCTTTCGTATGCTTTGTGGTAATAAGATCCGTACTGTTATATGTCTGCACATACAGGCCCGCACGTTTTGCCTTATCAAAAAGTTCCTGCACAATCTCAATCGGCAGCGAACGCTTTAACAGTACACGGTCTGCTGCGCAGTCATAAAGTACTGCGCCATTAAATGCGATCATATAGCAGCCCGGTGTGTTTAACCCCAGTTCTCTTGCAACTTCTCTTGCTGTTTCAACCGGTCTTCCGGTTGCAAGTGCTATGTAATGCCCCGCCTCTAACATTCTGTGGATAGCCTCACGGTTTTTTTGCGTGATGCTTTTATCATCACACAATAATGTGGCATCCAGATCCACACATAAAATTTTGTGATTCATAAACCTCTCCCCTTCTTATCGGTAAAATACTGCTATTCTGCAGGTTCCGCCGGAATAAATACCCGTTCCCGGTACACATGATCCTGTTTCGGAACTGCTGCAACCGCTTCCTCACAGAACTGCATCTGTGAATTGACTAAAACTTTTCCTCTTTTATCAATTTTCTCATAATTTCCATCTGATTTCAAGAGATGAGCCTTTGTATTATCAGATAATTCAACTTCGAGAATGTGTTTTGCAGATTTTTTTGCCTCATCATCCAGAACAGGGAACAATATTTCAACACGGCGGTCCAAGTTACGCGGCATCCAGTCCGCACTTCCCATATACACCTCGTCTGCCCCGTTATTCTCAAACCAGAAAATTCTGCTGTGCTCTAAAAAATTTCCGACAATCGAGCGCACTTCTATATTTTCACTCACACCCTTGATGCCAACTTTTAAGCAACAGATACCACGCACGATCAGCTGAATTTTTACCCCTGCTGCCGATGCCTCATAAAGTGCCGCAATGATCCCCGGGTCACAGAGCGAATTCATTTTCGCGACAATGCGTGCCGGCTGTCCGCATTTCGCATGTGCTGTCTCTCTGCCGATCAGTTTCATAAATTTATTACGAAGCCAGATCGGTGCCAGGGAAAGTTCATTCCAGGAAAGCGGCTCGGAATAACCGGACAGCATGTTAAATACCGCTGTCGCATCTTCGCCGATCGCCTCGTTACAGGTAAAAATTCCACAGTCAGTATATAATTTTGCCGTCGAATCGTTATAGTTTCCGGTTCCAAGATGAACATATCTGCGGATACCGTCCTCCTCCCTGCGGACAACAAGCGCAATCTTACTGTGCGTTTTCAGACCCACCAGTCCATAGATAACATGGCAGCCTGCCTGCTCAAGTTTTTTTGCCCAGACGATGTTATTCTCCTCATCAAAACGTGCTTTTAACTCCACTAAAACCGATACCTGTTTACCATTTTCTGCCGCCTGTGCCAAAGATGCAATGATCGGCGAATTGCCGCTGACACGGTAAAGTGTCTGTTTGATTGCAAGAACATCCGGGTCTGATGCCGCCTGACGGATAAAATCAACGACCGGATCAAAGGTCTGATAAGGATGATGTAAGAAGATATCGCCCTTCCGGATCAATTCAAAGATATTTTCTCCCGGTTCGATCTTTGGATTTTTCTGCGGCGTATACGGTTTATAGCGCAGATGATCACAGCCGGGAAGTCCATACATTTTCATCAGAAATGTCAGATCGATCGGCCCCTGGATACAGAAGATATCTTCTTCTGCAACTTTCAGTTCATCCTTTAAGAAACGCAGCAGGCGTTTGTCAATTCCACTCTCCACCTCAAGACGGATCACTTCTCCCCACTGTCTCATTTTTAACTGTTTCTGGATCTCTTTTAACAGATCCTCCGCCTCGTCCTCATCGATCGTCAGATCGGCATTCCGCATGATACGGTACGGATAAGCACAGAGCACTTCATAATTTAAAAACAGTTTGTCAATATTTTTCTCGATGATCTGCTCTAACAGAATAAAACATTTTGCATTTTCTTCCTCTGACGGGATCTGTACCAGTCTCGGAAGGACCCCCGGAACCTGTACCGTTGCAAAATCCAGTTCCTGTTTTTCGCTCTTTGTATTCTTTTTAGAAAGAAGTGCCGCAATATTTAACGTCTTATTGCGGATCAGCGGAAACGGACGCGATGCATCTACCGCCATCGGTGTCAGTACCGGATAGACATTTTCCTCAAAATAACGGTCCACAAACTTTTTCTGTTCCTCAGTCAGATCTTCAAACGCATCTATAATATGGATCTGTTCTTTCTTAAGTAACGGAAGCAGCGACCTGTTATAAGTGTTGTACTGCAGATCTACCATCTCCCTTGTTTTTTCGTTGATGGCAGCAAGCTGTTCTGAAGCCGTCATTCCGGCAATGTCTTTCTTCTTATAGTTAGCATGTACCATATCTTTTAAGGAAGCAACACGCACCATGTAAAATTCATCCAGATTTGAGGAAGTGATACTGACAAATTTCAGGCGTTCCAAAAGCGGGATACTCTTATCGCGTGCTTCATTTAATACGCGGTTATCAAATTTTAACCAGCTTAATTCTCTGTTTTCGTAATACTGTGGATTTTTAAAATCTTTTTCTTTTTCCATAGTGTCCTCCATTTAATACACACGTTTCTCCTTTACCACCGGTTTTATGCTGAATATGTTTTCAAAGTAAGAAACCTTCGCATCAAACAGTGCTTTTTCCAGTGCGATATCATCATCTGTCTCGATTGTGATCACCAGTTCTTTTCCTTTTACTGCTGCACGCACATTTTTGAATTTCTGCTTATGGCTGCGGTCCATCGCATTGGATACGCGTAAAATTGCAGAAAGTTTTGCAATGACAACATAACTCTCACGGCTGATATCACTCTCAAAATCTTCATAGGCCGGCAGCGGATAGGTATTGTATAAAACCGTATACGCCACGATCTCACGTTCCATATGTGTAAGACCGATGATTTCCGACGCCATAATAATGTCATAGGAACACAGCGGTCCGTTTGCAAGACTGATATACTTTCCGCAGTCATGCAGGATTGCTGCCACCTGAAGTAAAAGCCGCTCCCTCTTTCCCAGTCCATGGATTTTTTTCATTGTGTCAAAAATCAGCGTTGCCATCTGTGTCAGTGCATCAATATGCGGTGAGTAGCTCATATAGCGGGCGGACAGATTCCTTGCAGCCGAGATGACATCTGCATCAAAATCATGGACCGGTTTGCATAGCTTATGCTTCTGTGCATAATCATATGCAATACCATCGCTCACAATGACACCCGGTGCCCAGATTTTTTCGGCTTTCATTTTGCGCGCCATGCATTTAAAAATGATCATGTACGGAATGATCAGGGAATCATTTTCATTTGATAAATTTAATTCTTCCGAAATCTGTTCCACAGTCTTTTTGTCAAGATCATCCAGAAATGCCAGAAAATCATTGGTTTCCATCAGATTTTCATGTTTCTTCCCGGTGACTTTTCCGGCAACCTCCATGATATAATCTCCGATTATGATCAGATTCTTCACTTTCACCTGTTCCGTGAACATTGCCATAAACACATTTAACTCTTTTTCTACCAGTTCTTCAATCTGCAGCTCATACTGCTCTAAGCTGCAGCTTTTTTTTGCAAGCTGTTCCTGCATGCGTATGGTGCCAAGTCCAAGATGCTGTGTCGTAATGACTTTGCCCTTTGAAAAGATTGTGATCTGCATGCCGCCGCCACCGACATCCACGACTGCTGCCCCCGTTTTGATCAGTTCCTCAAACTCACTTCGCATCGCAACCGATTTGTAGCTGATAAAGCGGTGTTCCGAGTTGCTTAAAACATGTACCGTCAGTCCGGTACGGATGCGGATCTGGTCTAAGATGAACAATTCATTGCTCACATCGCGGAGTGCTGCAGCCGCATATGCCTCGTAGCCATCCACCTGATACTCTTTCATGATCTTCGTGAACTGCTCTAACGTGTCACAGAGTGCTTCCACCAGCTCATATCCGATCACACCGCGTGAATACGCATCCCGCCCAAGCTCGATCCTGCTTCTGATATAATCAATTTTGCGGATGTTTTTTCTGGCAGAGATCTCAAAAATTTTCAGGCTCACCTCATAAGAGCCGATATAAATCGCTGCAAATGTATGAATTGCCATATTTTATCCTCCTGCTTCATGCGTACATGTTATTCCTGTTTTCCAAGCAGATAATTAATAAACTGCTGTGCTGTTCTTCCGGAGAGTCCGCCGTGGGCAAGTTCCCATTTATTTGCCTCGGCAAGAAGTGTCTCCTCATCCATGGTGATACCGTTTTTCTCTGCAAGGGATACCACGATATGCTGGAATTCTTTTTTGCCCGGTGCACCAAAATAAATGGAAACGCCAAATCTTGCATACAGAGACAACTTTTCCTGTACGGTATCGGAAGTATGCATGTCCTCTCTCACTTCCTCTTTGTCGGAGAATGTCTCGCGGATCAGATGACGTCTGTTTGAGGTCGCATAGATCAAAACATTGTCCGGTTTCTTCTCAAGTCCTCCCTCGATCACTGCTTTTAAGTATTTATACTCGATCTCAAATTCCTCAAATGACAGATCATCCATATAAATGATAAATTTGTAATTGCGGTTTTTGATCTGTGCAATCACATCATTTAAGTCGCAGAACTGATGCTTGTACACCTCGATCAGACGCAGTCCCCTGTCATAATACTGATTGGCGATTGCCTTAATACTGGTGGACTTTCCTGTTCCTGCATCTCCGTAAAGCAGGCAGTTATTTGCCTCCTTTCCGCGGACAAAGCTCTCTGTATTGTCGATCAGTTTCTGTTTTGCGATCTCATATCCGACCAGATCATCTAATTTTACATGTGCAATGTTTGTGATCGGTACGATCTGTGCTCCATCCTCTTTATGCAGCACACGAAATGCTTTATGTAAGCCTAATTTTCCAACACCAAATTCTCCGTAGAACTCTGTAACAGCATCCTTAAAATCACCTGCATCTGCCGCCTGCTCTAATTTTACTGTCAGTTCACAGATACGGTCACGGATTCTTTTATTAAAAAGCTTTCCGCTGTCGCCTGCACTCTCATAATGAAGCAGTGCATCCATGCAGTCGATCTCATAATCTTTTGCCAGCTCTGTAAAATCAAAATCAAATAAATCTTTCATGATCTTAAAATCATGCAGTGCAATCTGATTGACGGAGCCTTCCATACCACCCCGGATCTCACATCCACGGCTGTATGCGTTCTCGTTATTGACCAGAATAAATGCAATAAAATTATGCCAGAGATTTCCTTTAAATCCATGACTTACTGCAAGTTCGGACAACTGGTTAAAACATTCGTAAAGCAGTGCCTCGATATCCTCTCTGTTATAATATTCATTCTCATAGTTTTCCATGATCCATGCCATGTTATAAAATAATTTTCCATTTTCAAAATTTTTATATAAGATCAGGTTTTTTGTACTTTTCATGTTTTGCTCCATTTCTTCGTGTGCAAATCTTATTTCCACACATTTCTTTCGTTCTAATAATTTCCAAGAATCTTAAGTCCAAGCGTTTCCTCTGCCAGACCTCTTAAGGCATTCTGCACTGCTGCATCATTTAAATTACCCTCAAAGTCGACAAAGAAACGGTACTCCCAGTTTTTCCCCTGTACCGGTCTTGATTCAATGTGGTTCATGTTGATGCCATTGTAAATAAAATGGGACAGCATATGGTAAAGGGAACCACTCTCATGCATACCTTCAAAGCAGATACTGATCTTTTCCGCCTTTGAAGTGAAAACGCGTTTGCCGGATACGATAATAAAACGGGTTGCATTCATCTTATTATCCTGAATACATTCATCCAGCACTTTCAGTCCATAGATATCAGCAGTCAGGCTGCTTGCGATCGCCGCCTTATGTTTTTTGCCGTCCTCTTTTACTTTTTTTGCCGCCATGGCAGTATTTTTCAGACTATGTTTTTCCCATTCCCGGTGGCTCTCAAGATATCTGCCGCACTGCATCAGTGCCTGCGGGTGGGAATAGACATCCGTGATATCGGAAAGTTCTGCATCCGGAAGTCCAAGCAGTGCATGATTGATCTGGATAATCTGCTCCCCGACGATGCAGTTATCGTATTCTACCATCAGGTCATAATTTTCAGATACGATGCCCGCTGAAGAATTCTCAATCGGAAGCACCGCATAATCTGCCTCTCCGTTTTTGATCGCCTCCATGGCATCACGCCAGGTTTCCACATGATAACTGTCCGTCTGCTCTCCAAAGTACTCTCTCAATGCAAGCTGGCTGTACGCACCCTCTGTCCCCTGAAACACAATATGCGCATTGTGATAATCTAAACTTTCCACTTCTGTAAAATCCGGTTTTTCATACATTCCATGCGCTGTCAAAAGCTGATACTGGCGTTTTCTGCTCATCGACATGATCTGCTCAAACAATTCACGGATCCCGTGTTTATTAAAATCTGTTTTGCCAAGTGCTGTCAGCGTTGCAAGTTTTGAATCTTCGCGTTCTTTATCAAATACTTTTTTGCCGGTATTGATCTTATATTCTGCAACACCCGCAGCAATCTCCATTCTCTCCTGATATAAATCTACGATCTGTCTGTCAATGACATCAATCTGGTCTCTTAATTCTTTTAAATCTTTCATGGATTCCACCTTTATTTTTAGTATTACTTCTACTATATTACATTAACGTAGCAAAATCAAGGGCAGAAAAAGTCATATTCCATATGAAAAATATAGTATTCGTGCTCTGAAAATGCTATAATAAACACAGATGAGAAGCAAATCAAACACATTGTCACGTCAGCATAAAATGCTCTCAGAATGGAGGCCTTATGAAAAAAGTTATCACGATTCTCTTAATTATCCTCGTACTCGCCGCCGGTGTCGGTTTTGGTGTCTACCACCACAAATCAAACGAGACAAAATTCAATGACGATTACATAAACGGCAACACGGCTGGCAATCTCTACAATGCCGGCATCTTCTGCACAGCAGCCGACGGCACGATTTATTTTGCAAACCCTTCCGACAGCAGCAAACTATACTCAATGAACAGCGACGGTTCAGACCTTACAAAGATTTCTGATGATGTTGCCACCTTTATCAATGCAGATGACAATTATATTTACTATGTGCGCAACAATCCGGTTTTTACCGAACCGTTTTCATTTTTGACGATCAATACAGACAGTCTCTGCCGGCTTGACCGCAGCAAACATAAAAAGAGCATTCTCCTTGATTCTTCCGCGAGTCTTTACGCCTCTTTAGTCGGAAATAAAATTTATTACCTTCACTATGACGACAAAGACTTTACCACTTTCTATGAAGTCGGCATCGACGGGGCAGACAGTCATCAGGTAGACAAGACACCGTACCGTCCATGCTCCGTCGTCGGACAGTACATTTATTTCAATGGCGTATCAAACGATCACAATATCTGGCGTTTTGACACTGTTACTGACACCTCGGAGCTCGTTCTGAAAGGCAATTATTACATGCCAGCCGTAATCGGTGATACGATCTTTTTCTTGGACAATGAAAACAATTATACACTTGCAAGCACAGATCTCTCCGGCAGTTCGGCCATCACAACACTCAGCGACGACCGCATTGACTGTTATAACATTACAGGAAACTATATTTATTTCCAGCGCAACAGTACAAGCACTCCGGCACTCTGCCGGATGAAAACCGACGGCAGTGATTACACCGTGATTGCAGAAGGCAATTATACCAACATCAATGCGACGGAAACAGATGTCTATTTCAGGGATTTTGCTTCCGGCGTTATGTATAAGACACCGATTGCTGATCCGTCTGATGTTGAGATCTTTAATCCGGGAACTGGTTCTTCTGACAAATGATCCTGCACCGGATCCACAGGTTCATTTTATGTTCAAAAAAACACAGGGGACCTTCCGTTATCCCCTGTGTTTTTTCTATGCAAAATCAAACAGTGAGAGCTGATTGGACTCCGGCATATCACCGAGCAGTCCTAAATCTCCCATCAGATCAATGACCGTCTTAGTTGCCTTTGTTCTCTGTCTGAAATCGTCTCTGGATAAAAATTTTCCATCTTTTGCCGCTTCCGCCACAGCGATCGCAGCATTATCTCCCATACCGTCGATCGTATTTAATGCCGGCATCAGTTTTCCGTCAATGATCTGGAAACGGTCCGGTTTTGCACGGTAAATATCGATCGGTGTGAAATCAAATCCCCGCGCATACATTTCCTGTACAATCTTCATGTCACGGTATACATCCTGTTCCTTCTTGGAAAGCGAATCTTTTCTGCGCTCATAATCTTTCTGGAAATAGGTAAGGCGCTCTCTTCCCTGACACATGATCTCATAGTTGAATCCAGTCGCACGGATTGAGAAATATGCCGCATAATAGGCAAGCGGATAATATACTTTACAGTATGCGATACGCCATGCCATCATAACGTAAGCCGCCGCATGTGCTTTCGGGAACATGTATTTAATCTTTAAACAGGAATCAATGTACCACTCCGGCACGTCATGTGCACGCATCTCTTCTTTCCACTCTTCCTTTAGTCCTTTTCCTTTTCGAACCGACTCCATGATCGTAAAGGACTGCTCACTGTCAAGTCCCATCTGGATCAGATAGATCATGATATCATCTCGCGTACAGATCGCAGTGGAAATCGTTGCCAGTCCCTGTTCGATTAAAGTCTGCGCATTGCCGAGCCAAACGTCTGTACCGTGGGACAGACCGGAGATACGGATCAGATCCGAAAACTCCTGCGGCTTGGCATCGATAACCATCTGCATGGCGAACTCTGTACCAAACTCCGGAATACCGAGACATCCAAGCGGGATCCCGCCGATATCCTCCGGCGTAACACCAAGCGCTGACGTATTTTTAAACAAAGACATGACCGCCTCATCATCAAGCGGGATCGTAACCGGATCGATTCCCGTTAAGTCCTGCAACATACGGATCATGGTCGGATCATCGTGCCCGAGAATATCGAGTTTCAACAGGTTGTGGTCGATCGAGTGGTAATCAAAATGTGTGGTGACTGTCGCAGTCGTCATATCGTTTGCCGGATGCTGTACCGGGGTAAAAGTATTGATCTCCTCTCCCACCGGAAGTACAACGATACCTCCCGGATGCTGTCCGGTCGTTCTGCGGACGCCGACACATCCCTGTACGATACGGTCGATCTCACAGTTTCTCTTGTGGATGCCGCGCTCCTCGTAATAATTCTTGATATAACCAAATGCCGTTTTATCGGCAAGTGTACCGATCGTACCGGCACGGAAGGTCTGTCCGTAACCGAAAATAACCTCACAGTACGCATGCGCTTTACTCTGGTACTCACCGGAGAAGTTCAAGTCGATATCCGGCTCCTTATTTCCCTTGAATCCAAGGAATGTCTCAAACGGGATATCAAATCCGTCCTTGACTAGTTTTTCGCCGCAGACCGGACAAATCTTATCCGGCATATCACAGCCGCTCCTGCCGGAAAATGCCTTGACCTCCGGCGAATCAAAATCACTGTATTTACAATTTGGGCAGCGATAATGTGCCTGGAGCGGATTGACCTCCGTGATACCGGACATTGTCGCCGCAAAGGACGAACCTACTGAACCACGCGATCCTACCAGATATCCATCCTCGTTTGACTTCCATACCAGTTTCTGTGCAATGATGTACATAACCGCATATCCGTTGGAAATAATAGAGTTCAACTCACGATCCAGACGCTCCTTTACGATTGCAGGAAGCTCTTCGCCATACATACTGTGTGCCTTGGTATAACAGATATCACGCAGCATCTGGTCAGAATTTTCGATGACCGGCGGACATTTATCCGGGCGCACAGGTGCGATCTTCTCACACATATCCGCGATCTTGTTCGGGTTAGTAATGACGACTTCCTCCGCTTTTGCCGAGCCAAGATATTCAAATTCCTTTAGCATCTCCTCTGTCGTCCGAAGGTAAAGCGGCGCCTGGTCATCCGCATCCTTAAATCCTTTTCCCGCCATGATGATACGGCGGTAAATCTCATCCTCCGGGTCAAGGAAATGCACGTCACAGGTCGCAACAACCAGTTTTCCAAACGTTTCTCCCAGTTTTACAATACGGCGGTTGATATCCTGCAGTTCCTCGATCGTGCTGACGGATTCCTTGTCGCTTTTTAACATAAACTCATTATTGCCAAGCGGCTGGATTTCTAAATAATCATAAAATTTTACCAGTCTTATGATTTCCTCCTCCGGCCGTCCACCCACGATTGCACGGTAGAGTTCTCCCGCCTCACATGCTGATCCAAGCAGCAATCCTTCACGGTATTTTACAAACTCACTCTTTGGAATACGCGGTCTCTTGTTATAGTAGGTCAGATGTGACAGAGAAATCAGACGGTACAGATTGATGCGCCCGATATCGTTTGTCGCAAGAATGATCGCATGATAAGTGTTCATTTTCATGATGGTCTCCGGCGAAGCCTGTCCCATCTGGTTGACCTGATCTAAGGTTTCCATGCCACGGTCGTGAAGCATCTTTACAAATTTTACAAAGATCTCCGCCGTACATCCCGCATCATCCACGGCACGGTGGTGATTCTCCAGAGAAACTCCCAGCGCTTTTGCTACAGTATCGAGTTTAAAACGGTTTAACTGTGGCAGCAAAATTCGTGCTAAAGCAACCGTATCAATGATCGTAAACTCTTTCTCGATTCCCTGTCTCTCACAGTTTTTGATGATAAAACTCATATCAAAATCTGCATTGTGTGCGACCATGATTGCATCCCCACAGAACTCCATAAACTGTGGCAGAATCGTCTCTATCTTCGGTGCATCGATCACCATATCGTCTCGGATGGAAGTCAGTTCCTCGATCCGGTACGGGATCGGCACTTCCGGGTTGACGAACGTAGAAAAACGTTCTGTGATCTCGCCGTGCACCACTTTCACTGCACCGATCTCTATGATCTTATTTTTATCCGGCGAAAATCCGGTCGTCTCAAGGTCAAACACCACATAGGTATCATCGAGATTCTGGTTTTTTGAGTTGGTGATGATATCCTTTAAATCATCCACCAAATATGCCTCCACACCATAGATCACCTTGAAGTCATCATCCGGTGAGATCGCATGGTTTGCATCCGGGAACGCCTGTACATCCCCATGGTCGGTGATTGCAATCGCCTTATGTCCCCATTTCATCGCACGCTTTACGATATCTTTTACCTCAGAGACACCATCCATATCGCTCATCTTGGTATGACAGTGAAGCTCTACACGTTTCTCCGGGCTCGTATCCATACGGACTGAGGTAAAATCCGGGATTTTTTTGATGCCGACGATCGAACCTATCGTAAGCTCACTGTCAAATTTGTCGATGGTCGTGACGCCTTTGATCTTTAGGAAAGCACCTTTTTTCACCCCCTCAAGCAATTCCGGAAGCTGGTCATTTCTGGTAAAAATCTTTAAAACAATGGAGTCCGTGAAATCCGTGACTGACATGATCACGATCGTTTTTTCATTACGGATCTCTCTCGTCTCAAGTGTCATGACCTGACAGCGTATCGTAACCTCTCCCATCTCCCCGACAATCTTCTCGATTGGAATCGTCTCATCTTCAAAATCTTTTCCATAGAGCACATCCGGGTTATCTGATTTTTTATATCCACCGTAGGATCCGCCATCATATTTTTTGCGGAATTCTTTTTTGCCAAACGAATTTTCTCCCTTTCCGTTCGCGTTTCCTGCATTATTTCCTGCAGCAGATTCTTTTGAATGATTTTGTTC
>ERZ1673740.1823-NODE-1823-length-14150-cov-12.326215_pt1 | contig 14150 bp, 10 predicted proteins | sample MGYA00580221_ERZ1673740 | MGnify/ENA primary metagenome ERZ1673740 (study PRJEB41218, sample SAMN15661786) | gut metagenome | host: Homo sapiens | place: Canada: London | collected 2015-08-20/2019-03-30 | study: EMG produced TPA metagenomics assembly of...
TCCACCCGCACCCGCACCAGCTTTGAGGTGGGTGTCTACCAGCTGGGCGGTCTGGGCAATTACATGAACGCCGCCACCGAGCTGCAGTCCGGCCGGGGCGAGCCCCTCAAGGACACCGCCCGGGTGCTGGGCCGCTACTACGACTGCGTGGTCTGGCGCACTTACCGTCAGTGCGATCTGGAAGAGTTTGCCGAGCTGGCCGGTGTGCCCGTGATCAACGGCCTGACCGACTACGCCCATCCCTGCCAGGTGCTGGCCGACCTGATGACCATCCGGGAACGCCGGGGCACGCTGGAGGGCCAGAAGCTCTGCTTTATCGGCGATGGCTGCAGCATGGCAAACAGCCTCATCGTAGGCGGCCTGCTGGCAGGGATGCGTGTGACCTGCGTCTGCCCCGAGGGCTACCGCCCTGCCGCTGACGTGCTGATGTTCGCCCACAAGTATGGCGAAAAGTTTCACCTGCTCACCGACCCCGCCGAGGGTGTGAAGGATGCCGATGTGGTGGTGACCGCTGCATGGAACACGGCCCCCGGCACCCCCGAAAGTGAGCGCCGCCTGCGGGACTTCGCGGGCTTTCAGGTGACCAGCAGGCTGATGGAGGGGGCAAAGCCCGATGCCATGCTCCTCCACTGCCTGCCTGCGCACCGGGGCGAGGAGATCTCCATCGCTGTCTTTGAAGAGCACGCCGACGAGATCTTTGACGAGGCCGAGAACCGTCTCCATGTGCAGAAAGCCGTGCTGGCCATCCTGCTGGCCGGTCTGTAAAAACGAGAAAGAGCCCTGGGGCTGCAGAAAATTGCAGCCCCAGGGCTCTTATTGTTTCTCTCAGGGTCTGCGGCTCAGGCCGGGGCCCTCATCAGACACCAGAGTAGGCGGAGAAGCCGCCGTCAATGGGCAGGCAGATGCCGGTGATGAAGCCGGCGGCCTCGTTGTTCAGCAGGAACAGCAGGGCACCCACCAGATCCTTTTCGCTGTCGCCGAAGCGGCCCATGGGGGTGGCGGCCAGGATCTTTTCGGTGCGGGCGGTGGGGGTGCCGTCCTCGTTGTAGAGGAGCCGTGCGTTCTGCTCGCTGGCAAAGAAGCCCGGGGCAATGGCGTTGACCCGGATGCCCACCTTGCTGAAGTGCACTGCCAGCCACTGGGTGAAGTTGGTGACGGCAGCCTTGGAGCCGGAGTAGGCCGGGATCTTGGTCAGGGGCAGGTAGGCGTTCATGCTGGAGATGTTCATGATGTTGCAGCCGGGGCGGCCCACCATCTGCCGGGCAAAGGCCTGCGTGGGCAGCAGGGTGCCGATGAAGTTCAGGTTGAACACCATCTCCACGCCGCTCTCGTCCAGATCGAAGAAGGTCACGGTGTCATCGTCCAGATCCGCCATCTCGAAGAATTCCTTGTCGGTGTTGGCCCGGGGGTTGTTGCCGCCGGCACCGTTCACCAGAATGTCGCAGGGACCCAGATCCGCCATCACCTCCTCTGCCACCTGCAGGCAGTTGGCCTTGTTCATAACATTGCAGGTGTAGCCCTTGGCCACGCCGCCTTCTGCCTCGATCGCATTGGCCAGCTCCTTCAGCTTCTCCATGTTGCGGCCCAGCAGAGCCACTTTGGCTCCTGCCCGGGCCAGAGCCTTGGCGAAAATGGAACAAAGGGTGCCGCTGGCACCGGTGACCACGGCAACCTTGCCGGACAGGTCGGTGTTCAGAACATTCTTTTCCACGAGGATACTCCTTTTTTGATCAGATGGTTGTGGTGATACGGATGATTATTTTCAGGCGGACAAAGCATCAGACCCTGCCAGCGCCCTTGTCCAGGATCTTATTGAACTGGAGGAAGAAGGTGGTGGCGGTCACGGTAGCGGCGATGATGTCACTGACGGGCTCGGCAAGGAACACGCCGAACACGGGGTTCGCGACCACATGGGGCAGGATGAAGATGAGAGGGATGAGCAGGATGAGCTTGCGCAGGCAGGCCAGCAGCAGGCTGACCTTGGCCTGACCCAGCGCCATAAAGCTCTGCTGGCAGGCGATCTGGACACCGGTGGAGAAGATGCCCGCCATGTAGATGCGCATGGCCCAGGTGGTGTAATCGATCAGGGAGGCATCCGAGGTGAAGATGCCCGCCACTGCACCGGGAACCAGCATCATCAGCAGCCAGAAGATGGTGGTGTAGCTCAGGCAGAGGGTCAGCTGGAAGCGGAATGCCTGCTTGACGCGGTCTTTCTTGCCTGCGCCGAAGTTGAAGCTCATCACCGGCTGGCCGCCCTGGCAGATGCCCGAGATGGGCATGGTGCACAGCTGGGAGGCGCTGGTGATCACGGTCATGGCACCCACGGCCACGTCACCGCCGTAGCGGGCCAGGCTGGAGCTGAAGCTGATGGACAGCAGGCTCTCGGTGGAGAGCATGACGAAGGTGGAAATGCCCAGTGCCAGCACGGGCATGATGATCTTCCCTTCCAGCTTCATGTCCTCTTTGCGGATCTTGAGGATGGTCTTGGGGCCGGTGAGGAAGCGGATGACCCAGATGGCACCCACTGCCTGGCTCAGCACGGTGGCAATGGCAGCACCCTTTACGCCCATGCCCAGCCCAAAGATGAGGATGGGGTCCAGCACGATGTTGATGACCGCGCCGATAACGGTGGTCAGCATACTGATCTTGGCAAAGCCCTGCGCAGTGATGAAGGTGTTCATGCCAAGCACGATCAGCACGCAGATGGTGCCCAGAATGTAGATGCGGCTGTAAGCCAGAGCGTAGGGCAGGGTGGTGTCACTGGCACCAAACAGCCGCAGCAGGGTGGGTGCGGCGGCGTAAAAGACGATGGTCAGGACAATCGAGAAGAGCAGCAGCATGGTAAAGCTGTTGCTGACGATCTTTTCTGCCTGCTTCTTGTCGCCCTGGCCCATGGCGATGGCGGTGCGGGGCGCGCCGCCGGAGCCGATGAGCATGGCAAAGGCGTTCAGAAGCATCAGGATGGGGGTAAACAGGCCCACGCCGGTCAGAGCCGCCGCGCCGATCCCCGAGATGTGGCCGATGTAGATGCGATCCACGATGTTGTACAGCAGGTTGACCACCTGCGCCACAACGGCGGGGATCATCAGCTGGAGCAGGAGCTTTTTCACGTCACCCGTGCCCATATCCTGCTGTTTTTTCTGCGTTTGTGCCATGGAAAGTGTCTCCTTTGGTTTGAGCGAGACGGAGAGGGCTGCCCTCAGAACGTCAGGCCGAAGTTCATCTCGTAGTAGTTGCCTGCGGCATCACGGTAGGCGTAAGCCTTGCCGTTCTCGTCCTTCATGCTGTCGGGCATGTAGGCATCCTTTGCAAAGCCGGGCACGTCGTTGGGGCTGATGCAGACACCGTCCGCGTTCACAGCCAGCACCTCGTCGCCCTTGGGCAGGGTCAGGGGCAGCTTGCCAACGGGAGCAAAGCGGCCGAACATCACATCCAGCGTTGCGGAGGGGTAGGTGTCAAAGCCGACGGTCAGAGCGTCGGAGACCTTCTCCACATTGCCGACCTCCCAGGCCAGCGGGCAGTTGATGTTGGAAACGACCTTGCCGCCGTGGGCGTGGACCGCAGCAGCGATACCGGCCAGACGGTTTGCGCCCACCAGAGTGGTCTCCTTGTGGGTCTCGGTGGTGGGTTTGCCGCTCTCGTCCACGTTGCAGACAGTCTTGTCCTCGCAGATGTCCAACTCCAGGTAGCCCGGGGTGGCGTTGAAGTATGCACCGGACTGGGGGCTGACCATCAGCAGGGCCACCTGGGCCTCATCGGGGGTGTCCACCAGAGTGACATTGCCCAGCATCTCGCGCAGGGCCTTGGTGGCGGCCTCACCGGCCTCGGCACTCTTGCCAAAGGCCTCAGCGTAGACCTTGGTGCCGTCCTTCAGGGGCAGGGTGCCGTCGTTCTTCAGCAGGACAACGGACTCGCGGTGCACGCGGGAAGCTTCCTCCCAGTCGGCCTTGGTGGCAACGACCTCGGCGGCCTTCCTGGGGTCGGCGTAGGTGTCCTCGAACATACCCTGACGGAACAGCTCGGTCAGGGTGCGGCTGACAGCGCGGTTCAGGCTGGCATCGGTCAGCACCAGATCTTCCTTCTTGAAACCGGCGGGCACCGCGTGGGTGTCGTAGTAGTCGTTGGTGCCGCGGGCGTAGCTCTCCTCGCCCAGCTCGTTGTCCAGCAGGCCGGAGATCAGGTCCACGCCGCTCTGGGTGACAGCATAGCCGATGCGCTCAGGCTCGTCCAGCATGTCAACGCCCCAGCACATATTGTGGACGATGCCGGTGTCGGAGTTGATGTAGCCCTTGAAGCCCATCTGGCCGCGCAGCAGGCCGTCGATGAACACCTTGTTGTAGGCAAAGCCGTAGGGCTGGAGCTCGATGGGGTTGCCGTTGAAGTCCTCCTGCGGAGCGCTCTTCTCGGCGCTGGGCTTGGAGTAGTAGGGCATGATGGACTCGGCATTGTGGCGGATGGCTGCGCGGAATGCCGGGATGTGGTACTTCTGCAGGGAGCCGGGGGTGGCGTAGATGTTCCACTGGCCTGCTGCATAGTGGGGGTCAAAGCCGTTCTCACGGGCACCGCCGCCGGGGAAGTGCTTCACGGTCATGGAAACACCCTCGGGGGTAACGCCGTTGCTGCCGCCCTGGATGCCGGGGATCAGGTGGTCGAAGATCTCCTCAATGAGCTCCGGGTCCTCGCCAAAGGTGCCGAAGGTGCGCTGCCAACGGGGGTCGGTGACGCAGTCGGCCATGTACATGTAGCCCTTCTTCAGGCCGCAGGCATTCCACTCGCGGCGGATGGTGTCGGCGAACTTGTCGATGATGTCGATGCGTGCGGTGCCCTTGACGGCAGCAGCAATGCCCAGGGTGCCGGGATAAGTGGCAAACACGCCGGTGGCATCGTTCATGCCGAACACGACCTCGCCGTTCTCGTTGCGGCTGTTGGACATGACCTGCATGGGAACAAAGTGATCACAGGTCTCGGTCAGGTACTGCAGCTGGTTCAGGTAATCTGCCAGATCCTCGGGCGTGGGGCTCTCGCGCAGGATGACGTGGCGGTTGAAGCTCTTCTTGACCATGTCAGAGGTGCTGGGCAGGGACTGGGAGCCGAAGATGCTGTCGGAGACGTTCACGGGTGCCTCGTCCAGCAGGCCGCTTTCGTCCGCCACGGGCTTGTGGCCGTTGGCTGCCAGACGGGGGGAAGGATACTTGGGGCCCATGCGCCAGTCGGAGGTGAAGATCTGGCCGATCTTCTCGCTGGTGGTCAGAACCTTGACATAGGCCTCGGCGCGCTCAGCCGGGGTCAAGCGCCAGTCGTTGACTGCGCTGACGGTGCCGGTGCCGTCGATGTCCTTGAAATACAGGCCGTCCTGCTCGATGACCTTGCGCTCCACGGTGCTGATGGTGGGGCCGTTGGGGTTCTGGTAGCGCTTTACACGCTCGGATGCTTTCACTGCCATAGTGTTTTCTCCTTTTCTTTTGAACGCAGCGGCCCATGCCACAGAGCCGCAGATGCTATACCTATTATAATAGGCCGCCGCGCGGAACAACTAGAAAATTTTTTGGATATTTCCGCACTTTCCTTGTATTCTTTTTTTGCGCGCGGTTGGAATACAAGTCTTTTTTGTGGAATGTGCTGTACTAGTATCTTGCAATCATGTGCAAAATGACGAACGCTGTTTTTTAAAACTGTTGATTTCGCCCAAGGAGAGTAAAATTGTCCTGTTTTCCCACAAAATTTTACTAACAGAAATTTGAGGGATAGTTCATAATGTATACATAAAAATCCCCCGGTTCGCGATGTGGCAGCCGCAGCCCACGGGGGACCGAATGAAAGGCCGGAGTGAGTGGCAGCACACCGGCCGCAGAATTGAAAGGAGAGCTTCTCTATGGCAAAGGTCAAACAGCCGCTTGAAGAAAACGGCATCCACAGAGCGAAAATGTGGGAGATCATGATGTACGCTCTGAACAACACCTCCACCAACACCTACATGCTGGTGGTCGGTTACATCAGCTACTTCCTGATCGGTATCGTCGGTCTGGCATCCGTGCTGGCCGGTTCCATTGTTACCATCATGCGTGTCTGGGACGGTGTCACCGACCCGTTCGTTGGTATGATGGTCGATAAGACCAACGGCAAGTTCGGCAAAAACCGTCCGTTCATTGTCATCGGTCAGATCATCATGTTCGCCACCACCTTCGTGATGTTCAACTTCATCCCCAAGATGGGCACTGGTGTCCGCTTTGTTGCGTTCATCATTATCTACATGGTCTACATCCTGGGCTACACCTGCCAGTGCGTTGTCACCAAGTCTGCTCAGACCTGCCTGACCAACGATCCCAAGCAGCGCCCCATCTTCGCAATGTGCGATACCGTGTACAACATCATCCTGATGAACATTCTCTTCCCCATCATTGTCACCGATGTCCTGGTGCCCAAGTTCACCCTGACTGCCGAGGCCAACGCTGCCGAGATCGCTTCTCTGGTGGCACAGAACCCTGCTCTGGCAGGCATCGTGGAGAAGTCCGGCGGCAGCCTGTCCGCTTTCTACAACCCCGGCCTGTTCACCACCATGCAGCTGATGTTCGGCGGCCTGTCCGCTGTCTTTGCAGTCTGCGCCATCATCGCCCTGTGGCGTAAGGACAATCCGAAGTACTTCGGTCTGGGCACCACCCAGAAGGTCGGCATCAAGGATTACGTTGACACCCTGGCTCACAACCGTGCCATCCAGATGCTGGTGGTCTCCGCATCTACCGATAAGCTGTTCATGTCCACCAAGAGCAACGCTACCGTTATGATCTGCCTGTTCGGCATCATCTTCGGCAACTATGCCGCATACTCCAGCTACTCTCAGATCACCTCTATCCCCATCTGCCTGATTTCTCTGCTGCTGATGAACAAGATCGCTCGTCAGATGGGCCAGAAGGCATCCATGCTGGTGGGTACCTGGGGCGGCATCATCGGCTCCATCGCCATCACCCTGTTCCTGTTCTTCTTCAACCCCAAGGGCGATGCTTCCAAGTTCTCTCTGCCCGCATTCCGCCTGATCCGTCCTGACACCTGGGGCACCCTGTTCACCGGCTGGACCACCACCGCTTTGATCTTCGTGCTGCTGGTCATCGCATGGTCCGGCGTGCAGGCACTGTCCTCCTCCATCGTTATCACCATGACCGCTGACTGCGCTGACTACGAGGTCTACCGTACCGGCAAGTACGTCCCCGGCCTGATGGGCACCCTGTTCAGCTTCGTGGATAAGCTGGTCTCCTCTTTGGCTGCTACCGTTGTGGCTCTGTTCTACTCCATGGTCGGCTTCAAGGACGCTCTGCCCGACACCATGACTCCGTACTCTGACGGCATCTTCTGGGCAACCATCGGCTGCTTCGTCCTGCTGCCCATCGTTGGCTGGCTGTGCAACGTTGTGGCTATGCACTTCTATCCCCTGACCAAGGAGAAGATGGCAGAGATCCAGGCTGAGATCGGCCGCATCAAGGCTGAGGCTGCTGCAAAGCAGGCTTAAGGCCAACCATCTCCCTGCGGAAATTTTGAATCCGGGACAGCGCCGCTGTCCTGCATCGTAACCGGAAATGTCCTGCGGCGGGCCATCCTCTGCCGCAGGACTTTCTGATACCCTGAGACCCGGAAGGAATACCACTATGGCAGAAGAAAACAAGCTGAACCAGACCCCTGAGATCACCCCGGCCCCCTCCGCTGAGGCCCCGGAAAAGGCCCCCACCACCGGCGAGCTGCTGGGCGATGTGGAGCACTACGACGAGGAAAAGGACGATTGGAGCACCGGCTATTACGGCACCGGCAGCCGCCAGCAGGTAACGGACGATGTGTTCCACAAGCTGGAGACCGGCGAAGAGTTCACACGGGATGACTTTATCAAGGCGGAGCTGGCGCTGCAGGATGCCAAGCTGGAAGCCGGCATCGATCTTGAAAAGGAGAAGAGCCCGGGCCTCATTGGTAAGTATCACGATTGGAAAAAGAACCGCGTAAGGCACAAGGTGAACAAAAAGAAGTACCTTCTGCTCTGCCTGTTTCTGGGCTGGTGCGGCGGCCACCGCTACTATGAAAAGCGGTATGCGCTGGCGGCCTTCTACACCCTGTTCTTCTGGAGCGTGGTGCCCTTTTTCCTCTGCGTGACCGACCTTCTCATTGCCCTGCCCATGCAGGCCGATGAGAACGGCGACATCCTGATTTGACATCTTCCTCTATTCATTCATTTACCTCCTAGCGCCAGAAAGGGCCTGCGGCATTTGCCGTGGGCCCTTTTTGGCGTTTGCAGGCCCGTTCTCCGGCGCAGAACATAGTGGCAGCTAACTGGCGTTGTGCTATACTAGTATATCAATTGATTGTGCAATAAGCACAATAGAATTTTTCACATTAGTGAAACTTTTCCTATAATCGTAAAATTGACCTGTTTCACCTTAAAATATTACTAACAGATAGATCAAAAAGCGTTCATAATATAGACATAAAGTTCCGGACGGGCTGGTACGCAGTGGCAGCTGTAAGCCCCATGGAGAAAACGGAGAATGTTCCCGTGTGAACAAAGGAGAGAATGAAATGGCAAAAACCAGAAGTCTGCCGGACAAGTTCTATGATAAGGACTATGAGCACAACGGCATCCACCGCGTTCCCCTGTGGCGTATCGCAGGCTACGCGCTGAACAACACCGCAACCAACGTTTATCTGATGATGATGAACTACGCCACCTACTACCTGATGGGCTGGGTCGGCGTTGGCATGATGGTCGCTTCTTCCCTGACCATGATGATGCGTATCTGGGACGGTGTCACTGACCCGTTCGTCGGCTTCATGGTCGATAAGACCAACGGCAAGTTCGGCAAGAACCGCCCGTTCATCGTGATCGGTCAGATCATCCTGTGCGTGACCAGCTACATCGCTTTCCATGTCACCCACAAGCTGCCTCAGGGCGTGCGCTTCCCCTTCTATGTGGTCGTTCTGATGGTCTACTACCTGGGCTACACCTGCCAGTGTGTTGTTACCAAGTCTGCACAGAGCTGCATGACCAATGACCCCAAGCAGCGCCCTATGTTCGCTTCCTTCGACGGCGTGTTCAATACCCTGCTGTTCGCCATTCTGGGCATCATCATCCCTCGTATTGCTGATGGCTACACCGATGTGGGCGGCTACGCTTCCACCCAGTTCATGCACACCCTGTGGCTGATGACCGCTATCATGTCCGCCTGCTTCACCGTGATCGCTGTGATCTCCATCACCCCCAAGGATCGTCCTGAGTTCTTCGGCACCGGCAAACCTGTCAAGGTCGGCCTGAAGGATTACTGGGATACCCTGAAGAACAACCGCGCCATTCAGATGCTGGTCCTGTCCGCATCTACCGATAAACTGGGCTCCTCTGCAAAGTCCAGCGCCGTCATGGTCGCCATGTTCGCCTGCATTGCCGGTTCCAACCTGCTGCAGAGTAACGTTACCGGTCTGGTCACCATCCCCAGCACCATCGTGTGCTTCCTGTTCATCAGCTTCTTTGCTACCCGTCTGGGTCAGCGCAAGGCCATGCTGATCGGCTCTGTGGGTGGTCTGGTCATCAACGGCGCTCTGGCAGCCCTGTGGCTGCTGGGCGATCCCACCACCATGACCTCTAACCCCGCTACCGGTGCTCTGAACTGGGGCTACTTCCTGATCCTGTACCTCGTTCTGACCATCATCGCCGCTGGTTTCCAGGGCATTTCCGGCAACATCGTCATCCCCATGACCGCTGACTGCGCCGACTACGAAGTCTACCGTACCGGCAAGTACGTCCCCGGCCTGATGGGTACCCTGTTCAGCTTCGTGGATAAGCTGGTCTCCTCTTTCGCACCCATGGTCGCCGGTGTCATGTTCAGCATGTGCGGCTACACCGACCACAACCCCGTTATGGGTGACCCCGTTACCCCGGGCCTGCGCGGCGGCGTTGTCTTCTGCGCATACGGCATGATCATGCTGGGTCTGGTCTGCAACCTGATCGCTATGAAGTTCTATCCCCTGACCAAGGAGAAGATGGAAGAGATCCAGGATGAGGTCGCTCAGATCAAGATGAAGGCCATGGCTGAGAACGCCTAATTGGTACTTGCAATTTTCTGCGGAAACCTGTAAAATCAAATAGAAAAACCGCTCGCCCTTGCGGCGGGCGGTTTTCTGCTTTTGGAACAAAATTCAGACAAGAGGTACATCGTAAATGGAAGAAAAGACACAGTGGGGAAAGGACCCGGACCATGGGTTCATCTGGAACACCATCGACCACCTGTTATACTGGAGAGAACACCGTGAAAAGCACTGTGTCAGCCGTAAGAAGTATATGCGCCTGTGCATTCTGGGCGCGTTTGGTGCGCACCAGTTCTATGCCAAGCGCCCGGTGCTGGGCCTGCTGTATCTGGCAACCTTCTGGAGTGGTTTCTCTGCCGCTATGACCATCGTGGACTTCATCATTGCCGTGCCCATGAAACCGGACGAGAACGGCAACATCTGGCTGTAAAAAGCCCTCTGGCGGCCTGCTGGGCCGGAAAGGAAAACACCCTATGGATAATGTCATGCAGTTTCTGTTCAACACCAACCACGAGCAGCCCAGCATCCTGGTCTGGGTCCTGCTGATCGTGATCGCGGTCATGATTCCCAATTACGTCAGATATCGGATGGAGCAGAAGCGCTCCAATGATTCTGTTCCCACCCAGAACCCTGCCCGTTCTGCCCCGCGCAAGAAGAAGCGCAGCAAGAAGCGCTGAGCCACAGGCTGGGGCAGCATGGTAAAGATGCTTTGCTATTTCATGATCTCCCATAACCGAAAGGGCCCTGCAAATGCCGCAGGGCCCTTTTGGTTTGCCAGCGTGTGTGGAGATGAGGAAACGAAAACCGCCCCGGCAGGGCTGCTTTGTGCAGTGCCGGGGCGGTTCGTTTGCTTTTGGTGTTCAGATGCAGGAAGTACTTACTTCTTGATCTTGATCAGCTGTGCGTTCAGGCTCTCGATAAAGCCGTCGGGCATGTTGATCATCTTAGCCATAGCCTCAGGGGTCATGCGCTTCATCATATCCCACATGCCAACGCCGGGCTTGACGTCAAAGTTGGTGGCCAGCTTGACAGCCCTGGTAGCGAGAGCCAGAGCCTCTTCGTTCTTGGAGAGATCCTCCATGCTGTCCTTGATGCTGTAATAGCCCTCGGGGAACTCCATCGGAGCCTTCAGATCCAGGCTGCCGACCTGCTTGAACCAGTTGGCAACGCCCTCCTGACGCTCGTTGAACTCAGGCAGAGTGTAGCAATCAGGCTCCTTCTCGACCTTTTCCAGCGTGATGGAATCCTTCACGTCACCGGCAACGGCCAGGATGGTGTTGAAGCCCTCTTCCAGAGCAACGTTGAACTTGAACACACGGTGCGCGGTCTGCTGGCCGACTTCCTTGCCGTTGACGTACAGCACAACGGTGTCCTGGTTGGAGTAGACCTTGATCTCGGTGGTCTCGCCTGCGCGCTGTGCATGGCGGCGGCCGGCGATGTGGACCATGGGCAGCTTGGACCAGTATGCCTGGTAGACAAAGTAGCTGTCCTTCTTGGTCTTGCGGTCAATGGTCATCAGGCCCTTGTTGTTGCGGCCTGCAACGCCGCCCTCGTTGCGGGCAGCACAGCCAAAGTCGAACATGTTCCAGCAGTGGGTAGCCCACACCCAGGGACGATCCTCGAACACCTGAGCCAGATGCTCGTGGTACAGTGCCTGATACTCCTCGGTGTAGTCCTTGCACTGGGGATCGTTGCTGTGCCAGTTGATGATGCCCTCGGTGCCGTACTCGGAGATGCCGATGCAGATGTCAGGGTGCTCGGCGTGGAACTTGTCCAGCCAGGGGCCGTTCTGCTCCATCTTGCCGCCGTACCAGCCGAAGTAGTGGTTGTAGCTCTCTACATCGGTAATGTGATGCATGGGGCCGTCAACAGGGGTGTTGGAGACGTGAGCAATGGTGGTCAGACGGGTGGGATCCAGCTCACGCACCAGCTTCTGCAGGTCGTGGTGGTTGTCCACCAGCTCCTGGCAGATGCCGCCGATCAGGATCTCGTTGGACAGGCCCCAGAACATGATGGAGGGGTGGTTGTAGTTCTGGATGATCAGTTCGGTCATCTGGTGACGGCAGTTCTGGTGAGCGGAGGGGTCCTTCTTAAAGACGCTGATGAAGGGGATCTCAGCCCAGACGGCGAAGCCCAGCTCGTCACATGCGTCGTAGAAGTCCTGGCTGTGCTGATAGTGGGCCAGACGGATGGTGTTGGCACCCAGCTCCTTGATGAGCATGGCATCCTCGTAGTGATCCTCAGCGGTCAGGGCGTTGCCCTTGTACAGACGATCCTGATGGCGAGCCACGCCGCGCAGCGGGGTGGGCACGCCGTTGATGGAGAAGCCGTCGTTCGGGGTCACAGTATAGCTGCGGACACCCACGTTGGCGTAGATCTCGTCAAAGGTCTCGTTGTTCTTCTGCAGGCGGGCGGTCACGGTGTACAGGTTGGGCTCGTCCATGCTCCACAGCTGGGCATCGGGAACGTACAGGGTGACCTTGGTGCTGTCGCAGGGGCGCACGCCGGAAGCAACTTCGTTGCCGTAGCAGTCCTCGATGCTGTACATCACGGTATAGGCCTCTTCGCCGTTGGTGACCCAGCTCTCGATCTCAAAGGTGGCACCGCCATCCTCGGTGGGCTTGGGGGTGACCTTGATGCCGGGGCCGCCGAAGTAGTCCAGGTCAAAGTGGGTGCCGGGCACGCTGATCAGGTTCACGCCGCGGTACAGGCCACCGTAGAAAGTGAAGTCGGCGGAAGCGGGGTACATGGAGGGGGTGTCCTCGTTGGAGACCTCGATGGTCAGCTCGTTGTCGCCCTCGTGGCACAGGTCGGTGACATCGGCACGGAAGATGGAGAAGCCGCCCTCGTGGGTGGTTGCCACCTGGCCGTTGACCTTCACGGTTGCGGCCAGAGCAGCTGCCAGCACCTCAACGTAGGTGCGGCCGCCAGCCAGAGGCTGCTTGGGCTGGGTAAAGGTGCGGGTGTAGACACCGGTGGTGCGCAGATAGCTGCCGTTGCCGTCCATGCCGTCCACAGCGTTCCAGGTGTGGGGCAGGGTGACCTGCTCGGTGGGACGCTCGCCCTTGGGGAAGGACAGGGTCCAGTTTTCGTTCAAGGAAATGATCTCTCTCATCGATACTGCTCCTTCTGGTTTTCTTCTTTGTTTCGGCGGCCTGCATGGCAGAAGAAATGCCGGAAACAGGCCGGTTGTTGATTTTAGTATAGCACATCAGAGGGGGGTAGGGTTTGTACAATCTTTTGGCAAAATAGTAATATTTTGTGAAAATCCAGACGATGATTCCACGATTTTACAATCTGGCCCTTGGAAATGACAGCACAGCATGGAAAAGATGCCTTGAAGCAGAGAGGAAAAGGAGGTTGTACCTCTCCGCAGAGGGCGGCAGCGGCTTCCGCTCATCCCAGACCAGAAGCTTCCTTTGACGCTGCGGGTCCCTCCGGCAGAAAGTGTTGACGGAACGGTGGCTTTTTGCTATAATTATATAGCTATGAATATGGAGATGTATCGAAGTGGTCGTAACGAGAACGACTCGAAATCCAAGTGGATGCTTCGCCGGATGTCTCCATATGACACGGGAGAACGTCAATTTTGATGTCCTGACAGGCTTCAAAGCCTGTCTGAACGATGCGTTTTCTAACAATATTCTAACAGCAACTGTTCCAAGTTTCAAGGCCGATTTGCGATATACGAATCGTAAATTTGCCATGAAAATATACTTGGAGATGTATCGAAGCGGTCGTAACGAGAACGACTCGAAATCGTTTTGTCCTTAATCGGGCACGTGGGTTCGAATCCCACCATCTCCGCCAGAAGTCGCAGATTCAAACGAATCTGCGACTTTTTCTTTTGCATCAAGCAGAGAAAGACCGCTTCTGCCTCATCACAGTATGCTTTATGCATGAACGATAAATCCATAATTATTTGGGGAGTTTGGATTCTCCCAAAAGGTTCGCAATGACCCCAGCAGACCCCTGTTTGCTTTTGTAATCGAGATGTGCGTAGATGTCAGCGGTGGTAGAAAAGGTACTGTGCCCCAGCCACTCCTGAACCTGCTTCATGGATACGCCGTTCATCACCATCAGGCTGGCACAGCTGT
>ERZ1673740.1849-NODE-1849-length-13972-cov-12.006898_pt1 | contig 13972 bp, 9 predicted proteins | sample MGYA00580221_ERZ1673740 | MGnify/ENA primary metagenome ERZ1673740 (study PRJEB41218, sample SAMN15661786) | gut metagenome | host: Homo sapiens | place: Canada: London | collected 2015-08-20/2019-03-30 | study: EMG produced TPA metagenomics assembly of...
GAACCCCTGTTTTCGCCGTGAGAGGGCGACGTCTTAGCCTCTTGACCAACGAACCATGTCGCTTAAAACAGGATTTTTAAGAAAGAAGGCATCCTGCGAACCTTCAGCAGTTCGTAGGGGAATCGAACCCCTGTTTTCGCCGTGAGAGGGCGACGTCTTAGCCTCTTGACCAACGAACCGTACTCGCTTATAATACACGATGTCTGGAGAAAATGCAAGTGTTTTTTGAAAAAAAATTAAAAAATTTCAAAAAGTAGCGAAATTCGCATTTTACTTGCATTTTTTACCAGTTATGGTATGATAAAACAAACAAATGTTCTAAAAACAGAAATACGTTCTAAAAAGAAAGAAAAAAGATTAGAATAGAGAAGGAGAAGACAAATGAAACAGTACAAAGGAGCCATTTTTGATCTGGACGGAACACTGCTCGACTCGATGCGGGTCTGGGATGACATCGATATTGCATTTTTAAAGAAGAGAGGACTTGAGGTTCCGCCGGATTATCAGGAGGCGATTACACCGCTCGGCTTTCTGGAGGCTGCCCGCTACACGATCAGACGGTTCGGCTTTCCGGAAACGCCGGAAGAACTGATTCAGGAGTGGCATCAGATGGCGGTCGACGCCTATACGTATGAAGTGGAGTTAAAAGATGGGGCAGCAGAATATCTCCGCTATTTAAAAGAAAAAGAAATCCGCATGGCGGTTGCTACCTCATCGAGCCCGGAGCTGTATGAGCCGGCCTTAAAGAGAAATGGGATTTATGAGTATTTTAAAGCATTTGTCACCGTCTCGGAAGTAAAGCGCGGCAAGGGCTTTCCGGATATCTACGAGAAAGCGGCTGAAAAGCTGTCTCTTCCGCCGGAAACGTGTGTGGTATATGAAGATATCCTAACGGGAATCCGCGGCGCCAAAATGGGCGGATTTGCGGCTGTGGGCGTGTATGACAGAAGCGGGGAAGGAAACCGCGCAAAGATGGAGCAGGAAGCAGACCGCTACGTGACTTCTTTTAAGGAGCTGATGAACGGAGGAGATTCTTTCTTCTAAAGAAAATCTTGCTATTCCGGGAAAAAAAATGATATAATAAAATACTGTGCCCCCAAAATGGGACAGACAGAAGTATTTTTAAGAGAAAAAGACAGTAACACATAAGTGAGGATAGAACAGTTATGCCAAAAAAAGAAACGTATGATGCCAGCAGTATTTCCGTGCTGGAAGGTCTCGAAGCAGTGCGTAAGCGCCCTGGTATGTATATCGGAAGTACCTCGCGGAAAGGCCTGAATCATCTGATTTATGAAATTGTAGACAATGCGGTGGACGAGCATCTTGCGGGCTACTGCGACACCATTCACGTAACACTTGAAGCAGACGGCTCGGCGACCGTGACCGACAACGGCCGCGGAATCCCGGTCGGCATGCATGAAAAAGGCGTTCCGGCGGAGCGTCTCGTTTTTACAACCCTGCACGCCGGCGGTAAATTCGACAACAATGCGTACAAGACAAGCGGCGGTCTGCACGGTGTCGGTTCTTCGGTTGTCAATGCGCTTTCCACCTATCTTGACGTACAGGTCAGCCTCGGCGGCTGGGTTTATCACGACCGCTACGAACGAGGTGTTGCCGTACAGGAACTCGATGAGGATGGGCTGCTGCCGAAGATCGGAAAAACGAAGAACAGCGGAACCCGCATCAACTTCCTGCCGGATCCGGAAATCTTTGAGAAAACACGTTTTTCTGCAACAGAGGTCAAAAGCCGTCTCCATGAGACTGCATATCTGAACCCGGCGCTTACCATTTATTTTTCCGATCTGCGCGATGGAAAAGAGGAGCACCTGACGTATCACGAGCCGGATGGCATTGTTGGTTTTGTGCGCGATCTGAATAAGAACAAAGAGGCAATCCACGATCCGATTTATTTCAAAGGGGAATCTGAGGGCATTACCGTAGAATGTGCGTTCCAGTATATCAACGAATTCCAGGAAAACGTGCTCGGCTTCTGTAATAATATCTACAACGCTGAGGGCGGTACCCATATTTCCGGTTTCAAATCGACCTTTACGACGATTATGAACAGCTATGCCAGAGAGATCGGTGTCTTAAAAGAAAAAGACAATAACTTTACGGGATCGGATATCCGAAACGGTATGACCGCTGTTATTTCGATCAAGCACCCGGATCCGCGGTTCGAGGGCCAGACAAAAACGAAGCTGGACAACCCGGATGCGGCAAAGGCCGCCGGAAAAGTAACAGGCGAGGAGATTCCGCTGTATTTCGACCGCAATCTCGAAGTGCTGAAAAATGTTCTTGCCTGCGCTGAGCGATCTGCCAAAATCCGCAGAAGCGAAGAAAAAGCCAAGACAAATATGCTGACCAAGCAGAAATATTCGTTTGATACGAACGGCAAACTGGCAAACTGCGAGAAAAAGGATCCGTCGCTGTGCGAGATCTTTATCGTCGAGGGAGATTCTGCGGGCGGTTCCGCAAAGACGGCGCGTGACCGTAATTTCCAGGCGATTCTGCCGATCCGCGGTAAGATTCTGAACGTAGAGAAGGCTTCTATTGATAAAGTTCTGGCAAATGCCGAGATCAAATCCATGATCAATGCATTCGGCTGCGGCTTTTCCGAGGGTTACGGCAACGACTTCGATATCACAAAGCTCCGTTACGATAAAATTATCATCATGGCAGATGCCGATGTCGACGGTGCGCATATTTCAACGCTGCTGCTGACACTGTTCTACCGTTTCATGCCGGAGCTGATCTACGAGGGACATGTCTATATCGCGATGCCGCCTCTTTACAAGGCAATGCCGTCCCGCGGAAAAGAAGAGTATCTGTACGACGACAAAGCACTGGAAAAATACAGAAAGACACACAAAGAAAAATTTACGCTGCAGCGCTACAAAGGTCTTGGCGAGATGGACCCGGAGCAGCTCTGGGAGACGACACTGAATCCGGAGACGAGACTTTTGAAGCGTGTGGAGATCGAGGATGCCCGTATGGCCTCCGATGTGACGGAAGTACTGATGGGAACCGAGGTTCCGCCGCGGAAAGCATTTATTTATGAGCATGCAACCGATGCAGAGCTGGATATTTAACAGGAAGGACAAAGGAAGATGAAAGAAAAATCAGAAGATCAGATTATACGGACCGAATATTCTGAGGTCATGCAGAAATCTTATATTGATTATGCGATGAGCGTCATCATTTCCCGAGCGCTTCCGGACGTGCGGGACGGTTTAAAGCCGGTACAGCGCCGTACTCTGTATGACATGTATGAGCTCGGCATCCAGTACGACAAGCCGTTCCGAAAGTGCGCGCGTATCGTCGGCGATACGATGGGTAAATACCATCCGCACGGCGACAGTTCCATTTACGATGCTCTTGTCGTAATGGCACAGGATTTCAAAAAAGGGCAGCCGCTTGTGGACGGTCACGGAAACTTCGGGTCGATTGAGGGTGACGGTGCCGCTGCAATGCGATATACCGAGGCGAGACTGCAGAAAATTACACAGGAGGTCTATTTAAAGGATCTCGACAAAGACGTTGTCGATTTCGTACCGAACTTCGACGAGACGGAAAAAGAGCCGTCTGTTCTGCCAGTGCGCGTGCCGAACCTTCTGTTGAATGGCGCAGACGGTATCGCTGTCGGTATGGCAACAAGCATTCCGCCGCACAACCTGTGTGAGATTGTGGATGCGGTCAAGGCCTACATGAAAAACAACGACATCACCGTCAAAGGTCTGATGAAATACATCAAAGGACCGGATTTCCCGACCGGCGGTATTGTCGTCAATCAGGATGACCTGCTGTCGATCTACGAAAAAGGTGTCGGAAAGATTAAAATCCGCGGAAAAGTGGAAGTGGAGAAAGGCAGAAACGGAAAGCAGTATCTTGTGATCACCGAAATTCCGTACCCGATGATCGGTGCGAACATCGGAAAGTTCCTGAACGATGTGGCGGGGCTTGTGGAGAGCAAGAAAGCGCCGGAAATTGTCGACATTTCCAACCAGTCCTCGAAAGAAGGAACACGCATCGTGCTCGAATTGAAAAAAGGCGCGGATGTGGAGCGGATCACGAATCTGCTGTACAAGAAAACACGTCTGGAAGATACGTTCGGTGTCAACATGCTCGCCGTGGCAGATGGAAGACCGGAGACGTTAAGCCTTAAACAGGTGATCGAGCATCACGTTGATTTCCAGTTTGAAGTGGCAACCCGCAAATACCAGAACCTTCTCCGCAAAGAGATGGAGCGCCGCGAGGTGCAGGAAGGTCTGATCAAGGCATGCGATGTGATCGATCTGATCATTGAGATCCTGCGCGGAAGCAAGACACAGAAGCAGGTCAAAGAGTGTCTGATTATGGGTGTGACCGATGGTATCCGCTTCAAATCAAAGTCAAGTGAGCGTATGGCAGCACAGCTCTGCTTTACGGAACGCCAGGCAACGGCGATTCTGGAGATGCGTCTGCAGAAACTGATCGGACTGGAAGTGGAAGCACTCTTAAAAGATCATGAGGCGACTGTGGCGAAGATTACGAAGTACGAGGATATCTTAAATCATTACGACTCGATGTCGGAAGTTATTATGGAAGATCTGACGCAGATAAAAAAAGAGTACGGCCACAAGCGGAAAACGGCGATTGAGAATGCTGAGGCGATTGTTCTTGAGGAGCCGAAGGTCGAGGAGATGGATGTTGTCTTCCTGATGGACCGCTTCGGTTATGCGAAGACGATCGATACGTCTGCTTACGAGCGGAACAAAGAGGCTGTGCACAACGAGAACAAATATGTGTTCCAGTGCAAAAACACCGATAAGATCTGCGTCTTTACGGATCTTGGCATGATGCACAGCATCAAAGTAATGGACATCCCGTATGGAAGATTCCGTGACAAGGGAACGCCGATCGACAACCTTGGAAATTACAGCAGCCAGAAGGAGCAGATGATTTACGTCGATGCACTGGAAAATATCAAGAACAATAAGCTGCTGTTCGTCAGCGCGGCCGGTATGGTAAAACTTGTCGATGGATCCGAGTTTGATGTCGTAAAACGAACGATCGCGGCGACGAAGCTTTCATCCGAGGAGGACCGTCTGATTCTTGCCGAGGTCTGCCAGGAGCAGGAGTATGTGGTTCTGCAGACGAAAAACGGTGTCTTCCTGCGCTTCCTTACGAGTGAAGTGCCGGAGAAGAAAAAAGCAGCCGTTGGTGTGCGTGGTATCCGTATGGCAGAGGACGACGCGGTAGAGCATGCGTATCTGCTGGCAAGCCGGATGGATTACACGATCACGTATCACGACAAAGAGATTTCTCTGACAGCGAAGATTAAGCTGGCAAAACGAGACACCAAGGGAACAAAGATCCGGGTATAACGCAGAGTTTTGTTTATAACCATGAGAAGCACGCTCCGCGGGTTTTTCGAGAGATCACTTGGCAATAAAAGGACACCTGCCCGATACCAGAACGGTATGGGCAGGTGTCCTTTTCGCATAATTTTTTAGTTATTTGAAAAACTGTGGGAAGTCTTTCTTGGGGTTCTTCTTTCAATGGCAACGTACGGACGATGATGACCGACATATTTATAAGCCGGACGGATGATCTTTCCTTCGTTGACAAGCTCTTCGATCCGGTGTGCGGACCAGCCGGAGATACGGGAGATAGCAAAGATCGGGGTGTAGAGCTCTTTTGGAAGGCCAAGCATTGCGTAGACGAAACCGCTGTAGAAATCAACATTTGCACAGACTGGTTTGAGCAGACGGCGCTTTTTGGCGATACACTCGCCGGCAATGCGTTCTACAGACTCATAGAGAGCAAATTCTTTCTCGCGGTGCTTCTCAGCGGAAAGCTTCTTTGCATATTCTTTTAGAATCACACAACGTGGATCGGACAGGGTATAAACAGCATGGCCCATACCATAGATAAGACCCGTTCCATCGAATGTTTCACGATCAAGCATTTTGGTCAGGTAGGTGCGCAGTTCGTTTTCGTCTTCCCAGTTTGTAACATTCTCTTCAATATTTTCAAACATCTCCATAACCTTCAAGTTGGCACCGCCGTGGCGCGGTCCTTTTAAGGAACTTAAAGAAGCCGCAACAGCAGAGTAGGTATCGGTTCCGGAGGAGGAGACAACGTGTGTCGTAAATGTTGAGTTATTTCCGCCGCCGTGGTCTGCGTGAAGAATTAACGCAACATCGAGAACCTTTGCCTCCAGAGCAGTGTATTCTCCATCCGGGTGAAGCATCTGCAGAATGTTTTCAGCCATCGACAGCTCCGGTTTCGGATTTCGGATGATCAGGTTCTGGTTTTCGTGGTAGTGGCGGTATGCATGGTAGCCGTAAACGGCGATCAGCGGCATTTTGGCGATCAGACTCAAAGCCTGGCGGAGGACGTTCGGAATGGAAATGTCATCCGGCTTTTCGTCGTAGGAATACAGGGTCAGCACACAGCGCTGCAGAGTATTCATCATGTTTTTGCTGGTTGCCTTCATGACAACGTCGCGGACAAAAGTGTCCGGCAGCTCGCGGTAGATACTTAAAATTTCGTTGAAATCATTTAACTGCGGTTCTGTCGGAAGAGAACCGAACAGAAGAAGATAGGTAATCTCTTCAAAACCGAAGCGTCGTCCTTCCATACCTTTGATCAGATCAGCGACGTTATAGCCCTGAAAATAGAGACGGCCATCGGTCGGAACTTTTTCGCCGGTGCGCTCATCAATATCGAAGCCGATAACATCGGAAATTTCGGTCAGGCCGGTGAGAACACCTTTACCAGTGGAATCACGCAGTCCCCGTTTTACATCGTACTCAGTGTATAAAGATAAATCAATCTTTCCGGAATCTTTCGTATACTCTACAAGCTGACTGAGCTTGTCTTCCAGATTATCGTATTGCATGGTCATGACAACAGCCCCTTTCTTCCTTTAGTTAAAAACTATACTTACTTTTTTGGCGGTTGTCAATGCTTTTCTTTCAAAATACATTAATTTTTATAAGGAAAAGGGATGGTTTTCCTTAATTTTTGAAAGTAAGGGCAAAGTTTATGCATAAAATTTGCGCCAGGGAGGTGAAAACAACAGGGATGGAAACGGTGGGAAATCAGTGGGGCGGAACAAATTTTAGAAAAAGATTCATAAATTTCAAAAAAATGCTTGCAATTTCAAAAAAATACGGTATAATAATGATTGTGTCATTCAGGAAATGAATTTCACAGGCCGAAATAGCTCAGCCGGTAGAGCACTTCACTCGTAATGAAGGGGTCGTCAGTTCGAATCTGATTTTCGGCTTATTCTTTAGAAACCCGCAGGACGTAAGGTTCTGCGGGTTTTCTGGTATCATGAGAAATATGACATAAATACGAACGCCCTTTGCAGGAAAAAGATCTGCTGCAAAGGGCGTTTGCTGTTACAAGTTTCAGGAAAATCAGTTCGTACAGCATATCCTGACGGAGCTTTTGGCCGGACACTTCAAAGAGCACATCAGCTGTTGCCATTTTCCTGTGCTGCCACCCGTGCGTCGCGTTCCCGGCGGGAAAAGACGCAGCCGCAGTAGTCCTGGCGGTAGAGGCCGTATTCATGGGAAAGTTCGATGGAACGCTGGTAGCCGCCCCGTTTCTTGAAATCTGAATTGAGATATGGGATCCCGTATTCGGCGGCAAGCCGTTCTCCGATTTCATTCAGCTTTTCCGCGTTTTTCAGCGGGCTGATGGAGAGGGTTGTTGTAAAATAGTCGAGTTTGAGCTGCTTTGCCATTTCGGCCGCTTCGCGGAGCCGCATTTCATAGCAGACAAAACAGCGCTCGCCGCCCTCCGGCACATTTTCCATCCCGCGTGTCAGTTTATAGAACCGGTTAGAATCGTACGGGCCGGGGCAGAAGGAAATCGGATGCACGGCGGGAAGAGAATGGATCAGACGCTGCTGTTCCTCCACGCGGTGCTCGTACTCCGTCGGCGGATAGATGTTGGGATTATAGTAAAAGAGCGTAATGGAAAAATACTGCGACAGATATTCCAGCACGTAACTGCTGCACGGCGCACAGCAGCTGTGCAGCAGCAAGGTCGGAACTTCACCGTGAAGTCCTGCAATCTTCGCATCCAGCTCCTTCTGGTAATTTCTTTTATTGGCCATAATGTATCTTCAAACCTCCTGGTATCTTTCAATCCTTTCTATTATAGCCTCAGCGCGGCTGGGATGCAAGCTGCATATGATATCTTATAGATAGAGGAGGATGCAAAAAAATGGATGATCAAATCCTGTCATTAGAGCATATATCACTGTCCTATCACACCATGAAAGGAGAAACACCGGCGCTGTGCGATCTGACCTTTTCGGTAAAAACGGGGGAATTTGTTGCTCTTGTCGGACCGAGCGGCTGCGGAAAGAGCACGATCCTGAACTTGATTTCCGGTCTTTTAAAGCCGGAGGCGGGAACTCTGCTGAGCCGCGGACGGCCGATCACGGAGGCGGATCTCCATATCGGCTACATGCTGCAGAGAGACCACCTGTTTGAATGGCGGACCATCTACAGCAACGTTCTGCTGGGCCTTGAGATTTCGCGCACGCTGACACCCGAGCGGAAAGAAAAAGTCGGGGAGATGATGGAGACATACGGCCTGAAATCCTTTTCCAATGCCCGTCCGTCCGAACTTTCCGGCGGTATGCGGCAGAGGGCGGCACTGATCCGTACACTGGCGATGGAGCCGGATCTTCTGCTGCTTGACGAGCCGTTCTCCGCTCTCGACTACCAGACGAGGCTGAACGTCTGTGATGATATCGGAAAGATCATCAAAAAAGAGGGAAAGACAGCAATTCTCGTGACACACGATATTTCGGAGGCCATCAGCATGGCGGACCGTGTGATTGTTCTGGCGGCACGGCCGGCATATGTGAAAAAAAAGATTCCGATCCGGTTTGCGATGGAGGAGCGCACGCCGATGAAAGCGCGCAGTGCGCCGGAATTTAAAACGTATTTCAATGCCATCTGGAAGGAGCTGAATGAAAATGCGTGAGCAGGCAAAAACGCCGGAGAGCAGCTTTCAGAGGGCGTATCTCCGGCAGAAAAAAAGAGAACGGGAGCAGGTGCGGGTGTTTCGGGCTTTGCTTCTCGTCAGTTTTCTGGTATTATGGGAGGTGGCGGCGGATCTGAGATGGATCGATCCGTTTATCTTTTCCAGCCCTGTGCGGGTGGGAAAAACGTTCGTGACCCTGCTGACGGAGCAGAACCTTCTGCGCCATATCGGGATCACGGTGTATGAGACGGGAATCAGCTTTCTGCTCGTCTCGGCACTTGGCATGGCGTTCGCTGTGCTTTTGTGGCTCTTTCCGCGCTTTTCTGCGGTGATGGAGCCGTACCTGGTAGTCCTGAACAGCCTGCCGAAATCGGCGCTCGCCCCGCTTCTCATTGTGTGGATGGGGGCAAACGTGAAAACGATCATCACGGCCGGCATTTCCGTTGCGATATTCGGCTCGGTGATCAGCATTTACAGCAGCTTTCAGAGTGTGGAGCCGGATATGCTCCGCCTGATTGCAACACTCGGCGGAACGAAGAAGGATATGCTGTTCCGCGTCGTGCTGCCGTGGTCGTTTCCGGGGCTGCTCGCCGTGTGGAAGGTCAACATCGGCCTGTGCCTCGTCGGTGTTGTAATCGGAGAGTTTATCGGGGCAAGAGAGGGGCTTGGCTATCTGATTATCTACGGCAGTCAGGTGTTCAGATATGCACACGCAAGAGAAGGGAGGATGACAGATGATTGGAATCGTATGTCTGGAAGAACGAAGAGGAATGCAGTTTGGCGGACGACGCGTTTCGCGGGACCGCGTGGTAACGGAAAAAATCTGCGAACTGTGTGAGGGGAAAACGCTCTGGATGAATCCGGCTTCGGAAAAGCTGTTCGCGGAGCAGAAGGAGAGTGGGAAGGTAACACTTCAGGCGGCGGCAGATTTTCTGGAGCAGGCAGGCGAAGGAGAATACTGCTTTGTGGAGAATACGGGACTGCAGGCTGTGGAAGCGAAGATAGAGAAAATCATCGTTTTCTGGTGGAACCGGCATTATCCGTCTGACCGGAAATTCGACCTGGATCTTTCCAAATGGAATAAAGTGTCCGAGGAGGAGTTTGCAGGCTATTCCCATGAGAAAATAACGAAAGAGGTATATGAGAAATGAAAAAACTAAGAAAACAGCTTCTGCTGCTGGCGGCGCTTCTTGTTCTGACACTGACCGGCTGTGAGGCGCAGGATCTTCTCTCGACGGAGAGAGCAGATTCCGGTTCGGAGGTTACGGCCGCTTATACGATGACGGAATCCCAGATTACCGATCAGGCACCGACGGCCGTTTCAGTTCTTGATGTTCCGGAGTTTTCCGGTGAACCGTATGTCGTTTTAAACGGAAATGAGCCGGATTTTACCGATGAGGAAAAGACGACCGAGTCGTACGAGCATTACAGCGATCCGGACAGCCTGGGACGGTGCGGCGTGGCAGAGGCGAATATCGGCCAGGATCTGATGCCGACGGAGAAGCGCGGCGCGATCGGCCAGGTAAAGCCGACGGGCTGGCATACGGTAAAATACGATCAGGTGGAAGGTAAATATCTGTACAACCGCTGCCATCTGATCGGATACCAGCTGACCGGTGAGAATGCAAACGAGAAGAATCTGATCACTGGAACACGTTATCTGAACGTCGAGGGCATGCTGCCGTTTGAAAACATGGTTGCCGACTACGTCAAAGAGACCGGAAACCATGTGCTGTACCGCGTTACACCAATTTTTACCGGGGACGACCTTGTAGCGGACGGTGTGGAGATGGAGGCACTTTCCATGGAAGATGACGGCGAGGGCATTTCCTTCCATATCTTCGCATACAACAATCAGCCGGGCATCTCGATTAATTATGCAACGGGAGACAGCACGTTAAGCGAAAGCAGCGGAACGATGACGGATCAGCAGGAATATGTCATGAACACATCCAGCATGAAATTCCACCTGCCGTCATGCTCCAGCGTCAGCTCGATTAAGGATGAAAACAAGGCGACATATCAGGGACCGCGCGAGGACCTGATCGCCGAAGGCTATGAGCCGTGCGGACGGTGCAATCCGTAAAAAGAAATTACAAAAAGAGGGTCGGAACTTTCCGGTCCTTTTTTCTATATAGTAAAGAGAAGCATCTGGAAAGTGAGACAGGAGATGGAAGAGGAGAAGCTGCGTGCGGTTTATTATGCAAGGTGCAGCACCGAGGAGGAAAACCAGAAGGATGCGCTGGTAAGGCAGGCGGCGGAGGCGGAAGAGGCAATCCGGGCAAGAGGATGGAGGCTTGTGGATGCCTACGTGGAGAGCCGCTCCGGTACGAGCCGGAAGGGCAGACGGGAATATAACCGCCTGTACGAGGATCTCGAGCAGAACCGGTTTGATGTCGTCGTAATCAAGTCGCAGGACCGCCTGATGCGGAACACGCGGGACTGGTATCTGTTCGCAGACCGCTTAAACTGCGCCGGAAAGCGGCTGTATTTTTATCTGGAGAACACATTCTATTCGCCGGAAGACGCGCTTCTGACCGGCATTAAGGCGATTCTGGCGGAGGAGTACAGCCGGGAGCTGAGCAAGAAGATGAATCTGGCGCACCAGAAACGGCAGCAGAATAATGGAAAGCCGGTGCTGACCTCAAAAAGTTATGGTTACCGGCGGACGGCAGACGGAGCGATTGAGATCATCCCGGAGGAGGCCGCAGTGAAGCGCCGTATGTACGAACTCTGTGCAGACGGTCTCGGCGGACGGAAAATTGCGGCGGTTCTGGCAGCAGAGGGCGTCCGCAGCCGCGCCGGAAAACCATTCTCTGGAACAGACATTATCCGCATGGTGCGGAATCCCATGAATAAAGGCACCGTAGTCATGAACAGGAAGCATTACGATTTTAACACCGGAAAAACGCTCCCTACACCGCCGGGCGGGCAGTACGTCTATGCGGGGAAAATTCCTGCTATCGTCTCTGAAGAGCTCTGGATAGCGGCAAATCGGGCGGCTGACGAGCGTCTCTGCCGCAAAAAGGTGGGCAAATCTGTTCAGACTTGACTGGGTAATCCTGTCCATCCTGATCCTCTGCCTCGTTGCGGCAGGATTGTACGGCATCTTGGGCTGGCTGGAGAAAAACTACACAAAACGCCGAAATTCGGGAAAGTAGGTGATTTGACTTGCAAAGGAAGAGGGGAGTCTTGTATAATAATACATGATAATTTAAAAAACTTACAGGAAAAGAGGAATGAAAATGGCACAGTTATGGGGCGGACGGTTTACAAAAGAGACCGACAAGTTAGTGTATAATTTTAATGCATCCATCAGCTTTGATCAGAAATTCTATAAACAGGACATCAAAGGCAGCATGGCACACGTAAAGATGCTGGCAAAACAGGGCATTCTGACAGAAGACGAAAGAGACCAGATTCTTGCAGGACTGGAGGGGATTCTTGCCGACGTAGAGAGCGGAAAACTGGAAATCACCAGCGAATATGAGGATATCCACAGCTTCGTGGAGGCAAACCTGATTGACCGCATCGGAGATGCCGGAAAGAAGCTGCACACCGGAAGAAGCCGCAATGACCAGGTAGCCCTCGATATGAAACTTTATGTCCGCGATGAGATCACCGAGATTGATGCACTCGTCAAAGAGGTGCTGGTAACACTCGAAAAAATCATGGAAGAGAACATTCACACCTATATGCCGGGATTCACCCATCTGCAGAAAGCACAGCCGATCACACTGGCACATCACATGGGCGCATATTTTGAAATGTTCCGCCGCGACAGAGGCCGCCTTGCAGACATCTACAAGAGAATGAATTACTGTCCGCTCGGTTCCGGTGCGCTGGCTGGAACGACGTATCCGTTGGACCGCGCTTACACCGCAGAGCTGCTCGGCTTTGACGGCCCGACCTTAAACAGCATGGATTCCGTATCCGACCGTGACTATGTCATTGAGCTCCTCAGTGCTCTTTCTACGATTATGATGCATCTTTCCCGCTTCTCCGAGGAGATCATCATCTGGAATACCAATGAGTATCAGTTTGTGGACATCGACGACGCATACAGCACCGGAAGCAGTATCATGCCGCAGAAAAAGAATCCGGATATCGCAGAGCTTGTTCGAGGAAAAACAGGCCGCGTTTACGCAGCTCTGATGTCAATGCTCACCACTATGAAGGGAATCCCGCTGGCGTACAACAAAGATATGCAGGAGGATAAAGAGCTGACCTTCGATGCCATCGACACCGTAAAAGGCTGCCTGGCTCTGTTCAATGGCATGCTTTCTACCATGCGCTTCAAAAAAGACCGCATGGAGAACAGTGCAAAGAACGGTTTCACGAATGCAACGGACGCAGCTGATTACCTTGTTGGAAAAGGCGTTCCGTTCCGCGATGCACATGGCATTGTCGGCCGTCTCGTTCTGTACTGCATTGACAAAGGAATCTCCCTTGATGATATGAAACTCGAAGAGTACAAAGCGATCAGCCCGGTCTTCGAGGATGATATTTATGATGCCATCAGCATGAAGAACTGCGTAGAACGACGCAACACGATCGGTGCGCCGGGAGCAGATGCGATGCTGGCTGTCATCGAGCAGAATAAAAAATATTTACAGGAAAATTGAAAAAACAGTTGCAATTTTGAAAAAATTGGTATAGTATGACATGAGACGCACAAATGTACGCCACAGAAGAACAAGGAGATGAAACCAATGGAGCAGAAATTGAGAGTAGGAATTTTAGGAGCAACCGGTATGGTAGGTCAGAGATTTATTTCTCTGCTGGAGAACCATCCGTGGTTTGAAGTTGTGACCCTGGCAGCAAGTCCGAGAAGTGCCGGAAAAACATACGAGGAAGCAGTCGGCGGACGCTGGAAAATGGATACTCCAATGCCGGAAGCAGTGAAAAAGCTCGTTGTGATGAATGTAAATGATGTAGAGCATGTGGCATCTACCGTAGATTTTGTATTTTCCGC
>ERZ1673740.1851-NODE-1851-length-13971-cov-3.518181_pt1 | contig 13971 bp, 7 predicted proteins | sample MGYA00580221_ERZ1673740 | MGnify/ENA primary metagenome ERZ1673740 (study PRJEB41218, sample SAMN15661786) | gut metagenome | host: Homo sapiens | place: Canada: London | collected 2015-08-20/2019-03-30 | study: EMG produced TPA metagenomics assembly of...
TAAGCATCATTCCGACTACTATCAGTAATAACAGCACAACTCCGGTAATGTATGCACCAAGTTTAAAGTTTCTGCTCGTTATAAGAGAAAATACCGTCCACGGACTGTATTTTGTAACATATTCCCCTTTTCCCAAAAAGCAAAATCCAATGACACAAATCAGCACGATATATTTTAATTTTTGCAAGTAAACCTGCCATTTTGACGGTATGACAGGTAATTTTCTCCCCGTCTTTTTCTGAATAAATTCTGAGAGCATATAAAACCAGTCTCCAACAGCACCGAATGAGCAGACAAATCCACAAAATATCCTCCCAAATATAATCGTGACAGTACATAATATCAACAGTTTTATCACAAAATCAGATAATATGAGATTTTCGCCTTTTCCTATCAGTGCCACCGCTTCTTTCACACCTGCAAATGCCTGTGAGAAAAGTGACGGCATAAATATAAAAAATATTATCTGGACTATCACCCTGAAAATCTTTAAAGTCCTTATTTTTTCTTTAATATTCATTGTTTCTAAACTTTTACCTTTCCGTTTTTTATGGCATCTTTCATCGCACTTATTATACCGTTTGACGACAATGTCGCTCCCGATACCGTATCAACATCAACCGACTGTTTATCAATGGCATCATCAAGTATTTTTTTTGCCGACTCAAGATAATCTTTCGTCTCGTTTTCAGCCGATAATATCTCTACTTTTTCAAGCTTATTGTCCTTTACGGTAAGACGGACTTTTATCTCTCCGCCAAATCCGTCACCGCTGCCCTCATAAATACCGTCATCAGCAAAATAAATGTTATTACCATCATCACTTGCAACTTCTTTTTTATCTGTTTTTTCGGCTATTGCTTTTTTCTCCTCACCGACTTTGCGCACATTGATGCAGTATAAAGCTATTATCCCTGCAACAATCAACAGATTAACGCTTTTTATAATAAAAACTCTCATCAGTTTACCGCCTTTTTATTTATCAAACTCTTCCTAAATATCCGTCTTTTTGTCTTTCCGCCCCGTTTATACCTGTATTACTATTGCATTTTTACAACAGTTATTTTATAACAGCTTCATCAAATGCCTCACGATACATACCTATAAGAGTTTTGGATGTGCAGGTCGCACCTGACACCGCATCAAGCTCGCCATTTAGTGCCGCATTTATCTGAGTCAGAAGTCCCGGAATTTTCTTTGTTCCGTTTACCGATTTATTATAGTAAAATCGGTTTGTCTCATCTGAAAGAACCACATTTGAAAATCCAGCAAAGTGATTGTCATTAAATAACAAATCTGCCGAAATCGTATATTCCTCAAATGCTTTTGACTCATCAGGATATACCGTTGCCACTTTAGAATATGTACCGCTTCTAAGCAGAATTGACGGCTCAGGTGAAGTCGTATCCTGCGGCGTACTGCTTGTCATAGATTCAGAAGATGTTAGAGGCTTTGAAGAAGCCGGCACATCTGTCTGTAGAGGATTTCCTGTATTTGATGGTACTGCCGTATCTGTCGGTGCAGGTACTTCAACCGGAATTTTTGAAGGAGCGGGAGTTTTCTGCGGTTTTATCCCTCCTTTTTTTGCCGCCTTATTAAGTGCTTTCAGATACAGGTTCACTATTGTTTTTGAGGAACAGGTAGCTCCCGATACCGCACTTATCCCATCTGACGACTGCCTGCTTATTATCTGTCCGACAACACCCTTTGATCCTGATGCTCCATTCGCCGCTCTCATGTAATAATTCTTGTTTGCTTCGGCTGTTGATAAAAAATCAGCTATCTCTACGCATTTTCCTTTTGAAAATTTCACAACCGCACTAAGTGAATATTTTTCAAAATCTTCATTTTCATCAGGCTCACATACCGCACTGACTTTGTAATTTCCGTCTGCTATACTGCTTTTTGGCACTTTTTTCTTTTTATCAACTTTTATTGCCACAGGCTTTTTTGTCGAAACAGGCATGGTAGTCTTTTTTAATACAGTTTTCCTTATCGTCTTTCCATCTGCCTTTGCAACTGCCTTATTATAAGCATCCATATATGCATTTATAATTGCTTTTGACGAATATGTAGCCCCCGATACCGCATCTGCATCAGACACATTTTTTCCTACAAGCCTGTTTACCATGCCGCTCCATGCATTATTCATAAATGCATTATTTGCACTGTCCGTATTGCCTGACATTTTCATCCCATAAACCGCAACTGTCTCCCCATTTTTAAACCTCACCTTCAGACTTACCGTATAGCCGAATTTTTCACAGATACTCTCACCGCTAAATTCTCCGTCAGCAGGTTTCCCGCTCTTTTTCTTTGTATCAGCAACAGCCGTTACTTTTGTCTTTGTATCTGTATCACTTAACTTTGTATCTGTTTTATCATTATCCGCCTTATCCTCTGATTTCTGCTTAGTATCATCGTTTCCGCCAGATATATCCGCTAAAATATTTTTCTCAATTTTCCTGTAATGTGCAAGGTCATTATTTGCAACATATATTCCACGAAGTGAAAATCCGGCTATCACTATTGATGGAATAATAAAAATCAGCATTTTCAGATTTTGGGTAAGATTTTTTGATATTTTTATCTTTTCAAAAACCTTATCTTCTCCTGTTATATTTTTTGCAACAGCATTTCCCGTATCTTCAACATTATTCTTTTCTATAGCCTTATCTTTAATGATATTTTTTTCTATATTTCTATCTGTATCCTCAATATTATTCTTTTCCGTAATCTTATCTTTCAAATCTCTTCCTCACTTCCAAACAATCTCTATTTTATAATTCACAAATACATCATATTCACACACATTTGCACCAATCAAATCTCCATACACCAATTATCACTCTATGCAATAGGCTTTATTTTCTTTCTATCCATTTTTATTTTTTCAGGCAATATTTTCCATACCCCTGTATAACGCACAAAACGGAAGGCTCACCATGATGCGACACTATCGCACCATATATAATACCTTCCTTTTGTTTATTGTTTATAAATATTTGCTAAACTATTTAACTTTCACATTCTTTACGGCAGACCATTTACCTGCTGTTTTTCCACTTCCTACAGCTTTTACTCTTACAAAATATTTTTTACCTGATTTTAATCCGTTTACTGTCAATGTTGTTTTCTTTGTAGTCTTTGTTGTTGACTTTTTAAAGTTTTTTGTAAGTGAATACTGCACCTGATAACTTGCTGCATTAGCTGATTTTTTCCAGCTTACTACCGCTTTTGTTTTTTTAGCTTTTACCTTTACGCCTGTTGGTGTTTTCGGTGTCTTTACAGCTTTTACAAGATTTTTCATTGCGTCGCTTAAATGATTGTAAGCTTCATCTACAACCGCCTGATAATGAGCTGTTTTTGCAAGTTCTTCCTCTGCTTCTTCAAGCTCTCCTGCAAAATTCTTCCAACTGTCCGCCGTGTAATCAGCTTCTTTTAATGTCTTAGCATCTTTAACAAGTGCTTCAAGCTTGCTTGTGTCGGCATTTTCAGTAGTTGTAACCGTGTCAACGATATTGTCCTCTGTCACTTCAAAATCAACTGTTGTGTCCTCAAAACCAAGTGCATAGACTGTAATACTCCAATAGCCCGTTCCGTCTGTTCCACCCGGAAGTGCTGCTCTATATGAATCTGTAAGACCAAGCTGAATACCCATTGCTTTGTGCATCCAGTTGTCCGCCGCAAATTTTGTACCAAATGTTGCAAGTGCATTTTTGCGTGTAGAGTCATTTCCATAATATGTCCACTTTACAGCCTGCATCTTTGCACCGAGTGCACCGTAACCCTCGCCTTTTGATGTATCTGCATCATCTGCATTGTTTAAGTCTACTCTTAAAAATTCACCATAACTTCCATTTGCTTTCTGAACCTGAGTTTTCAGCTTTGAAGCTTTTGCAAGCGTCTCATCCTTTATACCTGAGTCATTTCCTGTCTTTCTTGCACTAAACTTAAATGTTCCGTCTTTCTGCTCTGCCGCAGTCTTAAGACCGTTTGTATTTGCAGTAACATCTGCTTTAAGGTCATAAGCTGAAAGATTCATCTCACTGTAACCACCTGCAAGTTCACCGTCATTTTCAACAACTTTATAGATTTTCTTAAAATCAGAAAGTTCAGATGTCTTTACGGCAACAGGAACATATTTAAGACCTGTAACTTTGTATTCTTTTAATTTTGTCTGTGAACCGTCAGCCTTTGTGATAGTTCCTTTGCTGTATGATACACTTGTTCCGTCTGTGAGATAAAGTGTTTTTCCATCTGCTGACCAATGAGATACATTAAACTCACTTCCATCTTCACCATAGATAACAGTATCACACTGATAACTTCCTCTATGAAGTCCATGATTTGTAGTTGCTCTTGAAACAGCATCAAAAGCACCTTTATCCAACTCTCCTCTTGCATCAGCCTCAGTGTTTGCATCAGTCATACTCTTTGTACTCTGCAGGTAAATATCCTCTGCATCCCAATACTGATCCCATGTAAGTCCGGCATAAAGATATGTATAATCATCTGCTGCCTTTGTTTTAATGTCTGCTGCATATCCCAGTGTGACAACCATTGCCGTTGACAATGCGACTGCCATGCTTTTCTTAATAAGTTTCCTCATTGTTGCTGTCTCCTATCATGTGTATTTGTATAATAAATGTTTTGTCCGTTCATGATAAATATCTTTAAAGTTAATTATATATAACTTTAGTAAGACACTCCTTACTTAGACATCAACCATTATATTTCCCATATAACATGAAGTCAAACACTTTCTTGCTTAATGAACAAAACTTATCAAATAAAACACTTGAATAGTATTTTACAACAAAATAGAGAGCCGGCATAACCGACTCTCTATTTTGGATAATAAATGAGAAAATTTATGTTACAAATATAAACTTATAACCTATTTAACCTTTACTGTCTTTGTTACTGTCTTATAACCAGACTTTGTAACCTTTACAGTAATCTTTGTGTTCTTCTTAAGTTTAGAAGAAACCTTCAATGTGAAATTCTTTCCACTTACTTTAGCTGTTTTAGCTTTATCTTTTCCAACTGTAACTTTTACTTTTGCTTTTGCAACTGAAACAGATCCTTTAACAACCTTTGTTCCTGCCTTTGCTGTAACTTTCTTTACAGACATTGACTTCTTCTTAGAAGATGATGAGCTGTTTGACTTGCTTGATGCAAATGGATCTTTGCAAGCTTTAGTAATAAGTGACTTAGGGAATTTTCCAATAGTACACTTCTCACCTGTAACTGAAATATAAAGTTTCTTTCCTTTTGACTCATCATATTTAAATGTTGCTATACCTGTGATGCCATCATTTGTAACTTTAACTGTAACAACACCATCTTTAATAGATGTTGTGTAAGATATATCTACACCCTTTTTATTTGCAGCAAGCCAAGTAGCCCAATCTGCCGGTGCATTCTCTGTTTTAAATGTAAGCTCATTTGTTCCTGCATATGCTGTAGGATTTGAAATATCTCCGCCTGCTGACCAAGACCACAAATCTGAACGGATAACTGCTACTTCATCATATCCTTCTACAATATAATCACCAGGTCTTTGAACTTCATTTTTATCACCATAATAAATAACAAAACTTGGTGTATTCCAGTTGTTAATAGCTGTAGGATCATTATCTGTTATAGCCTTAAACTTAACTGTCTTTTCTGTCTCTGTAATCTCATCGCCATATGTATGACCTTCCCACCATCCATCAAATGTCTGTGCTCCAGTCTCTTCTGCAGCCTCAGCTACTGCTACATTCTTGTTTGCTGGTACAGCAACTACTGCTGTTGAAAATGCCATTGTTGTTGCAAGTGCGATTGCTAAAATTTTCTTTCTCATGTCTAATTCTCCTCTCGATTTCAATTCATTAAAGTTTTCGTAAACTATTTTAGTTTTTATTATAATAACATAGATATCACAAAAAGTCAACATAAAAATAAAATATTTCATATATTTTTTTCATATTTTGCACAATTTTTATTAACACAGCAAAAATGCGTAGTGAAATTTTTACAATTTCACTACGCATATGTAACTGTTTTATATACAGTTTATACTAAACTATCTGTAATCAAACTTTGATTTAATTATTTAGCGATAGCTTTAACCTGCTTTGGAGAAAGTGCTTTATTCCAAAGTTTAACATCATCGATGTATCCCTTGAATCCTGTATCCCAAGCATTAAGTCCGAGGAAGAACTTGTTAGAGTTTGACATAGTTCCCTTTGCAACTGTTCCGTTTCCGAAAAGTTTTCCGTTTACATATGTCCAAGCATGGTAAGATTTAACATAACCTTTTTTACCCTTTGTACCATACTCACAATAACCCTTCTTATCCCAAGCAGTCTTCTTTGTATATACAACGAGTGTGATGTGAGTCCATTTTCCTTTTGATACTGCAAGGTCTGCTGTCCACTTACCTTTTTTATCCTGGTGACCATACCATGGGAACTGATCATTCTTTCCATTTGATACACTGTGTGACCAGATTGTAGGAGAGTTAGACTTGTTCTCAAGCCATGAATCCTTTGTAATTGAAAGCCACTTTGTGTTCTTAGGATCTGTAATATGGCTTCCTGTGAAGAACATAGCCATGAAGTTTGAAAGGTCTGTCTCAGGTTTAACCCAGAATGAAACTGTCCAAGAACCGTTTCCAAGCTTAACACCTTTAAGCTCAGCACCCATAGAAGCTGCCTTTCCACCTACTGTTCTTGAGATGTAAAGAGCCTTTCCATGTTTACCTTTCTTATACTGAAGCTTTGCTTTCTTGTTTGCTGTAGGTAAAACACCTGTCTTTGGGCTTCCTGTTCCACCACTTGCTGTATCACCTTTACGTGCAACTCCTACTACTTTTTTGCTTGCACCATTCATGCTGAATGTGTACTTTGGCTTTGGAGCTGATGCTGCATCTGCTACTGTCTGTGGCTGTGCTGCATAAGCTGCTCCTCCAACAACCATAGCTGCTGCTAAAACTCCGCTTAATAATTTCTTATACATTGTTTTATTCCTCCCTTTAATAAAAGAATATGTTTTATTGATTTGTAAATTATTTTAGCATTAGTCGCCTATTTTGTCAACAGTTTATGACTAAATTATTAACAATTCGTAAATATAACTTTTTTTGTATATTTATTCATAAAGTATTTTGCGAATAAATGAGTTGTCATATACAAGACAACTCATGCTTAAAACCACCGCATTATCAGGCAGCTTATACTAAAACAAAATATCTGCTTTATCTTTTTTATTTCTTAATCTTTATTTTGATTGATTTGACAGGTCCCGTAAGTGTCTTTCCGTTATACTCTCTGTAGGCTTTGACAGCTACCCAGTAAGTCTTTCCTGCCTTAAATGTTGTCTCTTCTGATACAGTGCACTTCTTGCCTGTTACTTCCGTAGCATATTTAAACTTACCGTTTTTGCTTGTCTTATAATATACTTCATATCCTGTTACTTTTGATGAATAGTTCCATGAAAGTACGACTTTCGCCTTTTTAGCTTTTTTCTTCTTTGTTACTTTTGCTTTAAGACTTGTAACAGCTTTAAGTTTTGGCATTACTGTCACACCCACTGAAACAGTCTTTGTTATGTCACCCTCTGCATAAGATACAGTTGCATACTGCGTTCCTGTTTTATTTACATTGACTTTTGAATAGTCAACTTTGTAATCAGATGCAGCCAATGTTTTCTGTGTCTCATCAGAGTAGATTGCCTTTACATTTGAGAAATTAATCTTACTTATCTTCTGTCCCTGTGTTATGACATTTGTTCCTGCCGTAAGGCTGATACCGCGAAGTACCGGTGTTTCACTGTTCTCACCTACAACAAATGTTGCGGCTGCCTTGTCTGTGCCGTCTGTTATCTTAAGTACATTATTTACTATTGTAAGATACTGTCCCGGCTTGTAAACACTCTCAAATGAAACTCCGTCCTCAGAGCCGTCAAGTGCCTTTACACTTCTGAATGTCTGTCTTTTTGCCATCTCATCAGTACCTGTTGAATCCTGGTTAAGTGTAACCTTACCATTATCATTTACAGTAAGATAAAGTCCTGATTTATTTTCAGACTGGATTGACACATATGCTGATTTTGTCTTGTCAGACTTACCGTCTGTGAGTACCCACTGTGCATCTTTTACATCAGAATATCCCATAGCACCTACATAAACATTTTCATAAGGATAATCTGCATCATCAAATGAATTAAGGAAATTTTCATGTGCAAGAACACCTGCACCCGCCTTTGTGTAAATCTTTGTAGTAGTTCCTGCTATGCCTGCTGTTGTCTCAGGTACTTCATCTATACTTCCGTCTTCATTAAACTTAAGTTCAGTAATATTTGCAACTCTGCGGTATCCGTTTCCACCTGCAAGTGCACCATTGTGATAGATAAAATATGTCTTTCCCTTAAAGTCGATAACTGCCATATGATTTGTGTTTGATGTGACATTTGGTCTTGCGATTTCTTTTCCCTCTGACCACTCGCCATTTAATAAATCATCGGTGGTTGCATATGACATTCCCTCTCTCCATCCTGAAGCATAGAAGAGATAATACTGTCCATAGTAATTGCCATTTGCATCCTGTCTTCTGTAAAGCCATGGTGCTTCAGTATATGAAGTAACTGATGTTTTCTGGATAACATCAGCGGTCTTTGTTGATGTGCCGCCTGTAATCTTTCCATCACCATTCTGGTCTTTTACCGAAATCATATCATCATTTAACTCACAGATATAATAGTTTCCATTTCCCCATGCAAGATAACGGTGCTCCTCGCCCTTGTCATCTTTCTCAATCCATACCGTAGGGTCTATATCATTCCACTCGCTTGACTCAGTTCCGAAATCAGTAACTTCGCCGCTTACAATAGGCTTTCCTAAATCTTTAAACGGACCAGTAGGGCTGTCTGATACGGCAACACCGATTGACTGCTCACCTGCTTTAATCTTGCTGCTTGCCTTTGCTGTCTTGTCCCATGTACAATAGTAGAAATAATATTTACCGTTGTGCTTAACAGTCTGAGCTGCCCATGCTGAGTCAGCAACATTTGCCCATGAAATATCTTTGGAACTCATTATCTCGCCCTCATATTTCCAGTTAAGCAAATCCTTTGTAGAGTAACAAATCCAACCGTCAATTACATACGAATCTCCCGTAGCAACATCATGTCCCGTATAAAGATAGACCGTATCTCCATCTACCATAGCTGCCGGGTCACCGCCATATGTAAGTTTGCCATTGTTGTCGTATCCGCCGATAGGATTTGTGTACCGGCTCTTTGCCACCTCAACTTCACCCTCTCCGAGCGGTTCTTTAACTATACTGCTGCCTGATGTTACAGACACATCCGTCTCAGATGCTTCTGCTTTGTCTGAACCTGAAAAACTATTGATTGCAGGAACAGATGTAGCAACAAGGCTGAGTGCAAGTATGCTTGCAAATAATTTTGTCTTTCTCATACTGTTTTCTCCTCCCAAGAAATTTGTTATTTTATAATTTTTAGTAAAACAAAAATTATTTTATAATTTGTTTAATATTATATACAATTTATGCAAAACTTGCAATATAAAAGATGAATTTTTTTAGGTTTTTTATGCACTTTACATATTTTTGACACAATTATTTTAGTTTTTTTCAAAATAAAATAGTATTTTTGTTGTAAATTGGTACATAATATGTTATTCTTTTATATGAAATAACTATAAACAAAAAACAAATTTTCGGAGGTAACACTATGAAGAAAAACTTTAAGCGGGCTGGTGCCATCGTACTTTCGACAGCACTTGCTTTGTCAACTGCAACGACTTCATTACCAAGTCTTTCCTTATTTAATAATGAATCTGTTGCAAAAGCTGCAAGCGTAACTCATGTAACGACTTCTCCTACGAGAGTTTCCGTGCATGACCCATCTATCACAAAATCAAGTGACGGTACATATTATGTATATGGTTCACACACTGCAGCAGCAAAATCAACTGACCTTGTAAACTGGACAAAGCTTTCAAACGATCTTAATGCAGGTGATTCAACCAGTGCAACAAACAACTTTGTTTTCGGAAATATGCCTGAAAACCTTAAAAAGCCATTTAAGTGGGCAGGTGACCATGATGAAGATGCTTCTTTTTATAATGTATGGGCTCCTGATGTTTTCTGGAATCCTGATTATGTAAACACTGACGGTACAAAAGGTGCATATATGATCTACTTCTGCACAAGTTCAACAGCAGTTCGTTCAGTCATTGCTTTTGGTGTCTCACAGAGCATTGAAGGACCTTTCACTTGTGTCGATACTCTTATCTACTCAGGTTTCACAAAGAATAAACCGGCTTTCGAGGGTTCTAAAGATACAAGTTATACAAATACAAATATTCCGGACCTTATAAAGAGCGGTCAGATTGAAAAATATGATACAACATGGTCATCAGGAGACTCTTATAACAATTCTTATGCTCCTAATGCAATCGATCCTGAAATCTACTATGATAAATCTGGAAAGATGTGGATGACTTACGGTTCATGGTCAGGCGGTATATTCACACTTGAGATTGACCCTGCTACCGGCAAGGCAAAATATCCCGGCAAGACATATACAAGAGATGACGGACTTCAGGTAGACCAGTATTTCGGTACAAGAATTGCCGGCGGTAAGGCAACTTCAGGTGAGGGTCCTTTCATACTCTACGATAAAAAAACGGATTACTTCTATTTATATATGTCATATGACTGGCTTGGTGTTGACGGCGGATATAACATGAGACTTTTCCGCTCAAAAAATCCTGACGGACCTTTCGTCGATGCAGCAGGCAATAACGCAAATATGTATGTATCAGACGGCAAAGACCACAATGATGTAGGTATAAAAGTTATGGGAACATACAAGTTCTCATGCCTTGATAAGTATTACAAAGCCGAGGGGCACAACTCAGCAATGATAGATGATGACGGTCAGATGTATCTTATCTACCACACAAGATTTTCTGACAGCGATGATTATCACGAATTAAGAGTTCACCAGCAGTTCCAGAATGAAGAAGGCTGGCCTGTTACTGCTCCTTTTGAAAACAAAGGTGATAAGATTTCGGAGACAGGTTATGCCAAAGATGATATAGTCGGCGAATACGAATTTGTAAACCACGGTAAATCGGGTGTTGCAACTGCTAAGACCCAGTCGATAAAGTTAAATGCAGACGGTACCATTTCAGGTGATGTAACAGGTACATGGACATCAAAAGACGGCACATATTATATGAACGCTGTTATAAACAAAGTAACTTACAGCGGCGTATTCTTCCTTCAGCATGATGAATCATCTGATTGCAAAAAAGTTATGACATTTACTGCAATCGGAACAAACAACCAGTCTGTCTGGGGCGTAAGAAAAGATGCTTATAAGTACACGGACAAAGAAATCCTTGAAAGAGCAGCAGGAAACCTTGATGCAGACCATCCTGTAACATCAAAGACAACTTCTGACATCACACTTCCTACTGAAGGATTTAATAGCTCAACTATCACATGGTCTTCAAGCAATACTGACATTATCGCAAATGACGGAAAAGTTACAAGACCTGAAACTGATACTGAAGTTACACTCACTGCCACTATAAAATCAGGAAATGAAACTGTTACAAAAACATACAAAACGACAGTTCTTGCATCATCCCTTATACCTGATTATAAATATGACTTTGAATCCGTAAGTGAAAAATCAGTAGCAAACAGCGGAAAAAATAGTGCTGCCGCAACACTCATCGGCAATGCAAAAGTAAGCAAAGATAACTGGTACGGAAATGTTCTTACTATAAAGAATACAAAGAGTGATGAAAACTATTTATCACTTCCTTCCGACCTATTTAAAAACATTGATGAATCAGGTTTTACTGTTGGAATGTGGGTAAAAGTCAATTCGGAAACTACAGATGAAACTGCATTATTTGAAGCAAAATCATCAAAGAACCGTAACTGCTATCCATACACGGCACTCCATTCAAGCGTTTACGCAGACTTTGCAAGCTTGGAAAGAACAGCAAAAGGAAGTTACCAGACATCATTTATCTCAGGCAGATGGAGTCATGTTGTTTATACAGTCTCTAAAGATGGTGTTAAAACATATATTGACGGTGATTTAAGTGCAAATCAGGAAGTTTCTCTTTCAGAAGCACTTTCAGATAACAAATTATCCGATATTGATGATGTCCGTATAGGAAGCGGTATTATGTCGTACCTTGAAGATGTACAGAACGCACAGTTTGACAATATTGAATTTTATTCAACTGCACTTTCTGACAAAAACATAAAAGAAAAATATAAAGAAGAATCTGCTGCATATCCGACATTGAAGTTTAATGCATCAGCAACTACTCTCTATGCAGGCGGAAATACCGGTAAAACAGCTAAGCTTTCTGTTTCAGCATCACCAAGCATTACAAAAGAAGTTACATACACCTCTTCAAATCCGGGTGTTGCTGAAACAGAAAATGGTATTCTCACAGCTAAAAAAGCCGGTACTACTACTGTTACTGCAACAATAACTTCAGGTGACAAGACAAAGACACTCACAAAAACATTTACAGTCAAGAAAGCTTATATCAAGTTCACAAGCAAAAAAGCTTCTCTTAAAGTAAAGAAAACAGCTAAATTCAAAGTAAAAGGCTATGGTGTTAAGTTATCAAATGTGAAATGGTCATCAAACAAACCTGCCGTACTTGCAGTTAATAATTCAGGTAAAGTTATTGCAAAGAAGAAAGGTAAAGCTGTTATAACAGCAAAGATGGGCAAATACAAGGTTACATATAAAGTAACAGTTAAGTAATCAGCTATTAAAGTTCAGCCAATAAAATAAGCAAAACGCTTGTTTTACTCCTGCTGTCACTATTGTCCGACCGGACAAACTGCCATATTAATATGATTTAATCCCACGGAATTTTAGAAACAGTACAATTCCGCGGGATTTTTTATTGCAGCAAAAAACAAATAAAACAGAACTGTTAAACAGTTCTGTTTTATTTTTATGTTATATTTAAATCTCATCCTCTGTCATAGGTGTATAGCTGATGGCTACATTAATATCCTGACCATAATTTCCAAATGACTTTCCAAACAATGTAAGACCGCCCTTATGCGTGGCATTTTCATCCACACCAAGTTTAAATCTTATATTGCTTCTGTAATCAAGATTAAAATCATTTATCGTAACATCTGAAATCTTAAGACCATCTATAAATGTGCCTTTTCTGTTTATAACAAGAAGTTTTAAAAGTCCGTACTGATTCCAGTTTTCAGGCCACCATGTCGGTGTGAAAAGACCTTTAACATCACCAAAATCTCCAGGTGATGTCCAGCATCCCAGCGGTTTATCATTAAGATAAAACTCTATGTCAGACGGCCAGTCACTGTTTACTCCCGGTGCTTCTGAACTAAGCTCCATTGTGATTGATATCTGTGTAATCTTCTGAAATCCAGGAATAAAATTTGGAATAACATACTCTACAAAACCATTTGTAAACCAGAGTATCTCAGCATTGTATCTGTCAGGATGCTCAAAGTACCTTGCATCATCAACCTCGCCGATAAGCGCCTTGCTTGATGCAAGACCACATGTAGGTGTAATATCATAGTTTGAATAATGACCTATCTTTACTTCCGTGTTATAAACATTCTCATCCTCAACCTGTTTTTCAAGGTCAATTATTATCCTGTCCCAGTGAACTGAGCATATCTTCTGATTGCCATGCACTACCGACTCTGCCGATGTTGTAATAAGTCCACAGCTCTCAAGTTTTTTGATATGTCCCGTAAGTGCTCCATTTGTTATATTCAGCCTTGCTGCCAGATCTTTCATACTCATATTGCTGTTTTCGAGCAATATATTTAATATCTGTATTCTGACATCAGAGCCAAGTGCTTTGAATATTTCTATTCCGTCGTCCAATGATGTTATATGTAACAATTTTTCAACCTC
>ERZ1673740.1863-NODE-1863-length-13851-cov-4.539722_pt1 | contig 13851 bp, 10 predicted proteins | sample MGYA00580221_ERZ1673740 | MGnify/ENA primary metagenome ERZ1673740 (study PRJEB41218, sample SAMN15661786) | gut metagenome | host: Homo sapiens | place: Canada: London | collected 2015-08-20/2019-03-30 | study: EMG produced TPA metagenomics assembly of...
GTAGGTCTTCAAAAACGATATAAAGATGATTTTATAGCCTTTGGTCAAGCAATGGTGAGAAATGGAGGTCGTAACGGTATTTCTTTAACCGCAGGTTTTAGATGGGCAATTGGTAAAAATAAATCTAATAATCCAATTGAAAAAGTTCAAAAGTCTAATGATAAGACCGTTTCAATGAAAAAATTTCTTCCTCCAGCAGTTTCTGTTAAGTTGGGATTGCAGGACTCTTCTTCTCGGGTTCAAGGGGAAAGAAAAGTAATTAAACAACTTTCTGAAACTCAAAGAGCAAAAATCACAAAACAATATCAAAATACGACAAAAACGACTTATATTGGAGAATTGAGGTTGTTATAGCTTTGGTAACGAAAATATAAAAGTTAAAGTGCGGAAGAAAAAATCTCTGCACTTTACTTTTTTAATTTTCTCTTGTATAATTCTGGTGTGAAGGTTAAGGGGGTTATAGATTTAACTCTATTGGAAGTTTGTCCCCTTAAAAAAGAAAGAGATATGCTCTATCGATGAGTAAAGCAACAGAATTTAATTACAAATTTATAAAAGAACATGCAGGTGCCGGTAATTGGCGTAGAGGTTACGAATACTATTTGAAAGATATGGTATTTGATAATTATCCTGAAAAGAATTTCTATATGGGTAAAGTTAAGGGTAATTTTCAAGACCATTACAATACAGATTTAATTTTTAAGAAAAATAAAGTTGAAGCTCGTTGTAGCTGCCCATTAAAAGATGAATGGTGCAAACACTCTGTTGCAGTTGCACTTAAAGCTATTAATGAACATGCTTATGAAGATTGGCTAGAAACAAAGTTTGGAATGGAATTTGATTTCCCAGATGAAAATACTGCTCTAACCGAAGAGCCTCAAGGTAATTATATTTTTCACTTTAACCCTAAACGTAAAGCTAATTTTTTCTCTATTCTTGTTCGTTCAAGAGATACAGGAAAAATTGTCCGTCAAATTGAACCTATTTTGCGTGGGGTGATTGAGGCTCAAAAGCAAGATCCTAATTTTGATTTAAACAATTCTCAAAAAGTTGAGTTGCTAATCTTTCAACAATTATTAAAGATTTCTAGACAAGATAAAAAAGCTGGTTGGTACGATATTCCAATTGCTAAATTTGGACAAGTTTTTTCTTTGCTTTCAAAAGCGGATGAAGTTTTAGACGAGAAAACTAAAGACCGTTTGAAATTTGCGGATGATGAATGGAAACTTGTTTTATATGTAAATTCTTCGTCTGTTGCTGGAACATTATTGTTATCTCTTGAATGGCAAAGACCAGACAAGGATGATGTTTATCCATTTGAAGAAGTTAGATATTTTTCAAGACATTTAAAATGGGGTAGATACAAAAATGTTATTTTCCCTACAAATGTTGCTATTCAATCTATCCCTCAAAATATTACAAAATCATCTTTTACAGATTTGAAAGATGCTGAGTGTGGAAAATTTATTTATGAAGATTTACCAAAGCTTCGCCAAGTAATGGATGTTGTTATTGATGAAAAAATTTCTAAATTGATGTTGGAAGAACGTCCTCCAATCAATGTTGTAACAATGGGTATTGATTATGACCAATCGTTGAAAGCATCTTTGGATTTTGAATATGACGGAGTTAGAGTTCCTTATTCAAAATCAACAAACGAAAAACCACCATATATTACAATCAAAAAGCCTGATGAGGATATGATTTATTGGGTTAAACGTAATATAAAACACGAAAATGAAGCATATGCGATGCTTTTGGCTTGTAAATTTGTTCCTATGCAGACAAATAACCTTGCCTTAGAAAAAGAGAATGCAATTGATTTCTATAATTATTATTTAAAACAAGCTGGCTCTGGATGGAAATTTGAAGAAAAAGATGATATGTCATTTTTCAAGATTATGGAAGATCCATTTAGATTATGTGCCGAAATTGATTTCTCTGATGAACAACCAGATAGTTTTGATATTAAAATTTATGGTAAAGTTGGGGATGAAGTTATCGACTTTGATGAAATTTATGACACAATTCAAAGTGATGAAAAGTATGCTAGAATTAGAAGTTTAGGTTTTGTAGAATATCCAGCTCAAAATATTTATTCAATGATGAGATCTTTCAATTCATTTGATGTTTATAGAAATCCTGACAATCGATTTACTGTCAAAACTTATCGTGCTGGTTTGATTAATGAACTTAAAAACCTTGGTGCAGAACTGATTTTAAGTGATAGATTTAAAACTTTCTGGGAACAAATGTCAACTTTCTCAACTGCTGAGGAAACAACTCTTCCTCAGGGTATTAATGCTGAATTTCGTGAATACCAATTGAAAGGTTTTGGCTGGTTATGGTTCATGTATAAGTATGGGCTAAATGGTATTTTGGCGGATGATATGGGGTTAGGTAAAACTCTTCAAGCTTTGACCGTATTGCAAAAGGCGAAGGAAGAAGACGGACCTATGCCAACACTGGTTATTGCACCAACAACAGTTGTATTTAACTGGGAATCTGAAATTCAAAAGTTTGCTCCGACTTTATCTTGTTTGAAGTTGCAAGGTGGAGAAAGAAAACAATTTTTTAAAAAAATCCCAGAATACGATGTAATTATTACTAGTTATGCTCTTGTTCGTCGTGATATTGCTAAGTTGAAAGATATTAATTTTAGATATGTAATTTTAGATGAATCTCAAAATATCAAAAATGCAACTTCTCAAACAGCTCAAGCAGTTAAACAGTTGAACTCTCAGCATAAGTTAGCTCTTTCTGGAACTCCAATAGAAAATAAATTGGAAGAGTTGTGGTCTGTATTTGATTTCTTGATGTCTGGTTTCTTGTTCTCAATGGCAGATTTTAATTCAAGATATGTTAATCCAATTATGGAACGTCAAGACAAAATTGTTGAAAAACGCTTGAAATTACAGATTTATCCATTCATCTTACGTCGTATGAAACGTGATGTAGCGAAAGATTTGCCAGATAAAGTTGAAAATATTGCGTACTGTGAATTAACTGATGAACAAAAGGATTTCTATTTACAAGTTCTTGATAGTACAAAAGAAGAATTATTCAAATCTATTGAACAAAATGGACTTGAAAAGAGCAGATTGTCTATTTTCTCTGCACTTCTTCGTATGCGTCAAATTTGTTGTCACCCAAGACTTTATGACAAAAATAATGTTAAAAATGTTATTTCTTCTGGTAAGTTTGAAAAACTTAAGGTTATGTTGGAAGAAATTATTTCAGAAAAACACCGTATTTTGTTATTCAGTCAATTTGTTGACATGTTAGATATTGTGAAAGCTTGGTTGGATAAATCTGGAATTAAATACGAATATTTGACTGGTAAAACAAAAGACCGTCAAGGTGCTGTTGAAAGATTTAATAATGACCCAACTATCCCAATTTTCTTAATCAGTTTGAAAGCTGGTGGTACTGGTTTGAACTTGACAGGTGCAGATTATGTAATTCACTATGACCCATGGTGGAACCCTGCGGTTGAAGATCAGGCAACTGATAGAGCTTATCGTATTGGTCAGAAAAAGAAAGTATTTGTTTATAGACTTATTACACGTAATACAGTTGAAGAAAAAATTCAAAAGCTTAAAACAATTAAGAGAAACCTTGTTGATAGCGTAATTTCAGTAGATAGAAACATTACAAAATCGCTTACAATGGATGATATTAGAGAAATTTTCTCTGTTGATTAATCAAATTGTTTTTTGAGTGATGCCCTTTCTTCTTTGAGTAATGCGTTAAGTTTTTTATTTGCAAACTTTAATTTGTCTTCAAATTTAAAATTGAGTTTGTAACTGAGTTTAAGGTTTAAAGCATCTATAAAGTCGTCAATGTTTTTGATGCCTTTAAATCTAAAATGAATTTCATCGCTATATGCGTTAATTTCAGTTATTAAATGTGATCGAATTTTTTGTAGTGTTTCTATCGCTATATCTCTTGGCAAGATATCTATGAGAGCACTTGCTTCTTTTCTAAACTCTTTCATGTTCGTTTTGGAGGAAATTTCTTCCATAAAAAATTTATTAATATAATCTGTTGCGTTGGAATATCCTTCATTATTTATAAGATTATTTATTCTGTGCATTTTTACTTTTGGATTGTAAAGGTAGTCAATCATATGTCTGACCTCGTGGAATAAAGTGTATTTATTTTCAACTTCAGTTTTGTTTTTTTTAAGTGGTAAGAAAAGAGCAATTCCATCATATTGTAGAATTTGTTTTTCTTTATCGACAGATAGGATATTAGCAATTGAGCCACTAAATTGCTCTCTTTCTTCGCTATTGATTGTGTAGTTAATCTTATTTGGGGCAAAAAGGTTATCTATACATTTTCTAATCCTAGAAATTGAATAAACCCCATCCTTACATTCGTTTGTAATATTTTTATAAAACTCTATGCTCTTTTGTTTTGCTATTTTATTCCTTTTATCAAATGTGTTTTTTATATAGTCAAGGGGTAATTTAGCATTTGGCATTATTTTAGAGGTAACGTTATATGTCATTTGTTATTTATCCTATTTTCCTTTTGCAAGAAAACGTGAAGGAAAAATTTTTTGCTATTAAATCTCGCAAAAAGTTCTTTGTTGATTTTTCATAATATGCGTGTTAGCATAAAACTCGGAGACAAAGGAAAAGTAATTTTAATGCTAAATTCAAATTTAAACACTCAATCTTGGTGGTGCCTGTTGAATAAGACAGGTCTTTTGAGTTGGCGTTAGAGCTGATAATTTTATAAATTAAGTTTAATTATAAATGACCTGATCTTATGTGTTCAGGTCATTTTTTTGTTGTCAGTTTATCTAAAAAAGGAAATTACTTATGGAAATTAGAAAAATAAATAGCAATGCTCCGTCATTTACAAATTCTGGAAAAATTGGTTTAGGGTTAAAAACAGCAAGTAAAATTTGCTCTATTCAAGAAGGAGGAGCAGGATTATCTCATATAAAATTTATTCAAGATTGTGCAACGTGTTTACTGCCTAAAGTTGTATTTGCTCGTAGCAAGGCTGAATTGGCAGAAAATTCGTTCTTGGAATTTACTGAGTCTATTTTAGTTTATTATTTCCCAGCATTGTTGGGCGAAAAAGTTTTCAGAAATATTTTCTCTAAAAAACTTCCAAAAGATTTAAAATCTCAAGTTTCAATTCCAGCACCTATCCTTTTGAGAAATAAAGCTATTAGTAATAATAAAAAAATCATGCCAGTAAAAGCTGCTCTTGCTTTGGCTGGTTTAGTTATACCGTTGACGGAATTTGTTTTGAATTATGCCAAAAATATTATGACTTTGAAAATTTTCAAGCAGGCGAATTTTGATAATATTGCGAATTTAGACAAAAATAAAAAGGTGGAAGATAAGGCACAAGCACAAAAAGTTGAAAACAGTGCGAAACGTAATATAAAAATGGCTGGAGGAGTTTATGCTACCTCTTTAGGGCTTGCAGGGTTGTTGCTTGCAAAAGGCGATAAGTCAAAATTATTACAACAAATTTCAGAATTGATTGTTGCTCCTGGCTCAAAATTATTTAAGAAAAATGAAAAGTTGAAAAATTTCTTTAATAAATTTTTTAGTTTAGATTTTGGAAATGATAATGGAAAATTATGTTTATCTCGAGGTCAGTTAACTTCTTGTGTTTTGATTGGAGGGGCTGGGTATTTTGGTTCTTCCAAAGATAGGGGAAAACAAAACTTCTTAGAAACTTTGTATCGTTATCCGCTTGTTGGTTTTTACATAATTTGTGGAAATGAGTTGTTAGAAAAAGGGTTTAAAAAACTTTTGTATAAAACTGGGCACTGTAAAGAAGTCTTGAATGAAAAGTTAGATGTTCCAAGATTTGATGAGTTGAAGGAATATGTTAAAAAGTTTGAAGGAAACGAAAAAGAATTATATAAGAAAATGCTTAAACAAAAGGTTTTAATTTCTGGATTACCATTGTTATTTGGTATTGGGGTTATGGGATTTTTTATTACAAAATCCTCAAATCTGTTTACAAAATTCAGATATGATAAAGCCAAGAATGAGAGTTAATTGTAATAATTTTTTTTAGAGGTTATACTTACGGAGGAAGAGGTATAAAATGAAAGTTCCACGTATAAATAGTATTAATACATCTTATAATTATATAAAATCAGCATGCAAAAAGGGGGTAAAATATATGCTAGAACCCCCAAGTTGCGATGAATTTATGAAAAAAAGTCCTCATACTGGTTTAACGACAGATGAGTTTATCGATTTAATATTGCGGAATATATAAATTCTTATCTGCAGCGACAACTTGGACTTTGAGATCCATCATTGCAAATGTAGTAACCGCTTTTCCCGCAATATGCTACTCCTCCATGGTGTGAACAACATCCAGAGCGAAAATCTGTTGAAGTTGTTGCAATTTGTGAGTATGCAACGCTACTAATACTTACAATTGCACACAAAAATCCTAAACAAATAATTAACTTTTTCATAACACCCCCATAATTAATTACAAATTCTATATAATCATGGGTTTTGCACTCATTCTATTAGCCATGTTGTTAATTTATTTATGGCATGATAATTTTTGCCTCAACATTTTTTACTCCTTCGAGTGAATTGTTGAAGCTATTTATTAGTTCTGCTGATGTTTGAGCATTATAAAATTTTCCACTTGTTACAAGAGCGGTACATTCAAGTTGTTCTAAATCATCGGAATCTGAAATATTAAATGCGATGACATCTATTGATACGTCTTTACGAATTTTGATTAAATTCATAACAAATGTACAAGGGCTTTCATCACAGTTTTCGCCCCCATCGGTGAGCAGAATTATATGTTTCTTTCCATAAAACCCCATAAAATCATATTTAATTGCCTGTTTTAAAGAATATGTGATTGGGGTCATGCCTCTTGGTTTTGTTTTGGATAGTGCGTGTTCAATGTTGGTTGTATTGTGGGTTGAAATTGGAGAAACAAGAGAAGATGCTCTGCATGCTTCCATAGGAGTAAACCCCATTCTATGACCATAAACTCTTAGACCTACCCATGTATTTGGATTTATTTTAGGCAAAATTTCTCGCATCGTATTTATCATTAGGCCAAATTTGGTTGAACCCTCCAGAGATTCTTCCATGCTATTTGAAAGGTCGAGGATAAATAAAATCCGTTCCCCTTCGGGGTTTGAGGAAAAGTTTTTGTTGTAATTTTGTGGGCTATATACTCCGTATTGTTCCGAAAGTACTGGACATCCTACAAGAATACAACATGTCAAAATAATAGGCAGAAATAATTTTTTCATATAGAAATTATAAATAGATTCTTGTTGTTATATATTCCCTGCTTTGCTAGTTTTTCATGCTTGTAATATCATGTGTACATATTATAGGAAAATAAGGAAACAACAATGAAAACAAGTAAAGAAATAATAAAACAAGCAGAACGAGATTTGCGTGAACAATTTGAAAAGATTGATGATATAAGAGATTATAATCAAGAAAAAGTATTAAATGCTTTTGTTGAAAATAGAGTTGCTCCAGAACATTTTTATACTGTTTCTGGTTATGGGCATGATGATTTGGGCAGAGAAGTTTTAGATAAAGTTTTTGCTCAAGTTTTTAAGGCTGAAAAAGCTTTGGTAAGAATACATTTCGCTTCTGGTACTCACACTTTAGCTTGTGCGTTGTTTGGAAATTTAAGACATGGCGACAAATTGCTATCCGCTGTTGGAACTCCATATGATACAATGCAAGAGGTTATTGGAACAATGGGAGATGAAGAAACAAGACGTTCTTCTCTTATTGGAAATGGTGTTTTGTATGATGAAGTTCCACTAATTAACGGGATGGATGTTGATTTTGAAAAACTAGAAAAAATGGTTGATTCTTCAACAACAATGGTTCTTATTCAACGTTCAAAAGGTTATTCTACGAGAAAATCTTTAACTATTGAAACTATTGAACGAATTTGCAAAATTGTTAAATCAAAAAATCCAAATTGCATTTGTTTTGTTGACAACTGTTATGGAGAATTTGTTGATACGAAAGAACCTTTAGAAGTTGGCGCAGATTTGATTGGAGGTTCATTAATTAAAAACCCTGGAGGAGGGATTGTCGAAGCTGGAGGTTATATAGCCGGAAAAGAATTATATGTAGAAAGAGCTGCAAACCGATTGACAGCACCTGGCATTGGTTCAGAAGGTGGAGCGATGTTTAACCAACATAGACTAATTTTCCAAGGTTTATTTATGGCTCCTTCTGTTGTTTCAGAGGCTGTTAAAGGGGCTGTTTTAGCTTCTAAAATTTTTGATGAAATTGGTTTTGATTCTTCTCCAAAATATAATGAAAAGAGAACCGATATTATTCAAAATATCACTTTTGGTTCTTCAGAACCATTGGAGCATTTTTGTAGAACAATCCAATCTTTGTCTCCTGTAAATGGTTATGTAACTCCTATTCCTGAATATATTCCTGGGTATGAGGACCAAGTTATTATGGCTGGAGGAACATTTGTTGAAGGTTCTACGATTGAACTTTCTGCAGATGGACCGATGAGAGAACCATATGTAGCTTATATGCAAGGCGGATTGAATTATGCACATGTAAAAATTGCGTTAGAAAAAATATTAGATAAAGTTAATAAATAATAATTATTAACAATTGTAAACACGATTAAACTCTTATCCTACTTGATTTTTAGGATAAGAGTTGTTTTTATAGGGCAATTTCTAACTTAGTAAATACTTTATATATATACAATATATAAAACTAAATAGATGTGCTTAAAATAAAGTGAGGATGATTGCATGAGTGAAGACTACAAAATCAATGGTTCGTCTTTTGATCTTTCTAAAGTGCCAAAGAAAGGTCTTGAAAAAGATGATACTATTAAGAAAAACAAAGCGTTTGATTTAATTTTTGATGCCTTAGATAAAAATAAAAAGGATGCAAAATTAGATTCAAAAGAACTTGCTACTTTCTTTTCAAATTTGAAAAAGGCCGATACTGATAATAATAAAGATATTTCTCAAAAAGAATTGGAAGCTATTACAAAAGAATTGAACAAGCAAAATTCTGGCGGAACAGAAATAAAAGTTGCTGATGTTGAGGGATTTTTCTCTCATGTGATGGCTGAAGCTTCAGATGTTGAAGATAAGGATAAAATTTCTCTGGAAGATGCCTTAAAAGCTGAAGATTCTGACAAAACTGATACCGATACTGACACTGATACAGATTCAGATGATTCTTCTGGAACTCATACCTATACCGTTCAAATGGATGAAGACTATACTGATATAATTAAGCGTTCATTGAAAGCAAAAGGTGTTGAAGAACCAACAGATGAACAGATTAAAGCTGAAAAAGAAAATTTTGAAAAGAATAATCCTGGAGCGGTAAAACGTAATAAAAAAGGCATTGAATATTTATTAGTTGGAGCTCAAGTCAAAGTTGAGGGAAAACTGGAAAATAAAGATAACTCTCAAGAACAAATTGACCTATGGGTTGATAAATATATAAATAAAAAGGATGTATCTGATAGAGTTAAAGCATCAGAGGGTAAGCAAGGTGCAGGCGAAGATACTGCTGATCCGGAAATAGTAAAAAAAGCGGAAGATGCTGGTTATAGAAAGACATATTCCCCAGATTTCTTCTACGATGAAAAAACAAAGAAACACATGAAATATAACTCTGAAACAGGCAAGTTTGAAGAAGTACCAAATTTAACTTATGTGGATAAAAATGGAAATCAAACGTACGTAATCCAGCAAGAAGGCAATGTAAAACGTAAAGAAATTAAAGATAAAGATGGCAATATTACTACCCTTCAAGCATTGACTAATTATTCACATGTCTATACGAATCCAAAGTATGTTGCTCAAAAGTTGGGTTTAGATGAAACTTGGGGTTCTGCAAAAGGCGTATATTATAATAAGGCAACAAAACAGCATTTTGTTTGGGATAGTGCTAAAAACCAGTTTGTTGCAAAGAATGAAATAAGAACAATGTATAAAGATGGAACTTACCTGGGTACGGATGGTAAAAAACATTCATTATAAATAATTAATACTAAAGAGGTGTTTTAAACACCTCTTTCTTGTATTTTGTAAAGATATTTTACTCTTTCAAAATCAATTGTAGTAAGCATTACAGGATATATTAATCCTAGGGGTATTCAATTTTAATTTTGTATGTTACAATGTCAAGGCACAATGATGTGCACATGAAAAATTTGGTGTATAGAAGTTATATTAAAACAGAAGAGAGGTAAATTATGTCATTACCAAATGTAGCATATTTTTCAATGGAAATAGCTATGGATCAATCTTTAAGCACTTATTCAGGTGGTTTAGGATTCTTAGCTGGCTCTCATATGCTTTCAGCAGGTTATTTGCAAATGCCTATGGTCGGGGTTACAATGTTATGGTCATACGGTTATTACGATCAAAGAATTGATCATTCAGGCAATGTTGAGGTTGCTTATATTAGAAAATACTATGATTTCTTGACAGATATTAACGTAGAAACAGAAGTTGAATGTTTTGGAGAAAAAGTTAAGGTTAAAGCTTATAAAGTTGAACCTGAATTGTTTGGAACTTGCCCTGTTTACTTGTTAACTACAGATATTGAAGGAAATAGCGATTGGGCAAAAAGTATTTCTTACAAATTGTATGATGGAAACGAAAAAATCCGTGTTGCTCAAGAAACAGTTTTAGGTATTGCAGGGATTCGAATCTTACAAAAAGTTGGCTATAACTTTGACGTAATTCACATGAACGAAGGACATGCTCTACCTGCTGCATTTGAATTGTTAAGACAATACAATGGCGATTTGGAAGAAGTTAAAAAACGTACAGTATTTACAACACACACTCCAGTTGCTGCTGGTAATGAAGTTCACTGGGTGGATACATTATTAGAAGGCGGGTTCTTTGCTGGTGCTAGTCGTGAAACTGCTATTAATCTTGGTGGAGAAAACTTCTCTTTAACAGTTGCAGCTTTGAGAATGTCAAGAATTGCAAACGCAGTTTCTCAATTGCACGGTTTAGTTGCTAACAAAATGTGGGAATGGGTTGATGGTAGATGCCCAATTAGAGCAATCACTAACGCAGTAAATCTTCAATATTGGCAAGATAAGAGAGTTAAAGATGCTCAAAACGATCCAGAAAAATTGTTAGCAGTAAAACGTGAAATGAAATCAGAATTATTCAGATATATTGCAAACGTTGCAGGTAAGAGATTTGATCCAGATGTTTTAACAATTACTTGGGCAAGAAGATTTGCAGATTACAAACGTGCATGGCTAATCTTGATGGATAAAGATAGAATTGGAAAATTGTTAGATGAAAATAAAGTTCAAATTATCTTTGCTGGTAAATTCCACCCAGATGATGTTATGGGTAAAGAAATGTTTAACAAATTGTTGAATAGATCTCACTCATTGAAAAACGTAGTTGTTCTTCCTGGATATGAGCTTCAATTGTCAGGCATGTTGAAACGAGGAACTGACGTATGGTTGAATACTCCATTAAGACCGTTCGAGGCTTCTGGAACTTCAGGCATGTCAGCTAACGCTAATGGTGCAATTCACTTGTCTATTTATGATGGTTGGACTGTTGAAGGAACATTCTCTGGTATCAATGGTTATGCTATTGAGTACCCAGAAATTGATGATGAAATGTCATGGGAAGAAAGACATTGGAAAGATCACAAGTGCTTGATGAGCATTATTGAAGATCAAATTATTCCAACATACTATGATAACAAACCAGAATGGGCTAGATTGATGCGTCAAGCTATCAGAACATCTGAAGCTTACTTCAATTCTGACAGAATGGTAATTGAATACTACAACAGATTGTATAAACCAATTGCTCATGATGATGAATGCTCTGGTGGTAAAAAACAAGAAATGAATATTAAAGAAGCTCCAACTTTTGATGCTTGGACATTCTCAAATATTAAATAACTTGTAAAATAGATGAAAATAGAGCACTTAGTTAATTTTTAACTAAGTGCTCTTCTATTTGTAGGTAAATATTATTACAGAATGTTACGGAAATTCCAATTTCTGAAATTCCTTATAAAAATAAGACTTAATTAGTATGAGAGCTAATAAATCTTAAGGAGACAGAGATGACATTTCAAGTTCGTAATGATTTGTTTATTAAAAACAACCAGATAAAACGTCGGGATATTGAAAATAATGGACAAGGGGTACAAGCACCCCACAATGCCCAACCTCAATCTTCTGCTCAACAGGTTGTTATTATTCAACAGGTACAGCCTAATATGGCTACACAATCAACGTCTGGTGGTTGGGGAGCGAAATTGAACTCGGTTCTTTCATCTTTAGGTGTTGGTTCTGCTAATGCTACTAAATCAACAACTGCTACTCCAAAAACAACATCTAGCTCTTCAACAAGTTCAACTGGAGCTACAAATTCTACTGGCTCATTAAACTTGTCAAAAGAAGTTTCAATGGATAATTTGAAAACTTTGGATGGCATGGTTAATGATTGGGATGCGAAGTTAAAAGAAAATGTTGCAAAACAAAAAGAACTTGGTGATACTTCTGAATTAAAAACTCAAAATGATGATTTGAAATCTGAAACTTCTCAACTTGAATCAGATTTGTCCGCAAAAGAAAAAGAATTAGGCGAAGCTGGTAAACAAGTTAAAGAAAAAAGTTCTGACTATAGTAAAGCTCAAAATAAAACGAAGAGTATTGAAGGTAAATTGAACTCTAAAAAAGCAGAGCGTGATAATGCTCAAAAAGGTGTTGATACCGCTCAATCTGCTGTAGATTCTGCTCAAAATGAGCTTGATAGTATAACTGGACAAATTTCAGATTTAGAATCTCAATTGGGGTCTTGTTCTGAAGAGCAAAAATCTGCTATTCAATCTAAAATTGATGCATTAAAGGCAAAACAAACCAAAGCTCAAGAAAAATTAGATAAAGCAAATGAAGATTTGGCTAAGGCACAGGAAAAACTTGACAAAGCAGAGCAAGAAGTTGATTCTCTTCAAGAAGAATATGATACTGCAAAAGCCGATGAAGATACTGCTAAAGAAGCATTGGATGAAGCAAAAGATAAAGAAACCGAAGTAAAAGACGAAAAACAAGATATAGAAGATAACATTGATAAAAATAAAGAAGCGATTCAAGAAAACGAAAAACAAATTTCAGAATCAGAAAAAACTTTAGATGAATTAAAAACAGAATATGATACATTGTATTCTCAATCCCAAGAAATTCGTTGTACGGCACAAGAAGTTATGGATAAATTGAGTGAAAAAGAAGGGAAAACACCTGAACAAATTGGTGCTCAATTGAATAAACCAGGACTTCCAAGCTATCAAACAGATGATATTATTAGAAATGAAAATGGTACATATTCATCTCAACCACACAGTCAACTTCAAGGTGGCGAATGGGTATATTATGGAAGTAAATATTCTAAAAAATATCCAGAAGATAAAAATTAATTTTACCTTTCAATAATCAATATAGGTTAAAGCCCTTAATGTGCAATATATTTTCGTCATTGTAACGAAATATTAAATTAATAAAACAAAGGGGTTGAAATCAAAATTTTTTAGATGTACTATATCAAATGTGCAGCGAATGAGTTGCACTTCAGAAATTTTTAAAACCAGATACTTAGATTTTTTCTAACAAACGAAAGTTTTATAAAGTTAAAGAAAAAAATAAAAATTATCACTTGACATTAAAAGTTTAGATGGTAAGATGAAGAAACCGGCGGTAGTCGGAAGAGGAAATCCGATAGCGAAACAATCCGAGAGATTGCAAAGCGTTGGAGCCGAGAAAATAAATCGGACATTGAAAATAGAATAGCTGAAAACGAGTGTGAGTAAT
>ERZ1673740.1873-NODE-1873-length-13793-cov-4.819552_pt1 | contig 13793 bp, 6 predicted proteins | sample MGYA00580221_ERZ1673740 | MGnify/ENA primary metagenome ERZ1673740 (study PRJEB41218, sample SAMN15661786) | gut metagenome | host: Homo sapiens | place: Canada: London | collected 2015-08-20/2019-03-30 | study: EMG produced TPA metagenomics assembly of...
TGACGCTGAGAATACCCGTTGTAATTACGAATAAGCTTCATTTTTTCTCCCAGCATAATAAGTACCTCCTCGCCTGTACTTTTATAATGTTTATTATATAAAACTATTCGATAATATACGAAAAGTGTTACTTATTAACACAAATACTTTTTAAATTATATGTACATAAGTAACCAAACGTGTATGAAGCTTCGCGAATACATTTGGCACCGCCGAAAAACATCTCATCATTTAAGATAATGTATAAAAAGACCGCTTAAAAGCTTCGGCTCAAACCAAGTTGATTTGGGAGGCATAGTCATAGATTTGTCGGCTATATTCATAAGCTCGTCAAGAGTTGTCGGGAACATGGAGAACGCAAGCTTTTCTTCGCCCGAGTCAACGCGCCGCGAAAGCTCGGAAAGGCCCCTGATGCCGCCGACAAAATCTATTCTCTTATCGGTTCTGGGATCATCAATGCCGAGTATAGGTGATATGACATTATCTTGGAGTATTGATACGTCAAGACTTTTGACGGCGTCCGATGACTTTGTTATTTCAGATTTTGCGAAGAGAGCATACCATTCACCCGACATATACATACCGAAGGAATGCGCCCTTTTAGGACGGTACTCATTTTTCCCATGATTTTCTATGTCGAATTTATGTCTGAGTTCAAGCAAAAATTCCTCATCGGAAAGTCCGTTTAAATCCTTAATCACTCGGTTGTAATCAAGAATGCGAAGCTCGTCGCTCGGGAAAATTACGGATAAGAAGAAATTAAATTCCTCATCTCCCGTGTAATTCGGATTTTGCTCACGACGGCGAAGCCCTACCTTAACGGCCGAAGCGGCTCTGTGATGACCGTCCGCAATATAGAGAGACGGTATGTTTTTAAACCGTGCGATTATAAAATCAATCGTGTCATTGTCAGACACAACCCAGACTCTTTCACGGACATCATCGGACACAAAATCATAAACAGGCTCGCTTTTTTCTTTTACATCTTCAACAGCAGACGAAATCTCGTTATTTTTTCTGTATGTCAGAAATATAGGACCGGTGTTTGCGTCAAGAGTGTCAACGTGCCGTATGCGGTCCGCTTCCTTATCGGCTCTTGTCTTTTCGTGCTTTTTGATGACGTCGTTTATATAATCGTCAATAGCCGTACAGCCTACAATGCCGGTCTGCGTTCTGCCGCGCCAGGTCTGCTCATATATATACAAGCACGGTTTTTCGTCCTGCTTCATAACCTCCGCCGAAACAAGCTTAGACAAATTCTCGCGTGCTTTTTCATAGACACGGTCGTCATAGATGTCAACCGATTTCGGAAGATCTATCTCCGCCTTATCAACATGCAGAAATGAATACGGATTGCCGAAGACCATTCTTCTCGCCTCATCCGAATTCATAACATCATACGGCAAAGCCGCTACCTTGGAAGCGTATTCCGGAGTCGGACGAAGCGCCCTGAACGCTTTCAAAACTGCCATAATATTACCTCGCTTTATTTTTATGAATATGAGTATATACAGTATATATTATAAAAAACGCCAAAAGTCCGAATGACGCACCGAGACAATCCACAAGTATGTCTCTCGGCTGGCACGCTCTGCCGGACACAAAATATTGGTGAAGCTCGTCCGACGAAGCATAAAGTGCCGCGGACAAAAACGAAAGTGTGTGCTGCGATTTTAAAAATACCGACTGCCAACTGCACGAAAACAAGAAGCAAAGTGCCGCATATTCAAGCGCATGTGCGGTTTTTCGTACGGTATGTTGTGTTAATGTTATATGGAAGAGTTCGGTTATACGGGAAATAACCCCGGAGCTGAGCCCCGATGATTTTGACGAAACCTGAGAAGACAGGCAAAAAATCGTCACCATCAGTGCAACTGTGAGCGTCCAAGATATTGCTATATAGATTTTTTGAGATACGCCGTATTTGTTTTTCATTTTGAATACCGTCTCTTACGATTTTTTTGCATTTATGAAACAGACGTTATCCGCGGAGGAATAAAAGTATATTCCGCTTGTCTTTTTTGATGTTACAAAATAGCTGTTCTCATAAAACACGGGCATTATTACCGCCTCGGAAACAAGATAGTTCTCCGCATCGGCAACGGCGGAACGCTCACCCTCAAGGCTGCCCGAATTATTTTTGATATTACGGATTTTCTGTGATAAAACATCGGACTCATATCCGAATATATTGTTTTGGTCAAAGACCTCTATAATTTCGCCCGCAAAAGACGATTTCGCCTTGAATGGGTAAAACGCCACGCTGTAATTGCCGTCGTTTACCGCTGCCTCAAGGTCGGATTCCGAAACGACCTTTACCGTGGAGACGAATTTCACTCCGAGGGTTTTCTGAAGCTTTTGCACCATCTGCTTCACGAACGGCTCATACTGCTCGGTGCAAAGTATTGTAGTTTCAACCGACGATGAGCCGAGTTCCAAAAGCGCGTCGTTGAAATTCTTTTTTGCAAGCGTCTCGTCATAAGACAAAAGCTCTGCGGCATTTCCGTTTCGATAATCCTCGCCGCCTATCTTACATGACGGCGGCACTATGCCGTCTGCCTTTGAAATATCGCTTTGCGAGTCAAACAGCGACGAAGTATCGCACGAGCGGCAAAATGCAAGCCGCATATTTTTATTGCGGTAATTATTGTCGTTTTGATTGAATATAAAGGAATAGGTTACGTTTTGAACCGCAACCGAATTCAAATCCTTTTTGTTTTCTATTGACGAGAACTGCGATGACGAGAGGAACGCCACGTCATATGTAACCGAATTCATCTTATCGGCGACTTCCGAATCGTCGTTGTTTATATAGAATGTCACAGACGACGGCGAAACCGAGGATTCTCCGTTGTACTCATTATTTTTAGCCAGCTTTACTGAGGTCTTTTCCGTCCATTTTGACACGTGAAACGGTCCGTTGCACAAAAGGTATTTCGCGTCAAGCCCGTACTTACCGTTTGTGAGATTGAAAAACTCCTCGTCGCACGGCATGGCACCCGGATTTGTCAGCGCATAAAGGAAGTTGTCGTCGGCGTACGAAAGGTTGAAAACTATTGTAAAATCATCCGGCGTGCTTATGCTTTTCACCGCCGAAAACAACGGCGCGTCAGCGGAACCGGTCTGCTCCGAGAGGGTTCTCTCAATGCCGAATTTAAAGTCCTCCGCCTTTACGGTTATATCAAACGTATCCTCGTAATTTTCGCCGAGCACAGCCTTGTGCCCCGAAAACATAGCCCAATGCGAATTGTTGCGAAGCTTAAACGTATATGTAAGGCCGTCGTCTGAAATATTCCAATCCGTGGCAACGCCCTTGCCTATGGTGCCGTCCGCCATTATGCGGACAAGCCCCTCGTAGCAGTTTGCCGCAACGAGCTTTTCTGAATTCGAATCCGCTATCTGCGGGTCAAGGCTCGTCGGCTCATCCATTATCGGCATTGAAAAAGCCTCGCCTGACTTCTTTCTGCCGAAACAACCTGTAAAGGAGGTTGCAATTACACATAACATTATCAAAATTGAAATTATTTTCTTTATCAATTTAAATTACCCCTATAAAGTAATGGTGTTAATCAAATGTCGTTTAAAGTTTATTTCATTTTAACACAAAAGGCTCTTAAAATCCACACATTTGTTATATTGACTCAAGTCTTTATCTCACCTATAATATATTATAAAGAATAAAGGAGAATGAATTTATGCAGACGTTTGAAATAATATTGTCCGTAATTTCCGGCCTGTCGCTTATATGTGCGCTCGGAGCCTTGATTTTTTCTAAAAGGGCGGCAAAGCAAAGCTCCTCGGAGGATTTTGCCGTATTGAATTCCAAAATATCAGACCTTACAAAGAGTACCTCCGACGAATTTCAGCGCAACCGTATAGAAACGCATCAGAGCCTTGAAAATATGTCGGCAAAGCTTGAGGCGATGACAAAGCTCAGCTATGAAAACCGCGAAAAAATGAACGAGACCATAGCACAGTCGCTCAATATGATACGCGACAAGAGCATAGAGCAAAACGAGCGCCAATCGAAAATAATTGAGACAAGCATTCAGAAAATGCAGGAGAGCAACGAAAAGAAGCTTGACCAAATGCGTATGACCGTTGACGAAAAACTCACCTCAACTCTTACAACACGTCTTGACAGCTCATTTAAGACCGTCTCCGAACAGCTTGAAAAGCTGTATAAATCGCTCGGCGAGATGAAAGAGCTTTCAAACGGCGTCACAAGCAATGTCACTACTCTCAACCGCGTTCTTACAAACGTTAAAGCTCGCGGCACATGGGCAGAGGTTCAGCTCAAGGGAATACTTGACCAGACAATACCCACCATGTACGAAGAGAATGTTGCGACGGGCGAAAAAGCAACCGAGCGCGTTGAATTCGCCGTTAAAATACCGTCGAGCGAAAAGGGTGCTGAGCCGACGCTTCTACCGATAGATTCAAAGTTCCCGATGGAGGATTATATACGCCTTTGCGACGCAGCCGACAACGCCGATGCCGCCGCATTGGCCGCCGCCAGAAAGGCACTCGAAGACAGGATACTCGGCGAAGCTAAGGAAATACGCAAATACATAAACGTGCCGAAAACAACGCCGTATGCAATTATGTATCTTGCGACCGAGGGACTGTACGCCGAAATTGCGTCTTCGCGTTCGGGACTCCCCGAAAAGCTGCAAAACGAATACAATATTATGATAGCCGGACCAATTACCATAACGGCACTTTTAAACTCGCTGTCGATGGGCTTTAAGACCGTTGCGATAAACGAAAAGGCAAACGAGGTCAGAAAGCTTCTCGCCGCGTGCAAAACACAGTATGATATATTCGGCACGGTGTTGCAAAAAGCAAAGAAAAAGATAGACGACGCTGGACGTTCGCTTGACGACGCACAGCACCGCAATTCCATAATTCAGAAAAAGCTTCGCGGTGTTGAAGATATAGAGCGCTCCGAGGCGGAAAACATATTGTCGATAGACCAAGGCTTCGCCGATACCGAGGACGACAATTAAAATAATCGGCAGAAAAAAACCGGGCTGTAAAGAACAAAAGTCCTTTACAGCCCGGCTTTTTTAGGGGGATATAACAGCAGATAATTAACTGCTTTTTAATATTAAAAATTTCAGTTGTTCCTTATCGGCGGCAGTAACAGGAGCTCGCACTCGGCATCCGCCAAAAGTAAGGTTGCTCCGGCCGGTATAAATGCAAACTCATTTCTCGGCAGTCTGATCTTTTGAACGTATGTGCCGTTACTTGAAGTATCCATAACCTCATACCCCAGCCCATTTTCCGATAACTTTATAACGCAGTGTCGACGACTTACTTTTTTATATGATTCATCGAGCTTAATATCACAATCCTGTGCTTTTCCGACAGATTTTTCATTCTGCGAATCGAGACTGTATTCCTGTCCGAACTGATTGCCGCTTACAACTTTTAATCTGCCGCAAAACGCACTTTTGCGATGTTGCCCGTTTTCACAAGGCACAAGAGTCTTTTTGTTTTTCCTTTTTACGGCTACAACAATCAAAACACCGACGGCAGTTAATAAAATCAACGCACCGGGGATAATTAAAATCAAATAATTGAACTGCTTTTCCGCAACATTTACGGTACATACCGCCGTTTTGCCGTCTATTTCCGCAACAACGGTTGTCTCTCCGGGTGCTACGCCTTTTACATAACCGTTTTCATCAACCGTAGCTATGCTTTCATCCATTGACGCCCACTCAACGTTCTTGTTATCTGCATTTTTCGGATTGACACTGACGGAAAGCTGCTTACCCTTCTCTACGGCAATTCTTATATTATCCTTTTTCATTTTAGCAGATAATACAGGAACATATTGCTTTTTATCAAATTCCACATTATATTCTGTTCCGTCGAGTTTAGGCTCATCATCGCCGTTTAAACTGAGCTTATATGTACTCGCTTTATAAACAGGTACAGATTTCGCGGTATATTCGGTAAGCAGCTTTCCGTCGCCGGATTCAAAGCACTCATCTATGCACATAGTGCCGTTATCCTTGCCAGAAATAACAAAGCTGTAAGATTCATCGCTTACATCAATACATTTGACATATTCCTCACCGTCATATACTACCGAATACACACCGTTATCATCTGAAAATAACGACTCTTCACCGTCATACAACGTTGTTACCAAGTCCCCGTTTCCGTTATATATACCAATGTCGACCGGACAGGCAAATTTAAGTTTGCGAACACTTTTTACCCGGTTCCAATCTACAAGTCTTGTATATGATTCGGTCTTTTCATCGGTAACGTATTTAATATCCATACTGTGCGTTGATGTACCGGAAGTTTTCCATATTTTAAATATCAGGGTACCGACGTCATCATAGACAAGTATGTAATTATTATCGGACTTCGTATCAATCTTAAACTTTTTTAATTGCTCCTTGGTATAATTCAAAAGCCAAATCTCATCATTTCCGGATGAATCGATTATCGTATCTGTTCCGTCCCCTTGGCTGTAAAAATATACATCATCTCCGGTGTCGCCGTAAATTCTGTCATCACCTTTGCCGCCTATTATGTAATCGTCGCCGGTCTGCGGAAGCAAAACATCATCTCCGTCGCCTCCGTACATAACGTCCGTATGCGGCACGGCTATTGTATTCATATACCATGTTGTATCTCCGCTGTAACCGAAGAGGCTGTCATAGTTTGATGTACCCATAACAAGCGAGCCTTTCGGCAAGCACCTGTCAGCAACTATAAAACGGTGCTTAACAGCCTTTTCCATTTTATCCATATTTTTTGAATAATGCTCGTCTGTTATCGGAGACATTTCAATTTCTTGATTTTTCTCATCTATTGTAATAAGAGAATCTCTGCTGTGTGCCGGAGATAATGAAGGTGTTGTGATTACATTAGCCTGCTTTTTATGCTTTACGGCATTTTTATAATCATATTCATGCCCGCCGATAGCATCGCCCTCACCCACATGGTCAATATATATCCACTTGTCTATGCCGCTGAAATTTGCGGTATATTCAAATGTCATTCTGTAATATGAAACATCAAGCATCGGCGATGCATCAAAGGTTTCGGCATACAATCCGTACATATTGGATATCATTATGCCGAGACCTCCGCCGAGAGAGTGCCCCGTAACCGACAGCCGCGGTAGAATATCACTGTTTTGAGCTAAATATTCCCCTACAAGATTCGGCACCTCTTCCATTTGTGAAGATATTTCATTGCGCACACTGTAAATTATATCATCAGTCCAATCTTTCACTCCCTCGTATGAAAAAAGACTTTGCGACCCTCTTACCGCCAAGACATAATTATCACTTTTTTCATTGTGAAATATTGCCGCATAAAATCCGCTTGAGCTTCGCAAGGTATCTTTAACCGTCCAGTCGGTCAGATACTTTTTCATAACCGTTGCCTTTTGGATTTTACCCGTTATGTTTTGGAAGCGATTATCGGCGGAGCCGTCGCTCGGATACAAATCATCCGCAATATCTTTGATATACTTCCCCTTGACATTGTCAAGATTTTTATATGCCAGGTCGGAAAACAGTAAATACTGGATTGTATCCGGATTTCCACTGTTTTGCCGCTCTTCATCAATTGCAAACTTGTCATCGTCAAATCTGTACCAACAGCCCGGGAAGCTTTCGGTATTTGAGGAATAAGGATAAATATGTATACCCTCCGATGTTAACTCCGCCTTTTGACCTAATGATGTATTCGTGAATGTCGGCATTGCCTTTTTTGCCTCTTTGTCGTTTTCATCCAAAAGGAGACGAAATGTGTCGGGACAAGCCTCAACATCCGGAGCAAAACACAGATAACCCGTCTTTATGGGAGTAAGCATGTAGCAGTTATCGGTATTACATATTCCGTTGCACTCCACCGAAAAATAAAAGGTATCGTCATAAACAAAATCAAGATTCATCCATTCGGCTTCACCTGTATGGTCCTGGACGCTTTCGACAAGAACGGTTTTTTCAAAAGTATCAAGAGAGATTTCAACGAGGTTAAATTTATATACATAAAGTGCATGAGCCGTTAACAAAAAGTTCGGCGGATTCCCCACTCCGGAACCGTAAGGTGTGTACGAATCGGTATATAAGATTTGTTTGTTATCGCCGTTATAATCCGTCCTTATGTAGTTTACACCCTTTATATCTCCGTCGGACAGTTTCCAAGAAGCGTAATAGACATAATTATCATCCGCCGCAAGACCGAATAATGCATCTTTAATAATTGCGGTGCTCTCTCCGGTTTTATTATCTATACGACAAATCCAATTAAGATCAAGCGTTCCGCCGTCATCACATTCAATTCTCGTCTTTTCTCCGCCCGCAGTCGAATACTTAAAGGTGTATTTGTCCGTCTTAATTTCACTCGGACAAATTCTGTCGGACATTCTCTGCCGATTTTGAATTTCTGCGTCCAATTCGTCAAAAGGCGGCGGACAGGCAAATGAAACGGGCAACGATAAAGCTATAAGAGTAAGTGCTATAAAAACCGATATAAAACGTATTGATTTTTTCATACTTTGCTCCTCAAAAAAAGCATCTGTCAATCATAAACCTGTAAATTTTCTCTGTACCGATATTCTATATCATATCCTGAAGAAGAATTTGAGGGTGAATAGGAATCTTTACGCGAGGTTGTAGAGCTCCAACTGCCGGTTTCTCCTGTATAAGTCCATACACCGTTATAGACATATACGGGCCTGTTTTCATAGCTCGATATAGTCTGTCGTCTTATAGGTATGCGATAGTACCAGTATGAATCTGCACAATTTGCCCAATTTGCCTTTTGGCAAACATTACCGCTCCATCTGTCCACATATCCGTCTCCGACAAAGGCATGATAACGTGGGCTTTGGAAGGTCACAGTTTTATCGCCGGTTCGGCATTGATATTGCCCTCCAATACAAACAGAGCTGTTTGTCGGTCCGCCTTGCAACGTCCTGCCTCTGCACCAATGGAAATAGTAATAATTCCCGGTCTCTCCGTTTTCGGTTACAACCACCTTTCTATTGCCGTTAACATAAGAACCTGCCTTATCGTTGTAAGCATTAAATACATCACTATTCGCGTGACGTTCGCTATGGCCGCCGCTATCAGTCAACCTGTAAAAATCACAATACTCATTTTGATAAGAGCCGGTAAACACCCAATTGTCCTTATTATATCCGGATTGTGTTTTATATTTTTTTCGGTACTCTACCGTATAATTTGTGTTGCCGCCCGACGGCCACGAAGATGAAGTTCTCCATGCATTTTCGGCTGCTCCGGCACTGACTTTCAGCGTTATTGAAGACCCCTTGTTAACCTTACTGCCATTCTCCAAGCTCTGCTCCGCAACGTATCCTTTGGCGGTTCTTGAACTGTATACATATACAATTGTCACGTTAAAATTATCCAATCTGTTCTTTGCAGAAGTCTCGCTCAAACCAACGACATCCGGAACTTTCACCCGCGTATCGCTTGTTGTGGGCGGAGCTGTTACGGGAGGAGATGCAACATCAGGCTTCGGCTTTGCATCATCGGATTTTTTGGTGGGATTTGTAATCGGTTCTTCCGCACGTTTTGTAGCCTGCTCCTGCTGCGCTTTGGAATCGTCCCTTGCTCCTTGAGACACTATAACTGTCACCGTTGTTCCGACTGGCACTTTACTGTCGGGACTTATATCCTGTGAAATTACAGTTCCCGCCGCTATGGTGTTGCTGTATGCATATTCTACGTTTATATCCAAATTGCTGTTTGTGAGCATCTGCTTTGCCCTTTCAAGCTTTCGGTTTGCAACATCCGGGACACGTGTTGTTGCATCCTTTTCGCTGCCTTTACTGATCACCAAATAAACAATCGTTTCATTGGTTGTTGCACCGCTGCCGGGTACCGGGTCCTGATATATTACACAGCCCTTGGGTACGGTATCGCTGTATTCTTCCCTCTGCACCGCTATATAGAGCGAAGCCCCGTTGATAATTTGCTTGGCTTCTTCAAAAGTCTTGCCGACGACATCCGGCACAAAAGAAGCAACCTTTGCTCCGTCCGAACCCGTTGACACGGTGATTGTTATCGTGTCACCCTTGCGGAGCTTTGTGCCGGGTTCATAGTCCTGTGAGATAATATACCCCGGTGCAAATTCAGAACTTGCCTGTTCTACCACATTTACCGTAAAGCCCAGTTCTTCGAGCTTTGCCACCACTTCATCCTTATTCATACCGACAAAGCTGTCATCCGGAAGATAGATTTCCTCAGCTCCTGCCGAAAGTGTAAGATAAACATCGGGATATTTCTCCTTGTTGATTCTCGAACCGGCATTCGGCGACTGTGCAAGAATCAAATTTTCAGGAATATCACTGTCATATACCTTGTCTTCAATTCGTATTTTGTTTGCCGTCTCCGTACTTTCTGTTATTGGGTCGCTTGATACTTCACCGGTGGGCTCACCGGATGAAATCATATCGGCACTCATAGGGACAAATGACATACCCGATAAAGAAGTCTCATCTGTTTCAGCAGGAATATCCGAGGAAGGTTCGGCTGTTGAATCATCTGAGCTCGATTCATCTGCGGAAGAAAAGTCACTTTCAGCCTCGGTAATTAAATCAAGGCTTTCCGAATCTTTCATATAGTTATATCCATACGGCGCAAGCGCCTTTTCCGCATCTTCCACAGACATATCTATAACGTTCGGCAAACGGTCTTGTGTGAGCGGAGTTTTGATTACACCTGTTGTTATAAGTACAACAACGGCAACCACAGCCGCCACGGCTCCGCCGAGCAATCCCTTTTGCCAAATCGGCCATTTACCTACATCATCTTTTTTTTGCTTAATAATTACTCTTTCGAGTTCTATCTCACCGGCCAAAGCGTCCGCGAACTCCTTGGCGGACTGTATTCTGTCCTCCGCCTTTATATTCAGAGCATTCATTATGGCGTTCTCAATATTCTGCGGTAATTTTATCCCGAGTTTTGACGGTTCCTTGACTGTGTCATTGGCTGTTCTTTCAAGTGAATCCTCAGGGATTACGCCCGTTACGGCACGATAAAGTGTAGCCGCCATAGCATACACATCCGTCCACGGACCTTGATTGCCCCTTGTTCTGTACTGTTCTTCCGGCGCATATCCCGGTTTTAAAATAACCGAAAGACTCTTTGAATGCAGAGTTGTGGCGTATCTTGCGGCACCGAAATCAAGCAGTTTCACTTTACCGTCATTTGTTATAAAGATGTTATCCGGTGCTATATCTCTGTGAATTATTCCGGCTTTATGTACATCTTCAAGCGCGTAAAGCACCGGCAGAGCATATCCTATGGCCTCCTGATACGGAATTTTTCCCTTTTCTTTCAAAATAGACTTCAAAGTACGACCGTCAAGGTATTCCATAATTATATATGCCGTGCCGTTTTCCGCAAAGCTGTCATAAATACTGACTATTCCGTCTACGGAATTAAATTTAGCAAGTCGCTGTGATTCCTCAATAAAGCTTCTGAGTCCCGACTTAAATTGTTCCTCTTTTTCGCCCTCATATACCGATACGCAGGTTTGCCCCGGCATTCTTGTTGCAAAATCGCTCGGCAAATACTCTTTTACGGCAACCTTTTTCTCCAATACGCTGTCCCAAGCGATATATGTTATACCGAAGCCGCCGAAGCCCAAAACCTTGCCTATAATATATCTTCCGCTCAGTATACTCTCCGGCTGAAGCTGATATATTTCTTTTGCCGGAGTCCCTTTTACATAGCCGCAGTACGGGCATACGGTTGTGTTGTCATCGTATTCCTCCATGCAGCCCATGCATCTGAATTTTCCCATTTTGTTCCCCTTTCCGAAAACGAAGGCTATAAGCTTATATCTTTCAAATAGTTTAAAGAATCATTTTTATGAGTCTCATCAACGTAGACGTCCAAAACATTTTTATTCAGCGGTACGTAGCTGCTGTTATCTATGTACATTGTCTCCTGCGCATCTTCGGACAACAGCCACGATAAAGCATATAGTGCCGCATAGTTTGTGCTGTCATGATTTTCGGCACTTACGCACCATACCTCCGCCGCTTTATATGTTTCTTTCACCCCTAAGGGGTATTCCAGTGCATACCAACTGAGAGAGGATTCTTTAATTTTCGGCAACTCTGAGATTTTTCCTATATAACATGCCGCTTTACCGCCTGTGAAAAGTTCAAACGCACTGCTGTCCGCTACACCGTTTGCGGCAATTATTTCCTCTTTATCCGAATCAAATATATCGCAATCCGGATTTGCAACTATCGGAATTATTCCGTTTTTGATAGAGTCCGCTTTTGACGTTATGGAATCCACAGACGTTGCATTTGACAATATATTATCGATATCATATTTTTTATTGATATACATCGTGGCAGCATCAACCGATATTGGCAAACCGTAAGGCGAAAAATCGTCATCATACAAAACATAATCTTTCTTTATGATTTTCTTTTTAATCCAATCGACTTGTTCGCATGAGATCTCATTTTTTATACCAATATCCAAAAGATCGCTTCTGAAAATATCGGGAAGAATATTGTTTGTCTCAGCATCCGCAACAGCCTGTGCATATTCAGACTCCGGAATATACGTAATATTTACATTTATCTCCGCATCTAACGGTTTATGGCCTTCATCGCTTGTCAATTGCTGTGCAAACTCTTTATATATTTCATCATAAATACTTTTCTGTTTTTCACTTTTTTCCGTATCGTCGCTCACCGGTACCCACATTTCGACAACCGAATCTTCTTTTATGTAATGATTTAAGTCAATGTCGTCCGTTACTACTTTGAAAACACTTCCGACGCATATACAAACAGCTATTACGGCTCCTATTACGGCAAATGCAATACTTCTTTTTTTCTGCCGTTTTTTTAGTTCTTCCGCCGGCATCAAAACAGCACGGTTACCGTTAAGAGCTTCTTTGAACTGCTCTGTGTTTTGAAATCTTAATTCGCTTTTAAGCGAAAGGGCTTTCATAACGACGCTGTCAAGATACTTTGGAAGTGTCGGATCTATCTCTGACGGAAGAGAAAGCGTATCTTCTATCTGCCTGTCAACCGATTCCTCGGGAATTTTGCCTGTGAGCATAGAGTAAAGCATTGCCCCAACAGCATAAATATCAGTGTACGGGCCTTGTTTACTTTTACTTCGATATTGCTCCGGCGGAGCATACCCCTGCTTGATTATTATCGAATAAGTGCTTTCCTGTTCCGTAGAAGAAAAACGTGCGGCTCCGAAGTCAAAAAGCTTAACCTTGTTGTCTGTTGTCAGCATAATATTATCGGGACTTATATCTCTGTGAATTATCCCTGCCTTATGGACTTCTTTCAGTCCGTCAAGCACTTTATTTGTTATTTCAAGCGAAGATTTAACATCAAGTTTTCCGCTGTTTTGTTTAATGTAATCTTTCAGCAGAATTCCCTCAAGATACTCCATCACCATATATGCCGTATTGTTCGCTTCAAAGAAATCATAGACATTTACAATGTTGGGGTTATCTGAAAACTTTGCTGTATTTCTAGCCTCATTTAAAAACTTCTCTTTACCCTCTTCAAATCTTTCGCCTTTTTCGCCGGGGAACTTAATTACATCGGTCTCTCCGGGGACTCTGTTTACAAATCCGGCCGGGAAATACTCCTTTATGGCAACGGTCTCATTTAAGCGCATATCAAGTGCTTTGTATGTTACGCCGAAGCCGCCGTAACCTATTACTTCACCTATGTAGTATCGATTTTTTAAAATCGTTTTAGGATAGAGGTGAAACGCTTCCTTAGGCCTCGT
>ERZ1673740.1890-NODE-1890-length-13645-cov-196.508756_pt1 | contig 13645 bp, 9 predicted proteins | sample MGYA00580221_ERZ1673740 | MGnify/ENA primary metagenome ERZ1673740 (study PRJEB41218, sample SAMN15661786) | gut metagenome | host: Homo sapiens | place: Canada: London | collected 2015-08-20/2019-03-30 | study: EMG produced TPA metagenomics assembly of...
ATACAACCTTTTACTCATATTTATCAACTTAAATTAATTCCGCCAACGGGTATCTACAGTTAACGCGAGCCCCTTTCTTTTGAACTTCTTTACCAACCATAGAATAGACTATCTTTCTGATTTCCTTCATGTCCACATCTGGAATTCTGCTTGCTATTTCTGAAATTTTGCTCATGGAATGACTATGCAAGTCTTCTTTGATGAGAGCTTTAAGTACATAAGGCTCTATTGTCTTTAGCGTCGTAACGATGTTGGACTTTGCATTTGCTAAAAGTGTAGGATTAACTTGATAGTATGCACCTTTTGTTGCCCCACCTTTTGTTATCAAGTGATTTTTGTCTAAATTATCCACATAACTTCTTAGGCGTTCTTCGGCAGAGAGCTGGAGAGTCCTTGATAGGTCGGTTGTGGCAATACGTTTTTCTCTTGCTATAATACCAAAAGCTATCTTGTTCTTTTGGGAAAGCTGATAATTGTGGTCAACGTAATCCATCAAGCGAACAACTTCTTTATCCGTAATCTCTGCACTTTGATAAACTGTGACAGTATTGAAAGTTGATTCTATCTCTGGTTGCTTCTCTATCTGACTATAGGGTGTCATTTGACGACTCATAAAATGGGCGATGTCAAGTGAAATGCAATGAAATCATGAGAAATACGGATGAAAACAACATGAACTTTGCCAACCACAACAAATTAGCGACGAATTATGTTGGCAAAATGTTGGCAATTTTATAAAAGCAAAAATCCTAACTGCTCAATATCAAGCAGTTAGGATTCTGTATGGTGCGCCTGAAAGGACTCGAACCTTCACGTCCTAAAACACCAGATCCTAAGTCTGGCGCGTCTACCAATTCCGCCACAAGCGCATTAGCGGATGCAAAGTTAGTGAAAAATGGTGAGACTGGCAAAATATTATGTGACTTTTATGATCCGCGCCGGTCGATGCGGATGCTCGTAACGGTCGGTGCGGATGCTCGTAACGACCGATGCGGATGGCAGAACTCTACTTCTTAAGCTCTTCGATGAATCGCTTCATCTCTGCCTCGTGTGCCTTTGCCTTGAAGAAGAGGTGCCACTGGTTGCGGGCGCATATGAGGTTATCGATGAATCGCTTCATCTCTGCCTCGTGTGCCTTTGCTTTGAGGAAGAGGTGCCACTGGTTGCGGGCGCGTGTGAGGTTATGCTCGGCATACTGGCACTTCCAGTAGTGGTCGCCCGAGAGGTAGTCCCAGAGGAAGCGCACGCACTGCATGTAGGGGAAGAGCTCGGCAGCGTAGGGGAGGAGCGACACTTCGAGCGGAGTGAGGAGGGAGCCTTGTGCCGACTCTAAGTAGCCGCGTGTGAATGCCTCGAAGATGTCCATGCGGAAATCGATCTTCTCGTACTCGGGCGAGTCTTCGGCAATGGTGTTGGCAGCGGTGCGCAGGAAGTCGCCGTAGTCGCTGACGAAGAGCGACGGCATCACGGTGTCGAGGTCTATCACGCAGAGCACCTTGCCCTGTTTGTCGAACATCATGTTGTTCACCTTCGTGTCGCAGTGGCACACGCGCTTCTGCAGTTTGCCCTCGGCGAGGAGTCGTTCGCCCAGGCACATCTCGTCCATATACGCCTCAATCTCTTCTACGAACTGCTTCACGCTCTCGGCGCGTCCAACGGGGTTTTCGGCGTACACTTTGCGCAGTTGGTCGCGGCGTAGGCACATGTTGTGGAAGTCGGGGATTGTCTCGCCCAACTGGTCGGCTATGTCAGCCAGCCGCGCCTCGAAGTCGCCGAACGCCTTGCCTGCATCGTAGGACGAGTCGGGTGTCACGGTTTCCATCGTCACGGCATCGCTGATGAATACCGACACGCGCCAGTAGCTATCACCGTCGAAGAAGTAGGTCTTGCCCTCGGTGGTGGGTACGAAGCGCAGCACACGACGGTCAAGGTCGTCGACACCTTCCGCCTTCAGCTGCTCGCGGATGTGGTTGGTCACGGTCTCCACGTTGTGCTGCAGCATATCGACATCGGTGAAGATGTGGTGGTTGATGCGTTGCAGAACGTAGTCGGGGCGGTCTGTTTCAGCGGTATGTATGCGGTATGTGTCGTTGATGAGTCCGTTACCGAGTGGCTTGATGTCGCTCACGGTGCCATCGATGAGGAACTTGCTGGCAATGTTGTGTAGATTGTTCATAGTTTTTATTTTAATTTGATTTGTAGTCAGGAGAGGGGTGCAGTTGTCTCTGTAGGGGGTGCAGTTGCCTCAACTGCACCATCCAGATAGAATATCAGTTGGTGCAGTTCTTGCTTGGTTGGTGCACTTGAGACAAGTGCACCCCCTAAGTGCACCCCCTAATTTGCAAATTTACTGCTTTTTATTATAATAGATGATGTTGTGGCGGTTTATTTCGCTTTTTTGCAGTAACTTTGTGGTGATAGACAAATAAAACTAATCATAATGCAATCAAAAAAACAACTCCTTGCGCTTCTTGCGCTTTGTGCCTTGGGGTCTGCCAATGCTTTCGCCGAGCGGAACACCCCTTTGAAATATTGGTTCGACCGTCCGACGACTATGCGCGGACAGGCTGTGTGGCTCGCTTCGAGTCCCGACCGTATGCCTACCGAGCGCCAGTTGGTGCGTGCCGGCGACTTGGTGAACAACCCCGACCCCGAATGGGAGTCGCAGTCGCTGCCCATCGGCAACGGCAATATCGGCGGCAATGTGCTCGGCTCGGTTGAGGCTGAGCGCATCACGTTCAACGAGAAGACGCTCTGGCGTGGCGGTCCGAACACCTCGCGTGGTGCTGCTTACTACTGGGACGTGAACAAGCAGTCGGCTCATGTGGTGGGCGAGATACGCGAGGCGTTCACCAAGGGCGACTGGCAGAAGGCGGAGCTGCTCACACGCAAGAACTTCAACAGCGTGGTGCCCTACGAGGCTGACGCTGAGGAGCCGTTCCGCTTCGGCAGTTTCACAACAGCAGGCGAGTTCTACATTGAGACAGGACTCAGCTCGGTGGGCATGACCGACTATCGCCGTGAGCTTTCGCTCGACTCTGCTCTTGCGAAGGTGAGCTTCTGCAAGGATGGCGTGCAGTACGAGCGCGAGTATTTCGTGTCGCATCCTGCCAACGTGATGGCGGTGCGCTTTGCTGCATCGCAGCGCGGCAAGCAGAACCTCGTGCTCTCCTACGCTCCCAACCCCGTGTCAACGGGCGAGATGAAGGCGGACGGCACCGACGCGCTCTGCTGGCTGGCACGTCTCGACAACAACAGTATGGAGTACGCCGTGCGCATAAAGGCTGTGGCTAAGGGCGGCGCGGTGAGCAACGAGGGCGGCAAGCTCACGGTGAAGGATGCCGACGAGGTGGTGTTTCTCATCACTGCCGACACCGACTACCGACCCAACTACGACCCCGACTTCAGCGACCCGAAGGCTTACGTAGGTGTAGACCCTGCGCAGACTACTGCCGACTGGCTCGCCAAGGCTGCCACAAAGGGCTACGCTTACCTGCTCAACGAGCACTATGCCGACTATTCGGAGCTTTTCAACCGCGTGCGTCTGAACATCAACAACGCTTCGGTTGATGCCAACGACCTGCCCGTGAACCGCCGTCTTGAGGCTTACCGCCAGGGCAAGCCCGACTACTACTTGGAGCAGCTCTACTATCAGTTCGGTCGCTACCTGCTAATCTCGTCGTCGCGTGCCGACAATCTGCCGGCTAACCTGCAGGGCTTGTGGCACAACAACGTCGACGGACCGTGGCGCATCGACTACCATAACAACATCAATCTGCAGATGAACTACTGGCTGGCTTGCCCGACGGGACTTCCGGAGTGCGAGCTGCCGCTCTTCAACTTCATCCGCACGCTCGTGAAGCCAGGTCGCGTAACGGCGAAGTCGTACTTCGGCACACGTGGCTGGACAACGTCCGTATCGGGCAACATCTTCGGCTTCACATCGCCGCTCTCGAGCGAGGATATGTCGTGGAACTTCTCGCCGTTCGCCGGTCCGTGGCTCGCCACACACCTCTGGAACTACTACGATTTTACGCGCGACCGCCATTTCCTTGCTGACAACTACGAAATACTGAAGGAGTCTGCCGACTTCGCATCCGACTATCTCTGGCATCGCGCCGACGGCGTGTACACCGCCGCTCCGTCCACATCGCCCGAGCACGGACCTGTTGACGAGGGTGCTACGTTCGCCCACGCAGTGATACGCGAAGTGCTCCTGGATGCTGTGGAGGCTAACCGCGTGTTAGGTAAGAGTGCCAAGGAGCGCCGCCAGTGGGAGGATGCGTTGAAGCATCTCGCGCCGTATAAGATAGGTCGCTACGGACAGCTCATGGAGTGGTCGACGGACATCGACGACCCGAAGGACGAGCATCGTCATGTGAACCACCTCTTCGGTCTGCACCCGGGTCGCACCGTGTCGCCCGTCACAACGCCCGAACTGGCTAAGGCATCGCGCGTGGTGCTCGAGCATCGTGGCGACGGCGCAACGGGATGGTCGATGGGCTGGAAACTCAACCAGTGGGCACGCCTACACGACGGCAATCATGCCTACACGCTCTACGGCAATCTGCTGAAGAACGGCACGCTCGACAACCTCTGGGACACGCACGCTCCGTTCCAGATTGATGGTAACTTCGGCGGAACAGCCGGCGTAACCGAGATGCTCATGCAGAGCCACATGGGATTCGTCCACCTGCTGCCTGCACTGCCCGATGCTTGGACTGAAGGCTCAGTGAGCGGACTGCGTGCCAAGGGCAACTTCACCGTGTCTATCAGCTGGAAGAACGGCAAGCTCGCTGAGGCGACAATACTCTCCGGCTCGGGCGAACCGTGCGAGGTGCGCTACGGCGAGTCGGTGCTGAAGTTCAAGACAAAGCGAGGCGGAAGCTATAAGGTCGTGTTCTGCGAGAACAAACTTGTAGGGGGTGCACTTGTCTCAAGTGCACCAACCAAGTAAGAACTGCATCAACCAAGTAATAAGTGCACCAACCAATTGGTATTTTGTTCGGTTGGTGCACTTGAGACAAGTGCACCCCCTTAAGACAACAAAGGTCGAGCGATTTCGCTCGACCTTTGTTGTCTTTGTATTATTAATACTCATCCTCTTCGTTGCAGTTGTCATCATACTCCCACGAGTCGAAGTAGATGCGCGACGACACATGTTTTGATGTGCTGCCATCGCCAGGCTTTGGGTTGTCTATTCCACCTTGTGAGCCAGAGCCATCTATGCCCGTAGAGCCAGCCATGATGCTTGTTGTTTCTATTTCCATCGTTGCTACCGATGGCTTTATATAATACTTTTTCATTGTGCTTTAGTATATTACTGGTTAAATGTTGCGTTGTTTACTTCACTACTACTTTCTTGCCGTTCTGAATGTATATGCCACTCTTCAGCGCGCGGAGTGAGTTGCCTACGCACTGTCCCTGCAGATTATACACAGGAGCGTTGCTTTCCTCAGTGTCGAAGATAGTGTCGAGCGATGTTGGTGTTCCGTCGAGGTTAGCGCGCAGTTTCTTGATGTCGGTGCCTTGTGGCACGATGAAGTATGCACGCAAGCCACCGATAGTACGAGCATCGATATCGTCAATCGGGTAGTAGAAGAGGTCGTTGTCGCCAAGGAAGAGCTCTGTCTTGTCGGTATTCAGCAATATCTGGTTGTATATACCCTTCATCTGCACTGTGCTTGCATCGCCTACAGCCTGCGGGTTGCCGTTCTTGTCGAGTCCTGTTGCCACCATGCTTACTCCCTCGAAGGTCGGGTTCTTCACAACGGCGTTGCCAGGCTTCATGATGTACGGCTTGCCAGCCTCTATGTTCTCTACAGTTGCAAAGTACACAATATTGTTCTCGCATCTGCCTTCGTATGTGCGGAGCTGTGTGCCCTCGCCGAAGTACTGTGTCACCTGGTCTTTATCGAGTGCGAACGGCACGCAGAATGAGTTCCAGTGGCTTGCTTCGAGTGTGCGCTGCAGCGTCACGTTTGCGTTCTCGTATGTCTCGATGACGTTGTCGGTCTTCGTTTCGTCGAGAGTGTAGTTCTTTGCTTTCGGTACTTCTACTGTGACGATGATGTTTGTGGCGCGAGCCTGCTTACTATTTGTAAATACAACGTCTTTAGCAGAACCCACCCAAACACCATAGTTAGGATTTGTACTGGTGTAGTTGTTGTCTTTAGAAATCAAGTTCGTCAACGGATTGCTAATTTTATCATTTATAATGTTATTGCCTACAAACTCAATCTTCGTGATTTTACCAATCTTGGTTGAGATGGTGTGGGTACCTGCGTAGAAACGGTAATTATCTTTTTGGCTACTATCGAACCAAGCATAATCTGAAGTAATCTTTACAAACGACTTGTGCATTTCGTCTTCGCTTAGAGCATGGTCGCTATCTTTTCCTGTTCCTTTATCTACGCCAGCAACGAATTCAATGCTTGTTTCTTCTACTGCGCTGTTGATAACCTTCAGCGTGCATGTAGCCGTTGTCTCCTTATAGGTACCAGTAGCAGCACCGGTAGCGGTGATGGTGTATGTGCCACGCTTAGAAATCATAATATAGCCGGTTGATGCATCTATCTCGACATTTTCGTCTTTAGGAGATATAGTGTAAGTTACGTTGAGGCTGTGTGGGTTCTGCAGCACATTTGCTGCATTGAATGTTACAATACCGTCTGTTGCTTCTGCTAAATCTGCGTTGTAACTCTCTGCTGCGAACTTGAAGTCGGCATCAGTTGTGCGATTGTCTTCGATTACGAGTTTGTAGGATGCTGTGCCTGCAGCATACTTGTCTGTAGCAGCCGATGTAGCAGTGATGGTCACCTCGCCAGTCTTGTATAAGTGAATTGTATTGCCCTCAACCTTTGCGGTTGTGTCGTCAGAGCTTGCGTATGTGATAGCAGATGCGTCAAGGTCTTCAGGCTTGGTGATGGTCTGAAGGTCAATAGTGCCCGCTACTAACTCCTTTGTTACAGTTGCCTCAGCGAATGAGAGGGCAGGAGCAGCCTTCTTCTCTGCTGTTGTGACGATGATTTGGGTGATGTTTCTTATTACAGTTCCAGGATTTGTGAATGTTACAGACTCCTCATAGCCAGTCCAAGTGCCAGAGGCTTTGTCGTAAGTGTTTTTGTCTGTTGTGAAATTTGGGCCTGTAGTATTAGAATGAATAAACTTGATGCTTGTAATTACTCGTGTAGGATCGGTAAGTGAGAACGTTGTTTTGCTATCCTTATAGAAGCGGTAGTCTGTATATTTACCTAATGCACCACTTGATGTGTTTATTTTTACAATTGACTTTGTCAATGTCAGCTTACTAGTGCCACTCACTTTGTCTTCAGAGACATCGAACACTATCTCCGACAAATCAACAGCCTTCTTGTTCGTGATCTGATACGTAGCAGTAGAGCCAGAGTATTGTGTTGGGTCTGCAGGTGTGAATGTAGCGGTGATGGTTGTTGTGCCATATACAGCTGCGTTGATGGTTACTGCGCCCGTTGTGGGGTCGACAGTAGCCACAGCGTCGCCCGAAGCTGCGTATGTGATAGTGCCGGCAATGTTGTTAGCTTCGGTAGCGGTGTAGCCCGTGAAGTCTGTGCCGGCATCGGTCTTGCCTTCGGTAAGAGTGACGTCGGTGCCGTTAAAAGAGAGAGAAGTAGCGGTGTGGTTGTCTTTGTTTTCGACAACGTATGAGTCGGTAGATGTTTGGTAGGTGTCTGTTTTAGGCAGGGTGGCTGTGATGGTAGCCTTGCCAAACTTGGTGTTGGTGAATGTCAGTTCGCCGGTTTTAGAGTCAACGGTTACGATGTCCGCGTCAGAGCTTGCATATTCAATAAGGTTAGACAAGTTGGTGTTGTCGTCGCTCTTTGTGGCAGTAGCTGTAGGCGTGGTAAAACCATCAAGCGTGCCATTGGTGAATGTGAATGTCTTGCCGGAGTTGGTGCCAAAGGTGGTAGTGGTTGGGGGGGTAGAGGTTTCAGAATTACTTATATAGTAGTCGACACCACTAATAGAAATAATACCATTAGTTGCTTTCTTTATGTCAATTACAAATTTATAAAAGAGGTTTTTTGCAGGTTTTGTAACGTTGAAGGTTAGGTCGCCGGTAAAAGTTTTATTGCTACCGAAACTGCCGTCTATAGTCTCAACAATGTTGTTGCATTTTTTATCGCTTGCAGTGATTAGACGAACTGAATTTACTTTGTCTAAAGAACTTGCTGTTTTAATCTTTACAACTACTTTAGTGACAGCTTCGGTGTAGGCAGCATCGTTCACGATAGCAGCTACTGATGCATTCTTTTGGCTGCCGCATTTGATGTATGTCCAGCTCCAGTTGTTGTTGTTGAAGTTGCTCACGCTCCATGAGTCATCGCCAATCTTAGCTGTCCATGTTTTTGCGTATGTCTGACATTTGTTGTTGGCTTTGTTATCGTCAGGGAAAGACAGCGACTTCCACGCAGTCTCGTCCTGTGCCATTCCCACCGTACACACAATCGTGAGCAGTGTGAGCATAAAGAATCGTAAATGTTTAGTCATAATATGTAATTTTTAATGTTATAGTCTTGTTGTTATGTCGTTAAAATTACGAATGTTGTAGTTGAGATAAGGGATGTTGTTTCTTTGAATGCAAAATTACATCTAATGTTTTGTATTTGTATTAAAATAATGTTTAAATAATTTAAAAAGGGTATGGCAAGAATGCCATACCCTCCTATTGGTTTGTGGTTGCTTGGGTATGGCAAGGATGCCATACCCTCCTATTGGTTTGTGGTTGCGTGGGTATGGCAAGGATGCCATACCCTCCTATTGGTCTGTGGTTGCGTGGGTATGGCAAGGATGCCATACCCTCCTATTATTACTCATAAACCCAGTAGCCGGTGGTCTGCTGTTGTGCTGTGCCGTCCTTAGCCGGAGCAGCTGCAGCGGATGTTTTGCGGAAGTAGCCTACGAGCGTTACGTCGAAGATGAGTGTGGAGTAGGCTGCGCCCGGCGTGGCTGACGAGCCGTATGCCAGCTGATGGGGCATGTACACGAGCCATCTGTCGCCGATGTGCATGTTCTGCAGTGCTGTGGCGAAGCCTTTCACCACGCCGCTCACGGCGAAGGTGCGTGGCTTCATCGTGCTGAGGTTGTACTCGCCTTGCCACGACTTGTCGAAGACATAGCCCTCGGCGTAGCTTGTGGAGGGCAGCAGACGGCCGCTGTAGTGCACCTTCACCGAGTCGGTGAAGAACGGGCAGCCCGAGCCCGTGCCAGCGTTGAGCACGTTGGCAAGCACGAAGTCGTAGCTATGTGTAGCCACCTGGTCGTTGAGGCTCCATGAGCGCAGCACCTTCCAGTCGGCAGCACCACCCGCCACCAGCTGCTTCACCTCGGCATACTTCTTGTCGTAGTACGTCTCGTTGGTCTTTCGCCAGTTGGGGAACTCCTCCTTCTCGTTGTCGGTCTCGCTGCACGACGACAGGCTTGCTGCGAAGACGGTCGTCATGGCGAGGAGTATGAATAAATAGTATTTCTTCATTTAGTATGTTTTTACTGCAATTTCTTGAGCAGGCTTGTGATGCTCACCTTGTCCTCGATGATGCTGAGGAGCTGGTCGATGCTCACGCGCTCCTGCTCCATTGTGTCGCGGAAGCGTAGTGTCACGGTGTTGTCCTGCAGTGTGTCGTAGTCGACGGTCACGCAGAACGGTGTGCCCACTGCGTCCTGACGGCGGTAGCGCTTGCCGATGGTGTCCTTCTCGTCGTAGCTTGTGTTGAAGTGGAACTTCAGGTTGTTCACAATCTCGCGAGCCTTCTCGGGCAGTCCGTCCTTCTTAACGAGCGGCAGCACGGCGAGCTTTGTCGGCGCGAGTGCGGGCGGGAGCATGAGTACGACGCGTGTCTCGCCGTTTTCGAGCTGCTCCTCCTTATAAGAGTGGCACATCACGCTGAGGAACATGCGGTCTACGCCGATAGATGTCTCGATGACGTACGGAGTGTACGACTCCTTGGTCTGCGGGTCGAAGTACTTGATTGAGCGGCCCGAGAACTTCTCGTGCTGCGAGAGGTCGAAGTTGGTGCGGCTGTGTATGCCCTCTACCTCCTTGAAGCCGAACGGCATGTGGAACTCGATGTCGGTAGCGGCGTTGGCGTAGTGAGCCAGCTTCTCGTGGTCGTGGAAGCGATAGTTCTCAGCGCCGAAGCCAAGAGCCTGGTGCCACTTCATGCGCAGCTCCTTCCACTTCTGGAAATACTCGAGCTCGGTGCCCGGCTGCACGAAGAACTGCATCTCCATCTGCTCGAACTCGCGCATACGGAAGATGAACTGGCGTGCCACGATCTCGTTGCGGAACGCCTTGCCGATCTGTGCGATGCCGAACGGAATCTTCATGCGGCCCGTCTTCTGTACGTTGAGGTAGTTGACGAAGATGCCCTGTGCTGTCTCCGGACGGAGGTACACCTTGTTAGAACCGTCGGCTACGGAGCCCATCTCTGTAGAGAACATGAGGTTGAACTGGCGCACGTCGGTCCAGTTCTTTGTGCCGCTGATCGGGTCTACGATCTCCTCGTCTATGATGATCTGCTTCAGCTCGGCGAGGTCAGGTCCCTGCATAGCCTCTGTATAGCGTGCGTGGAGAGCGTCGCGCTTCTGCTGGTGCTCGATTACGCGAGCGTTGGTAGCGCGGAACTGTGCCTCGTCGAAGCTCTCGCCGAAGCGCTTGCGTGCCTTGGCAATTTCCTTCTCAATCTTCTCGTCGTACTTCGCAATCTGGTCCTCGATGAGAACGTCGGCACGATAGCGCTTCTTTGAGTCGCGGTTGTCGATGAGCGGGTCGTTGAATGCGTCTACGTGTCCGCTTGCCTTCCAGATAGTAGGGTGCATGAAGATGGCAGAGTCGATGCCCACGATGTTGTCGTGGAGCAGCACCATGCTCTTCCACCAGTATTGTTTGATGTTGTTCTTCAGTTCTACACCGTTCTGTCCGTAGTCGTACACTGCAGCCAGTCCGTCATAAATCTCGCTACTTGGGAATACGAAACCGTACTCCTTACAGTGACTCACGATTTTCTTGAAAACGTCTTCTTGTGCCATTTTTATATGTGTTTTATTATAATTTTAGTTGCAAAGTTACGCTTTTTTGATTAATTACGTAGCGTTTAAGGAGTTAAATGTTATGAAACGGTTGTTTTGCGGTGGTAGTTGTGTGGTGTTGTAGTGATGGTTAAGTCATCGGACAGCGTACGGAATCTGATTGGACGGCGTACGGAATCTGATTGGGTGGCGTACGGAATCTGATTGGGCGGCGGACGGAGCACGATGGTAAAAGTTGTGCTAATTAGGGAATTTCCCATTACCGATTAGGGAAAATCCTTTTGGCTTGCAGTAACAAAAGCATAACTTTGCAAGCGAAAGGAAACCTCAAGGGGGTGCAGTTGTCTCAACTGCACCAACAGAGTAGAAAGCTCTGTTTGTGCACATCTTGCTTTGTTGGTGCACTTGAGACAAGTGCACCCCCTGAGAAGCACCCCCTGAGAAGCACCCCCTGAGAATAAGTATAACTTTTAAAAACAGAGATATTATGAAACGGTTATTCGCAACAATAGTAATGGTGCTTGGCTTCGCGGTAGCAGCCGGCGCAATGAGTTACAGTCAGGCACGCGAACAGGCGTTGTTCCTCACCGATAAGATGGCTTACGAGCTGAACCTCACCGACGACCAGTATGAGGCGGCTTACGAGATAAACCTCGACTATCTGCTCAGTGTCAACTCCGACGACGAACTCTACGGCGACTACTGGCGTTGGCGTAACATCGACTTCAGCTATGTGCTCCTCGACTGGCAGTACCGTATGTTCTGCGAGGCAGCCTACTTCTATCGTCCGCTCTACTTCAGTGCAGGCGTTTGGCACTTCGCTATATACGCTCGCTATCCGCACCGCGACTACTTCTACTTCCATCGTCCGACGGTGTACGTGAGCTATCGTGGTGGCCACTCGTGGCGTCAGAACAACGGCAGCTCGTGGTACAGCGGCAGAACATTCGGTTCGCGCCGTGGTGGCGATGCCCACTTCGGTATGCGCGACGGCTTCAAGCGCGGCGACTACGGACGTGGCAACCGCCAGTCGTTCGGCTCGCGTGGCAACCGCCAGGTGGAGAGCAGAGGTAACAGTGGGTTCGGCTCGCGCCGCGACAACAGCGGAAGCGGTTTCGGCTCGCGCAGCTCGTCGGGATTTGGTTCAAGCCGCAGCTCGTCGGGCTTTGGCTCAAGCCGCAGTTCGTCGGGCTTCGGTTCAAGCCGCAGTTCGTCGGGCTTCGGTTCAAGCCGTGGCTCTGGCTTTGGCAGTCGTGAGAGTAGCACGCGCACAACGGTGCGTCAGCCCGAGAGCAATAGAGGCTTTTCTGGCAGCAGCTTCGGCTCGCGTCGCGACAACTCCTCGGGCTCGTCAGCCCCACGCTCAACGTTCAAGCCGTCGGGCTCGTCAAGACACTCGTCGTCGTTTGGAGGCGGTGGCTCATCGTCAAGAAGCGGTGGTTTTGGCTCGCGCAGATAACTTTTAGGGGGTGCTTTTAGGGGGTGCACTTGTCTCAAGTGCACCAACAAAGCGGAAGGTGTACCAATAGAACATTCTATTTGGTTGGTTTTCTATTTGGTTGGTTTTCTACTTGGTTGGTGCAGTTGAGACAACTGCACCCCCTAAGTGTGCACCCCCTATACTTACTTCCTCATGCTCTGCTCCTTGCGGTATTGCGTTGGCGACATACCGAGGTGGCTCTTCGTGAACTTACCGAAGAACGAGAGGTTGGGGAAGCCCAACAGCTCCGATATCTCTTTGATGGAGAGGTTAGAACGGCGCAGATACTTCTCTATCGCCTTCACCGTGTAGCTGTGTATCCAGTCGAGCGCCGTGCGCCCCGTCACCTGTTTCGTGATGTTCGAGAGATACTTCGGCGTGATGCACAGCTCCTGCGCATATTTCTTCACAGGCTGCATCCTGCCGTTGTTCGCCGACAGCATCTCGATGAAGCGCTGGAAGAGCAAGTTGGCCTGCTTGAGATTGCCCCCTTCGATGCTATACTCCACGTAGGGCGTGATGATGGCGAACAGCTCGTAGATGGAACTTTGCAGCAAGCAGTGCATAATCTCCTTATGATAGAAACCATGCGGATTCTTTATCTTGTGTGCAATGATGGCGTAGTACTTCAAGAACATCTGTTGACGTTCCTCGTTGAGGTGGATCACGGGGTTGTGCGATACGTAACCGAGCAGATTAAGATAGTCGCGGTTCACCTGCACACTGGCTTGGGCTGCCTTGCTCGACACGCCGACACTTTTCGAGTCGTAGTCGGGCGATACCATCACGTTTTCCCATGTGCTGCTGGGCAGACAGATAATCACGTCGCCCGCCTTTGCGGTATATGCGTTGGAGCTGGTTTCAAATTGTATACGTCCCTTTGTGCAGTAGACCATCATAATCATATCAAACTTGAACGTGCCGTCTACCTGCAGCACCTTGTCGATGCCGTCGAGCACAACCATGTCGCCATCTATGTAGTCGGCATTGCCACAGTGAGCGATAAGTCCCATGTCAATCTTCAGTTCTGTCATTTCGTTAGCCATTACCTGTTGGCGGAATTAATTTAGTGCATACTTAATTCTGCCAATGGGCTTG
>ERZ1673740.1895-NODE-1895-length-13625-cov-4.257038_pt1 | contig 13625 bp, 9 predicted proteins | sample MGYA00580221_ERZ1673740 | MGnify/ENA primary metagenome ERZ1673740 (study PRJEB41218, sample SAMN15661786) | gut metagenome | host: Homo sapiens | place: Canada: London | collected 2015-08-20/2019-03-30 | study: EMG produced TPA metagenomics assembly of...
ATAATATTATTATATACCACCGGTATGTTGTTTGTCAGCTCAGTAATACTTTCACCAATTTGAGGAATTACAAATACAAATGCTACTGTAACAAATCCTACCAGAAGTAAATATGATAACAATAATGATAACATTCTGACCGGTTTTGCAGTTTTCTTTCCTCTCACTGACTTTTCAAACAAACCATATATCTTTTCATATATAGGCGAAACAAAATATGCAATGATAACTGCTACAAAAAACGGTGACAACACTCCTAAAAAGTTCATGATAAATGCCTTTGTTGCACCCCAGTTTTGCATCATAATAAATATTATCGCTCCCCAGAATATAACAAACAATGCATATAGACAGACTTTAAGATACTTTTTATCAAAATTAAACCATCCGACTGTTTCCCTGACTTTTTTTCCAGTGAAAGTCAAAATCTTTTCTTCCTTAATAATATCTTTTTCTTCTATGATATTTTCACTATTTGCATCAACATGTTTGCTCTGACCATCTGCATACAATCCTTTTTTCATATCCTCACCATCTTTTTTCTGCCGCGTTTCTTTATTTTCCATAATTTCCACCATTCCCGAATGTCTTTATTTATATTGTCATTGATTACATATAATCTATGATTACATATAATCTATGATTATATATAAATTATACCACTCTTTATTGTTTTTAAACTTTGTATTATAATAATAACAAATCATCACAATTTTAACAGTACCGATTTGCAATTTTAATCAAATTTTAAGAACGGTTCAGCTATAAAAGGATAATTTTCGATATAATAGACTTGTTTATTGTATTATTACTTCTATTTTTATTGTAGAATTGTTGCAAAATACAAGCAGTTTATTCGGATACTAATTTCATTGACAAATATAGTATAGTACAAAATCACTGCTAATGCAGGATTTTAATCCACAAGCTTTGTGTCTGTGCACACCTGACACAGCTTAGTGTGATGTTAATGATATATTAATACAAAATAATTGATGTGTGCAGAAATGAGGTTTATTATGACAGATGCTCTTATTTTTTTGGCACCGGGATACGAAGAAGTAGAAATGCTTACAGTTGTTGATATGGTGCGCCGTGCCGGACTTGTGATAGATATGGTTTCTATCACTGACACACTCGAGGTTACAAGTTCACACAATGTTACTATCAAGGCAGACAAACTTTTTAAAGAAGCTGATTTTGACAGTGCTAAAATGATTATTCTTCCGGGCGGTATTCCGGGAACACCTAATCTTTTAGCTTATAAACCACTTACCGACAAAATCCTGGAGTTTAAAGAAAACGGTAAGCTGCTTTCCGCTGTTTGTGCCGCACCTACAGTTTATGGTCAGCTTGGCATTTTAAAAGGCCATAAAGCTACCTGCTATCCGGGCCAGGAAGTTAATCTTAATTGTGCCGAATATCTCACCGAACCTGTTGTTATTGACGGACAGTTCACGACAAGCCGTGGCATGGGTACCTGCATTGAATTTGCAGGAGCTATTATCACACGCCTGAAAGATAAAGAAACTGCTGACGATGTAAAGGCAAAAATTATTTATAATATGTAAAAAGAGTATAAACAAAAAACGGAAGCGAATATTTAACAATATTCGTTTCCATAAAAGAGCAAAAACAGCGTTTTGCTCCTGGCATCGCACTACTTTACAAACATTTTCCTATACAATAAAAAAAGGACACGCACACTTTGGCACACCTCTGAAATCATATTTCCAGAACGGTGTTTTCATTGTGTAATGTCCTTTTTATTATATTCTTATAAAATCATGCTTCACTGCCCGTTTATAAGCACAGTCGCTCTATGCTCCGTCAACAGGAATTTTTGACTCAAGCCAACATCCTTACCCACCACTTATTGCCCTACACACTAAAAGCGTGGTGTAATAATCATCTGCCTTCAGGATTACTTAAATTTAACTGTCTTGTTCTGTTTTGCAAGTAATTTCTTGTTTGCTGCTGCAGCAGTTCCCTTTACTTTAACTGTCTTGCATCCCTTGAAAGAGTTCTTTGTTACTGAGCTGAGCTTAACACCGATTGTTAAAGTCTTAAGCTTTTTACAATTTACAAATGTATCCTTTCCGATAGATTTTACTTTCTTTCCAAGCGTTACTGCCGTAACCTTTGATGCCCCTTTAAACGCACCTGCTTTGATGCTTGTAACAGCGTATGACTCTGTTCCGACTTTGATAGTGTCTGCAACTTTTAATGTTTTTGCTTTTTTGTCAAATCCTGTTACCTGAACTTTTCCTGTCGTTTTCTTGTCTGTTCCTTCTGTATATGTAGCTGCTGTTGTCACCTTATATGTAACACCGCTCTTTTTTATTGTCTTGCCTTTTGCAAGTCCTACTGTTTCTGCTTTGTAAGACTTATCAAAGTCAACACCCTTTACATCAAATGTGATTGAAAGGCTCTTTGAAGGTAATTTTGTAGAGAGAGCTTCATTTACTTTGTTAGATGGATTGTTGTATGTGCATACGCTCATCAGCATATAATAATCTTTCTGATCATATTTCTGCACTGCTTTATCCTGAGTTGCTACAACTTCACCGTCAACAGAATATTTTACATTTGTAAACTCTACACCTTTAATTGCTGCCGGAATGTCTGTTATAACATAAGCCATGTTTATACTTGTCTGCTTTGAAAAATCAAGATTGTCTACAGTAACCGTATAAGTACCATCTTTGTCGATTTTTGCATTTGTCATACTGGCATCATGTTTACCCGTATTTGTTGCCATATACTGAGTGAGGCAGTCATAATCTTTACTTTTTATTCCCTGATCCTCATTCTCAACAAATTTTCTATATGCCCAATCCGGGTCTCCTGCTGACTCAAATCCAAGTATAGCATTGTATGTATGCTTTGCTTCTGTTGTTGTGTCTTCTGCTGAAGCTTTGTTTACACCTGCTGCTGAGCCAAGTGAAACTACCATAGCTGCAGAAAGAGCTGCCGCTAAAATACCTTTAATCTGTTTTCTCATAATAATTTCCTACCTTTCTATACTTATGCACTCTCGGTATCTTCTCAAAACGAGTCATTTCGGCTGGATTTCCGATATACTGTTTCCATTTTCTCGTCGTACACACCGTGTACGCACTGCGAAAACGTCATTGTATATCAATAATCCATCTCGAAATTCTTCGTTCAGAAGATTCCGAGAGTACATTACTTTTAGGCACTGTGCCTTTAGTTTCATCTATTATAACATTTAGTTATGTCAAAAAAACCACATTAAATTTAATTATTGTTGCACTAAAAATTCGATTGTTTGAATGACATAATTTTACTTCTGCTCCATCATTCTGCTCCAGGCTCTCGCATCAAGTTTTTCCTCATAAGCATCTGCTGCCGCATCATATTCTTCTTCATCATCTATGTCTTCCATCTCAAAATCATCATTTCCGAGGTCTTTTAGTCTAAACACATAATATTCCGTGACATTTTCCACATCCCCTGGAATTGCGGCACAATATGTCTTTCCGTCAACTTCATAAATTTCATCTATATAAAAATCTCTGTCAACTCCATCTTCATCCGTAAGTGTCACCATAGTTTCCTCATAATCATAATTACTGTTTTTTGCCATAAAAATCCTCATTTCTGCACACATTTTTTGTATAGCAAGTTTGTGCCAGGTGTACGCAGACACAAATCTTGTATGTGAAAAATTTTATTTTTCACACAATCTTCTTTAAAACTTAATAATTGTTTTCTTAATACCAAATACATATATATTATGTACCATTTTATTTTAACAAATATATATAATTTTAACAAACATACTATAAACTATTAAAGCGTATATTTGCAATCCGCTCTGTTGTCTGCTCATAATTGTTTTTTACATTATAACAGGTATATATCATGATGCAAAGGTTAAAATCGAACATTAACACATCAATATGTGAAAAACATATTTACATAGCCTCCTATTACATATGCTCAGAACTAGGTTCAAATATTTTGAACTGTTACCTTTAATTTCTTTTATTGTTTTATTTTTCTTGAACTTTTTTTGAACCAGTGATATTATAATATTATGATATAAAGTTCAAAGTCAGACACCGGCTATAAGATAAAAAGTGTTTGCAGAAATGAGGTTTTTTATGAATAAAACAGAAAGCGTCGCGGCACGCCTTAAATATATTATGAATCAGCGTGGTTTAAAACAGGTTGATGTCCTCAACCTCGCCAGACCATATTGTGAAAAATATAATGTCAAGCTTGCCAAAAATTATTTAAGCCAATATTGCAGTGGGAAAAATGAGCCCGGAAAAGATATATTAAATGTGTTAAGTCTTGCCCTTGATGTTAATCCGGCATGGCTGCAGGGATTTGATGTTCCACAGGAGTTTTCGGTTACAAAAAACAGTAAAGAAAAGAGTATTTCAAAAAATCATTGCAGCCAAACCGGAGATGATAACTCCGGCAAAAGAACAGATACCACTCAGGCATCTGCGACAGATTTTAAAAATAATAACTCAGCGGATATTTGTAAAAACAATAAAACATCAGATAATAATACAAATAACAACTCACGAAATAATTTTAACAGTGATAAACCGTCAGACAATTCTGAGAAAGGATATGCAAAAATGAAAACTTTAAAAAAATCTTCAAAACTTGATAATGTACTTTATGATGTAAGAGGTCCCGTTCTTGATGAGGCTAACCGAATGGAAGCCGAGGGTTCAAAAATCCTTAAACTTAATATCGGAAACCCTGCTCCTTTTGGATTTGAAGCCCCGGAAGAAGTTCTTATAGATATGCGTCACGAACTTGAATATTCACAGGGATATTCTGATTCAAAGGGTATTTATACGGCAAGAAAAGCAATCATGCAATATGCACAGCTTAAAAATATTCCTAATGTGACAATAAATGACATATATACCGGAAACGGTGTAAGTGAACTTATCAATCTCTGTATGCAGGCACTCCTCAACAACGGAGATGAAATTCTTATTCCGTCACCTGATTACCCTCTCTGGACAGCTACCGCAACACTTGCCGGCGGTAAAGCTGTTCACTATATATGTGATGAACAATCTGAATGGTATCCTGATATTGAAGATATGCGAAACAAGAATACAGATAAGACAAAAGCTATCGTTATCATCAACCCTAACAATCCTACAGGTGCCCTCTACCCTAAAGAAATTCTTGAACAGATTGTTGAACTTGCAAGAGAACATCAGCTTATGATTTTCTCAGACGAAATCTATGACAGACTTGTCATGGACGGTGAAAAACACATTTCAATAGCATCACTTGCCCCTGACCTTTTCTGCATAACTTTCAGCGGTCTTTCAAAATCACATATGATTGCAGGCTTTAGAATAGGCTGGATGATATTAAGCGGTCGAAAAGATATTGCAAAAGACTATATCGAGGGATTGAATATGCTTTCTAATATGCGACTCTGCTCAAATGTTCCTGCACAGTCAATTGTTCAGACTGCACTTGGCGGATACCAGAGCGTTGAAACTTATATCCAGCCGGGCGGAAGAATTTTTGAACAGAGAGATTTTATCTACAAGGCTTTAAACGATATTCCGGGAGTATCTGCCGTGAAACCTAAAGCAGCATTTTATATTTTCCCTAAACTCGACATTAAAAAGTTCAATATTTTAAATGATGAGAAATTTGCTATTGATTTTCTCCGTGAAAAGAAAGTCCTTATCGTTCCCGGAAGCGGATTTAACTGGGAAAGTCCTGACCACTTCCGTGTTGTTTATCTTCCACATCTTTCAGTTATTGAAAAGTATATGGAGGGACTCAAGTATTTTCTTTCTCATTACAGACATTAAACCATACAAAATCAACATTAAAATAAAAATCGTAACCCACTCCGATACTGCTTATAACACGATTAATTGCTGCTGCAACATATCAGAAAAAGCTTATATCCCTAATAGCGTTTTACCCTGGCATCACGCTTCATTATGAGCATTTTCCTATACATCAAAAAAAGTCCCCGGCTTATTGCTATACGCAATAAGCCGGGGACTTCCTTGATATTTCATTAGATTTTAAACCTCTTAACATTTTCATTCAGTTTAACCGCTATCTCATCAAGCATATTTGCATTCTGTGATCCATCTTCCATTATTGAACCTACCTCGCTTGCTGAAGCAGATGTTTCTTCTGCACTTGCTGCATTTTCTTCTGCTATTGCTGAAAGGCTCTGCACAACATCAACAACTCCGGCTCTTGCCTCATCAAGTTTTCTTGTCTTGTCTGTAATTTTTTCAACACTTTCTATAGACTCTGCAATTCCTTTTTCAACATTTTTAAACGCTTTCTCAGTCTGAGACACATTTTCACTCTGCTGATTCATTACCTCTTTTACTTCATCCATAGTCTGTACACTCTCTTGAGCATCATTTACAAGTTCACTGATAACTTCCGTAATCTGTGTTGTAGCATCTGCCGACTGCTCTGCAAGTTTTTGTATCTGATTTGCGACAACTGCAAATCCTCTGCCCTGCTCGCCTGCTCTTGCCGCCTCAATACTTGCGTTTAGTGAGAGAAGTGTAGTTTCTTCTGCTATTTCCGAAATCATATCCGTCGCAACTTTAATCTTTGCAGCCGATTCATTTGTTTTCTGCGTCTGCTCTCCTATAATATGAATAGCTTCCATTGTCTTTTGATTGATTTTTTCAAGTTCAGCAAGAATACTCATTGCATTTTCGCTTGCCTTATGCATATCTGCCGCATTATCTCCAAGCTGCTCGACTTCCGTTGACGCCTGCTCTATCATTTTTCCCATAACAATAACATTTTCCGTAGCGGACTGGGTTTCCTGTGCCTGTGATGACGCTCCGTCTGCTATACCTGTGATAGCTGTCTCCACCTGTCCGGCAGCTGTTGATGACTCATTTGCACTATTCTTCAATGCCTCGGCAGCCTCACCTAAACTTTCACTATATGCACGGATTTCCGCCATAACTTTTACTATAATATTCTTCAATTCGGTAATCGACCTCAACATTACACCGACTTCATCTTTTCTGTTAAGCATCTTTTTATCCGAAGAAACATCTTCACTGAAATCGAGGTTTCCAAGTTTCTCAACGGTGTCCGTTGCACTTATAATCGGTGCAACTATCTTTCTCGTGACAAATATTGCAGCTATAAGGCACAAAACCATTGCAAAAATACTTCCTTTTACAGTCGATGTTACAACAGAAGTTGTCCCTGATAATGCCTGTTTTTTATTTGCATTTACAACAAGAATAAAGTCCTTGCTTTTACCTACATAAATTCCTGCATATTTTGTTTCACCATTAAAATTATATTGAACCACTTCAGGCTGTGGTCTGTTTTCTGACTTTAATTTTGAAATAACACCTTTTACAACTGAATTTTCAACAGGTTTTCCTATTTTGTCGGCAGTAGGATGATACAGCATAGTTCCGTCACCATCTACAATATATGTATAACTGTCTTTTACACCTTTTATTTCTACATTTCCGACAATCCTTGAAAGATTTCCACCCGACATAACCGAATCATAAGATGACATTCTTATCTGATTGTCAATACCCTCACCTGCAACCATCGCTACATCTAGCATATAGTTTGATGTAAGTTCTGATATGTTTGATGATGATTTAGGTATAACCGTCCATAGATTAAGTACCACGGTAAGCACTACCGCTGCCGCTACAAGCAGCAATATCTTTGCTTTTAAAGAGTGCAAAAAGCCTATCCTTTCTGTATCTGCCGTTTCACTTTTAATTTTCACATTCCTTTGAATATCCATATTTTTCCTCCATTTTCTCCGTTTTTATTTTATAAAATTAATGCCACCTATCGTATAAGCAATCTTATATAGACCAAAATGTTAATTATATAGTAATTTTATCCTAAAACATACTAAATTTTGACTAACACTTCTGCCTGCTATATAAGCTTGACACTTTCCTCAATATCACCCGACATCATTTGCAAACTCTGGCTCTGTGCAGAAATTTCTTCTGTTGTTGCTGCTATAGCCGCTACTTTCTCGTTTATACTTTCAATGTCATTTACGAGATTTTTAATAAGTTCAATACAAAACTGCATCTTCGGCAATGTCTCATCTGCCTTATTATTATTTTGAATGATAAGTGTTTTAGTCTCATCTGCAAGTTTGCCAATCTGCCCCGCAACAACCGCAAATCCTCTGCCCGATTCGCCTGCCCTCGCCGCTTCTATCGAAGCATTTAACGATAACATATTTGTCTGACCGGCTATTCCCGTAATATTCTCAGATGTAGACTTAAACACATCGATAAATTCGGACATTACACCGAGTGAATCAGTAAGTTCGTTACATCTTTCAGATATTTCAGAAACCATCTTTGAAATATCTGTCGCTTCACCCGCAGATTTATCGTTTGCCTTTGATAATTCAGCAATCCCACTGCCTATACTTTCAAATTGCTTTACGATTTCTGCTATCATTTCATCCTTTTTTATCTGATTTTCTTTTTCCATTTCACGAAGCTTTGAAATCTCATCCCTCTCATTCTCTACGACACTCTTTATGTAATAAATACAATTTTCTTTTCGATTGATGCCATTGTAAATAGCCTTAACCATCTCTTTACAACTGTCATAACCGCAGCATCCGCAGTCAATACATTGCTGCTCACTCGTAATTTTATTCATATCTCTAAAGATTTCATTCTGCTGTGTTGCCGACGGTGTATTAATATCTATCTTTCTGTCTGTATAATTTCTGACAAAGTCATTGAGGTTAAGATTTTCAAACTGCCTGCATAATGCCTTGTATCTTTCCTGCGGGCTCGCATTTTCAGTCCATGACGATATTTTTTGAACTTTAAATCTAGTTTTTTTCGCCTCAGTCTTTGCAATTTTTCTCTGTCTTGACATTTCAGCATACACATTCTGCCCGTCAATCCCTGACTGCGTACCCGTTCCAAACAGACATCCGTTTCCGCAGTTGAGTATATCTATCATTATCGGACTATCCGATGACGGTTTATACTCATCCAAAAATCTATATGCTTCATGTTCACCTTCAACCTGTCTGACAGACACATCCTCACCGAGGAACCATTTTACATTTTCCTTTAAGCCGCCAGGCATAGGATACATACTTCCAAGACCATATGCAAGTTCGTCATTGTATTCCCTCGCTGTTTTGTATGCGTCACCTATATAATCCATAAAATTGTTAAATGTCACATTGTATGAAATGAGCTGCTCACAATTTTTATCGTTTATCTCTGATTTTTTAGCAATACAAGGTGATAAAAATGCTATCTTTTCCGTGATGTGTTCATATTTTTTCAGATACTTTGCCATGCACATGACCGGACTGTAAACAGGCATCATATATTCTATAAGTTCTTTTCTATACTTCTCTATATAATTTACAACTGCCGGACATGGACTTGAAATCATGCCTTTCTTTCCTGTTTTTTCAAAATATTTGAGATACCCCCATGTGCAAATGTCAGCACCAAAACTTACACTGTAAATGTGTGACACACCGAGTTCCTTTAGATAACCGAGTATCCTTTTATACTGTGCCGGATAATTTGCTATAAATGCAGGCATCTAAAACAACATTTACCTTATTATTCTCTACCGCACTGTTTGACGGAAAAACCGGGCAATTTCTAATACATTTGTTGCAACCTGTACATAATTCATTTGTATTTATAAAGCTCACACCTATCCACCTTCTTTGCTTAAATCTTATATATGTATTTTACCCTATTTTTTTTCTCATATCAATAAAATATGACAATTTTTACAGTAAATAATAACAGTTCAGCCAAAAAAAGATAAGTCAATAATACACGAGCTTGCTCGATGTATTATTGGCTTGTTTTTTGGGCTGAACTGTCACCTTAATTTTATATTTATAATTAAACAGAGTTTTTACCTATATGATATACGCATATTATAATATTTTACACATTTTTGTATATGCCAAGCATTTCACTTCATAAAACCCGACATCATACAGACACCTTTTGCCCCGGCAGCTATACAGCCGCTCATATTTTCTTTAGATATTCCACCTATGGCATAGACATCTATGTCAACGCTTTCACATACTCCCTTAAGAAAACCAAGTCCTCTCGGTGCAAGCCCTTTCTTGCAGTCCGTGACAAATACATGACCTGCTGTTATGTAGGATGCTCCAAGTTTCTCAGCCATTTTTGCCTGTTCTACTGAATGTGTCGAGACACCTATCACCTCAAAACAGTTTTTCTCTCTTTCTGTCATTTTCTCAAGAATATGAAGCGGAAGATGTATCTTTTTCACTCCGAGTTCGATTGCCTCTTTATAAAAATAATGAAGCACGCATGACACTCCTGCATTTTCGCATATCTCAAGGACTTTAATGGCAAGCTCCCTGTATGTAACGGGTGGAAGATCCTTTTCACGAAGTATGATAAAGGCAGGCTGCTTTTTTGCGACCTCCTCTATCTTTTCAAGAAATGGAGTAAATGAGGACATTTCTTCCCTTTTTTTTGTGAAGTTCATCTTGTCTGTGGTTTCTGCATATGTTTTTGCAAATTTTGTATTTTTGTCTAATTCGCCTGCGGTTTCTGCATATGCTTTCACGAGCCTACGGTTTGTCACACAAACAACGTTTGTGTTATAAACAATGTTTGTGTTATAAACAACATTTGTGTTATAAACAATGTTCTTTCTATCCAACATACACATAATCATTGAGGACTGGCTGCAATCCCTCATCCTCCATATCTCCATACATCTCATCAAAACTTCTTGCGTCAGAAATTTCAAACTGCTCATCGCCTGCATCTGCATCGTCCTCGCCTGCATATTTGCTCTCATGGTCGCCTATGCCGGTTGATACTCCCGCCGAAACCTTTGTTGCGGCAATTTTTACGATTCCGTCCCTAAAATGTTTCTGCTCTCTTGATGAAACCGTTATTCCGATGTACGGCAGGAATATCCTGTATGCACAAAGCACCTGACAAAGCTCTTTTTCGTGCACATCAAGTGGATTTATTTTATCATTATTGATGATAGGGCGAAGTCTCGGACATGAAAGTGAATACTCAACATGAGGATATTTTCTCTGAAGATAGTAAACATGAAGTGCACTTGCAAGTGCATCCTTTCTAAAATCTGAAAGACCTAAAAGTGCTGAGAAACCTACACCTCTCATGCCTCCCATGATGGCACGCTCCTGTGCTTCAAACCTGTAAGGAAATACTCTTTTATGTCCCATAAGATGAAGTGTCTCGTATTTGTCTGAATTGTATGTCTCCTGGAAAACCGTTATATAATCGGCACCGCACTCGTGAAGATACTTGTACTCATCACTGTTTACCGGGTAAATCTCAAGACCTACATTTCTAAAATACTTTGCGGCAAGTTTACACGCTTCACCTATGTATTTAACATCACTTGCACTTCTGCTCTCACCCGTGAGCATAAGTATTTCCTCGATGCCTGAGTCGGCTATGACTTTCATCTCATGCTCTATCTCATCAGCATTGAGTTTCTTTCTGTTAATGTCATTGTAGCAGTTAAAACCACAATAAACACAATAATTCTCACAATAGTTAGCAATATAGAGAGGTGTAAACAAATACACCGTATTTCCAAAATGTTTACTCGTCTCAATCTTTGCCCTCTGTGCCATCTCTTCAAGAAACGGAGCGGCAGCAGGTGACAAAAGAGCCTTGAAATCCTCAACATTGCAAGTCTCACTGTTAAGTGCCCTGCGCACATCAACAGCAGTATATTTATCATAATCATATGAATTCATCTGAGAGAGAACCTTATCCATAACATCAGAATTTATCTGCTCCATTCCCTCCATATACTCCATATGATTAGTACGGCAGGATGGGTCAGTCTCTAACTTGTGCTTATGCTCTAAAGCCTTTTCTGACAATTTATCAGAATCTACAAAAAATTGATTTTCAGCCATTTTTCTTCCTCTTTTCCTATATGATGTACTCTCATATTCAATCTAAATTGAAAAAACTATCTTAACTATATTTTACTATGCCGTAACATATAATATAAGCCAATTAAATCCGTAAAGCGGATTGCTCATGAATGCAGTCGTTTTGCGATCTGCGTTCAATATCTTACAAGATTTCATTCGATCAATCCCTCAAAAATCCCGTAAGCGGATCAGAGGCCTGTGCACCTCTCTCAAGCACTCGTCCAAGTCCCGCAAGATATGCACTTCTTCCTGCTTCGATAGCTGACTTAAATGCACCTGCCATTGCCGGAATATCACCAGCCGTCGCAATAGCCGTGTTTGCCATGATAGCGGCGGCTCCCATCTCCATAGCTTCACAAGCCTGTGAAGGTTTTCCGATACCTGCATCAACGATTACCGGAAGATCCGACTCGTCAATTATTATCTGGATAAATTCTTTTGTCGCAAGACCTTTGTTTGAACCTATTGGTGATGCAAGCGGCATGATAGCGGCGGCTCCCGCATTTGCAAGATCTCTCGCTGTATAAAGGTCAGGGTACATATAAGGAAGTACCGTAAATCCCTCTTTTGCAAGAATTTCCGTAGCCTTTACCGTCTCGGCATTGTCAGGAAGAAGATATTTGCTGTCTTTCATTATCTCAATCTTTACGAAATCACCGCAGCCGAGTTCTCTTGACATTCTTGCTATTCTGACTGCTTCTTTTGCATCCCTTGCACCTGATGTATTAGGAAGAAGTGTTACACCCTCCGGAATATAGTCGAGAATATTTTCACTTTTCTTTGTATTTGTTCTTCTTACCGCAAGTGTGATTATCTGTGCACCTGCATTTTCAACAGCCGCTTTGATAAGCTCCATTGAATATTTTCCTGAACCTAAAATAAATCTTGATGAAAATTCTTTTCCACCTAATGTAAATGTATCTTTTGACATACCACTGCCACCTCCAACAAAACTTACTATTTCTACAACATCATTATCTTTTAAAATATAATTTGAATAGTCACTTTTATCAATTATCTTTTCGTTACACTCAACCGCAATGTGCGTAACCTTATAATCATTGTCATCAAGGTATTTCTGAATAGTCATACCTGCCGCATTTTCGTCTTTTCCATTAATATGTACCATATATCGCTCTCCTTTAAAATTAGTATTGTCTGAGGACATGTTATCTTGCTTTACGCATCTGTGCACATCCGCGGAGCTTTTTTTATTATATATGACTTTGTCATATATAATAAAAAAAGCCACACAAAGAAATACACCCGCGGTGGTGTACCCCTTCATGTGACTTAAATATAATGCCATCCACACAAATATGAATTGCAACTTAAATCTCACTCTGCCGTATATATTAACCCATTTCCAGTGTGAATGTCAAGTGTAGATTTGATTCTTATCTGACTTTTAGTAACAGTTCAACCCTAAAAATATAATCGGTAATATTTAGGCTTGCTCATTGTATTGCTGATTATATTTTTAATTTTCTTTATGGATAAGTGACACAAGCGTTTTTATAAGCATCTTTATATCTATCGGCTTTGTCAAATGTGCATTCATGCCAGCCTGCATTGTTCTTTTCATGTCCTCATCAAATGCATCTGCCGTCATCGCTATTATAGGGATGCTTTTTGCTCTCTC
>ERZ1673740.1917-NODE-1917-length-13437-cov-15.137498_pt1 | contig 13437 bp, 8 predicted proteins | sample MGYA00580221_ERZ1673740 | MGnify/ENA primary metagenome ERZ1673740 (study PRJEB41218, sample SAMN15661786) | gut metagenome | host: Homo sapiens | place: Canada: London | collected 2015-08-20/2019-03-30 | study: EMG produced TPA metagenomics assembly of...
TCTTTTCCTCCTTAATAAGATTTACTCTGATGTTCAATATAACGCCGTATGTTCTCTTCGGACACAGAACCTATGGTTTCCACATAGTAGGAATGGTTCCAAAGCTGACCTTTCCATAATTTCTGTCTGATTTCCGGGAACTGTTCAAATAGTTTCCTGCCACTGATTCCCTTTAAATATTTTACAATATCCGTGACAGACAGCTTGGGTGGGGCTGACACAAAACAATGAATATGGTCTCCTTCACCCACTTCAAATAAATGGACTATGAAGCCCTTATCCATGGCAATCTGTTCTACAAGTTCTTTCAAATACTTTTCAACTTCCGCATTCAGAATCTTTCGCCTGTACTTTACCGACCAAACCACATGGTAATTAATGTTGTACACGCAAGTGCGTGAATGAATTAAATTTTCCTTCATACACATAGTATACCACATCTCCAAGAAAAGAACAAGTGTTCTGTTTAAAATTCAAAAAAGAGGAGACGTTAAAGTCTCCAATGTAACCTGTGGTTACGCGCTTTCATCTGCGGCAATTGAATTACCGAGGATTCCCGCTTTTTATCCTAAAAGCATCTTAGGCTAGAAATTTACATGTTATTGGCACCTTGAATCCATGCTTCCGTCATACACATATCATGTTCTTTCGCAAATTTAAGAGCTACCTTTAACCCTTTGGTTTTTGCATTGTATGTTCCTTCAAAAACATCTTTTGAAAGATATCTTTTACTTTTGCCAGTCTGTTCCAGACATACCTGATACAATTCTTTTGTTACCCCTGATACCGAAGCATAGTTTTCCAGCAGATATCCCATTTTTTGATACAGGAACTGGCTCCCGTATTCAGCCATATACCTGCAAAGCTTATCTTCATTTAACTTTCTGATGGACTGAATAAATGCAGTCACTTCTTCGAGCCCCGAAATCCTGTCCATATCTTTCACACTGTCAACCAGCGTTTTTTCCATATCTGTCACACGAACGCCGCCACTAAACTGTACATTTTCAACACCATCCTGTGTCTTTGCGTGAATGTACTTATAGGTATATCCGTCAAATTCAAATTCCCGGAACCGTGTTGCAGAAGACACATAAACATCATAATAAACCTGATCCGACATACCATAATATTCTATCGCAAGTTCCTCTGTGATTATCCATATTATATTGACAAACACAGATTCACGGTAGTTTGCGATTCTTCCTATAAAAATTGCCCCGACGGAGCATTTACGCTCCATCAGGGCAGGTTTTACTTGTAGCGGGTCTTATTTTTTCGTGTCATAAAGGCTCCAATGGCAGCACCAATCAAAACAAGTGGTGCTATTCTTGTGAACAACCACTCCATTGCGTGAAAGCCAACTCCAATAACTGCGTTTTCCGGGTCACTGTAATCCCAACCTAAGTATGGACTATTCAGCAAAATTAAAACCGCAAAAGCAATTACTATAATCACACATAAGAAAATAAAAAACCAATGAATTGCTTTTTGCCTTCCTTGTTTTCTTTGTGCTAATTGAAGGTTTATGACCTCAAGCTTTTCAGAAATTGCTCTTAAATCATCAGCTTTCGACTCGGAAATCGTTTCTCCAAGCAAAGTACTTACTGGTGTTTCTAACACTTCTGATATAGAAATCAACATATCAGAATCAGGAACAGACAACCCTTGCTCCCATTTGGAAATTGTCTGTCGAACCACATTCAGCTTAACAGCAAGTTCCTCTTGTGAAAGTCCTTTTGATTTCCTGATTGCTTTAATATTTTCGTTCAGCATTATGGATAACCTCCTTCCTTCCAATCGTTACCTTCATTGTATGTTGGACTGCCCGTTGCTTCAAGCAACGCATATTAACATTGGATATGTTAGGTATAATTTTCTCTGTGATTACAGTATGTTTAGAAAGAAAGATTGGAATCGTGCGCAAAATATAAATAAAAAGCCCTTTGAGAAAAAATTGTTTTTTCTCTCAAAAGGGATAGAAAAGGATAAGATCAGTATCACTATAATCAGTATCGTTATTATCAGTATTGTCCCATCAAAGAAATAGGGCTGACCTGTTACAGTCAGCCCTAAGTAAAAATTCTATATTCTGTTAGCAAAAAATCAGTTTTGCATTAACGTCTTGCGCCATAGCTGCACTGCTTGAGTGCACTCCTATCCACAAGTTTGCTTCCGTCATAGACCAACACGCGGGCTTTGTAGTAATATTTTCTGCCCTTCGTGCCCTTGGTGCTGATAAAGCTGTTCTTGCTGCTTGTCTTGAGCAGCTTGTAGCCTGCGGTCTTCTTCGTCGAGCGATAGAACTGGTACTTGACCGTGTAGCCCAGCGACTTGATGTCGGAGATCATGGTCTTGCTGCTCTTGGCTGCGACCTGTACCTTGACGGATTTCTTGCTCGTCTTAGTGGTGGTCACTTTGAACTTCGCGCTCTTCATCAGTTCTTTGACGTGGGCGGCGTTCTGTTCTTTAATTAACCGCTCTGCTTCGTCTTTGTCGACGACTGCGAAGGTCGAGAAGTGGGTCGTCGTGAAGCGAATGTAATCTTCTGCGCCGATCTTCACTACGCTGTGGTTCAGGATCTTGCAGAGGCCGTTGTCGTCGATGTAGATCACGAGGATGTCTTTGCCTTTGAGCTTATCCGGCATCGGCAGAATCACATAAGCCTTGCCGCCTTCAAATTGATGCAGGTGTTTTTCGCCAATCTTCGCGACAAGCTCGAAGAGCGTGCCGTTCTTGCCGACGATCTTCTCCGCCGGTTTCTGCGTTTCCTTGAGCCGGGTGTTTTCGCCCACCACGATGGTTACGGTGTCACCATTGGCTGCTCCTGCAATCGTTTCTAAGGTCTTGTTGTCGAGGACGACTTCGCCGTTGTCGGTCTTGATGACAAGGTCGGCGTTCGTGTCCTTGGCGATCGCGTTGACGGTCGCCTTTGGCAGCTCGACTTCGGTTGCTTTCACGCTGTCCGCCGCGCCTGTGCTGCCTGCGCCACTGCCGTTATTCGCGTCACTGGACTTCACAGTGATCTCGATCGTATCGGACTTATTGGAAACCGCCTGATCGAGCAGTTTGTCACCGAGGTCTTTGGAAACGCTGGCTATGGTCTTGGAAACATCCTGACCCTGCTCGTTCTTGGTCGTTTCGGTCGTCGTATTCTTGACGGTCGTCTTGGTTGTTATAGTTGTGTCGGTTTCCGCACCCGGCTTTGCATTCGTATTATCCTTGTTGTCTTCTTTGACTGTGATGACATCCGCATCAGCCGGTGTCGGAGCCGGGGCTGCGCCACCGCCGCCACCACCGGATGCTCCGCCACCACCGGATGCTCCGCCGCCGCCGGAAGGCTGGTTGGAAACGGTCACAGTCAAACTTTGTTCTGCCACATCTGCGTACTCTGCGTTTCCCTGAACCTTATACCAAACGGTGTATTTCCCCACGTTTTTCGCTGTGGGGATCTGCTCGCTCCACTCAGAATTGTCAAGCCGGTAGAGCATCGTGCCGCCAGTGGTCTTGCCTGCTGTAACCAGCGCCTGTTCTGTACCATTGTAGGTCAGGGCGTTTGCCGTAGGTGCCGTAACAGTAGGGAGAAGCTTGTTGGTCGCATTGACATTGACGGTCAGCGTGATGTCCGCATAGTTTGTGCTCTTGATTACCACGGTCACTGTGCCCACAGGGCCGGTGGTTTTCACGTCATTTTTCTGAATCGGCAGGATCAGCTTGCCGTTTTCCACCTTCGCGCCGCTGGTGTAGTAGCGGCCATCCAGTTTGATTTCGCTGATCTCATAGGTGGGCGCACCATACTCTTTGGGCGTTTCCAGCGGGGGCAGAGTGGGGAGCGTCACAGTGTAGGTCTTTTCGTGGCCGTTTACAATGTCGAGCGCAGTTTCCTTGGTGAAGTCAGGCGCAGCGGCCTTGGTGATGCTGCCAGTGGTCATGAAGCTGCTCTGCTCCAGGGCGTAATTCTTCGCGGTCTGCCCCATCAGGGTCACTGTGGCAGTGATGTTCTTGCCGTTGCCCACACTGGCATCGTCAAAGCTGGCGGTCACGGTGTAGTCTGTGCCTCGGTTCAAGGTCACGTTGTCGAAGATCACGCTGGTGGTTTTCACGGTTGTCGTGCCGTCGTAGATCTTGTCCGCACACGCTACCTTGGTGATCGTCAGCGGTTTCCTTCCAATCCTGACCGTCACGCTGGCGGGTGCGGTATCGTTGTGGTTTTCATCGCCAATCACCCGATACCACACGGTATACGTTCCGGCATCGGTGCCGGTAGGGATGTCCTGGCTGTATGTACCGTTCTCGGTCAGGCTGTACTGCATAGTGCCATAGTTCGCCACGCTGCCTGCGGTAATGAGCGCCTGCTCCTGGCCGGTATAGGTCAGGTTTTCCTGCGCTGTGGGAGGCGTGATGCGGTTTGCGCCGATGCTGGCCTTTTGTACCGTCACAGCAATATCCTCGCTCATCTTCTCGTAGCCGTCACAAGTGGCGGAAAAGCGGAAGGTATGATTGCCTGCGGACAGCTTTAGTGCAGAAAGATCAAATTGATTCTTTGTTGTCGCACTGCCAACTGCTTTCTCGTTGCCGTCCTCCACCTTGTACCACTGGAAGCTTACAGCGCCTGTGCCGGTTTCCTTCGCTACCTTGACAAGAAGCGTCCCCGTACCGCCATAAGTCATGCTCATCTCGGTGGGATAGTCCATGCTCTTGATGGGGATCTTGGCCATAGAAACGTTGGTCAGCTCCGTACCGCTAGGGTCGCTGATCCAGGTACTACCTCTCTTAAACGCGTAGCCCTCCGGCAGCAGAGATGCCAGCGTGACATCTCCGGTGACGGTCAGCTTTGCCGCCGTCTTACCGTTCAGATTCAGCTTGAGCGGGCTGCTGATGGTGATCTCGCCTGCATCTGCCAGTAGCTTCACTGTACCGCCGTTGGCTGCGGCGATGGCCGTGTCTGCCGCCCGATGGTAGGAAATGCTGCCGTCCGTCTTTGTTACCTCAGCGGCATAGCCGCAGTAGGGGCAGACATTCCCGCCGGAATGCTCATCCGGGTGGCTACACTTCACAACAGTTACGGCAGTATTCTCATTCATCTCCGACAGTTTGACCAATGCGCCGTCTTGCTTCCGATAGGCATAGCCCTCTGCCAGCAGGGACTGGTAATCTGGGTTCTTCGGGATTTTGATGCTGTTAAAGGAGCCGCCGGACAGGGTCACACGAATATTGCTATTATATCCCAATTTCAGCTGATCCGCGTTGCCGCCGGACATGCTCAGCGTTCCCTCCGTGTAGATGCCGCCGGTGAACGTGCCGCTCGTTACCACGGCTTCGTTCCCGGTAAGGAAGAAAAGCCCAAATCCACGGACGCCAGTTCCGCCGCCTACGCTTCCCTCCAGGGTGACATTGTCCAGCGTCAGCTTTGCGCCTGTGTGGTCAAATTTTCCAACTTCCACCGCATTAGCGGACTTGGAGACACAGGTGCTTTGCACCTTGCCGTTTGTTATGGCTACATCGGAGCCGAGGATACAAAGAAGCGCCTCCTCACGGGATTTGCTCAGGGTGTGTCCATTCAAGTTCAGTATAATATTTTTGCTGATTTCGATAGGCTCTGCGTTCTCGATGTCCAAAGACCCCCGCAGCGTGACCGTGTCACCGTCCTGCGCGGCAGCCAGTGCGTTTTCCAGACTGGTGTATCGCTTGCCGCCGGTTTCAAATGCCTCCACCAGCATCTGGCAGCGGGTGCAGTAACCGGCGCTGTCTACCTTGCCCGCATGGTCGCAGACTCTGCCGCAGGCACATTTGCCGTTATGATACTGGTCGGTATGCTCGACCACCTTGACCGCTCTATTCGAAATATCTACATGGGAAACGTTCAGAATTTCGTCGCTACCGGCGTCTGCAAAGGCATATCCGTCTGCCAGCAGAGCCAGGGCCTCCTCACCAAGTGCTGCATTGATTCCACGTTGGAACGTGCCGCCCTGGAGCTGGGTTTTCCCGAGGAAATTCACCTGACTCTTAAACACGCAGTCGCCCTTTACCGTCAGGGTAAACAGTTTATCAAGGGTGCCCGCGCTTGTTGTAACGCTGTCTAATATCAACACCGCGGGGGCGCTGGTGGCAATGTCATTTATCGTGCCGTTTTTGATGGTAACGCTGTTGTACGGGAAATTTTGCAGATCCAGCGCCTTGACCTTGTGGCCCTGCAGGTCCAGCGTAAGGTCCATGTTCGCCGTATCGCCGTTCCCCGCTTTCAAGGTTGCGTTAGTATCCCGCACAAAATAAGCGGTTCCGCCGGAGACCAGAATGCCCCCAGCCCCGGCCTCATTGCCTTCAAACGCATAGGGGAAACCGTTGCGAATAAAGAGCACTTCCGCACGACACGGTTCGCCGCACTGTTGGCATTTGCCCTCGCGGGTGTATTTTTCATGGGTGCAAGTGTTAATGGTAACGGTGACAGTTTTTGTATCTACGGTATAGTTATTATAGGACAGCTTGCAGTAGACCTGGCCGCTGTACTCCCAGTTCCTGCCCTCCACTGGGGTCAGGTTGGACTTGGTCAGGACGATTTTACTATAACTGCCGCTGCCTGTGCCCTGACATTCTTTTCCGTTCACATACCACTGAAAGGTGATTTGACCGGACTGACCGCTTTCCAGAGAGGCTTTGACATCGACAACCGCTACACTTTCCCCACCTAATTTCTCATATACGACCTCCGCCTGCTTTTTTATGGTAATGGGGTTTCTGGGCGCGGCGGCGACGGTGACCGTTGCGGTGGCGGTCGCCTTGGCAGGAGAGAATCCTGCTTCGCTGTCTGCGGTCAGCTTCAGCTTATAGCGGCCCTCCTTGACGTTGTTGTCGGCGGTAACGGTGATGGTCTGGTTGTCAGGGGATTTTACCGCTGTCAGACCGGTGTGATCGCCCTCCCAGTCCACTTTCAGAGTATTTATCTTGACCTTGCTGCCGGTAACGGAGAAGGTCGCCGTCTGACGGCCTAAGCTTTCCTGCAGGGTTCCCTGCTGCGCGCCGACGATCAGTCCTGCGCGGGGCGCCATCTTGGCGATATAGATGGTCTTGACTTCCCCTTCTCTTGTCGTATCGGCCGCTGTGCCGACCGACATATCGTCTGTTTTTGCATTCTGTTTGTCCGAATACAGAATGGTCAGGCTGTTGTTGATGTTTCGGGCGTTTCCATACCTACTATTCGAAATCGCACCATATTTTCCGGTGGCGTAAAGGGTTCCTCCGTTCATGGTCAGGGATGCAGTGCCAATACCCCAACCGGAATTTAGATTCAGCGTTCCATTCTCAATCACGATGGCTTTAGCGCTCAAGCCTCTCTGACCGCCGTTGGTGGTTATCTTTGCCCCGTCTTTTATGGTAAGCGTCCCGCCGGCGGTGTCGCTCCAATTGCCGTCCGCAATACCATATTTCCTGTCAGGAACAGTGACCGTCAGACTGCCGCTTCCCTGAATGGTCAGATTGGCGGAATACATATCCAGAGCGGCGTCATATGCGGTCTCGGTAATCGTAATGGTATTCTCGCCTTTCAGCGTGATTGTTGTGTCGCCCTTCACCGTCACCGGGGTAGTTATGTTTCTGTTCTCCCAGGTAACATTGCCGGAGATGGTTTCATGGTCTGCCGCAGCTGCCATCAGGGATATTGCCTGCTCTGTTCCCTTGCAGGCAGAGAGGTCTGCATCTTCCGCAGAGCAGACCGGACAGTCGGGATTGACCGCCTCTTTCTCACAGCGGATTTCGCAGATGCACTCCGCCGGAGCATTCCCGGACGCGCCGGGAACAAGCCCGCTGTCCTGGGAATTGCACTGCTCGCAGGTATACCCGCAGGGCGTCCCCTCTGTGGCCGGGATGTAGCCGCAGCTATCGTCATGCTCGCCGCGTTCATGAGGACAGCTTAATTCTTTTGTGATACAGCCGCTTTCCTCACTGCATTCATGGGTACACGCGGTCGGCTGGGCCTCCTCTACTTCAGATGAGGTCGCCGTATTTTCTGATACGCTGCCTTCCAAAACAGGGTAACAGCTTTCGTCATGTTTATGGATACACTTCTCCACAGGGGTGTAACAATCCTCAGTATGCTCATGTTCACAGTCTGCCCCTTCGGTTCCTTCCGTATATCCGCAGTCCTCTGTATGTTTCGGGTGATGCTTGCACAACCCCGTATGGACGGCGGATGCACCCGCTTCCACCGCAGATGCCGGAACTCCCGGCATCGTAAAAATCATTGCCGCCGCCAGTAAAAATGCGGCCGGCCGTTTCCATTTCCATTTCATTTTATTCATCCTCCTCACGTTGTTCGTTCCCTCTCGTTGTTTTCTGAAGCAGCCGGGATACTGCCTCCCGCAGCTGATATTCCGTCACAGGCTTCACCAAAAAGGTGTCCACCTGCAGACTGCGGCTTTGGGGTTCAAATTCTGCCTGATCGCTGATCCATAGGAGAGGGACATCCTTGCTGTACCCTCGTATGCTCATGCAGAAATTCATCCCCCTGGCTCCGTCCTCCATGACTACCACAGCGTCATAAGGCCCATCCCGCTGCATGGCATAGACGCAGAATACGCCATTGTCAAAGCGGTCTACTTTGCCAAGCTTCATCAGCAAAGCGGTTTCTTTTTCTTTCTGGCTATAACTGCATAGCGCAATTCGCATTTCCATACCTCCGTTTCCTGATGGGCGCCATCGCCTCATATAGCTCCTGATCACTACAATCTATGGAGAGGAATGCCGGGATATGAAGCTGATACGCGATCAGGGCGAAGTTTTCATCATCACTCCACCAGACAAGCGGTACTTCCGGTGCCAGCTGCTTTGCCTGAATGGCAGCCTCCAATCCCCTTGCCCCGGTCATTGCGATGACAACCGCATGATATCGGCTCCGCCGCAGTGCCTGAGATAGCTGCTTCTCATTCCATAGCTCGTCGATGACAAGCTGCCCATCCCCATCAAAAAGGGAGCGCAGCCTGCTTTCAAACCATTCCACATTTCTCAGCTCCGTACAAAGTGCGATTTTCATGCTGAGCCTCCTTTCCTGAAAAAAATAAAAAAAGAATCCTGCTCGCAGGATTCTCCGCCTGCGGCGGGTCGCTTCTGCGACATACTTCCTAACCGCCGCAGTGCGATCCTTGCGGAGCGTTTTATGTGATAGGAATTTCCTATCACATAAAAAAACCAGACCTTCTCATCGGAAAGTCTGGTAGTATAATTAGAGTAGCATCTTGTCAAGAGAAATGCAACCGACTTTGTTTAAGACGCAGGTTTCCTGTTTAAGACGCAAGTTTTTTCCTGCGGTTTTATGTTATACTAATATTGGATTATTGTGCAAAGGAGATGGCACGATGCAGATTGCGATTGTGGATGACAGAGCAGAGGACAGAGAAGAACTGTCTGTCTGCCTGGAAAATTATATGAAAAAGCATCAGCTGGACTATACGCTGACAGAATTTGAGGACGGAGAGAATTTTCTGAACGCTGCCGCCCAGGTCAATTTTCAGCTTATCTTTATGGACATCTATATGGAGAACATGGATGGAATAGAGGCCGCCAGAAGGCTGCGCCAGAAAAACAGGCTCTGTAAGATCGTTTTTCTGACCATTACAGAAGATTATGCCCGGATGGGGTACAGCCTGTCCGCCAGCTATTATCTGCTGAAGCCGCTTTCGCTCCATCAGGCAGATTTCGAAGAAGCGATGGAGCTGTGCCAGCTAAAACCGCCCTATGAAGTGATGACACTTTCGGTTATGGCTGACCGTCAAAAGCTGGAACTTCCCACAGAGAAGATTCTATACATAGATTATCAAAACCGTATGACACGGATTCATACGGCGGAACACGTGATACCGGTAAGCGGAGGTTTTCAGGAGGTCACTGCCGCATTGCAGAAGGACAAGCGTTTTTTGCCCTGCTACCGGGGCGTTTTAATCAACATGGATTATATCAGCCAGGTTAACAGTCAGACCTTCCGTTTGATAAATGGGGAGAATCTTCCGATTGCTCTCCGCAATGGAAAACAGCTGCGGGAAACCTACCGTCAATATGTTTTCTCTGGAATGGGGGGAATCGTATGAGAATGAAGGAAATACACAGGCGTATTCTGGGTGGCTGTCTGGCCTGCCTTCTCTGCTTCACCGGCAGTATCCCAGCATTTGCCGCTGAAACCGCAACCCCAGCCAATGCCGATGAAATAACGGAGATTCTGCCGGATTTAGAAAGCGAGGCTCCGGGGACACTGGATAACGGAACCCCGGAAACACCGGAAGCACCGGAAGAAGTATCCCTCATCCTTGTCACAGAAATACAAAATGAAGGCGAACTGCTCTCCCTGCCAGATTTCACCCTGCCCCTTAGAACCACACCGTCTGATGATGACCTGGAGGAAGTTTATCAGCTGGCCCTTCAGTATCAAACCGTCTGCGCCACTGTAACAGCAGGTGAAGAAATCCGGCAGGAAACATTTTCTGTCGCATGGGATTTTTCGGCCATTGACCAGACCACTCCGGGCGAATATACCGCAGCAGGCCGGATTGAACTGCCGGAGGGGTATGCCTTTGGTGAAGCTGTATTGCGGGAGCTTCAGATTTCCGTCCGGGTGGAAGAAATGCCGCCTGCTGTCATTACCTCCATAGAGCAATGGTATCCTTATACGGATGCGTTTGCGGTTCAACAGGGCAGCGGAACCGAAGCACTGGAAGCATTGTTCGCTGCTTCCCCGTATTATCTGGAATGCTATGCGGAAAATGGAACCAGCTACACCGCTGTGGTGGAATGGGATTTTTCCGGTATTGATCTGAATACTGTGGGACTGTACCATGCAACCGGAAGGCTGACTGCACCGGAAAATACCATATTTGCGGATCGTGTCGATTTCCCTGAAATTTCAATTCCTGTTTCTGTTCAGGCTCCGGGCAGCCCGGACATCAACTGCTTCCTGGTTCGCAGAGGAAGCCTTTATTTTCCCTGGGTTGCACCATCAGGGGAACTGGATGAGATCAGCGTATGGCTGTCCGAAAACAACGGTTCATGGAACCGTCTGGAAAGTGGCGTTTATGTGGGTCAGGAAATGCTCTCGATTGCCACCCGTCTGCTGACACCGGGCAGCAGTTACCGCCTTCAGGTTGATTATGACGGCGGACAGACCGGCATCCTGTCCTTTACCTACGCAGATGAAATTGTCCTTGAAGGGTATCATGAAGGCGACCGGGATGGAGGGGATGCAGGCGAAAATCCACCCGATACCATCATTCAGCCGCCTCCTGAAGATACCGACGATCAGGATGACGGTTTCACAGACAGACCCTCCACAAAGCCTCCAAAACCGCCTGTAACAAATGACGGTGGAATGGATTCCGATGATTCTGAGGACGCATTAGAACCAGACGCTGGTTCCGATGAACCGACCATACCGGAAATCGAAACGCCAGTTGTATCAGATCAGCCAGAGGAAAATACCGCTTTGCAGCAGCCCCCGGAAAGTGCGGATTCCAAAAAACCTGTTTTTTCAGAGTTCTTCGATGAAACCACCGACCGGATTTCTGGCACGCGCTTTTTGATGATGCTGCAAACAGGGGAGCAAAGAGCCGTCTTTTCCAAACAGGGAATCACCATCAGCATACCCAAAGACGCCTTGCCGGAGGGTATCCAAAACGAAGATCAGATTGAAGTCATCATCCAAAAGGATACGGACGGCGGTTTTTCTTTTTCGTTTTCCATCAACGGAACTGTGCTCAACTCCCTGCCGGATGTTTCTGTCATGCTGCCCTATCCAAATGACCCGGCAGCCGGCACATTGTTCCTCGGTGATGAAAGCGGCGTGGAAATTCCCATGACCGGCTATGACGATGCGGCAAAAGCCGCTTCCTTTCAGATCAGCCATACAGGGACTTACACCATTGCAGTAAAGGAAGATACCGCTTCCCTGGCACATGCCGCCGACACTGAGCATAGCCGGTCGCCCATACTCCTTTTGATTCCGGCTTGTCTGCTTCTTCTGTCTGCCGGTGAATTGTTCCTAAGGAGGAGGCGAAAATAAGATGGTATCTTCTGTGGTAAAAAAATATGCCGCTTTATGTATGGTCTGCCTGTGTTCATCCCTGTTTTTTCTTGGCCTGTATCAGTTTAATAATAAATATAGCCAGGACACCATTCAGGCGGCAAATGGGATTCTGGCGCTTTCTGAGGAAGAACTTCAAAAGTCACCGGTGCGCTTTCTGGTATCCGGCTGGGCGTTTTATCCTGACGCGCTTTTGACCCCGGAAGAAATACGGGATGAAAGCCATTATATGCGCTACCTTTCCATTGGAGCGCAGACCAATTTCTCCAGCCCTGCAAACCCTTCTCCCTATGGCTGCGGGACTTACCAGATGACATTCTTCCTGCCGGAACGGAAGGAAGCGTATGCACTGGAAATCCCGGAAGTGTTTTCTGCTTACAACCTTTATCTGGATCATGACCTGATCCTGCAAATGGGGGAACCTGCACAGGGGACACCATTGGTTCAAAACCGCATGGTCACTTTTCATGGCGGAAAACCGTTCACACTCACCATAGCGGTCAGCAACTATGACCACTTTTACGGAGGGATTGTTTATCCGCCTGCTTTCGGAACGATGCTGGCGGTAAATACAACCAGAGGAATCCGGTTTGCATTCTGCCTGTTTGGCTGTACGGTTACCTTTGTCTGTGCGCTGCTGTCCTTTTATTTCAGCCGCCGGATGAAACAGAACAATACATCCCTGTTCGGACTGATCTGCCTTGCCATGTGCGGCCTGTCATCCTATCCTGTGCTTCATATGCTGGCTGCTGTTCCCATATTCCCCTGGTACACGATGGAACTGTTCTGTATCTATCTGGTTACCTGGCTGATCGTAGTTTTGCAAAACCGGATATGCAGGCCGGGCTTCCTGCCTGCGGCCATCAGCAATGGGGTGGGCGCTGCGTTCCTGGTATATGCGTTTGTGTATGGCATGATGGCTTCCCATCTCTCCCTTGGAGCGATTCGTTTCTTCTCTGCATCGGTCTTTTGTTATAAGGTGGCATCTGCACTCTATCTGCTTATCATCGCTGTGCTTGCCATTCACAGAGGAGAAAAACGGAGCAGGCCGATCTTCTATGCTGCGGCAGCCGCAACCTGCGCCTTTATATGGGATCGCCTTCTGCCGGTTTATGAGCCGGTTATCGGCGGTTGGTTTGTGGAATGGGGCAGCTTTTTCATAGCAGCAGCCATCGGTTATTCCCTCTGGCGCGATGTGGTAGAGGGGTATGGAAACAGCCTGATTTTTCAGGAAGAACGCAAGCAGGTCGTCCGGCAGCTTTCTATGCAGATCGAGTACAGCCGTCAGGTTTCTGAAGCAGCGGCAGAAAACAGAAGGCTGATTCACGACATCAAACACCATCTGCGCACCATAGACCGCATGGCCTCTGAACGTGGGC
>ERZ1673740.1929-NODE-1929-length-13359-cov-191.541266_pt1 | contig 13359 bp, 8 predicted proteins | sample MGYA00580221_ERZ1673740 | MGnify/ENA primary metagenome ERZ1673740 (study PRJEB41218, sample SAMN15661786) | gut metagenome | host: Homo sapiens | place: Canada: London | collected 2015-08-20/2019-03-30 | study: EMG produced TPA metagenomics assembly of...
TATACAACCTTTTACTCATATTTATCAACTTAAATTAATTCCGCCAACGGGTACACATTATTATTTACTCCACGCTAAAAAAACTGTTTTTTTTTAACCAACAACGTTTTTTATCAACAACAATGACACTGTTCCCAACTTTTTTCTTTCAACTTGTTGTTGCACACGATGTTTTATATTAACTTTGTAAAATCATTTTAAAATGTTTTATCAATGACCGATATTCTAAGTCTATACGATACCATCACACTTGGCGAGATGAGCGGCATACGGCTGATGAACCGGACAGACACCAAGTTTGTCACGATAAAACAAATGCTGCAGAAACTCTTGCTCTTGGCTAAAGACGACTACTGCACACAGGAAATAGACGGCGAACGCATCGCACCTTATTATACGGTATATTTCGATACGCCGGATAACGCAATGTACTGCCGCCACGAGACAGGACACGCCAACCGGCAGAAACTACGCATCAGGTCGTATGCCAAATCGGGACAGAGCTTCCTCGAAGTGAAAACAAAGAACAATCACGGAAGAACGCACAAGAAGCGCGTTACAATGCCCACCTTCAACCCGCAGGAACCGCAACACGACTTGATGTTCAGACCACAGGACGACTGCTTCAAAGACTACGAGGAGTTTCTCGCAAACAATCTGCGATACGACCCTACCATACTTACACCGAAGGTGGAGAACCACTTCAACCGAATAACACTGGTGAACAAACAGAAAACCGAACGGCTCACCATCGACTTCGACCTCGCCTTCGACAACATCCGCAACGGACAACACATGGAGATGGGCAGCATCGTCATCATAGAACTCAAACGCGACGGGCGACAGCCAAGTCCAATACTCAAGCACCTCATGCTGCTGGGCATAAAGCCTATGGGATTCAGCAAGTATGTCATAGGATACGCGCTGACCGACGACACACTGCGACGCAACCGCATCAAGCCACGATTAAGAAAAATAGCCAAACTGATGGCACAATAACAAATCACGCAAACCCCCAAAAACAATATGGATATATTCAGCTTAACTTTTTCAGATTCGTTCCCATTGATGATTGTACGTTTCATCATCCTGATACTCGTCACATGGGCTATAGTACACAAACTATACTACAGGAAGAGCCACCGGCGCGACTTCTACTTCTCGTTCATGCTTATGAGCGTGGCAATATTCTTTCTCGTCTATTTCATGATTTTCGAGCTTGAAGACCTCAAGACAAAGACAAGCATCGGTATAGGCATCGGACTCTTCGGCATATTCTCAATAATGAGATACCGCACCGATGCAATGCCCGTCAGAGAGATGACATACATGTTCATCATCATCGCCCTGTCTGTTATCAACGCCATTGCCAACAACGTATCCCTCGTGGAGCTGCTGCTCACCAACACGCTCATCTTCTTCATCATCTGGGTTTGCGAGTGCCGACTGAAACAGGCGGCATTCAAACTGGTGCAGTACGACCGCATCGACCTCATCACACCCGACAAACACAACGAAATGAAAGCCGACCTCACCGAACGCCTGGGCATAGACGTACTGCACGTAGAGGTGGGAAGCGTAGACTTCATACGCGATATGGCAATGCTCAAAGTATACTACTCCGCCACGGCAAGCGACAGCGACCTGCAACAGCGGCTACAACTCTCGAAAGAAGACAAAAAACAATTCACATAACTAACGCACAAGAATATGAAAAGAACGTCATTCATAACACTCACACTCCTAACAGCATCGCTGCTTGCGTCAGCGCAGAGCCTTCCGAAAACCGGCAACGACTTCGGTATCTGGACAGACATCGCTGTAGAGAAAGCATTGTCGAAAAAGGCAAGCGTGGAACTCGAAGCCGAATATCGTTCCGAGGACAAGATGAAGCAGAACAGCCGATGGGCAATGGGCGTGTCAGGAGAATACAAAATAACCAAGTGGCTGAAAGCCGGTGTGGGATATACCTTCATCTACAAGCACAACGAGAAATACACTTACCACTACGACGCACCTAACAAGCCGAACTATAGCAAACCGAACAAGTATGCCGAGTTCTGGGGAACGCGCCACCGCGTGAATGTAGACCTCACTGGCAGCCTGAAACTCAGCGATTGGAAGTTCTCGCTCCGCGAACGCTGGCAATACACCTACCGACCGGAGAAGACCATCGACCAACGATACGACTTCGACAAGGACAGAATGGACGGCAAGCGGAAGACATACAAAGCCAAAAGCAAGAACCAGCTGCGAAGCCGCTTACTGGTGGTGTACAGCAAGAAGGGACTCAACATAGAGCCGTACGCTAATGTGGAACTCTACAACGCATGGAGCCTTGAGAAAGTGCGCTACACCGTCGGACTCAACTGGGACTTCATCAAGCGCAACACACTCGGGGTTTACTACCGCTATCAAGATAATTCAAAAGACGACGACGACACACGAGACACACACATACTTGGTGTTAGCTATAAAATAAAATTCTAACAATATGGTAGTGTGAAGATTTTTGAGTAATTTTGCGATAAAATCATAATTCCGGAATGAAAGAATTTGTAATATCAGAAGTAAAGGCTGAGACAGCCATACTCGTAGGTCTTATAACCAAGGAACAGGACGAGGCAAAAACAAAAGAATATCTCGACGAGCTGGAGTTCCTTGCCGACACCGCAGGTGCCGTAACCGTAAAGCGCTTCACGCAGCGCGTGGGCGGACCAAGCTCCGTGACGTACGTCGGCTCAGGTAAACTCGAGGAGATACGCGCATACATCGAGGCTGAGGAGGACGCTGAACGCCCCGTCGGCATGGTTATCTTCGATGACGAACTCTCAGCAAAGCAGATGCGCAACATCGAGAAAGTACTGCAGGTGAAAATCCTCGACCGCACATCGCTCATCCTCGACATCTTCGCCATGCGCGCGCAGACGGCTGCGGCAAAGACGCAGGTGGAGCTGGCGCAGTATCGCTATATGCTTCCGCGTCTACAACGTCTGTGGACTCACCTCGAACGCCAGGGCGGCGGCTCGGGATCGGGTGGCGGCAAGGGTTCTGTGGGTCTGCGCGGACCTGGTGAGACGCAGCTCGAAATGGACCGCCGTATCATCCTCAACCGTATCACGCTGCTCAAGCAGCGCCTCGTAGAGATTGACAAGCAGATGAGCACGCAACGCAAGAACCGCGGACGTACCATACGCGTGGCACTCGTGGGATACACCAACGTGGGCAAGTCGACCATTATGAACATGCTCGCAAAGAGCGAGGTGTTCGCCGAGAACAAGCTCTTCGCCACGCTCGACACTACGGTGCGCAAGGTGGTGATAGACAACCTACCGTTCCTGCTCGCCGACACCGTGGGCTTCATACGCAAATTGCCCACCGACCTGGTCGACTCGTTCAAGTCGACGCTCGACGAGACGCGCGAAGCCGACCTGCTGCTGCACGTGGTAGACATCTCTCACCCCGACTTCGAGGAGCAGATACGCGTCGTGGAGAACACACTGAAGGAGTTGGGATGCGCCGACAAACCATCGATGATTGTGTTCAACAAGATTGACAACTACACGTGGACCGAGAAGGAGGAGGACGACCTCACGCCGATGACGAAGGAGAACATCACGCTCGAAGAGCTGAAGCGCACATGGATGGCACGACTCGGCGAGAACTGTATGTTTATCTCGGCTAAGGAGAAACTGAATATCGACGAGTTCCGCGAGACAATATACCGTAAGGTGCGCGAGCTGCACGTGCAGAAGTATCCGTACAACGACTTCCTGTATATGGATGTGGAATAAGGTGGTGAGATGGTGAGATGGTGAAAAGGTGTTGTTGTGGTGAGATGGTGAGATGGTGACATATGCAAATCTCAACATCACAACATCTCAACATCATATCTCAACACCTCAACATCATATCTCAACACCTCAACATCTCAACATCATATCTCAACACCTCAACATAACAACATCTCAACACCAAAAGCACATGATATATCGCAACTTAACCGAAAACGAAATCTCGACTCTACAAGCCAACAGTTGCTGGGCAGAAGACTGGCAACGCATTGAGGTGAGCGAAGATTTCGAGCCTCGCTTCTTCCACAGCGTAATGTTCTACGGCAATATACGCCTCGGAGCATTCACAAACAACGTGGAGGTGAGCCGCGGCTTCATGAAACACGCAGGCGTGAACAACGCCACACTGCGCAACGTAACCATTGGCAACAACTGTCTCATAGAAAACATTTCGGGATACATCAACAACTATGTCATTGGCGACGATTGCATCATATCCAATGTATGCACTATGGAAACAACCGACGGTGCAACATACGGAGAAGGCAACTTGATATCGGTGCTCAACGAGGTGGGCGACGGAAACATTATACTCTTCCACGGACTGACAAGCCAGATTGCAGCACTTATGGTAAAACACTTCCACAACCGACAGCTGAAGGATGCCATACGCCGACTGATACGCGAAGAGATAGAACGCACTTCGCCAGATATGGCAACCATCGGCAACCGAGTGAAGATTGTGAACACTAAGGAGATTACGAATACCGTTGTCTACGACGACTGCGAGATAGCGGGCGCAGCACGACTCAGCGACTGCACCCTGATGAGCAACAGCGATGCATCGGTGTACATCGGTACAGGAGTAATCTGCGAGAACTCAATCATCAGCAACGGCTCGGCTATAACCAACAGCGTGAAGATGCAGGACTGCTTCGTTGGCGAAGCATGCAAACTGAGCAACGGCTTCACCGCAGCAGGCAGCGTGTTCTTCGCCAACTCGTACATGGCGAACGGAGAGGCATGCGCAGCGTTCTGCGGTCCGTTCACCGCTTCGCATCACAAGAGCTCACTACTCATCGGCGGACAGTTCTCGTTCTACAACGCTGGCTCGGCTACCAACTTCTCCAACCATGCCTACAAGATGGGACCTATGCACTACGGAACGCTCGAACGCGGATCGAAGACTGCCAGCGGTGCATACATACTGATGCCGACGCATATCGGTGCCTTCTCCGTGTGCTTCGGCAAACTGATGTACCACCCCGACACACGCTCGCTACCCTTCTCGTATCTTATAGCATACAACGACACCATGTACCTGGTGCCAGGACGCAACCTGACAACCGTTGGACTGTACCGCGACATACGCAAATGGCCAAAACGCGACATGCGACCAAACAGCACACGCAAAAGCATTGTCAACTTCGACTGGCTCTCGCCGTTCACTGTGGGCGAGATACTGCGCGGAAAGAAGATACTGGAAAATCTGCGCAACGCATCTGGCGAAGATGTGCCGACGTACAACTATCATGGGTATGTCATCAAAAACTCGTCGCTGCGCAAAGGCATCAAATACTACGACATCGCACTGCGCATATATATGGGAGCGGTGCTCAAACGCCATGCACCGATGGAGCCGACAACGAACGTGGGCACCGGACCGTGGACTGACCTGTCGGGACTGTTGCTGCCAGTGTCGGAGGAACAGCACCTCGTGGACGATATTCTCTCTGGCGAGATTGACACCACCGAGGATATTGCCGAGCGATTTGAGGAGATAAACGCCAACTATTCCGAATACCGCTGGGCGTGGTCGTATCGGATGATTATGGACTACTACGGCTTCTCAGAGCTGAACGAGGAGAACGTGGAACGAGTGAAGCGCGACTACGTCACGGCACGACGTGCATGGATTGCCGAGATTAAAAAGGATGCCGCAAAAGAATACGAACTGGGCGACGTGGAGGAAGAGGTGTTCAACAACTTCAACGAACAGCTCGACAAGGAGGTTGACTTTGAAAACCAGAAACTCTATATGTAATATTTTAGACAAAACAACAATAATGAAATTCAAATCCTTTCTTATTGCCGCAATACTCTCACTGGGAACAGCGGCTACTACCTCGGCATACGAATACGAGACTGTGAAGGGCGACCCGATGCAGACACGCATCTACACACTGCCCAACGGACTGAAGGTTTATCTTTCTGTGAACAAGGAGCAGCCACGCATACAGACTTACGTGGCTGTGCGCACTGGTTCGCGCAACGACCCTGCCGAGACAACGGGCTTGGCTCACTACCTGGAGCACCTCATGTTCAAGGGAACACGTCTCTTCGGCACAACAGACGCAGCGAAGGAGCAACCCTATCTCGACGACATCGAACGCCGATACGAGCACTATCGCACCGTGACCGACCCCGAAAAACGCCGACAGCTCTATCACGAGATAGACTCGGTATCGCAGATTGCTGCGCAGTATTTCATCCCGAACGAGTACGACAAGCTGATGGCTGCCATCGGAGCCAACGGCACCAATGCTTATACAAGCAACGACGTGACGTGCTACGTGGAGGACATACCGTCGAACGAGGTGGACAACTGGGCACGCATCCAGGCTGACCGCTTCCAGAACATGGTCATCCGCGGATTCCACACAGAGCTTGAGGCTGTGTACGAGGAGTACAATATGCATCTCACAAGCGACTTCGACAAGGAGTGGGCTGCACTCGGCAAGAAGCTCTTCCCTACTCACCCCTACGGCACACAGACCACTATCGGTACGCAGGAGCATCTGAAGAACCCATCAATCACGAATATCAAAAACTACTTCAAGCACTACTATGTGCCGAACAACGTGGCTATCTGCATGGCGGGCGACTTCGATCCGGAGGCTGTGATGGCTACCATCGACAAGTACTTCGGCTCGTGGAAGAAGAGTGAGCAGGTGAAGTACCCACACTTCGCACCGGTGAAGGACCTCACGGCTCCGGCTGATACTACCGTAATCGGACAGGAGGCAGAGAACGTGTTTCTCGGCTGGAAGATGGACGGGGCGGCTTCGCTGCAGGCTGATACACTCGACGTCATAGACCGTATGCTCGCCAACGGCAACGCCGGACTCATCGATATCAACGTAAACCAGAAGATGCTCTGCCAAGGTGTGCAGTCGGGCAAGATAGACATGCGCGACTACTCGCAGTTCATTATGATTGGTCAGCCCAACGAGGGACAGTCACTCGACGAGGTGAAGGCTATCATGCTCGCAGAAATCGAAAAGCTCAAGCGTGGCGAGTTCAGCGACAAGCTGCTGCCTTCGGTTAAGAACAACATGAAGCTCGAATTCCTGCGCTCGCTCGACAGTAACGAGAGTCGCGCAACGTCGTTCGTCAACACCTTCGTCTACGGACGCCCGTGGAAGACGCAGGTGGAACGCTTCGACCGCATCGCCGGTATCACTAAGGAGCAAATCATGGACTTCGCCCGACGCCATTTCACCGACGGCTACGCAATCGTCTACAAACGTCAGGGCGAAGACCCCACACAGAAGAAGATTGAGAAGCCCTCTATCACGCCGATACCTTCCAACCGCGACCTGCAGAGCGCACTCGTGAAGGAGATAAAGGAGTCGAAGGTGAAGCCTATCGAGCCGGTATTCCTCGACTACACCAAGGACTTCGCTCGCACTACTACAAAGAAGAAGCAGCCGGTCTACTACATCCAAAACACGCAGAACGACCTCTTCGAGCTTCACTTCGTGTACGATTTCGGTTCGGAGGCTAACAAGTGGCTACCCTACGCCACCGACTATCTCGACCTGCTCGGCACCGGCACGATGTCAGCAGCAGAGGTTAAGGAGCGTTTCTACGAGCTTGGCTGCGAATACAGCTTCACCCCCACATGGTCTACTATGACCGTATCGCTCAGCGGTCTCGGCGAAAACATGACCGAGGCAATGAAGCTCATGGAGCAGATGCTTAACAACGCAAAGGTCGACAACGAGGCTTACAGCAAATACGTTGACAACCTGCTGAAGGGTCGTCGCGATGCGAAGCTCAACCAAAAGGAGAACTTCTCAGCACTGCGCAACTACGCATTCTACGGCAAGTACAACCCCACGCGCAACGTGCCCGACAGCACAGAGCTCGTAACAACCCGTCCGCAGGACGTTATCAATATGATTGCTGCGCTGAAGAACTACAAGCACGACGTGGTCTACTACGGTCCGCTCGCCATGAAGCAGCTGCTTGCTATCGTCAACAAGAACCACATCACAGCGAAGACTCTGCAGGACGCGCCCGAGAACAAGCCGTACAAGATGGTGGAGACTCCGAAGAACGAGATACTCCTCGCACCATACGACGCAAAGAACATCTACATGATGCAGCTGCACAACGTCGACCAGAAGTGGACTCCGGAGGACGAGGCTAAGATTTCGGTGTTCAACGAGTACTTCGGTGGCGGCATGAACGGCATCGTGTTCCAGGAGCTACGCGAGAGCCGCGGACTCGCCTACAGCGCATTCGCCGACTACAGCACAACGAAGCGCAAGGAGCATCAGACCAACTATGCTTATACATATATCATCTCGCAGAACGACAAGATGATGGACTGCATCCGCGTGTTCAACAACATCCTCGACACCATGCCGCAGTCGCAGGCGGCGTTCGAACTGGCGCAGCAGGCTGCCGTCAAGCGCATCGCTTCGCAGCGCATCACCAAGGCTAACATCATCTTCTCTTACCTTGGCAACAAGCGCATCGGCATCAACTACGACTTGCGTCGCGACATCTACGCTGCCATGCCGAAACTCACACTCGAGGACATAGTGAAGTTCGAGCACGACAATATGGCTAACAAGCCGTGGCTCTACATCATCCTCGGCGACGAGAATAACCTCGACATGAAGTCGCTCGAGAAGATTGCGCCCGTCAAGCGCGTCGCTACAGAAGAAATATTCACTTTTTAAACCAAATAACACTATGGCAACAACACCAGATTTCAAGTATGCTCCTATGTTCCAGATGGGCAAGGACACTACCGAGTATCGCCTGCTTACCACCGAGGGCGTAAGCACAGGCGAGTTCGAGGGTAAGACAATCCTTAAGGTTTCGAAGGAAGCGCTCACACTGCTCTCTCAGCAGGCGTTCCACGATGTAGAGTTCATGCTCCGTCGCGAGCACAACCTGCAGGTGGCTCAGATTCTCTCCGACCCAGAGGCATCAGAGAACGACAAGTACGTAGCTCTGCAGTTCCTCCGCAACGCCGAGACAGCTGCTAAGGGCATCCTGCCTTTCTGCCAGGACACCGGCACCGCTATCATCCACGGCGAGAAGGGACAGCGCGTATGGACCGACTTCGAGGACGAAGAGGCTCTCTCACGCGGTGTGTACAACACCTTCACCGAGGACAACCTGCGCTACTCGCAGAACGCTCCGCTGAACATGTACGACGAGGTGAACACACGCTGCAACCTCCCTGCACAGATCGATATCGAGGCTGTAGAGGGCGATGAGTATCGCTTCGTAATGGTGGCTAAAGGCGGTGGCTCTGCCAACAAGACATACTTCTACCCGATGACCAAGGCTACCATCCAGAACGAGGGCACACTGCTCCCCTTCCTCGTAGAGAAGATGAAGAGCCTCGGTACAGCGGCTTGTCCTCCGTATCACATCGCATTCGTTATCGGTGGTACATCGGCTGAGAAGAACCTCCTCACCGTGAAGCTCGCTTCTATCAAGTACTACGACTCGCTGCCTACAACAGGCGACGAGACAGGACGCGCCTTCCGCGACATCGACCTCGAAGAGAAGCTCCTCAAGGAGGCTCACAAGATCGGTCTCGGCGCACAGTTCGGCGGCAAGTATCTTGCTCACGACATCCGCGTGATCCGTCTGCCACGCCACGGCGCAAGCTGCCCGATCGGTATGGGCGTTAGCTGCTCGGCTGACCGCAACATCAAGGCTAAGATCACTAAGGACGGTGTGTACCTCGAGAAGATGGACGCTAATCCTTCTGAGCTTATTCCAGAGGAACTCCGTCGTCCAGGCGAGGGCACAACTGGCATCGAGATCGACCTCGACAAGGGTATCGACGCAGTACGTGCAGAGCTTTCTAAGTATCCTGTTAGCACACGCGTTAACCTCAAGGGCACTATCATCGTGGCTCGCGACATCGCTCACGCTAAGCTCAAGGCTCGTCTCGACGCAGGCGAGGAGATGCCAGCTTACTTCAAGAATCATCCTATCCTCTACGCTGGTCCGGCTAAGACTCCGGAGGGTTATCCTTGCGGTTCTATGGGCCCGACAACAGCCAACCGTATGGACCCGTACGTAGACGAGTTCCAGGATCACGGCGCTTCGCTCGTTATGATCGCCAAGGGCAACCGCTCACAGATGGTGACAGACGCTTGCAAGAAGCACGGCGGCTTCTATCTCGGCACAATCGGCGGCGTAGCAGCTGTTCTCTCGCAGAGCTCTATCAAGAGCATCGAGTGCGTAGAGTATCCAGAGCTTGGCATGGAGGCTATCTGGAAGATCACTGTTGAGGACTTCCCTGCTTTCATCCTCGTTGACGACAAGGGCAACGACTTCTTCCAGCAGCTGAAGCCCTGGTGCCCTAACTGCAAGTAATCCCAGGGGGTGCACTTGTCTCAAGTGCACCAAGCAACAGTACACTAACCAAGCAACAGTGCACCAACCAAGCAACAACTGCATACAAACATACGACTCCCATAACCTACTTACGGCTATGGGAGTCATTTTTTTGGTGGCACCCTTTCTACTTCACGAGCACCTTTGTCGTTCTGTTGCCACGTTTCACGATGTTAAGACCCTTTTGTGGAGCGTTCAAGCGGCGACCATTCACGTCGTAGTACTCTGCTGCGATGTTGTCCGTTGTCGAAACCGCATCAATACCACTTGCTGCCTTATACGTAAAATAGCCTGTGGTGTAGTTTGCCATCTCCTTACCAACCTTGTTTGGATCATAAGGCACAGCACCCACAAGTTTCTTGCAGCCCCAAAACATTGTGCCATCTTCTGAACAAGCAGTGGTCACAAATTTATCGCTGGCATAGATTGTGACGAGGTTTACACAATTAGTGAACATATATCTAATATCAGTCACGTTCTGTGTGTCGAAGTTAGAAAGGTCGAGGGAGGTGAGGCTATAACATTCACCGAACATATAGACCATTCTATTCACATTCTGTGTGTCGAAGTTAGAAACATCAAGGGAAGTGAGGTTTCTACAACTCACGAACATAGAAAGCATATCTGTCACGTTCCGTGTGTCAAACTTAGAAACATCAAGGGAAGCGAGGTTGCTACAACCCAAGAACATATAACTCATATCTGTCACGTTCCGTGTATCAAACTTAGAGACATTGAGGGAGGTAAGGCTACTGCATCCATAAAACACACCTCTCATATTCGTCACATTCTGTGTATCAAACTTAGATACATCAAGGGAGGTGAGGTTGGTACAATCTCCAAACATGCTATCCATATTCGTCACATTCTGTGTATCAAACTTAGATACATCAAGGGAGGTGAGGCTACTGCATTCACTAAACATACTCCCCATATCCATCACGTTCCGTGTATCAAACTTAGAGACATTGAGGGAGGTAAGGCTACTGCATCCATAAAACACACCTCTCATATCAGTCACATTCTGGGTATTGAAATTGGAAATATTAAGCGAGGTGAGATTGTTACATCCACCAAACATTCCTCTCATATTCGTCACATTCCGTGTATCAAACTTAGATACATCAAGGGAAGTGAGACCATTACATCCAAAAAACATAAAACCCATGTCCGTCACGTTACGTGTATCAAACTTAGAGACATCAAGGGAGGTAAGGATATTGCAACCACGGAACATACCATACATATTCGTCACATTCTGGGTATTGAAATTAGAGACACTAAGCGAGGTGAGACTTTTACACTCATAGAACATTGAGCTCATATTCGTCACATTCTGGGTGTTGAAATTGAAAAGATTAAGCGAGGTGAGATTACTACACCACTCGAACATACCAGCCATATTCGTCACATTTTGGGTATTGAAATTGGAAAGATTAAGCGAGGTGAGATTGCTACAGTTACCGAACATTCCTCTCATATTCGTTACTTTCTCTGTATTGAATTTAGAAACATCAAGTGAAGTGAGGCTACTACAAGTATGAAACATTGCCCACATACTCGTCACATTCTGCGTTTTGAAATTGGAAACATCCAGTGAGGTGAGACTGCTACAACCATCGAACATACCAGTCATATCCATCACTTTCTCTGTGTTAAGATATTCGAGACCTTCGATAATTGTTAAATCCCTACACATATAAAACCAGGCGTAACAATTTGTGGGACGCGCATTGGCAAAAGAAGTATCAAAGACAACTTTCTTAATGTTGTTTTTGTTATACTCATTACCATCACCATCATAACCACCATCATACCAAGCGGGAAAAGTCTCACCCTCATTCAGCGAGAACGCTCCTGCGGGTTTATGTGCATCGTGCTTGAAAATCAGCGTGCCAGCTGCGTTGTCTAATACGACATACGACTCTACGGTCTGAGCAAACACATTACTACCCCATACGGGTAGACAGATCGCAATTGCAAGCAAAAAGCGAACAATTCGGGGGTAAAATTTTGTTTTCATAATTATTGGATTTTATATTAATAGTTTTGTATTGTATTTTTCTGTTGCAAATAAAGTAAAGTTATTAGTGTCCCCCGATTTTAATGGGACACTAATGAAACGAACAAGACTGCACCCTCTACTTCACGAGCACCTTTGTCGTTCTGTTGCCACGTTTCACGATGTTAAGACCCTTTTGGGGAGCGTTCAAGCAGCGACCATTTACGTCGTAGTACTCTGCAGCAATATTCTCCGTTGCCGAAACTGCATCAATACCACTTGCTGCCTTATACGTGAAATAGCCCGTGGTATAGTTTGCCATCTCCTTACCCACCTTGTTTTCATCATAAGGCACAGCACCCACAAGTTTCTCACAACCACTAAACATCCTTTCATAGTCTGAACAAGCAGTAGTCACAAACTTATCGCTTGCATAGATTGTAGTGAGGATATTACAATCTAAGAACATAACGGCCATAGCAGTCACGTTCTGTGTGTCGAAGTTAGAAACATCAATGGAAGTGAGGTTGTTACATCCATTAAACATAGCACTCATATACGTCACATTCTGTGTGTCGAAGTTAGAAATATCAAGGGAGGTGAGATTTGTACACGCCTGGAACATACCAACCATAGTCGTCACATTCGCTGTGTCGAAGTTAGAAAGATCAAGGGAAGCGAGGTTGTTACAACCTAAGAACATATAAAACATATCTGTCACGTTCCGTGTGTCGAAGTTAGAAAGATCAAGGGAAGCGAGGTTTCTACAACACAAGAACATATTACTCATATCAGTAACGTTCCGTGTATTAAACTTAGAAAGATCAAGTGAAGTGAAATTGTCACAATTGCTGAACATAGAACTCATATTTGTCACATTCGCCGTGTTAAAGTTAGAAACATTAA
>ERZ1673740.1940-NODE-1940-length-13294-cov-173.583428_pt1 | contig 13294 bp, 13 predicted proteins | sample MGYA00580221_ERZ1673740 | MGnify/ENA primary metagenome ERZ1673740 (study PRJEB41218, sample SAMN15661786) | gut metagenome | host: Homo sapiens | place: Canada: London | collected 2015-08-20/2019-03-30 | study: EMG produced TPA metagenomics assembly of...
GACAAGCCCATTGGCAGAATTAAGTATGCACTAAATTAATTCCGCCAACAGGTATGAGACAGCTATTTCTTATATTCACATTGATGATGTCGATAACAACTTTTGCACAGACATCAGACGAGGGAAGAATCTCTATTCAGGCTATTATGCCTGATGATGTTATCCCAATGGAGGCAAGCAAGAACCTAACCACACGCATGCAACGGATGCTTGTCGGCAATGGCTATGGTGACAATGGTTATGTGGAGCGATTCGTGTTAACTGCCAAGGTGGATGTTACGAGTAAGGATATTGTACCATCCACACCTGCAAAAGTTTCTGAGAAAATGGAAGTAACGTTCTTTGTGGGCGATGTGATAGAAAACAAGCTATATGCGTCGTGCACAATATTGCTCCAAGGAATTGGAACCAATGAAAACAAGGCTATGATTAGTGCTTTTAGTAAACTAAACCCTAATCATAAAGACTTTGGCGAGATGCTGGAAAAGGCAAAGAACAAAATTATTGATTTTTACACTAATCATTGTGCAGAAGAGATAAGCAAGGCTCGCACAATGGCATCCATCGGTAATTATGACGAGGCAATATCACGAATGATGGCTGTGCCTAATGTTTGTGGGGATTGTTATGCCCAATGCCAGTCAACAGCCACATCTTTATACCAGCAGAAGATAGATGCTATAGGCTTACAGTTGTTAAACAAGGCACGTAATGTCTGGATGAAAAGTCAAGATGTAGAAGGGGCCGATGAGGTTGCTAAGTATCTCAATACAATATCGCCGTATAGTTCATGCTACAAAGATGTGGAAGTGTTGCGCAACGAAGTGACCGCAAAACTGAAAGCTGACGAATTGCGTGAGTGGAACTTGCAGTTGAAGAAGTATGAGGACAGCCAAGCAAACAAACGAAGCATGATTAAGGCTTGCCGCGATGTAGGTATGGCTTGGGCAAACAATCAGCCTCAGAGTATAGTAAAAAACATCATCCGTGGATGGTGGTAACATATATACAAGATGATTTATTAAATAATAATCAATAAACATTACAAAAAAGTATGAAAGCAAAGATCTTTTTATTGGCTTTACTTATAGGCTTGTCTATTTGTAGCATACAGTCTGTTGCCCGTGACTCAGTTGCCGTGCTCGCAACAGGGGAGCAACGCAATGTAAATGATGAAGTAACATTAGTGGCTTCGGGCAAAGCGTCAGATAGCGAAAAGGCCATAACTATAGCTTTACGTAGTGCTATAGAACAAGCTTATGGCACCTTTGTGTCAGCCAACACTACTATTCTGAATGATAACCTTGTAAAGGATGAGATTGTTACTATTTCGAATGGCAATATAAAGTCATATGAAGTGCTTAGTGACGTAAAGTGTGAAGACGGACAAGATATGGTTACAGTCAAAGCAACAGTATGTATCTCTAAACTTGTCAGCTATGCAAAATCTAAAGGAGCTTCTGCCGAGTTTGCCGGAGCAACTTTTGCTCAAAGTATGAAAATAAAAGAGTTGTATAAGCAAAATGAGGCTAAAGCTTTGGAAAATCTTTTAACTCAAGTAAAGTTTATGTTGCCATCTTGTTATGATTTGGGGCTTAGCGATATTGGTGAGCCAGAAGAATCTCGCAATTCTCCCAATTGCTATGAATTAGCGATGAATGTTGATTTTAAGCCCAATGCCAACACTAAGGTTTTATGCGATTTATTCCTCAATACATTGAAATCTCTTTCGTTGGAGGAATCTTCAAGAGATCAAGGATCCGAGTTGAGATTTATTTGGGTAAGTAATTTAAATAAAGGAAAAAAACATAACATTCGGAGCAGGCTTTTTAATATGATTATTAAAGATGATAATATAAAAAATTATTTTAAAGGTAATTTTCCACTATTATCAGATATACATATTTTCATAAGAAATTCTGATGAGTTTGAAGAACGTTTCTGGACGCAATTAAATAATATAACAACAGCATTTCAGTATAGCTTTGTTATTACGGATAATCTTGGAGGAAAATCCTACGTAGAACAAAAAAAACATAAAGAAGTTCCCTATTGGAAGCATCAATTCGTTTCTTATGATCTTGTCCCCTATGGATGTATAGAATCTTGTCAAGAGTCTAATTACTTTGTCAGTTCTTCTGTTGATGCTCATGCAGATACTAACATTTATGTAAGGTTTGAAGAAGGATTCCGAATGCAAATAAAACTTAAAATTCCAAAAGATGATATTGCCAAATATTCTAAATTTGATGTATCATTTAGAAAATAATCATGAAGAAACTTTTATTAGTCGTATCATTAACCATTATATCCTTGGGCATTGATGCCCAGAGATATTCCGGCGACAAGGTGGCATTTACCAACTTCCTTGTTCGCATGTATAACAATGCACCCTTTGAGGGTGTGCGTGCTGTGAATGATTATGACAATGCCTATTTGATTTCTGTATTGGCATTGGATCCTGCAAAGTATAAGAACAATGAAAGCGTTATCAATCGTGTGTCTTCCGTGAAGGCAATGGCGCAGGCTTCACGTTTTCTGAATGGTTCCAACATTACGCAAGACATGATAATCCATACTACGGAAAAGAATGATGGCACTTCCGACACGGAAATCATAGAAAATATTCATGAGAATTCGGTTGGTTATGTCAAGGCAATGGAACAACTGACTAACTTCAAAAGAAGCGATGGCAAGCAGGTCTTCATATTTGCAACTTTACTGAAAAACGACAAACCTAAACTATAAGAAATGAAGAACAATAATTCGATTCTGATAACAATTGTCTTGGGAATATGTATCCTGATTGGTGCTTGGTATTTTCAGGTATTTACAGACTATGAAGTGCCAAGTCGTATATTGGCTGCAATTCTCGGTGTTGTTATTACTGCAATAATAACCCAATTGTTGTTGAACAGTCAGACAAACAAGGAGGTGACTAAGACCTCCTTGGTAGCCATGCACTGTAAACCTAAAAACTTAGATTCTGTAAGTGCAGTAGTACGTAATGTGATATCCTCTGTCTGTCCGTCTGACGAAAAGTCAAGGTAAAATTCCCCTCTTGGAAAGTTTGTTGGGGGTGTAGAAGCATTGAAAATCGACCTTTACAATGTTGATTTGGAAAAGGATGGCAATATGGATGATAACGATGTAATCATGTGATTCGTTTTGTGTTGTCTTCGGTTTGCATTATCTTTGCAGAAAGAAAAATAATATTATGGAGAAACAAACAAGATATAGCGAACTACTCTCTCAGATTGAAGTGTTCGCCAATGCGGATGATAATGCAATAAGTGTGCTGGCGAATTGTGCAGCTGTGATGAAGATGTTGTTCCCGAAGGAATACTTCTGGGTCGGCTTCTATATAGTGGAAGGCGGTGAACTGATACTCGGTCCGTTTCAGGGCACACCGGCATGTACACGTATCAAGTTCGGACGCGGAGTATGTGGCACGGCATGGAAGGAGCAGCGCACACTTGTTGTTGAGGATGTCGAGAAATTCCCTGGTCATATAGCCTGCTCGTCGCTCTCCCGATCGGAGATTGTCGTTCCGTTGAAGCACAATGGAGTGGTGGTTGGCGAAATAGACATCGACAGCACCAAATTGGCAACATTCGACGACGTGGACAGACAGTTTCTTGAGCATGCGGCAGAGATGATTGCGCCTTATATGGCGAAGCTCGCCAAACCTTTATGAATTTATAGTGTGCGTGGGTATGGCAAGAATGCCATACCCTCCTATAATGCTGCATAAGTATGGCGAGAAAGTTCTGTTTTATATAGATCTTAGGGCTTAATAGTGCAAAAATGTAAGTTTGTAGTTAAAAAGTTGCGTGATTGTTTGGTGGTTTCAAAACTAATACGTACCTTTGCAACCGCTTACAGAGCAATACGGGTAAGTCTTGCACGGCCAGCTCCCTTCGAACCCTCCAGGACGGGAACGTAGCAAAGGTAGTTGGTTGTAGCGGCGCGATGTAAGTAGCTTGCCCACCCGCCTCTTTAGCTCAGTTGGCCAGAGCACGTGATTTGTAATCTCGGGGTCGTTGGTTCGAATCCGACAAGAGGCTCAAAATGATGACGAGACAAGACTTTAAGTTTTGTCTCGTTTTTTTGTATTTGCATGTTTGAGGTGCGTGCAGCGCCTTGAATGCTGCAGGGTTATATAAACTTAGAGCGGCGGAGCTTCACCTCAGTCGCCATGATTAAAATTAAGAAGACTATGGAAAAGATAGACGTTACGACACTCCACGATAATGTGTTCACAACTATTGGTAAGGAGTGGATGCTTGTTGCTGCAGGCAACGAGGAGAAGTTCAACATGATGACAGCTTCTTGGGGATGTCTCGGCTGGTTGTGGAACCGTCCGGTGGCTATTGTGTACATCCGTCCGGAGCGTTATACACACGAGTTCATAGAGGCTAACGACACAATGAACCTTGTTTTCCTCGGCAACTCGGAAGAGGCACGCAAGGCGTATGCCTTCTGCGGCGCTAAGTCGGGCAGAGACTTCGACAAGGCGAAGGAGGCTCATCTCACACCGGTTGCTACCGAGAACGGCTGCGTAACATTCGATGAAGCACGCCTCACACTCACCTGCCGCAAGCTGTACAAAACGCAGATTCGTCCGGAGGAGATGCTCGACAAGTCGATAGAGCAGTGGTACGGCGAGAAGGGCGGCTTGCACGATGTGTATGTGGTGGAGATTCTTGACGCTTACAAAAAGTAATGCGCTAATAATCAAAACCATTCTATATACATAATATTATATCGTACAGGTCAATTAACATTCAAACCGAACTTTAATGACAGAGAAAATAGATAAGTATAAGGTTCAGGCAGCTTTGGTGCGCTCGTTCTTTGATGCCTTCTCGCATGGCGTGATAGAGAGTCAGGTGGAAGACCGGAATGAGAAGACGACACCGCAGTCGGTTAAGAAGCTGATGTTGGAGCATTATGAGCACATCGCGCCCGCATTCTTCGACACCATGTTCTTCCCGTTGGCAGCCATGAACTACAAGTACGAGGACATTGCGGCACTGGCTCGCGAAGCGCAGCAGCGTGGCGATGACATGATGGCACTTGTGCGCACGGCGTGTGGTGACGAGGCGTACTATAACGCTATGGTTGAGGAGTACAAGCGCAACTTCTCGATGCTGCTTGCAGGCAAATATCTCTCGAATGCCGACCATCTTGAGGGTTATGTGCGCAAGGCGAAGGAGGAGACGGAAGCATCGGTAGACTCCGACCGCGCCATCGAACTGACCGTGCGTGTCGTGATGTTCGCATACGTTCGTGGTCTGCGTCAGACGGGGGAGGGTGCACGTTTTGATAGATCGGTGCACTTGGGACAAGTGCACCCCCTTGGGGAGGATGTACGTTTTGATCGGTCGGCGCACTTGAGACAAGTGCACCCCCTACGTGGGGCTACGCTCTTCCGTCTGATGCTCGATGCGATGAACATCTTGCTGCTCGACGAAGCTGTCGACTTTGCTGACGCGGAGGCAGCCGACCTTGCTTCGCTCTTTTTGAAGGTTTGTCAGACGCAGCATAACTTCACGGTTATGACCAACGAGATGGATCGTACATACTCTGAATTAATGAAGGAATAATAACATATACTATGACACAGATTCCGGTTTTGCTGCTCACAGGTTATCTGGGCAGCGGTAAGACAACATTATTAAATCGCATTCTTTCCAACGAGAAAGGAATTAAGTTTGCCGTTATCGTGAACGATATCGGCGAGGTGAACATCGATGCCGACCTTATTCAGCAGGGTGGAGTGGTGAACAAGCAGGACGACAGTTTGGTGGCTCTGCAGAACGGCTGTATCTGCTGCACGCTGAAGATGGATCTCATCGACCAGTTGCGCGACATTGTGAATATGAAGCGCTTCGACTATATCGTCATCGAAGCGAGTGGCATCTGCGAACCAGCACCAATCGCACAGACTATCAGTTCGATGGCGACACTCGGTCCGCAGTACATCACCAACGGCATTCCGCGTCTTGACAGCATCGTGACCGTGGTGGACGCGCTGCGCATGAGAGACGAGTTCAACAACGGCGATGCTCTGAAACGCGACGGACTCGAAGACGAAGATCTCGAAAACCTCGTAATACAGCAGATAGAGTTCTGCAACACGATACTTCTCAACAAGGCTGCGGAGGTGAGTGCTGAGGATTTGCGCAAGCTCACCGAGATGATCCGCGCCATTCAGCCTAAGGCAGAAATCATTCCGTGCAACTACGGCGACGTAGATTTGGAGCGTCTGCTCAACACCGGTCGCTTCAATTTCAACGAGGTGGCTACATCGGCTGCATGGATCAACGAGCTTGAGAACCATCACGGCGATGAGGAGGAGGATGACGATGATGATGATGATGAGGAGGAGCATGAGCATCATCATCATCACGACCATGAAGATGAAGAGCATGAACATCATCATCACGATCACGACTGCCATGGCGGTTGCGGACATCACCACCATCACCACGACCATGAAGGCGGCGAAGTGGAGGAGTACGGCATTGGCACGTTCGTATATTATCGCAGAAAGCCGTTCGACATGAACTTCTTCGACAACTTCGTGGCACGTCTGTTCCCGAAGAACGTCATTCGCTGCAAGGGATTGTGCTGGTTCAAGGAAGAGCCCGACATGTGCTATCTCTTTGAGCAGGCAGGCAAGCAGATGGAGCTGAAAAACGCCGGACAGTGGTATGCCACAATGCCGAAGGACGAACTGCAGCAGATGCTCGAACGCGAAGAAGGACTGCGCAGAGACTGGGACGAGAAGTATGGCGACCGTATGCAGAAACTCGTGTTTATCGGTCAGAAACTTGACAAGAAGGCAATAAAAGAACAGCTCGACATGTGCCTTACGGATGTAGAGCTGTAAAAGAAAAACCGGTATGGCATGAGTGCTATACCGGTTTTTTATGTTTGTAGGCTGCGTGGGTATGGCAGGGATGCCATGCCCTCCTATTGTGTGGCTGCGTGGGTATGGCAGGGATGCCATACCCTCCTATATTAGAGATGCTTCATGATGTCGAGCAGATGATCCCAAACCATCTGAACGGTCGGGATGTGCAGACGCTCGTCAGGAGTATGCACGTCGCGCAGCGTAGGACCGAACGAAACCATGTCGAGGTTCGGGTAGCGCTCAGAGAACAGACCGCACTCCAAGCCGGCGTGGATACCCTTTACGATAGGTTCCTTGCCGAAGAGTTTCTTGTACGATTCAACAGCCACCTTGGTGAGCTTGCTGTTCGGGTTCATCTTCCAAGCCGGATAGCCGTCGCTCATCTTCACCTCAGCACCAGCCAGTTCGAAGGCAGCCTTAACGGTGTTTGTCTCGTTCTCGAGGTTGCTCATGACGTTAGAACGCTGTGAAGCAACTATGTTTATTTCGTTCTCAGCAGTCTGCACGCTTGCCACGTTGTTGGATGTCTCAACCATGTATGCGAGTGCTTCGTCCTGGCACATAGCGAACACGCCGTTGTCAACAGCCTGCATGCAGAGGATGAAGCGGCGGCTTGCGTCCTTCGGCAGTACGCTCTCAGCGTCGGTGCTACCGAGGTTGAACTCCATAACCGGCTCGGTTACGTGGAACTCCTCTTCGATGTTAGCTGTGAACACGTTCCAGTCGGCACGTACTGTCTCCTTCTCGCTTGCCGGAACGGCGAACACGATGCTGCCGTCGCGTGGGATAGCGTTGTGCAGTTTGCCCGAGTTGAACTGAGCGAGGCGAAGATCCATCTTCTCCTGCTCCTTGTAGAGGAAACGAGCGAGAATCTTGATGGCGTTAGCGCGTTTCTTGTTGATGTCGTCGCCAGAGTGTCCGCCCTTCAGTCCCTTTACAGAAGCTGTGAGGAAGAACATACCCTCCGGAGCAGCCTCACGCTCGAATGTGAAGCGAGCCGATGTTGTCTTGCCGCCAGCGCAAGAGATAAAAATCTGTCCTTCGTCCTCAGAGTCGAGGTTGATGAGCATATCGCCCTTCATAAAGCCTGCCTTCATGCCCATGGCACCGGTGAGGCTTGTCTCCTCGTCGCGTGTGAATACGCACTCCAGCGGTCCGTGCTCGATGTCGTCGCTGTCGAGGATAGCCAGTTCGATAGCGCAACCGATGCCGTCGTCAGCACCGAGTGTTGTGCCCTTAGCGTTGAGCCATTCGCCGTCGACGTAAGTCTGGATGGGGTCGGTGAAGAAGTTGAAGTCTACGTCTACGAGTTTATCGCAAACCATGTCCATATGACTCTGCAGGATGAGTGTAGGCGCGTTCTCGTGACCCTTTGTGGCCGGCTTGCGGATTACTACGTTGCCCGTCTCGTCGGTCTCGGTCTCGAAGCCGTGGCTCTTGCCGAACTCCTGAAGATACTCTATCATGCGCTCCTCGTGCTTTGAAGGGCGCGGAATCTCGTTGATTTTAGCAAACTGCTCGAACACGCGAGCAGGTTTTAATTCGCAATTGCTCATTTTCCTTAATTTTTTTATGATGATGTTATAATAATCTGAATTTTCGATAAATTATTTTGCCATGCCACCGAATTGACGTACCTTTGTAGCGATATGTAATGGTGGGGCTATCTTTTGCAAAGATAGTGTAAAAGGAAGACACCACAAAATATCTTCACTTATTTTAAATATAGGTAGACATCTATTTTAGTCAAAACAGATACAAATATGATAAAACTAATGCTTATCAGCCTCGCTGTAGTGGCAGTAGCCTTCGCATTGTTGTCGATAAAGGTTCTGCTGAAGCGCAACGGCAAGTTCTCTTCGCAACACGTACACGACAACCCGGGCTTGCGCAAGCAGGGCATTCACTGCGTGATGGATCAGGATCGCGAGGCTCGCGAACGCAACGGTGCCTATTAAATCAGCTTGTTATATATAATGTATATACGACAGGCGTATAAAACGATAAAATTAAAAACAGAATAAAGATGAACAAGAAAAACATTTTCGGCGCACTTGCACTCGCAACTGTTGCCGCTTTCGCAATGACTTCTTGCGACAAGTCGAAGTGTCAGGTTGACGAGAAGAAGGTAGAGGGCAAGCAGGCTGTGCCTTCAGACGTTAAGATTGCGTATGTAGAGGTAGACAGCATCATGTCGCAGTACAAGTTCTGCAAGGACTACTCGCTCATTCTGCAGAAGAAGGGTCAGAACATCCAGAACACACTCGCGCAGAAGCAGCGTGCTCTCGAGCAGGCTTACATGAACTTCCAGCAGAAGATTCAGCAGAACGCCTACACACGCGAGCAGGCTGAGCAGATACAGATGTCGCTGCAGAAGCAGAATAGCGACCTTCAGGCTCTTAACCAGCGCTTGAGTGGTGAGTTCCAGGTGGAGACAGAGAACTACAACAACGCCCTGCGCGACTCTATCCAGCACTTCCTTGCTGTTTACAACAAGGATAAGAAGTTTGGCTTGATTCTGAGCAAGGCAGGCGACAACCTCCTCTATGCCGACAAGGCTTACGACATCACCAACGAGGTTATCGCTGGATTGAACAAGGCTTACAAGCCGGCTGCTCCTGCAAAGGAGGTGAAGGCAGAGGCAAAGAAAAAGTAATAGTACAGACGGATACATAGTTTAATGGGAGGTGCTGTTCTTTCCGCTCAGCTTTGGTGCTCGACGGAACAAGAACAGCACCTCCTTTTTGTGTTCGCACACCACTGCTATACTGATGACAAATTCATGGTGTGAGTCTCCGTTTTACAACAAAATGACAAAATAACTACAAAAAATCGTGTCAAATATTTCTTTGTATTAAAATATTTATTACATTTGCAATCGTATAACATACGTTTAGTATAGTTAATACATCTTTAGTTAGTGACGAAAGTATGTAAACATAAATATATTAACTTTTAAAATTTGTAGTTATGAGAAAGACGTTACTAAACACAATGGGGCTTCTTCTTGCGTTGTTTGGCGCAACGAATGCTTCTGCCCAGAGCACAGTAGAACTGCCTTACTCTATCACCTTCGATTCTACCAACGATGTTTGGACCGTGCTTGATGCCAGTCCGTCACCTGGTACCTCATGGGTATTCAATAACGATTGGGGCAACGACGGTTTCTGCATCGGCAACGCGTGGACAGCTACACCGAGCTACTGCATTAGGACCGATTCGGGTGAACCTAACGACTACTACGTTTCTCCGTCATTCAGTTTGAAGGCAGGCAAGACGTACACCGTGAAGACAAGCTCGGGCACAATGTATAGCACTCCCGCAACACTCTCTGTAGAGTACACGACGACTCCTACTAACGCCGCTTCGTTCACAAAGCTGAGCGACATCAGTATGCCGTCTTCTGGTGCGCAGTACGACAATTCGTACGACCTTACTGTTCCTGAGGACGGACTCTACAGCTTTGCGTTCCACGCCACAAACACTTCTGCTGGCGACAAGAGCAACTGGGTATATCTCTACGCTCTCGGCTTCAGCATCGAGGAGAAAGTAGGTGGCGAAACTCCTGACCCGGGTACAGATCCCGACCAGCCCGACCCACCAGCTGTAGACCAGGACGGTACACTGCCTTACGATATGACATTCGATTCGGCTGAGAAGTTCGCCACATGGACAACGATGGACAATAGCGATACTCCGGGCGTAACATGGGCTTACACCGCATCCGACTTTGCTGGCAAACCAGCTGCTCACATGGGCCCTGACGCTACGTCAGGAACTTGCGACTGGCTCGTCTCTCCGAAGTTCGAGCTGAAGGAAGGCAAGTCGTACAAGATTACGGTTGACGCTGCTTCGGGTCCGAACAATGAGCTGAACCTCATTCTCGACTACTTTGTAGGCAGCAAGTCGGCAGACAACCAGAAGACTATCGAATGGATCGGCTCTAAGCTCCCTAAAACCGAAGGCGAAACCGAAGGCGAGGGTGGCAAGGTGAAGAACGAGTGGATTCTCGATGCCAACAAGGACGACGTATACCTCTTCGCATTCCGTGCACTCAACTGGGGCGCCAACAACGCTAACGATGCCGTCAGCATCTACTCGGTGAAGATTGAGGAGATGGCAGAAGGCAAGCCCGATGCTCCGGTAGCACTTCCTTACGAGGTTTCGTTCGAGAAAGAAGAGAGCGTATCAGATTGGACCGCAATGGACCGCAGTGCCAGCACCGCTTCTACATGGAGCTGGAATTCATGGGGATATCAGGAGTATGATAACGATTGGCAACCGGTGGGCGACCAGCATCCTTGCGTAGGCTTCAGCAGTGACTGGAACACCGACGCCAACGACTATTGGATATCTCCGGCATTCGCTCTCGAGGCAGGCAAGACATACGTAGCGAAAGCTCATACAGCCAACAACCGCAGCTGCATTGAAACAGGCACTACATCGTTCACAATGAAGCTCGGCACAAACAAGAAGATGCAGTCTTCGTTCGACAAGATTCTCGGCTCTATCGAGCTCAACACAGTGTACGACCGCGACCCGAGCACATTCGAGTTCACCGTAGAAAAGGCAGGCAACTACTATGTCGCTTTCCATATCAGCGACAAAACAGGTGCAAATGCTTATGGCTACATCTTCGACTTCAGCCTTGCTGAGAAGAAAGCCGTTGTGGAAGAGCCTGTAGCTACAGAACCGGTAGTCAACCTCGCAGCAGCTGAACTTACTGCAGAGAAGAGTGTAGAGCTGACATGGACTAACCCGACTAAGGATGTCGACGGCAAGGATCTGCCGGCTGACGCATTGCTCACCGTGAAGGTTTACGAGGGCGAGGAGCTTCTCGCTACACAGGACGCTCAGGCTCCGGGCAGCAAAGGCACATACACTAAGGAATACACAGCCGACACATTCGCAGGCGAGCACGCTTACAAGGTGGTTGTGGTTTATAAGGACAAGGAGTCGGAGGCAGCTACAGCAACGCTCACAGTGGTGGTTGACGCTATCAACGGCGTGGTTGTTCCGACTGATGCAAAGGTTTCGGTTCACACTCTCGGTGGAGCAGCGGTTGGCAACAACCTCTCAACACTCGGCAAGGGCACATACATTGTGACCATGAAGAGAGCCGACGGCACTATGAAGACCGTGAAGGTTACTAAGTAACTGAATTCTCATAATTAATTGGGCCGCTCTGCATACCATTATGGGATGTGGGGCGGTTTTTTTTATTGCTTTTGGGCGAAAAAGAATATACGGTGGGTAGCAAATATTAAGTAATGATTAATATTTCTTTGCAAAAAGATTTGGTATATGTGAAAAATGCTGTATATTTGCAAATGTTATACCACTTAAAAACAATAACCTAAAAAAATTATAGCTATGGAAGAAAAACTTCAGTTCGTGCCTTCTTTGAAGGACGCATTCGCCATCGGCGTTAAAAATCTTGTGCCGATTGTTCTCTCTGTGTTGCTTTGGCTCGTCACCGTATGGATTCCTTACGTTAATGTGGGCACCACGATAGCTTTGGCTACGTTGCCGGTGAAGCTTAGCAAGGGCGAGATGATTAGTCCGATGTTCATCTTCGAGTCGAAATATCGTCATTGTATGGGTGAGTATTTCATCCTTCAGGCTGTCATCACCTCTGCCATATCGGTAGCCTTCCTGTTCATGATCATTCCGGCAATAGTACTCTCGCTCAGTTGGATGCTTGCTGTTTATCTTCTTGTAGGTAAGGGTATGAATTGGGCTTTGTGTCTTTCTGAGAGCAACCGTTTGATGATGGGCTATAAGTTTAAGGCGTTCTGCTTGAAGTTTGCCGTAAACATCGCTCTGCTCGTTGTTTCCTACGTTCTCTTCAGCATGTTCGACGCCATCGCAGGTTCGTTGGGCGTACTTGTATGCGTTCTTGTCGGCGTTTGCGTAATGCTTTCTGTCGATGCCGTAATCTATCGCGAGCTTGTGCTCAGTGAGGATAAGGTTGAGGAAGCTAAGCCAGAAGAAGCTCTTTAAAGAGTGAATTGCAATGCAATAGGCATCGGTTCGCGTTCGGAATCTGATCGGTTCGCGTTCGGAATCTGATCGGATCGCGTTCGGAATCTGATTGGGTTGCGTTCGGAATCTGATTGGGTTGCGTTCGGAATCTGATTGGGTTGCGTTCGGTGTCCGATGGCAAAACATTCATAAATCCACTGCCGAGAGGCAGGTATTCTTTAGAAGAATAAAGATTAAAGCATAAGAAAAGGCTGACTCTTGCTGCGGTTTGGCAGCTTAAGAGTCAGCCTTTTTTAGTAGCGGGTGTGTCAAAACTATAGAATTGTGATGAATGGGATCAAATAATATTGTTGTGTTTTTAACAATCCAATATTATTGTTTATCTTT
>ERZ1673740.1944-NODE-1944-length-13277-cov-71.934427_pt1 | contig 13277 bp, 9 predicted proteins | sample MGYA00580221_ERZ1673740 | MGnify/ENA primary metagenome ERZ1673740 (study PRJEB41218, sample SAMN15661786) | gut metagenome | host: Homo sapiens | place: Canada: London | collected 2015-08-20/2019-03-30 | study: EMG produced TPA metagenomics assembly of...
AAAACAGCGACTTTATCTGCCTGCTCAATCAGGCCAGCGGCGACCGCAAAATCCTTGCGGAACGGCTGAACATTTCGCCCCAGCAATTACGGTATGTGGACAATTCTGAACCCGGTGAGGGGCTTCTCATTTACGAAAATGTGATCCTGCCCTTTAAGAACCCCATCCCGAAAAACACCCAGCTCTACCAGATTATGACGACCCGGTTAGGCGAGGGGGCGACGGTATGAGCGCCTTAACACATTTCAGCCTGTTTTCCGGGATCGGCGGGATCGACCTTGCGGCGGAAGCCGCAGGGTTTACCACCGTATGCCAGTGCGAATGGGCGGATTTCCCGATGGAAGTTTTGAAAAAGCACTGGCCGCAGGTACCAAAATTCCGGGACATTACCACAGTGACAAAGGAGGCATTTTTTGAAAAAACAGGACGAGAAACCACCACACTTATTTCCGGGGGATTCCCCTGCCAACCCTTTTCCAGCGCCGGGAAACAAAGAGGATTTGAGGACGAACGGTATTTATGGCCCGAAATGCTCCGCGTTATTCGGGAACTGCACCCCTCTTGGGTGCTTGGAGAAAATGTTGCTGGCTTCATCCATCTGGGGCTCGACAAGACGGTTTTTGACTTGGAGCAGGCAGGCTACGCCGTTAGGGTTTTCGTACTTCCTGCTGTCGCCGTCGGCGCATGGCATGAGCGCAAAAGAACTTTCATCATCGGCCATGCTGCTTCCCACGCCCCTTGCCAGCGACACGGGGGATGTGGGGAAAACTGTCGATGTGCGGATGACCACGACCGGGAGCTTCCGAAAATACAATCCCAGCGGAACCGTATGGACGGCGCGGCTGTCATGGGCGGTTTACAAACTGCTGGGCAGCCCGCCGGGGGATGTGAAACTGAATCCCGACTGGGTGGAATGGCTGATGGGATTCCCCCGGAGATGGACGGACATTCCATGTGGGCCAAAGAACCGGCGCAAATCCCGTACTTAATCAGCGACCCGCCGGCGAATGTGGCAAAGCGGTTAAAGACTTTGGGAAACGCAGTTGTTCCCCCGCAGGTGTACCCCATCCTGCGCTATATTGCAGAGATTGAAACCGGGCGCTGCCGGAACAGACAGCAAGGAGGTGATCGGATATGGAACCCTTAAAACCCCGCGACAAGGTAACGCAGCACATGACCCGCGACGGCCTGACGCTGGATAACCAGACCACCGGCGAAAGCGTCAATGTGTCCAGCCGAGAGGCCGAGCAGGAATACACTACCCAGCCGGAGGGCGCGGCGGAAAAAATACTGGAACGGGCGGACGAACTGCACGACCGCCACAAGGCAAAGAAAGCGGCCAAGGACGCCGGGGAAACTGTGGCGCAGGCCACCGGCCCTGTTTCCCGGTTGCAGTTTACCGCCGAGGAAAGGGCCTCCCCGGAGCTGGCCCCGTATATCAGAAAGGCAGAAAAACGGGCGGATAAGCTGGAAGCGGCCAAAGAAGCCCTGCCCAAAAAGCGCGTCGTTACCAAGGAAACCGTTTATGACGAGGCCAAGGGCAAGGCCAAAAGCAGGCTGTATTTTGACAAGGTGGAGAAAGCCCCTCCCCAGCTCAAACCAAACCCGGCCAGCCGCCCCATACAGGAAGTCGGGCTTTACCTCCACGGAAAAATCCATGAGGTAGAACACGAAAATGTGGGCGTGGAGGGCGGCCACAAGGGGGAGGAACTGGCGGAACGGCAGGCGGGCCGCATGATCCGCAGCGGCGTCCACCGCCACAAGCTCAAACCCTACCGGGCCGCAGCCAAGGCCGAGCGAAAGTCCATCGCCGCCAACGCCGAGTTTGCGTATCAAAAATCCCTGCGGGACAACCCGGAGCTGGCGCAGGCGGCCAAAAATCCCGTTTCCCGCTTCTGGCAGAAACAGCACATCAAGCGGGAATATGCCAAGGCAGCAAGGGCGGCGGGCCAGACCGCACAGGGGGCCGCAAGCACCGCCAAGACCACGGCTGCCGCAGCCAAGAAAGCCGCAGAGAAAAGCAGACAGGCCGCGTCCTTTGCCGCCCGGCACTGGAAAGGGGCGCTGATCGTCGGCGGCGTGGGTCTTATGCTCCTGCTGGTGATGGGCGGCCTGCAATCCTGCACCGCCATGTTTGGCAGCGCCGGGACGGGCCTTGCCGCCACCTCCTATCTCTCCGAGAACAGCGATATGCTGGGAGCCGAAGCCGCCTATGCCGCGCTGGAAGCAGACTTGCAGCACGAACTTGACAACTACGAAAGCCTGCACCCCGGCTATGACGAATACCGTTTCGATCTGGACGAGATCAAGCATGACCCCTATGTGCTGACCTCCATCCTCTCCGCGCTGCATAACGGCGTGTTCACTTTGGGGGAGGTACAGGGCGACCTTGCCATGCTCTTTGAAAAGCAGTACATCCTGACCCAGACCATCGAAACGGAAACCCGCTACCGAACCGAAACGAGGACGGACAGCGAGGGAAACACCTATACCGTGGAAGTCCCCTACACCTACTATATCTGCCATGTGAAGCTGGAAAACTTTGACCTGTCCCACCTGCCCATCTACATTCTCACCGAGGAACAGATGGGCTTTTATGCTGCCTATATGCAGACTTTGGGCAACCGGCCAGACCTGTTTCCCAACGGCAGCTATCCCCACGCCTCCACCCCCAAAGAGCCGACCTACTATGAAATCCCCCCGGAGGCGCTAAAGGACGAAGCCTTTGCCGCCATGATTGCCGAGGCGGAAAAGTATGTGGGCTATCCCTATGTGTGGGGCGGCAGCTCCCCAAGCACCAGCTTTGATTGTTCCGGCTTCATTAGCTGGGTGATCAATCATTCCGGCTGGAATGTGGGACGCCAGACGGCGCAGGGGCTTTACAACATCTGCACCCCCGTTTCCCCGGAGCAGGCCAAGCCCGGCGACCTTGTATTTTTCGTCGGCACTTATGACACTGCCGGGATGTCCCATGTGGGGCTGTATGTGGGAAATTCGGTCATGCTGCACTGCGGCGACCCCATTTCCTACACGAACCTCAATTCAAGCTACTGGCAGCAGCATTTTTATTGTTACGGGCGTTTGCCTTAAACGCCAGAAAGGAGTTTTTGACTATGGCAATGAACAAATTGGAGCGCATTGAAAAGGATATTGAGAAAACCAAGGGCAAGATCGCGGAGCTGCAAAAGCAGCTTCGGGAACTGGAAGCAGCCAAGACCGAACAGGAAAACTTGCAGATCGTCCAGCTTGTGCGCGGCCTCAACATGACCCCGCAGGAGTTCGCCGCCTTTGTGCGCGGCGGCGCGTTGCAGGCAGCCCCGGCCCCGATCCCGGACTTTGAACAGGAGGACAACGCCCATGAAGAAATCTAAACTGTTCCGCACCTTGACGCTGGCTTTGGCCGCTGCGCTCTGCATGGCGACCACGACCGTTACCGCCTACGCCGGGGGCGCTGACCCTGACCCGGTGCCGCTGCCGGAAACCACCGAGGCCCCCGCAGAAGTGCCGGAGGAAACCGAAGAACCCACCACCGGCGGCATGGAGCCGGTGGGCGTACCTGTTACCCCGCAGGGCAACGCCGCGCTGGTGGATGATTTTTTCGGGGATAAGCAGCTTATCACCGTCACCACCAAGGCCGGGAATTATTTTTATATCCTGATCGACCGGGCCAACGAGGACAAGGAAACGGCGGTGCATTTCCTCAACCAAGTGGACGACGCCGACCTGCAAGCCTTGTTGGAGGACGGGAAAAAAGAGCCGGAGGTCTGCAACTGTACGGCCAAATGTCAAGCCGGGGCTGTCAATACGGCCTGCCCGGTCTGTAAAAACAACCTGACCGCCTGCAATGGGCCGGAGCCGAAGCCCCAGCCGGAGGAAGAAAAGCCGCAGGAGGAAAAGCCAAGCGGCATGGGCGGCCTTGTGGTGTTCTTTGTGGTGGTGCTGCTGGGCGGCGGCGCAGCCCTCTACTTCCTGAAATTCAAAAAGGAAAAAGCCGACACCACAGGCAATGACGATCTGGCCGAGTATGACTTTGGAGAGGACGAGGACGACGAGGACGAAGCCCCGGAGCCGGACGAGGATATGACAAGTGAAGATGGAAATAAGGAGGACGAAGTATGAGCTATCAGTTAGTAATTGCAGAGAAACCAAGCGTCGCCCGCAGCATTGCGGGCGTGATCGGCGCGGACAAGAAAAAGGACGGCTACATGGAGGGAAACGGCTATCTGGTGAGCTGGTGTATCGGACACCTTGTTTCCCTTGCCGACGCCGGGACTTATGACGAGCGTTTCAAAAAATGGCGCTATGACGACCTGCCGATTCTGCCGCAGGAATGGCAGTACATCATTCCCGACGATAAGAAAAAGCAGTTTGACACCCTGCGTTCTTTGATGGAGCGCCCCGATGTCACCGGCCTTGTGTGCGCCACCGACGCCGGGCGCGAGGGGGAATTGATTTTCCGCTTTGTCTACCAGATGGCGGGCTGCAAGAAACCGTTTCAGCGCCTTTGGATTTCCAGCATGGAGGACGCGGCCATTAAAGACGGCTTTACCCATCTGAAACCGGGAACCGACTACGATAACCTGTATCAGTCGGCCCTTTGCCGGGCGCAGGCGGATTGGCTGGTGGGGATCAACGCGACCCGGCTGTTCTCCATCCTCTACCACAAGACCCTGACCGTGGGCCGTGTCCAGACGCCGACCCTCAAAATGCTGGTTGACCGGGAGGCCAAGATCAGCAGCTTTCAGAAAGAGAAATACCACATCGTCCAGATCGCGGCGGGCGGCATGGAGGCGGCCAGTGAACGCATGGGAAACGCCGACGACGCCAAGGCCCTGAAAGCCGCCTGTGAAGTGGCGCAGGCCGTTTGTGTGTCGGTAACACGGGAGAAAAAGACGGAGCAGCCGCCCCGCCTCTATGACCTCACCACCTTGCAGCGGGAGGCAAACCGCCTGTTTGGATTTACCGCCAAGCAGACCCTTGACTATGCCCAGCAGCTTTATGAAAAGAAGCTGCTGACCTATCCCCGCACCGACAGCCAGTATTTGACCGATGATATGCAGCCCACGGCGGAGAGCCTTGTGTCCGGCCTGTGGCCGCTGCTTCCTTTTGCAACAGGGCTTGACCTGTCCCCGCAGTTTGGCCGGGTGCTGAACAGCAAAAAGGTAAGCGACCACCACGCCATTGTCCCGACGATGGAATTTGTGCAGAAAGGCTTTGACGGGCTGGCCGAGGGGGAAAAGAAACTGCTGTCCCTTGTGTGCTGTAAGCTGCTGTGCGCCGTGGCCGCGCCCCATGTATATGAAGCTGTCACCGCTACATTCACCTGTGCCGGGAACACTTTTACCGCCAAGGGAAAAACCATCCTGACCCCCGGCTGGAAAGAGCTTGACCGCCGCTTTAAGGCGTCGTTCAAAACAGACGCCGACGACACCGCCCCGGAGCCTGCGCGGGAACTGCCGGAGATCACCGAGGGACAGACCTTTGGCAAGGTAACTGCCGCTGTCACCGAGCATTTCACAGCGCCGCCAAAATCCTACACGGAAGATACCCTCCTTTCCGCTATGGAGCGCGCCGGTGCGGACGCTCTGCCGGAGGACGCAGAACGGCAGGGATTGGGAACCCCGGCCACCCGCGCCTCCATCTTAGAAAAGCTGGTGCAGATGGGCTTTGTGGAGCGCAGGGGAAAACAGCTGCTTCCCACCAAGGACGGCCACAACCTTGCCTGCGTGCTGCCGGAGGTGCTGACCTCTCCCCAGCTTACGGCACAGTGGGAAACGGAGCTGACGGCCATTGCCAAGGGGCAGGCCGACCCGGAGGGCTTCATGGCTGGCATTGCAGAAATGACAAGGGGCCTGATCGCAAACTACTCCCAGATCAGCGAGGACGCACAGAAGTTGTTTCAAACCGAGCGTGTGGTTATCGGCAAATGTCCGCGCTGCGGGGAAAGCGTCTACGAGGGCAAAAAGAACTACTACTGCGGAAACCGAAGCTGCCAGTTTGTCATGTGGAAGAATGACCGATTTTTTGAGGAACGGGGCAAGGCGTTCACCCCGAAGATCGCCGCCGCGCTCCTTAAAGACGGAAAAGCAAAGGTAAAGGGCCTGCGCTCCATGAAAACCGGCAAGACCTATGACGGGACGGTGCTTTTGGCGGATACCGGCGGCAAGTATGTGAACTACCGCGTGGAACAGAGGGGCAAAAACTAAAAACAGCAAGCATAGGGAGTGTAGCCACACTCCCGGCAAAATCCCTGACCCGGCGTACCTGCCGGGCCGGGGATTTTCTCTTTGGGGAAGCCCCAAACCCCTTGTATCAGATCACCACCATAGAAAGGATGTGAACCCCAAATGTCTTACAGCTCCTACGACCACGACGATTTAGAACCGGCCAGCACCATGCGGATCGAGCGCCGGATTTACTTTGAAAGCGGCAAGGCTGATCTTTCCGAAATGGTAAAGCTGCCCCTTGCGGAGCTTCTTTCCCTGCGGGCGGAAAGCGCCACCGCAGAACAGGAAGTGTTTGATCGCCTGAAAGAACAGGCCGCCGCATGGGAGGAACAGGCCGGAAGAACCCTGTTTCTGGACAAAGCCCTTGAATATGCCCGGACGCTTCCCGTTACCCATACCGCAAACCAGTGGGAGGAACCGGACGAATACCGCCATATCCGCAGCAACATGGTCTACCAGATGGATTATTCCATTTCCGAGAATACCCGGTATGACAGCGCTGCCCAAAAATCCGTCCCCTACTCATGGACGCTGCGCTGGAGCCTTTATACCAACTCCCCACACGGCAACCAGAGGGAAAAGATCGCCGGACAGGATCGGAAAGTCTTTGCCAGCCGGGAAGAACTGGACAGATACCTAAATGGCCGGATCAAAGCCCACGACCATTACTTTACCGAAATTTCCCCGGCCATCCCCAAGGAATACGCCGACTGCTTTAAGGTCAACGGCTGCCTGCTCCCCGGCTACACCATCGAGGGAGAGGAACCGGCAAAAGCCGCAGAGCTTCCCGCACAGGAAGAAACCGCGCAGCCGCAGCAGACCGCAGCCACCCCGGAAAGGAGGGAACCCGTGAACGAAGTATTTTCTATTTTTCTTGATAACCGCGCCGAAGCGCAGAATGGCGGGGCGCATGGGTACTGGCTTTCCCTGCCGACTTCCGCCGAACAGGTACAGGAAGCCCTAAAGGAAATCCACATCACCGCCGACAACCAGCAGGACTTGTTCATTGGCGGCTTTTCCGCCCCGGAGGGAAAACCGCTGGAACTGCCGGAGGATTTAATCAAGGCCGCCAGCGTGGACGAACTGAACTTCCTTGCTGCCCAGCTTCAAAAGCTGGACGCCGTGGAACTGGCGGAGCTGAACGCCGCCATGCAGTCCCCGGCAAAAATGCAGACCATCGGGCAGCTTTTGGACTACGCTGAAAACACCGATTGTTTTGTCTTAATCAACGCCAAGGACGACCGCAGTCTGGGGGAATATTATCTGAATGATTCCGGGCTGTTTGTCGTCCCCGACCCGTGGAAACCGGCCATTGACACCGACCGGCTGGGAAGTTTTATCGCCAACGAGGAACAGGGAACCTTTACCGATTACGGCTATATTCTGCGAACCAGCGACGAATGGCAGCGCGTCCATGAGGGCCAGCCAGTGCCGGAACAATACCGGGTGATGGCCTATCCTGCGCCGGAAATTCTGCGAGAGGAAAGCAAGGTGCAGCCGGAGGCGGCAGCTCCCGCAAAGGCCCCGCAGCCTGTCACCCCCATTCTCTTAAACGGCCAGAACAGCGCCGAGCGCATGAAAGAGATCACCGACCGGCTGGAAACCGGCATACAGGAGCTTTTCGAGAGTGAACGCTACAAAGCCTATCTCACCACCATGTCCAAGTTCCACAGTTACAGCTTCAACAACACCCTCCTGATCGCCATGCAGGGCGGACAGCTTGTGGCGGGCTACAACAAGTGGCGGGACGATTTTCACCGCAATGTAAAGAAAGGCGAAAAGGCCATCAAGATACTGGCCCCGGCCCCGTTCAAGGCGAAAAAGGAAGTGCAAAAGCTGGACGCACAGGGCAGGCCGGTGATGGGAAAAGACGGAAAGCCTGTTACCGAAGTACAGGAAATACAGGTTCCGGCCTTTAAGATTGTTTCCGTCTTTGATGTGAGCCAGACCGAAGGGGAACCGCTGCCCTCTATCGGCGTGGAAGAACTGACCGGCAGCGTGGAACGCTACGGGGAATTTTTCAAGGCGCTGGAACAGACCTCCCTGGTTCCCATTGGGTTTGAGGACATTCCGGGCGGTTCCCACGGCTACTACCACCTGACGGAAAAGCGGATCGCCATTCAGGAGGGCATGAGCGAATTACAGACCCTAAAGACGGCTATCCACGAGATCGCCCATTCCAAGCTCCACGCCATCGACCCGGAAGCCCCGGCCATAGAGCAGGCCGACCGTCCCGACAGCCGCACCCGCGAGGTGCAGGCCGAAAGCGTGGCCTATGCTGTCTGCCAGCACTACGGGCTGGACACCTCCGACTATTCCTTTGGCTATGTGGCCGGTTGGAGTTCCGGCAAGGACTTGAAAGAGCTGAAAGCCTCCCTTGAAACCATCCGGGCCACCGCCCATGAACTAATTACCACCATTGACGGCCACCTTGCCCAGCTTCAGCAACAGCGGCAGGCCCAGCAGGAGCAGCCGCAGGCCGCACCACTGGAACAAGCCGCCGAGCAACCAGACCCGGACAGCGTATTTTCCAAGCTGCCCCCGGAGCAACAGCAGGAAATGACCGACAGTGTAAAAGCCATGCTGCAAACCCTCATTGAAGCAGATTTGAAATCCACCGGCGAAGTGTCGCAGGGAACCAAGGAGGCAGCGCAGGCGCAGGGCTTTACCATTGCCGGGGATGGAACGCTGGAACAGGCAGAAGCCCCGCAGGAGGCCGCCTACCGTCTGGAAAGCGGCGATTACCTGTATATCCAGACATCGGAAACCGGCTATGATTACACGCTGTACGGCCCCGACTACAAGGAACTGGACGGAGGCCAGCTTGACAATCCCGACCTGCCCTTTGTGGAAGCCGGAAAAGAAATTCTTGCCATCCATGAGCTACCGGCTGGGACGATGGAACCCCTGACCGGCGACGGGCTGGATGATTTTCTGGAAGCAACCGAACAGGCCAACGCCATTCCCCAGCCGCAGGCGTGGAACGGGATCGACGGCCTTTTGAATGGAAAGCCGTTCATGCCGGAGGCGTCCCCGGCTGACCGGGCCGCCGCCCTAATTGAGCTGGCAGAGAAAAACGCCCCGCGTTTGGGCAGCGAGGAACGGCAGTTGATCGTGGCCTATGCCGAGGCCGTGGGCGATAACGACAAGGTGATCGGGCTTATCAACCGCCTGTGTGAACAGGGCTACGAGCTGCAAAAGGGCCAGATGGATTCTTTTGTGAAAAGCGAGATCGAAAGTGAGATTGCCGTTGCCAACGCCCAGCGGCAGATCGCGCAGAATCCGGCAGCGGAGCCGGTTGTCACGATTCTTTGGAGTGAAAGCCCCCATCTGAAAGACGGCCAGCAAATGCCGCTGCATGAGGCCGAGGCCGTTTTCAAGGAGCTGGACAGCGCCAGACGCCATGAACGGGAGCAGCCGGGCTATACGGGCCATTGGTACGACAAGACCAAGTTCCGCATTGACTTTACCATGCAGGGCCAGCCGGACAGCTACGAGGGACGGCAGGACTTTGGCGACGGCGACGGTTCCCTGATCCAGCATATCCGGGGCTACCACGAATACTACGCGCAGGATGAAAGCTGGAAAAACCATGTGCTGCACCATGAGGGGCCGGGGGCATGGGAGGCGGACAAGGCCCAGCGGGATATGCTGCTGCATGAGTTTGTCCCGTATATGGAGCTGCATTGCAATCTGGCCGCTATGGAGCAGGAGGTCCGGCGTCCCCTACGATCCGGGGAAACCCTGACGCCGGAACAGACCGCTTATTTCAACGCGGTTTTGGACTATGTAAAGGAGTGCCGCCCACTTCTCAATCAGGGCCAGTACCACTTGCCGGAACCGCCGCAGCTTGCCGACTTCGACCAGAGCTTGCAGGACTACAAAAAACAGATCGAGGCAGAGCTGGAACAGGAGGCCGCCGCTGCCGGGCTGACGGTGGAGGAATATGTTGCCTCTGATTATGAGGCCCCGGCGCAACCCAACTTTTCCATCTACCAAGTGCCGCCCGGCCCGGAGGGGCGCGACTTCCGCTACCGTTCCTATGAGGACTTGCAGGCGGATGGGCTTTCGGTGGACAGGAAGAATTACCAGCTTGTCTACACCGCGCCGTTGGACAAAGACACCACACTGGACGAGATTTACCGCCGCTTCAACATAGAACATCCCGCCGATTACAAGGGACATTCCCTCTCTACGGGGGATATTGTGGTGTTCCGGCAGGATGGGAAACAGACCGCCTATTATGTGGACGAGGGGGCCGACTACCGGCAGGTGCCGGAGTTCTTCGCCAAGCCGGAAAAACAGCTCACGCCAGACGAGTGCATGACCGGCGAACAAATCCAGACGCCAAGGGGCCGTTTCTATCTGACCGACAGGAGCCGGGAACAGATGGAGGCCGCCGGGTACGGATTCCACCATCAATCGGAGGACGGCAGGTATCTTATTATGGCAAACGGCACAAGGGCCTTTGCCATCCCCGCCCAGTCAGAAAGCCATATCAAGACGGCGGAAATGTCCACCGAGCAGAACTACAACATGATCGACGGCATGATGAACAATGCCCCGTCTATGGAGGAACTGGAAGCAAGGGCAAAAGCCGGGGAACAGATTTCCCTTTTGGATGTGGCCGAGGCAGCCAAGGCGGAGGCCAAAAAAAACAAGCAGACCCGCAGGACGACGCAGAAACAAAAGAAACCGTCCATCCGGGCGCAGCTTGCCGCCGCCAAGGAGGAACAGAAAAAGAAGCCCCCGGCGCGGGAAAAATCAAAAGAAATGGAGGTATGAGGAATGTATTTCACCGTGGAAGAAGAAAACCTGATCTGTCTGTACCACAACGCCGACCGCCGCAGGACGGCGGCAAATCTCCGGGCAGCTTTGCCGGACATGGACAAGGAAATGGCGGCGCTGGCCTGCCAGACCGCCGATAAGCTGGACGCCATGAGCGACGCCGACTTTGCGGCGCAGCGGTTCCACTTCACAGACGAATAAGCAAAACGCCGGGCGCGGAGGTGTCAAAGCCTCTGCGTCCGGCGCTTCTTTTTTGTCCATTTTCCCGCATTTAGAACCCCGTTTTGAGGGGAACAGGATAACTTTATCCACCTGCCTGCCGACCATGCGGAAAAACCCTTGATTTCCGTGGACTTTTACCGCCCTAAATGCGTAGACAGGAGGTATCTTTTCCGCTGGCGTTCCGCCTCTTTCTTCCGGCACATGGCTTCTTCTGGATATGACTTGCACTTTATTATTCATATTTCCTGCCTTGTATTCTTCGAGCAAAAGAAATATAATAAACCGTATTGGAGGGAAACTGTATGGATTATATGACGCTGAAAGAAGCAAGTGAAAAATGGGGTGTTACACCAAGGCAGATCAATTATTTGTGTGCCGGTGGGCGCATCCACGGTGCTGTGAAAATGGCTGGTGTTTGGCTGATCCCTAAAACTGCGGAGAAGCCGATTGATGGCCGGACAAAACAAGGTAAGGAGCTGCGCCATGAATAAAATTTTGATTATAGATGATGACAGAGAACTGTGTGCTTTGATTAAACGCAGCGTACAATCGGAACATATTGAAGCTGATTTTTGTAATACCGGAAAAGAGGGCTTACAGAAATTAAAAGAACAGGAATATCAGCTTGTGGTGCTGGATGTGATGATGCCTGGTATGGATGGCTTTGAAACGCTGGAAGAAATCCGCAAAGAGAACAGCCTGCCGATTTTGATGTTCACATCCAAAAATGACAGCATTTCTAAAGTACGGGGCTTACGGGCCGGAGCGGACGATTATCTGACAAAACCGTTTGATATGGACGAACTGATTGCCCGTATTGCGTCCCTCATTCGCCGCTACACCCGCTTTAATCAGCAAGCCGGAGCCATGCAAAAACTGGATTTTGATGGATTGCAGATTGACCTTGAAAACCGTTCCATTACGACGGCAAACGGCACCTTTGAACTTCCACCAAAGGAATTTGATCTGCTCCTGTACTGTGCAAAGCATCAAGGAAAAATTTTGACAAAACAGCAGATTTATGAGGAAGTTTGGGGCGAAGAATATTTCTATGACGACAGTAACATTATGGCGATTATCAGTCGGCTTCGTAAAAAATTAGAAGTCAATCCTTCAAGCCCAAAGTATATACAAACGGTCAAAGGGATTGGCTACCGGTTTAATAAGGAGGTGTAGCCAGCATGGAAATCATCGTTTTCTTGTCCATTGTGATTGCTGTTGTGGCTGTGCTGACTTCCATCGTTCTCGTTCGGCGCGTAAAAAAACAAATCGCAGAAATGACCGATGCACTGGTTGATGTGAAAAACGGAAATGGCAACCGGCGTATTCTATCTGCAACAAATGAACTGACAGCACCTCTTGCCTATGAAATCAATGAGATCGTTGTGTCCTATGAAAGCAGACTTTCGATTGTACGGCAGACAGAAGAAACCAACCGCCAGCTTATGACGAGCCTTTCCCATGATGTTCGGACGCCCCTTACCACTCTGATTGGGTATCTTGACGCCGCACATAAAGGACTGGTCACAGGAAAAGGCCGGGATGATTATATTGAAACCGCCCGCCGGAAAGCCCACGATCTGAAAGAATATATTGATGTACTCTTTGACTGGTTCAAGTTAAATTCCGACGAGTTTGCTTTGGAAATCCATCCTATTGAGGCCGCAGAGCTGACAAGAAATATCCTGATCGACTGGATACCGATTTTTGAAGATAAGCAGGTCGATTATGACATTGATATTCTCGAACAGCCTGTCCGGGTAAGATTGGATACGGACAGCTATATGAGGATCATCAATAATCTCATTCAAAATGTAATCGCTCACAGCCATGCGGACAAAATTAAAATTGCCCTGTCAAAGCAGGGAAATAACATGAGGCTGCTGCTGGCGGATAATGGTGTGGGAATTGAGAAAGAAGATTTGAAACACATTTTTGAACGGCTTTATAAGTGTGATAAAGGTCGGTCTGAAAAAGGCAGCGGTCTTGGTCTTTCTATTGTCCATCAGCTTGTAGAAAAGATGGGTGGAAGCATAACAG